>Ga0335077_10009480_pt1 | contig 12091 bp, 13 predicted proteins | sample Lox_Sample_31_FD_207151 | JGI IMG/M metagenome (GOLD analysis project Ga0335077, IMG submission 207151) | Soil microbial communities from Loxahatchee National Wildlife Refuge, Florida, United States - Lox_Sample_3.1 | ecosystem: Environmental > Terrestrial > Soil > Wetlands | place: USA...
CAGCGAGCGTTGATGATCGTCACGCCGATGACCTGCCCGTCGCTGTCGTAACGGATGCCGTGGCCCTCCGGGGTGAGAGCCGCATCCGAGGCCTCGGTCGTCTCGCCACGGGCGAGGTAGAGCACGTCCCCGTCCGCGTCGTATTTCGCGCGGTCAAAGATGAGTCCGTTGATCTTGACGTTCACGGCATCCATCCAGCGGGAGACCTTCCGTGTCCATACCCCAGCGCGGTCACGACCCGCGCCGGCTCCTGTTCGAAGTCTACGACCACCATCAGCCAGCGACTCGGGCCCGCATCTCGCTTGAAGAACCGCTCACGGTGAGGGCGCTCGTCGGGTTCGCGATGGTCGGGCGCCGCGATCGCCGCGAGCACCGCATCGAGGTGCGGCGCCAACTCGGCATGGCCGGCATGCGGGTCCAGGATGTGATCGCGCCACGTGTCGACGAAGATGACGACGCGGATGCCGCCCGGGGTCGTCGCCTCGCCGACGATCGGTCGGTCGATCACGCGAACGCCCGATCAACAGCATCGGCTTCCTGATCGCTCGGCTGGTAGTGCGCGTAGATCTGCGTCGTCTTCGAGTCCGCGTGCCCCATCCAGTACTGGAGCGTCCTCATCGGCGTGCCGGCCGCCGCCATCCGCGTCCCGAAGGTGTGGCGCAATTCATGGAAGGTGATCCGATGAACATTGGCGCGATCGAGCGCCTGCTTGAACCGGCGGACGAGCTTCGAGCGGTCGAGCGGCCTTCCGGTCTCTGGGTGGCAGAAGACGAGGTCGCGATCGCGCGCGTAATAGGAGCGCCCACGCAGTTCGCGCAGTGCGTCGGCGACGCGCTCGGCCATCGGTACCGATCGACCGGAGCCCGACGACTTGGGATCGCCGAACTCGCCGCGAACGAACGGGGAGACCACACGGACCTTGCGGGCATCGAAGTCGACGTCGCGCCACCGCAGGCCGAGGAGCTCGCCCTGGCGTAGCCCGGTCATCGCCGCGGTCAGGTACAGCGTCGGCTCGATCCGCCCGAACGCATCGTTCGGGTAAGCCGCATCGAGGAGCTTCTCGAGTTCGGGCTGGTCGAGAAACTGGATCCGGGTCTCGGTCTTATTGACCGTCGGCCGGTCGGCGAGCTTGACCGCGTTAATCTGGCACCAGCCCTTCCGCAGCCCCAGCTCGAACACCGAGTGCATTGTGTTGACGTGATTGCGGATCGTCTTGATCGCGAGCGTCTTGCGCTTCGCCGCGACGTAGCGCTCGATGTCCTCGGGCCGGATGCGATCGAGCGTCTTGCCGGCAAAGAACGGGCCGATGTGGTTGCGCAGATCGGAGGCGACAGTCAGGCGGTGCGACTTGCGCCGGCCGCGAAGCTCGAGGCGCTGGCAGAACTCGTCGCCGGCCTGCTCCATCGTCAGCCGCTGGCCGTCGGGCGCAGAGCGCGGGCTTTCGATTTCTCGCATCCGACGCAGCACACGCTCGGCTTGGGCCTTCGTCAGCCCGTCGGCGCGCCCCTTGGTGCGGACGGCACCCACCTTGCGCTGCACGCGCCGGCCGTCAGGGCCGTACCACGAGGCGAGCCAGGAGCCGCGCACGACGCGCAGCGTCCCGGTTCCGTAGGCGCGGCGGCGCTTCCCGTTTGATGCGCTCATCCGACGCCAGCCCGGATCGACGCAAACGGTACACAGACGGAACACGGCCGAGACCAAGAGCGATGAGGGGCCGGGCGGTCGGGTGTCGTGTACCGTTCGTGTACCATTTTGACCGGATCGTACCTGATCGAACGAACGGAAACTACCCGGAAATCGGCCTATTCTGACTCAGCCCAACCCAGCTGATTCCGGCTCGGGGCCGGGCGGTCGCAGGTTCAAATCCTGTCTCCCGATTCAAAAAGGCCTGGAAATTCGCAACTTCCGCTGAGACTTGATCCGGGCCGACCTCTTCTGAGGGGGCCACGGGGGCCAAACCGTCGGTCGACGACGTCTCGCATCAGACGTCGTCATCAACGTTGAGGGCTACTCCAGGAGTCGCGCTCACCCACCCTCACCGCACGGCGCCGAGCGGCTTGCGAAGTGCGGGCCGACACCTGCGTTCGTATTCGCACGGGTGTTCGCTGCTGACGGCAGCGAACGGCGGGTCGCCAACGGCATCGGCCGGTTCGCCAGTGCTGAGATCAGCCGGGTCTCGGCGTTAGCTGATGTCGCGCCGGGCCGTTAGGGCGATGCCGACGGCGGCAAGTGCGGCGGCCCAGGCGATCAGGATGACGCCGCCGGCGCCGGGCGATAGTAGGTGATGGACCTTGAGGCCCATCATCGCGTCAGCCGCGCGTGGCGGCATAAACCGCCCAACGGACGGCGCGAGGCCGAACAGGAGGCTGTCGACGACGAACCCCCAGGCGAGGAGGGTGATGACGGCACCGACCTGGTTGTGGATGATCGCGCCGAGGCCGGCGCCGATCGCGCCCCATACCGCCACGCCGGCGAGCCCTCCAAGTGTGAGCAGCACGATGTCGCCGCTGTTGAGTGCGACGGTGATGCCACGTCCGTCGAGGATTGCGTAGCCGATCGCCCAGCCGATCGCCTCGCCGATGACCCCGAACGCGATTCCCGCGAGCGCGCCGGCGATTACCTTGGCGCTGAGGACGCGTGAGCGCGACGGGTTGAATAGCACCGTTGGGCGGATCGTGCCGTAGCGGTACTCGCTGGTCACAAGCAGTGCGCCCGCGAGCGCCGAGAACACGCCTGCGAGGCTGCCGAGGCCCAGGAACGAGCGCTGGTCCTCCTTGCTCGCCAGTCCGCTTGGGTGGCTGAGCAGCCCGGTCAGCAGCGTGAACAGGAGGATCAGCGCGATCATTCCGACGATCAGCCCGATGGTGGTTCGGGTGGAGCGAATCTTCAGTAACTCGGCCCTGGTCTGCGCGATCATGCCGGCGCCTCCGCCGTCAGCTGCAGGAAGATCTCCTCCAGGGAGCCGCCGTCAGTCACCAGCTCGTGAACCGGAACGCCGGCGGCGAACGCGATCTCACCGACCCGCTCACTCGATGCTCCTTGCACGAGCAGCAAATGGTCGGCACCGGTTGTGACCTGTAGATCGTTGCTGTGCAGCGCGGCTGTGAGGCGCTGCGGGTCGGCGCTGCGAACGCGGACCGCACGGCCGGCCCGTGCGGTCAGCTCTGCCAGCGGGGACTCCACCACGAGCCGCCCGCGACTGATGATCAGCACCTGGTCGACCGTCTGCGCGACCTCCGCCAGCACGTGGCTTGAGACGAGCACCGTGCGGCCCTCCGAGGCCAGGGTGCGTAGGAAGTCCCGCAGCCAGCGAACGCCCTCCGGGTCAAGGCCGTTGGCGGGCTCGTCGAGGATCAAGAGCTCCGGGTCGCCGAGCAGCGCCGCCGCAAGCCCGAGCCGCTGGCGCATCCCCAGCGAATACCCCTTCACACGCCGCCGTGCTGCGTCACCGAGCTCCACCAAGCGCAGCACCTCATCCACCCGCGGGTCCGGAACATCAACCGCCCGCCCGAGCATCCGCAGGTGATCGCGACCCGAGCGGCCGGGATGAAAATCGGTCGCTTCAAGCACCGCGCCGATACGCAGCGACGGACGCGCGAGCTCGGCGTACGGGCGCTCGAACACAAGCGCGCGCCCACTCGTCGGCGTCGCCAGCCCCAGGACCATCCGCAGCGTTGTCGTCTTGCCGGCGCCATTTGGTCCAAGGAAGCCCGTGATCGTCCCGGCCTGCAGCACGAAGGACAGGTCCGTGACGGCCGAGACCTCACCGAAGCGCTTGGTCAGCGACTCGGCTCTGACGACCGCGGTCACCCGCGGCCACCTGGCTGGTCAGGTTGAGCGAACGCGGATGCGAGTTCGTGCAGAGCGCGCTGGAGCAACGGTCGCAGAGGGCAAGGTGGGTCGGCATCGAACCAGCGTCGCAGAGCGACGTGCGAGGCGGCGGTGACAGCGCCGGCAAGGATCATCGGGAGCATGTCCTGCTCAACGTCGGCCCCGGTCCGCTCGGCGATCGCTTCGGCGAGCGCGCGCTGCGTCGCCGCGGTGATCCGGAGGGTCTCGCCACGCAGCGCGGGTGAGTCGAGCAGTGCACGGATGCTACGCATCTGTGGCTCGTCCAGCGTCTGGTCCGCGCCCTCGTAGTGCTGAAGTACCGCGGTGGTGAGCGCGTCCCAGAGCGGCTCATCGGCCGGTCGTCCGCGTAATGTCGCGCCGATCTCCTCGCCGCGGTCAATCGCGATTGCGCAGACCGCTTCCAGCTTGGATGAGAAGTAGTTGTTGAACGTCCGCGGTGAGACATTCGCCGCGCTGGCGATGTCCTCGACCAGCACGTTCTCAAGCCCGCGCTCCACAGCGAGGCGCAACGCCGCCTGGCTGAGCGCTTTGCGGGTCTCCTGTTTCTTGCGTTCGCGCAACCCGCCGGAGCGCGAGCTTCGTGCCGAGCTCCCAGCAACCATGGATGCCATGCTACTTCATTTTGCGTGTCACGCAGATTTGCTGCTCACGCAAAAATTGGGATGTCGTTTTTCGTTGCCCGCGGAGCGCTTGAGGCGGTCTCGTGAAACCGCCGTGGCGTGACCTACGACACCGGGATGGTCTTCTCGGGCCGGCGGGGCGGTGGGATCCCGACGCGTCCGAAGCTCGACCTTGCCACTGCGGAGCGCGAGTTGCAGATCGCACGCGACGACCTGCACTGCAATGCCGTGCGCTTGATAGGGCGCGACGTCGACAGGCTGGTGCAGGTCGCTGAGCGCGCCCTAGCCCTCGGTCTCGAAGTGTGGCTGTCGCCGGCGCTGTGGGGCCGGTCCCCCGATGAGACGCTCCGCTACGACGTTTCGGCGGCCGAGCAAGCCGAGCGGCTACGCCAACAGGACCCGGATCGCTTCGTCCTTGTCCTCGGCAGCGAGCTGGCGGCATCGCGCCGGGCAGGGACGTCGCCGCGCGCACCCGCGAGGCATTCACGCGAATGAAGGCGGGGGACCACAGCGCCAACGACCGGCTCAACGACTTCCTCGGCCGTGCAAGCGCAAGCGGTCCGCGTCGACCACTACCGCGACGCACGGATCAAGGACCGCTACGCCGAACTGCTGCAACCGCTTCTCGCGCTCGGCAAGCCGGTCGTCAACACCGAGTTCGGAATGCGCACATATCGAGTCGCCGAAAGCGACGGGACGCTCGGCTTCGGCGTCGCCGACCAAACGCGGGTTTGTCCTGCACTACCTGTCCCTTTCGTTCGCGAGCGTCTCAATGGGGACTACGTACGGGACGAGGCCATGCAGGCCCGCGAGCTCACCGAGACCCTCGCGATCCTCGACGCCGCGGGGGTCGACGGCGCCTTCGTCGCCGAGTTCGTGACCGCAGGGGGCACGTTCAGCGAAAAACCCCGCTACGACCTCGACATGAACGCTTTCGGCCTCGTCAAGACCTATCGACAGGGCAAAGGAACGACCTACCCAGACATGAACTGGGAGCCCAAGCAATCCTTCCACGCCGTCGCCGACTACTACGGCGCACACTGAGCCGGAGGCGATCCTCCGCCCCTGGGCAGGGACGCGGCGCCTGCATTCCCAGGGCGGGCAGGAGCCGCCGCCGTAGGCGACGCGACCGCTATAGAGGCGTGAAGCAGCAGCGCATGACCGCCGCCCACACCGACCAGCTGGGAGGACGTGTGAGACGGCCCTTGTCCCGCAATGGCGCTGGGCGGCGGATCGTGGTGTTCTGGGCTACAGGCGCATCACGGTGTAACGCGGTGGAGTCGGATGACGCCGGTACTGCGTCCGGCAGAGGTGTAGGTCGGCGGATCCAGGAAGAAGAACGCGCCGTCGAGCGCGACGCCGCTGGGGGCAGGGTCGTCGATTGTCACTTCCGGCGCTCGAAGCTTTGCGATCGTTTGTTCTTGGCGGCCGGTCGCATTGATGCGGAGAACCCGTTCGAGCCCGTTGCCGACTTGGACGTTGTAGAAACCGATCGTGTCGTTGCCCGCGACGGTCGGTGCCCCGGCGCCGAACTCGGTGCCCACGACGGTGTTGCTCATGGCCCTCCCGTGGACGGGTGGGGCGGTCCCGGTGAAGGTCCAGACGCTCGAGTGCCCATCACCGTCATCGACATCCACTGATGCGGTCGGTCCGGAGGCGACGAGCCATCTTGCGCCAGAGCCACCGACCGTGAGAACGCGCCGGGGCGCTTGCGCGCCCGGGACGATTCGATAGAGCGAGAGATACCCTTCGGCGGGTGAGAGCGGGATGCGACCCGGGACCCCGCTCTCGATCGATGGCGAGAGCCACAGCCCGTTGGCGTCGACCGCCAGCAGCGGGCGGACAATCTCGGGCATCGTCCATTGCTGCACTACCGCGCCTGTCAGCGTGGAGATCCGGAGCAGCTCACCGGCGCGGCTGGGGGTGAGGGAGGCGAGCGGGTTGTAGATCCAGAGCGAGCCGGCGCCGTAGATCCAGCTGATCTGGCAGTCCGAGCACTCTGGGTAGCGGGTGATCACCGGCCCGAGCTGATAGTCATCGCGCGCGGCTGGATCGACCCGCGCGATCCGGACCGTGATCTCCGAGCTGCCCCCGTACGTCTCGTGGCTGAGCCCGTAAGCGATCGGAAGGACATGCTCGCCGTACAGTCCCGGGTCCCCGCAGTTCGCATGCATCACGCGGCCGAGTACCAGCGTCCGTGGGTTCACCGCAGCCGCATCGCATACCCCAGCCGCCCGCCCGCCCACGAACTCCGTCTGATACCCGGGCGAGATCGGCGCCGCATATCCGTCGGGGCCACCGGACACGATCAACCGCCGACCGACGACTGTGATCGACGAGAACCTCCCGGAGCGCGGAAGCGTAAGGGACGCAACCGCACCGGACGCCGGCCGCACCGCGGGCCGGGCAGCATCCTGACCGGCACTGCCGCGACCCAACGCAACGAAGGCCACGACCGCTACGACGAACAGCACGGCAAGCCCGCCGTAGCGCAACCGGCGGCGGCGTTCCAGCCGGCGCGCTTCAGGAAAGAGCACGTGAACGCTGCGGCGCACCCGGCCGCCCCGGGACCACGAGAGCCGTTCCGACCCGAATCGATCAACCGCCATTGAAGCTAGTATTGATGGTCTCATGAATCGTGTCAACGATGCAGCGCAAGCGATCACGCTTCACACGATCGACCGCACCGACCCGACTCCGCTACACGAGCAGGTCGCTGCCGCGATCAGACGCGCGATCCAACAAGGCGAAGCCGGACCTGGCGATCGCGTCCCGCAAGCCCGCGACCTCGCTGCCGTGCTCGGCGTCAACAAGAACACCGTCCTACGCGCGCTGCGCCTACTCCGAGACGAAGGAGTCCTGGAGATGGGGCGCGGCCGCGCGATCCGGATCACCGGCACGCCCGACCACACAGCGCTCGTCGACAAGACCAGGGATCTGATCGAACTCGCGCGACACCAGGGCTACCCGCGCGACGAACTCATCGCACTCATCTACCGCATAAGCCAAGCCCCATGACGACCGTCAACAACCGGGACGCCCCGAACAAAGCAGCGCCGCGAGCGTCTCCCGAACCCATCGGCGAGCGAGCGACCGCGGACGCTTGGCGCCCGCTGACGACTGCCGTCCTCCGCCGGTCGCAGATGGCCACCTGATCGGACAGCGCTGGCCGGGTCCGTTGACCAGGGTCAGCGAGACGGTGCTCGGGTGGGCGGGTGCTTTCGAGCGAGTTCTCGGTAGACGGTCGCGCGGCTGACGGAGAACAGCTCGGCAAGCTCGGGATCGTGTGCTCCCCGGCCTTCTGGAGCTTGAGCAGCAGCGCGCGCTGGGTCGGACCAGCTTTGGCGGCTTGCTCTTGAATTTCCTTTCGCGCGGGCGATCGCCGTGCCCTCCCGGATGCGCATCCGCAGCAGATCGACCTCGAACCCCGCGAACGTGGCCAGGATGTTGAAGAAGCACTTGCCGATCGGGTCGGCGGGGGTCATAGATGGTCCCGCCCAACGACAGTCGCCCGCCGCGGGCGGCCAGGGAGTCGCCGATCCCTCCGGCATCAGGCACTGAACGGGCGATCCGGTCGAGCTTGGGTACTACCAGCATGTCGCCCGCCCGAAGTGCCGCGAGCGCCTGTGTGAGCCTGCCCCGGCCGAGAGCGGTTGCGGCCAGTCAGCCCGTGGTCGAGATATACGCGGTCATCCGGCAACGCCAAGGTTGGTGAGGATCCGCCGCTGCGCCGTGGTCGGGTCAGTCTGGTCGATCTTGACCTCCAGTATGGTGCTAGTTATATTAGCGTCATTATGCGTCTAAGCCCAGCCGGCTCGTGACCGTCACGGCGCCGTCGCGTCCGCCCAGACCGGACGAGCTGCAGGCACTGATTGAGGAGGCGTGGCAGCACGCGCGCCGCCGTCGGCGCCGGCGGATCCGCCTGGCGCTGTTGCTCGCGGGGTTGGTCGGGATCGGCGGCGCGGTGGACGTCATCGGGAGCGCGGACGGAGGCCGGTCGCTGACGGGCGGCAGCCGACCGTCGGTTGCCGCCGTGCCCGGGGCCGGGCTCCGCGTCCGCTACTGGTACACGCGGACGGTCGCTGCCGCGGGCGCGCCGGTGATCGGGATCGCGGAGCCCTCGGGTCGCGAGACGATCGAGACATGGGTCGGCACCGATGGAACCTGGCGCCAGCGCGCGATCGAGCCGTCGAACGCCGGCGCGTCGAGCGATGCGGTGATCGACGGCGACGGCCTCTTCCCACCGCAGGCCAACGCCACCGGCAGCGCCAACGGGGTTGCGATCAACAATCGCAACCCCGGCGATTGGCTGTTCACCTCGAGCGAGGTCCAGTCGCTGCCAACCAGCACCACCGCTCTGCGCAGCCGCATCGAGCGGGCCGTCGCCGCCCAGACCACGCGCGATCTGAACGAGTATGTGCTCCCCGGCCGCCACCACCGCCAGATCGTCGCGCGACTGCGTCCGCGCTACTTCGGAGGACCGGCCGGCCAGACAGGGCAGGCTCTGATCGCGATCTCCGACCTTGAGGCCGGTCCGTTGCCGGCTCGACTCCGCGCGGCGTTGTTCGCTGTCGCGAGGACACTTCCAGGTGTGCGCGCCACGAGCGGCGCACGTGACGCGCTTGGACGCACCGGCGTGGCGCTCTCTCAGGGCGGCGGCCTGCCGTTGATCTTCGATCCTCGGACGGGAGCGCTGCTGGCGGGCGTGTCGGGAACCGTCCTCACGCAAGGCCCGGTGAACTCGATCACGGCGATACCCAAACACGTCACCCCGCTCGCCGAACCTCGGGGGCTCCGGCCACCGGAGATGGCGATCGCACCGCGGTCCGGCGCCCCCAGCGCCACCTTCACGATCCGCCTTACCACCGGCACAGCAGCCGCGCACTCCAACCTCGCGCCCGTGCTAGAAGCCAACGTGTTCGGCCCGACCGGCCCCGGATGCTTCTACTGGATGTCGCGGCCATCATTCGTGCGCATCCCGCCGGGCATCGCCGCGACGCGAGCAGACACCGTCACCTACACCTACCAACTGTCGGCCGGCTCCATCGCTCGCCTCGCCTGGTGTCCCGGCCGCTACGAGCTTCTCATCTCACCGATCTGGCACTCGCCGGCTCCCCGCAGCCCGGGCCCGACCGACCAGCAACTCTCCCACGCAGCCGCCTATTTCACCGTCACGTGAACACCGGCCCCGCGCGTCAAATCGGAACCAGTTGCGGCCCCCGGCGTCCGCGGGGAAACCCACATCGGACATTCGTGGCCGTGCCGGGCTCCCGAGCATACGGCCGTGGGCGAAGCATTCCCGATCCGTCCGGCGCAGAGTCGCAAGTACGATCATGGCGTGAGGGAGGAGCTCGACATTCTCCCCGCAGCTCCTCGGCAGCGCAACCCGACCGAGCCGGTTGTGCTGGGGTTCCAGCAACTGCGCCGTTGCGTCACTCGATCGACGCCCAGTTGCTAGTGGACCCTCTCGCCAGCTGACGCTCTGGTGTAACGGGTTGTGGGGAGCGGCAACGTATGTAGTGATGAGCTCGGAGTCAGACGCGAGCGTGCTGAGGCGTTCGATCGATCAGCCGGACTGTTTCGCGCTGCTGTTTGACCGCCATTTCGCCGAGGTGCACCGGTACCTGCGCCGCCGCCTGGGCGACGAGCTGGCGGCTGAGCTGACAGCGGAGACGTTTGTGCAGGCGTTCCGCTCGCGGCGGCGCTTTGCGGGCGGCGAAGCGTCGGTGCGCGCGTGGCTGTTCGGTATCGCCGCCAACCTGGTGCGGATGAACCACCGCGCCGAGGAACGGCGGTTGCGGGCCTACGCCCGCGCCGCGACGGGCCTGAGTGGGTATGAGCCTGCGATCGCGGTCGAAGATCGGCTCGACGCCGAGGCGCTCGGGCCAGCGCTCGCGGTGGCGCTCGCCGAGCTGTCCCCCGCGCTGCGTGAGGTGCTCGTGCTGCACGCGTGGGCCGAGTTTTCGCACGAGGAGATCGCCGAGGCGCTCGGCTGCTCGAGCGCTGCCGTGCGCACGCGCCTGAGCCGGGCCCGGGGCCGGCTCGCGGCCGGACTGGGCGCGTCGGTGACGACAGAGATGGAGGAACGATGAATGAGCTCGACGGACTGCTCGGGCGCCTGGGCAACGCGCTTGACGACGGCCTCGAGGCGGCCGCGTTGCGCGCGGCTAATCAAGCCCGCACGCGGCTGATGGACGCGATCCACGTCGAGTCGCCCAACACAGCGGGGCGTCAGCGCCTCGGATCTCGGCGCCGGGGAGGCAACGGTCGCTGGTCGGGCCTGCTCGTTATTGGCCTGAGCGTGGCCGTGGTGCTCGTTGTCATCGCCTTCGCGCTCCGCGTCGGCGGGCACCACGCCTCGAGCAGCGCGGCGGTGCCGACCGTGCTGCCGTTCGGAAGCAGCCTGAACCCGTCCGGCCCGACCGGCGTGATCGCGTCAAGCGTCCGGCTCGAGACCGTTGTCCCCGATCCCGAGGGCAGCGGCCCCGCGTGGGGAATCAAGACCTATCGCGTCACAGGCGACATGACCTGCTTCCAGGTCGGCCGCGAGCAATCCGGACGGATCGGGGCGGTCGGCGCCTACGGCTCGTTCGGCGACGACGGCCGCTTTCACCCCTTCACCTACTCCAACGTCGGCTTCGGAACCTGCGTACCCAACGACGCCCATCAGCACGCGTTCGTCAACATCGCGTACGCCAACGCCCCGGCCAGCGCATCGGGTGAGCCGTGCCCGACCTTCCCAAGCGGCCTTCCCCCGCACCTACCCGCGCGGGTCAAGCAGCAGTTGACGAACGAGAGCCACGCCGCCGACTGCGAGCCGCGCAACCAGCGCCTGGTCGCGTTCGGGCTGCTAGGTCCTGACGCCACCTCGGTCACCTATCACACCGCCCACGGAACCGCCACAACGCGGACCCACGGTCCTGACGGCGCGTACCTGATCGTCGAGCCCGTCGACCCGGCCATCTGCGGAACCCAATGCGATTACTCCGGCGGCGGCGCCGGCACCGCGATGAGGCTACCGATCGGCCTGATCGCAAAGATCACCTACCGCGGCGCCCCGACCTGCTACGGACCGCCGCTGACACGCAGCCTCCTGACGCTGCGACGTTTCAACAACTGCCGCGACATCGGCTACGTCGCCCCGTCTCATCCCAGGGTGACCGAGGCCGACGTGGCCTCGCCCGTCCACGTCCAGCCGATGCCCGCGCGCTACTACTGCATCAAGCCGAACCGACTGCCGATTCCGTGTGACGGGCCGGTCCCGAAGGGCTACTTCCGGCTCACCGACCAAGGCCCCCAGCTGATGGTCTACATCAGCTGGATCGCGCGAGAGCCGGTGACGAACGTCAACGACAGCACCTACTCAATCCAGCTCACCAACCCGCCCCGCTGCGGCGGCAGCCAAGGCAACAGCACACACAGCCTCATCCGCGCTGGCACCCGGGTGACCCGCGACGTCGAGGTCTCGAGCCGCTGCGCCGGCACCTACCAGGGCACGGTCGCCTACGAGCCGAGCCTCGGCCCGGCCGGCGAGGCGGGCACGGCCCTGCCGGAGCCGGGCGCCGCGGGCACATACCTCGTCGGGCGATTCTCGATCGTGGTGCGATGATCAGCTCCAC
>Ga0335077_10009482_pt1 | contig 12088 bp, 9 predicted proteins | sample Lox_Sample_31_FD_207151 | JGI IMG/M metagenome (GOLD analysis project Ga0335077, IMG submission 207151) | Soil microbial communities from Loxahatchee National Wildlife Refuge, Florida, United States - Lox_Sample_3.1 | ecosystem: Environmental > Terrestrial > Soil > Wetlands | place: USA: Florida...
CCGCTGCGCATCAAACACCGTCCGACCGAGTGGCTGGACCATCCCGACGAAGCCTATAACGAGGAGTGGGCGAGGAGGCAATAGTTCGGTGTACATCCTTGGAGTTTCTTGCTATTACCATGACGCTGCCGCCGTTTTGTTGCGCGATGGTGTGCTGGTAGCCGCCGCGGAAGAAGAACGTTTTACCCGGGTCAAGCACGACTTCGGATTCCCCACCAACGCTATCCGCTTCTGTCTCGACGAGGCTGGTCTCCAAGGCTCCGACCTGGACTATGTCGTTTTTTTCGAGAAACCCTTCCGCAAGCTGGACCGCATCCTTATGACGAGCTTGCAGATGTACCCGCAATCCTGGCGGGTCTTCCGGGAGTCGATGATCTCCTGGATGATCGACAAACTCTGGGTTGAAACCACCCTGCAGTCGGAACTGAACATCGGCAAGGAAAAGATCCTCTTTTGTGAGCACCACCTGTCGCACGCCGCGAGCGCGTTCCTGTGCTCGCCCTTTGACGAGGCGGCGATCTTGACCGTGGACGGCGTGGGCGAATGGGTCACAGCCACCTACGGCATCGGTCGAGGGAATGACGTTCGCTTGCTGAAGCAAATCGAGTTTCCCCACTCGATTGGTTTGCTCTACAGCGCCTTCACTGCTTTCCTCGGCTTTGAAGTGAACGAGGGCGAATACAAAGTGATGGGCATGGCCCCATACGGCCAGCCCCGCTTCGTGGACAAAGTCTGGAAGCTGGTTCGCCAGAACCGCGATGGATCGTTTTCGCTGGATATGGATTACTTTTGCTTCCACCACTCCACTACTCAAACCTACAACCACAAGTTCGTCGAGTTATTCGGTGAGCCACGGCCGTCGAAAATGATGTTTTTCACCGACGCGACCGGATTCCCGAAATATTTTGGCAAGCCTCCGGACAACTATGCCTCGTTGTCTCGTCTGAACCAGCACTATGCCGACATCGCGGCCAGCATCCAACAGGTCACCGAAGAACTACTGCTCGCAATGGCTAACCATCTTTACCGGGAGAGCGGCCTCAAGCGGTTGTGCATCGCCGGTGGAGTCGGCCTGAATAGCGTGGCCAATTCTCGCATCTTGCGGGAAACACCGTTTGAAGAGCTCTACGTACAGCCGGCCGCCGGGGACGGCGGGGGGGCCTTAGGAGCGGCGCTATGGGCTTACAACACGCTATTGGGCAAGCCTCGTAACTTCGCCATGAATCACGCTTATTGGGGCCGGTCGTACTCCCAGGCGGAGATCGCCGACTTCCTGCGCGACCACAACATCCCTCACCACCACTTCGACCAAGACGAAGGGTTGCTCGACCAGGTGGTCGACCGCTTGATGCACGGCAAGGTCGTCGGCTGGTCGCAGGGGCGGTTCGAATGGGGACCGCGGGCACTCGGCAACCGCAGCATTCTGGCTGATCCGCGCAATCCGGAAATGAAGGACATCGTGAACGCCAAGATCAAGTTCCGCGAGCCCTACCGCCCCTTCGCTCCTTCGGTACTGGCCGAACACGCGGAGAAATACTTCGATCTGCCCAACGCTGCCAAACACCTCCCGGCGCGTTACATGCTCTATGTCGTCCCCGTGCGCGAGAATCAGCGGGTCAACCTGCCGGCCATCACCCATGTTGACGGCACCGGCCGCTTGCAAACTGTGTTCTCGGAGCAAAGCCCTCGCTATTACCGGCTGATCGAACGTTTCGGGCAGGCTACCGGGGTGCCGGTGTTACTGAACACCTCGTTCAACCTGCGGGGCGAACCTATCGTGAACACCCCGGCCAACGCATTTAATACATTCTCCAAAAGCGAGATGGACTGCCTCGTTCTGGAAAATTTTCTGATCGAAAAGCCGGATTATTGAGAGGAAACCGACGATGTTGATCCTCGGCTTGTCCCCGTTTCAGCACGATCCCGCGGCAGCCCTGCTCGAAAGTGGTACGGTCAAAGCCGCCATCGAGAACGACAAGCTGGTCCGTTCCCATAGCCCGGGCTTACCGGAGGCGGCAATCGAGTTCTGCCTGGAGGGAGCCAAAGCAAGCTGGCAAAACCTCGACGCGGTTGCGGTGGCCAAGCGTCCGTTTGAAGCCTGGCTGCGAAAATTCCGGCTGCGCGCGCAACTCTCTGCCCGGGCACCCATCGCCAGTGCCTACTATGAAGTACGAGAGATGGGCCAATTGGCTCGTGCCCTGAATGAGTTCCGCGTCTTGCGGCGGAAAAGTGGCGCTGCCGCCAAGGTCATCGGCTTCGACCATCATTTGTGTCACGCGGCGAATGCCTTTTACCAATCGCCCTTCGACCGTGCCCTGGTGCTCACCTCGGACAAGGACGGAGACGGCGTTTCCGGCATGGCCGCGGTCGGCGAGGGAACGCGGCTGCGGGTGCTCCGGAAATGGCGTTTTCCACACTCGTTAGCCTGGGCCTATACGCAGGTCACGCAACTAATTGGGTTCCGCCCACAGCGGGAGGAGCACAAGACGCAATGGCTCAGTTTGGAAGGAGAGCCCCTTTTCAAAGAAGTGTTCCTCGAAATGCTGCGCCGGCCAGGCAGCCCGTGGCCGCAGCTGAATTACAGCTTTTTCCACCGCGGGCTGGACGGTTGGCCTGCGTTTTCCCCCGCGTTTTATCGGCGTATCGGGTTCGATAGCCAACCCACTGCCTTAAGCGATGACCAACGCAGGACATTGGCCGCCAGCATCCAGCATGCCTGTACCGAGATTGTAAGCCAGTTGCTCGAGCATCTACGGAAAAGCGAAAAGATCGAGCGCATCTGCCTGGCCGGCGGACTGTTTCAAAATTCATTGCTGGTCGCTGAACTGGAAGACATCCTGGGGATGGACAATATCTCGGTTCCGCCGGCGCCCGGCAATCCTGGATCGGCCGTAGGTGCCACTCTGCTGCTGTGGCATCAAATTCTGGGCAAGCCGCGGCCTGAGCCTGTGAACCGGGTCTATTGGGGACCCAAGTTCACTCGTCAACAAATCAAAGACGTTCTGGATAACTGTAAAGCGCGGTATTCGGTACAAAATACCGAAGCGCGTCGGGTTGAGGCGGCTGTCGAACTGCTGCTCGCCGGCAAGGTCGTCGGCTGGCACCAGGGTCCGGTCGAGTTCGGCCCGCGTGCGCTCGGCAACCGCAGCGTCCTGGCTTCTCCCTGGGGGGAATACGTAAGGGAAAACCTCAACGACTACATCAAGCATCGCGAATGGTTCCGGCCGTTCGCTGTCTCGGTGGCGGAAGAAGATTGCCGGCAGTATTTTGAAGCTTCCCGCAACTGCCGTTTCATGAGTTCGCTTGCCCGTGTCCGACCCGACTGCCACCGGCTGCCATCGATCTTCTTCCTTGCCGGCGACCGGGTGCGCCTGCACGTGGTCGAGCGGTCGAGCAATCCCCTATTCTGGGAGCTGCTGAAGCGCTTTGGGCAACATGCCCCGGCTCCCATGCTGTTGAACACTTCTTTCAATCTGTTTGGCGAACCCCTCGTCGTCAGTCCTAGAGACGCGATTCGCAGCTACTTCTGCTCCGGCATCGACGCTCTCGTTATGGATCACTTCGTGCTTTCAAAAAGTGGGGCGCCACACCTGGTCGCGCCCAGGCCGGCACTCGTCGCCGAAGAAAGTCGCGTGGACGATTCCTCGCTCGGGGCTTAGATCTTCTTCCGAGTGAAAATGTTTTCCCCAAGCGGCCGACGGCTCGTCACCATGATCAGGTTCGAGTTGAAGATTCCTGTCCGGCGTGCTCTACGCTCGGATTAGAAATAATCTAGGCAGAGAGCAAGGTCTCATACCTACCTAGGCCTGCTCACTACACCTAGAAGAGGGTGTAAATGAACGGCGCGATAGCCGAGCTCTGGGCGAGCAGGATCAGAGCAGTCAGCAAGAAGAGGACAAAGATAAGCGGCACCAGCCAGGCGCGTTTGTTACCCCAAAAAAATGAAATCAGTTGACCGGCAATGCCGACGTTTTGTGTCGCCTTGCGAATGGTTTTCATAGGATCCACTCCCGAGTCGAAATCTGAGCTGCCCACTGACCCGCAATCCGGCTTCCACTCCGAACACCCTATGGCCGAGTGACAAAGGCCTAACCCTGGCAAGGTGATCAACGAGTCTTGCAGGCAGGAAGCATACTAGAAAACAGAGCCGGTGCGCTAGGCCTTGCCTCCTAGGCTCGTCTCGGCTTGTGTTAAACTCGCGGATCACTCAGGATGTACTCGTTCTACCTCTCTCCCGTGTTGTCACGGCTCGTTCGCCTCCTCGAATTCTCGCCTAGATCGCCCTTTCTTGCTTGTAACAGTCCTGCCGGTTCAAAACTCTTGGCGAAGATCCATTCCCGGGGGACGAGCTTGAGTTTCGACCGGAGGAAACTATGGTCATAATTAGGAAGGTTTTCTTCTTTCTTCTGTCTTGCTTGGTGATCTTTTTGTTCCTCGAAGGCTTAGCCAGCAGCCTATCGGTACTCTTCAAGCTGTTTTCGAGATCGGAAAGTCCAGCCGGTGTTTCCCAATACGACAAAGAGTTGGGCTGGATCGGCATCGCAAATTTCTATCAGAAGGACTTTTACGATCCCGGGGTTTACCTGCGCACCAATTCTCAGGGATTTCGCAGCAATCAGGATTTCACCACTAACGTGCCTCCCGGCAAACTGAGAATCATTTGTTCCGGCGATTCGATGACCTTCGGTTCGGGTGTCACTAACGATGAGACTTGGTGTCAGCTTCTTGAGACCATGGATTCTCGTCTGCAAACGGTCAACATCGCTCAGGCCGGCTACGGTGTCGATCAGATGTACCTTTTGTATTTGCGCGCTGGAGCTGCACTCGATCACGACGTTCAACTCTTCGCCTTTGTGACCGATGATTTCAGGCGAATGGAGCTGAAGTCATTCTCCGGGTACGGGAAGCCTATCTTGCAAATGAATCACGGCCAGCTGGCTGCTGGCAATGTCCCCGTCCCGAAAGAACCTGCCTTCTTTCATTGGTGGGTGCGGCATAGTCTGCAACTGATGCAACTGCGATCGCTCTCGGGGCTGGCCCGCCTGCTGGATATATCGTCGGGGCGGAGAACGGCGGCGGCCCTAGGAGGAGCCGGGGAGGAACAACGCCTCATTTTGGCCAATGTGATCGAATCCCTGGGGGCGGTGAACCGGCAAAAACATAGTACCTTGATTTTTGTGTACCTCCCCACTCGCGCCGATTACTTTCCGAATGAGACCATCCTTCGATGGCGCAGATTCCTCGAAGAGGAAACCGCCAAAAGAGGAGTTGTGTTTATCGACTTGCTCACCAACTTCCAAAAACTGCCTCTGGCCGATATGGAGAAACTGTTCATCTGTTCCGACTCCTCGCAATATTTCGCGACCGTGAAGGGTCATTTCACGAAGGCAGGACATGAATACACCGCCAAGCAACTGTATGAGAGCTTGCGCTCCATGCCTGAGATCGCATCTAAATTAGCCCCGGGGAGGTGAGTTCCCCTCGCCACCTGTCCCTCTGCCAGAGGTACTCCCGCCAGGAAAGCAATCACGGCACCGCCTTCACATGCAAAGAAGGTTGGCCGGCAGAATTAGACAACAACGTTTTAGCCTCAACCAGCAATCTGCCTTCCGGTCGGCTGACTGCAATGCCGACAAAGCCAGCTCGTTCGAGTGCAAGCTTGAGGCCCCGAGTAGTTTGGAAGGACTCTACTCTGCCATTCGCCAATCCCAAGGTCCTACCGCTGATGTGAAAGACCACACCGTTCGCTAGAACATACAGCCGATACAAGCTCGCTTTCGGACGGGGCAAAGCAGCGCGTAGTTCTGCGAGGGTGAATCGCAGGGCATGGAGACTCATGAACAGTGAGCCACCAGGGATGAGAACACGCCTGATTTCCGCTAAGGCCAGCGGGATATTCGTGTACGGTATGGCGATCGCCGAAACGACTCGATCGAAACTTTTTGCAGAGAAAGGCAGTGCCTCGGCTTTGCCACAGATGAATTGGCGCGTGGGATAACGCTGCTTGGCCAACTTCAGTGACTCCATGCTGATGTCGATTCCGAGAATCGAATCCTGCAGACTGAGATTGGCTTTCTGTGGCGGGTTGCCCTTCCCGCAGCCAACATCGAGAATGCGCATATATACCGCTATCGCTCTAAGGATCAGCTAGAAAACGCGGGAAAGTAGTTGTCGCGACCCCGGGGCATTACAGAAATTTAATTTCAGCCTTAGGTGCGACCATGCTTAAGACGACTCGTCACGTTAAATATCACCTGCGATTTCGGGCCAATTCGAACGATAGCTTGATGCACTGACTTGTCGGTGTAGTTCACTTGGACTAGTGGGATTATTAACCGACACTAAGTAAGATCTCCACAATCAAATCGAATCGCATTGCTGCTCTCTACAAGGAAATCACATTGTACCAAGGTCCATTCGAAATGATTGACAACCGTTACCTCATCGACTCTTGTCCATTGGTCAGAGGTTACTACGATATGATCCAGTCAGGATCACAACGGTTTTGACTACAGTGCCAATTGGGAATGGAGCTTTTAATAAGCCAAGATCGTAGGCAGCTCGTGAGAGACAGACTTACGGACCATGTTGAAACGATGTGACTTTATACATACACCCAACCGTGGGTTATGTGTATATCCCGCTGGGTGAGTCTGTTCATTTTGTTGCCAAAATCAGCGTCACTGGCAAGGACGGCTCGCGCCAGGGGACCGGATTCCGTTCCCGGTCGAGCAAGGCATGACCTGGCCAGCTACCCCCAAGAAAAGAATTCGCTCGGCTCGGTAGTTTCCTGGGTTAGAGTTGGGCTGTCCTGCGGGCAAGCCTCGAAGGGCGCTGAACTTGCCTCGAGGAGGTCAGTCACCGATACTATCGGGAATAGAATCCATGGCCCAAGCCGCGCCGCCAATGGTCACCCCCAAGAGCGTCTCGAAGTATGGGTGGTGGATTCCTGCCGGCTTAGCGCCTTTGGTGCTTTATGTTTACGGTCCCACGTTCGGGGGTCTCGTCCGGCAATGGTTTAGCGACCCCAATTTCGGACATGGCTCCCTGGTGCCCCTGTTTTCTGCCTTCGTCATATGGAAGCGTCGCCGCCTCTTGGCCTGTCTTCCGCTAAAGCCGTCATGGGTGGGACTGCCGGTAGTCATTTTCTCTCTAGTCATGCTGGTGGCAGGTGCGCTGGGCGCCGAGCTTTTCCTGGCCCGTTCGTCGTTTATCTTTTTGCTAGCCGGTTTCGTCATCCTGTTTTGCGGATGGGAGCACTTCCGAGCTGTACTGTTTGCTTGGGGCTGCTTGTTCCTCATGGTGCCTATACCGAGCATTGTCTTCAGTCAAATCACGTTCCCCTTGCAGTTGCTGGCTTCGAAGTATGCCGGTTACGCTCTGGCCTTGCTAGGTGTGCCGGTGTTGCGCGATGGAAATATCATCACTCTGCCAGCCATGTCGTTAGAAGTTGCCGAGGCGTGCAGCGGGATCCGCTCCCTGATGTCGCTGATCACGTTGGCGGTTATATACGGCTACTTCACCGAATCTCGGGTGCTACCGCGAGGCCTTTTGGTCCTGGCCGCCATTCCTATCGCGGTAGCCGCCAATGGATTGAGAATTATAGGCACGGGATTGCTGGTACATTATGGGAATGAGGAACTGGCCGAAGGTTTTTTCCACCTGTTCTCGGGATGGCTGGTTTTCCTGATGTCGCTTGCGATCTTGTGGGCTTTCGATAAGGCGATGCGAGCCGTGGTGAAGACGTGAAGGACATGCTGGCGCGGTTGCTGGCGGTGGGCGCTCTGCTGGTGGTAACAGCGGCATTTCTCGATCGCCATGATCAGCCCGAGAAAAACCCTCCCCGCCAAGAGCTCGCAACCTTTCCCTACCAAGTGGGAACCATGTCGGGCCTGGACTTGCCAATCACCGACGCGGTGCGCGAGATCCTAGGCCCGGGTGACTTTCTCGACCGAAGCTATGCCGGCCCCGACGGCTCGATCGTCGAGTTGTACATTGCCTATTTTCCTAGCCAGCGCGCTGGCGATACCGTCCATTCCCCCAAACACTGCCTGCCGGGCGCGGGGTGGGTACCGATTCGAGCGGGGCATCTCACGATTCCGGGTGCCGACGATCGTCCCATCACCATCAATCGCTACATAGTCGAAAAGGGCGAGCGTAAACAGCTCGTGCTCTACTGGTATCAGGCGCACAACCGCGTCACCGCCAGCGAATACCGGGCCAAATGGTACCTGGTCTTGGACTCCATCAAGATGAATCGGACCGATGGGGCACTCGTGCGTCTCATGACCCAGCAAGGCGACAATGAAAAGTCCGAGGGCGCTCAGAGGCGTGCCGTCGACTTTCTTGAACAAATCATCCCCCAGCTCGACAACTACATTCCCCGTTAGTCGGCTCCAGACACGGCTTTCGCAATATTTGAGTTGCAAGAGTTTGCAGCCTCTGCCGCGCATTTCCCGAAGCCGGGGCCTGGGGGGTATGGTGCCCTTAGGAGTGTAGGCTAAATACTTCGCAGGCATTAAGTTGCGCCAGTGTCGAGAATCCTATGACGGTTTCGAATGGTTCTTCGATTGCAGGTATTGCGACATATTTTTGTCGATTCAGGCGAAGGAGGGGGGAGTGAAGGGCAAGCACTGGATGCGAATTCTCGTGGGCATGACGACGCTTCTGTTGCTCGTCAGCCTGGCTTGTTCCCGGGATCCCAACGTTCGCAAACAAAAGTACTTCGAGAGCGGCAAGCGCTATTTTGATGAGGGCACATATCGCGCGGCGGCCATTCAGTTCACCAACGCCATCCTTGCCGACCCCAATTTCGGTGTCGCCCACGACTATCTGGCGCAGAGCTATCTCCGCATGCAGGAGTGGAATAACGCCTATCAGGAACTGAACCGTACGATCGAGCTCGAACCCACCAATTACCGCGCACAGATCGATTTGACGAATCTCTTGATCGCCGGCAATCAACTGCGTGAGGCGCAGGACAGGGTCGACTCCCTGCTCAAACAAGACCCCAAAGATCCCCAGGTCCATGCCACGTTTGCCAGCTTGCTTTCAGCACAAGGCAGGTCCAGCGCGGCGATTAACGAAATGGGAGTGGCCGTGTCGCTCGCCCCGGACCAGTCCAGCTACCGGATTGCTCTCGGGTTGCTCGAGATCAAAGCCAACCGGCTGGACAAGGCCGAACTGACTCTTAAGAAGGCAGCAGAAGTTGACCCCAAGTCAGTATCCCCCCTGATTGCCCTGGGCGGATACTACTTGCAGTCCAACCGATATGCCGAGGCCCAGCAGCAGTTTCTCCGCGCCAAGGATCTCGAACCGATGAATCCAGAGGTCTGGTCCGATTTGGCTCGCCTCGAACTTGCCCAGGGCAAGATGGCGGATGCGGAACACATTATGCAGCAGGCCAAGGAGCAGCTGTCTCATGACCCAAAAGGCTATCGCCTGCTCGGCGACTTCTACCTGTCGACCAACCAGATCGATAAAGCCCTAACGGAATATGCCAGCCTCTATCACGATCATTCCTACGATTTGGCAGTCCAGAAGAATTACATCCAGGCGCTCATCATCAAGGGCAGGTTCGATGAAGCCGCGAAACTTAATGAGAATTTTTTGAAAAAGCACCCCAAGGATGCAGACGCTCTGCTTTTTGAAGGACAGATTCTGAATCGCCAGGGCCGATACCAAGAAGCCGAGAAGACGCTAGAGAACATATTGAACGACAGTCCCGACAACGCCCTGGCGCACTATCAGCTGGGTGTGGCCTTCAATGGGCTGGGAAACTCCGAGCGGGCGGAGCGTGAGTGGCGCCAAGCGGTGAGCACGCGTCCCGATTTGCTCGATGCACAAAGCGCCCTGGCGACGATGGCCATGCAAAAAGGAGATATGGCGGCGGTGGCATCGATCGGCGACGAAATTGTTCACTCTCAACCGAATGCCCCCGACGGATATTTGCTTCGTGCCGCGGCTGAGATCAGCCAGAGTCGTTTTGTCCAAGCCCACGCGGATCTTGAGCAAGCGAAAAAGCTCGCGCCCGACAATCCCAATCTTTACATTCAAAGCGGTAGTTTGCAGGTCGCCGAAAATCATCTGCCCGAGGCGGAGAGTTCTTACGAGCAGGCACTGAAGATCGATCCGACTTCTCTGGGGGCTTTGCGTGGCTTGGTCGGTGTCTATTTCCTCGAGAAGCAGCCGCAGAGAGCCTTGGCGCGTATTGATGCCCAGACGGCAGCCAGTAACACCAGCACCTATCACTACCTGCGCGCACTAGCCTTGTTGAACCTGCCCGACCTAGCAGCCGGAGCGAAGGAGCTACAAACCGCAATCGCGCTCGACAAGTCCAATACAGAAGCCATCGACACCCTGGCACGGGTGGAGCTAGCCCGAGGCTCTCTCGATCAAGCCATCGCGGTTTATCAAAAGGCTGTCGCCGACAATCCTACTCGAGACCAGCTCTACGTTACTTTGGGCAGTCTGCTTGAAACCAAGGGCAATCTGGACGGCGCCGAACAGGCTTACCGGAAGGCGCTCCAGCTTCGCTCCGACAATGCCGACGCTGCCAATAATCTGGCTTACTTGCTGCTGAAGAAGGGCGACGACTCCGACGTGACCCTGAACCTTGCCCAGCAAGCCCGCCGGGCAATGCCAAGTTCCCCGAATGCCGCTGACACCTTGGGCTTAGCTTACTTTAAGCGTGGTATGTATGCGCAGGCCACGGAGTTGTTTCGCGAAGCAGCCACCAAAGTCCCCGATAACGCGACCTATCAGTACCACCTGGGCATGGCCTATCAGAGCGAGAAACGCACCTCGGAGGCTCGGCTGCACCTCGAGCGGGTCCTAAAGATCAACCCCAATTACGAAAACGCCGGCGATGTGCGCCGGGCACTAGCAGAGTTGCAGTAGACGGGCGGAAGAATCCGCGCCTTGCTCGCCTAAGCAGCACCAGATTAGGCAACTGACCCGGGCGAATCGACCGGCATGGTGAAGCATTCGGCACGGCCTTTAGGCCATTTTTAGGGCAATTGGCAAAATCAACCTCGGATTGCAACTTTCATTTGCACATGTTGCAGCGGTTTGCACAAGGGCAACGTCGATTTTGCATGAATATTTTCTAAGTCTTTGAATTTAAACGATAATACTTTTGACAATTTTTGGCACATAAAGTGCACGTACCGCTGTTGGTTTTATCGCGGCTCCGATACTAACGGTGTCCCCTAACACTCTGTACCCCCCGGAGGCGGCGCATGCGGTTTAGCAAGTTAGCAGTGATTGTGGCCTTAGTGGTGTTGGCATTTCCAGTGGCCGCGTTGGCAGACAACACCATTACCTGGGTCAATACCGGTGGAACATTTTCTGCCTCTTCCACTGGGCTCTCGATTTCGGGGTCGACCGTCGTCGGCGTGACGATGCCGAACGGAACGGTCATTACGGGCGACCTCGGCACTCTGAACCTGACTGCGGGATCTCTAGTAAGCGGTAACGTATCGACTGGTTGCTTGGGCAGCGGTTGCCAGTTCTCGTGGAGCGGCAGCTCGTTCACCATCTCCGACACTAAGGGGCCGTCGTTTACCGGCACGTTCACCACGAACATTACCTTGATTGGCTCAAAGACGGCCAACGGCACTTATACATACACGATTAACGGCGTGCTGCTCGGGTCGGTCAATGGGAACACCATGATGAGCAGCGGCGGGTCGACCCAGCTGACAATTACCATGAGCCATCTTTTCACCGGGGGAACTGTTCCCCTAGCGGGCGGTTCAACCAATGTTACCGTTCCCGAACCTGGCACTCTGGGCCTCCTTGGTACCGGTCTATTTGGTCTGGCGGGCGTACTGCGGCGCAAGCTGGTCCATTCGTAAGGTTGTCTCCACAAATTTCTCCGATTACCCCGCCCCCGGGCGGGGTTTTTTATTGAGTAATCGAAGCAGCCGGTAACCCCCAACCTCGGAGTCGACTTACGGGCTCTTGGGCGCGACCGCCCGCGGCATCAGTTCCGGAGCCTTATCGGCGGGAAAATTTGTGCTCAAGTAGTCGATGAAGGCATCGCGATCGGCGGCGTCGACGACGGCTCCCCATCGGATCATCTTGT
>Ga0335077_10009483_pt1 | contig 12086 bp, 12 predicted proteins | sample Lox_Sample_31_FD_207151 | JGI IMG/M metagenome (GOLD analysis project Ga0335077, IMG submission 207151) | Soil microbial communities from Loxahatchee National Wildlife Refuge, Florida, United States - Lox_Sample_3.1 | ecosystem: Environmental > Terrestrial > Soil > Wetlands | place: USA...
TTTTCCCTGGGACACGCCCACGAGCACCGTGCCGAAAGTCTACGCGAGAAATGCAGCCGGCACGGAAACCACCGCTCAGTTCTGGTTCAAAATCGTCCCGAAGAAATTCCGCATGCGCGATCTGCCTATCGACGACAAGTTTCTGGACAAAGTCGTCAATCAGATTGAGCCTAATGGCTCCGGCGACCTGCTGGCCCGCTTTATCAAAATCAACGGTGAAATGCGCCGCGAGAACAACAAGACGCTGGCGGACCTGCGCTTGAAGACGCAAGAGAGCTTCCCCTGGACTCAGTCGTTCCTCCAACTGGCGAACTCGCAGGTGGAATCGGAATTCGCCGATGTGCGCAGCTACATCTACAAAGGAAAAAAGGTCGATCAACAGGTTCACTTAGGGTTCGACCTAGCAGTCTCGGCGCACACTCCGGTTGTCGCGGCCAACGATGGCAAGGTAGTTTGGGCGGCTCCGCTAGGCATTTATGGCAACTGTATCGTCGTCGATCACGGCTATGGTCTGCAATCGATCTATGGCCACCTGAGCGAACTCGGCGTCAAGGAAGGCGACATGGTAAAGCGCGGCCAGACCATGGGCAAGAGCGGATCGACTGGCCTCGCCGCGGGCGATCACCTGCACTTCTCCATGCAAATCGACGGCGTCCAAGTGAATCCAGTCGAATGGTGGGACGAGCATTGGATTAAAGACCACATCCAGAACCGGATGAAGGCCAACGGACCGTGAAACCGAGGCGCAAGCGCAGCAAGCGGGAGGACGCGAATGTTAAGCTGCATGACTTCTCACTCGAACCTCCTCGACGCCCATCTCAAAAAATCCTGCTCCACCGCGCGCGAGCCGCGTCTATAGTCAGGAGTGAAGCTTGAAGACTTCCGAAATTCTGAGCGCATGGCGTAAGATTCTTCGAGGAGAGCGGCCCTCTCTCTCCATCGAGATTACACGCGAATGTCCGCTGCGGTGCCCCGGCTGCTATGCATACGGCGACGCTCATTTAGGTGGCGGCGTGACGCTGCGCAGCTTGAATGACCGCAAGGGCCGGCAATTGATCGACGGCGTTCTGGAGATAGTAGATCGATTGAGACCGCTGCATCTGTCCATCGTGGGCGGCGATCCGTTGGTCCGCTATCGCGAATTGGAGACGATGGTGCCATTGATACTTCAGCGTGGCGTTCACGTACAAATCGTCACCAGCGCGTTTCGGCCTCTTCCGTCCGTATGGCCGTCATTCGCTCGCCTGAACACTGTCGTTTCCATCGACGGACTCCCGCCCGAGCACGATGCCCGGCGAGCTCCGGCAACATACAGCCGCATCTTGACGAATATCGCAGGCCAGCACATCACCATTCACTGCACCATCACAGGCCAGATGATGAAACGTCCGGGTTATTTGCGCGAATTTCTCGAGTTTTGGACGCCACACAACGAGGTTCGTAAGGTCTGGTTTAGCTTGTTCACGCCGCAAGCCAACGAGCGACGCCCGGAAATACTCGAGCCCCACGAACGCCTTCAGGCCATCGCCGATATGCTCGCATTACGGAAGGAATTTGCCAAACTCGCCATGCCGGTGGAGACCATCCGGCAGTTCTCCAACCCGCCCCAGTCCCCTCGAGATTGCATCTTTGCTCTCACCACAGAAGCGATCTCCGCGGACCTTCAAACCAAAATCGTTCCCTGCATTTTTGGCGGCGAACCGGATTGCGCCTCGTGCGGCTGCATCGCTTCCATGGGCTTGGCCGCGGTGGGCGCGCACAAGATAGGCGGCCTTATCCCGGTCGGCGCGATTTTCAAAGCCTCTGCGAGGATCGGCCAGGCACGCACGCCCAAAATCACTCCGCCTCGAACGCTCAACGAAGGCTTGCGAGTGCTGCGCTAAATCAGCCGGGAGAACTTGCTATGCGCAATGCTGTTTCGGCGAAGGCTTGGCTCACTTCTTTGACTAAGCAGCAAACCAGCTCGCCGGCCGGCAGCTCCCTGGCGCGCGTCACGCTCCGGCCGGCCCACAACGAGAGATAGCCAGCCTCGCCTTGTTTCGCCGCCGCCGTGCGCATGGCGCGGGTCAGCATGTTTTGCATTGGGTAGGGAAGGATCGTGTCTTCGTGACCGGCGAGTCTGGCGATGAATTCGTTTGCTAAGCCCCGGGCCGGGCGTCCGGAAAAGGCTCGCGTGATCACGGTTGTGTCTTCGCGAGCGTCCAGGATCGCGCGCTTGTAAGCCTCCGCGGCGCCGCACTCGGGACAAGGAAGAAATGCGGTGCCGAGCTGCGCGGCCGAGGCCCCGGCTTGCATGGCTTGCGCAATTTCGCGGCCATCCATCAGGCCGCCTGAAGCAATTACCGGCAATGGCACGATAGCGGCGATTCCGCGAACCAAGTCGAGTGTCGGAACCATGGCCGTTTCAAACGCACCCGCGAAAGTTCCGCGATGGCCCCCGGCCTCGCTGCCTTGCGCGATGATCGCGTCAGCTCCCGCTTGGGCAAGCAGGCGGCCTTCTTCAACCGTGGTCGCCGTCCCCATGATGACGATACCGAGCGCCTTCAATCGCGCGATCGCCCCTGCGGATGGTATCCCGAACGTGAAGCTGAATGCGGCGGGGCGCGTGTCGGCCACGGCTTCCAACTGCTCGTCGAGAGGGTCGGCCGGGACCTTCGGAACTTCCGGCTGGGGCAATTTAAAATGAGCGTGAATCTGGGAAAGCAAATCCAGCATCGGCCTAGGATCCACAGTGCCACCAAGCCCCCGTCCACCCGTGAACAAATTTATCGCGAATGGTTTGTCGGTCAGAGCACGGACCCGCGCGACCGCCTGGGTAATCTCAACCGGCGTCATATACGCTGCGCCGAGCGATCCCAACCCGCCCGCGCTCGACACCGCTGCCGCTAGCTCGGGAGTGCTCGGTCCGCCGGCCATCGGCGCAAGTATGATCGGATGGTCGACTTGGAGCCGTTTCAGCAGTTCGTTCCGTGTCACGGCGTTTAGATGCCGCGATTACGCTTTTGGATGCGCCCTATCGTAAACGGCCATCAAATCCGCAAGCGATACCTGGGTATATTTCTGGGTCGTCGAGAGTTGGGAGTGCCCCAGCAGTTCCTGAATGGCTCGAAGATCGGCGCCGTCGCTCAATAAATGTGTTGCGTAGGCGTGGCGAAGGCTGTGCGGATGAATGGAAGAGTCGCCCGTGATCATGCGCGCATAGAATTTGACAATGCCGCGCGCGCCGCGATCCGTTAGACGGCCCCCACGATGATTTAAAAACAGCGCCCGCTCGCCACTTGCCGCCGGTCGCCGGACCTCGACATACCGCTGGAGAGCCCGTTCTGCCTTCGTTGCGAAGGGAACCTGCCGCTCCTTGCGGCCTTTGCCTCTTACTCGCACCCACCTCTCGCTCCAATCGAAATCGTCGAGATTCAACCCGGCTAGTTCGCTGATTCGCAGACCGCAACCATAAAGCAACTCGAAAATTGCCAGATCTCGCGCCGGGAAGGGACGTTCCAACTTTTCGGCCGTGTCGGGTATCGCATCCACGAGCGTGTTCGTTTGTTCAGCGGTCATGACCACCGGCAGCGACTTCGGCGCCTTGGGCGTGCGGACCAAACGCGCCACGTTCGTCGAAATCACTCCCTCGCGCGACATGAATTTAAAAAACGAACGCACGCAAGCGAGCTTGCGCCGCATGCTCACCGCTGTCAAACCCTGTTCATATAGTCCCCCTAGCCATTCCCGGATCGCGAGCGCATCGATCTCTTCCACGGCAGGCCGCGGCTTGCCTTCGATCGTGAAATAGGAAAGAAACTGTTCCAGATCGGAAGCGTAGCTTCGCACCGTGTGGGCCGACGCATTTTCGCGGCGCAGCTCATCTAGGAACCGCTCGATTTGACCGGCAAGCTCAGGCATAAATGGACCGGTATTCGTCCAATCCTTCCAAGGCCCGCCGGCAGATCTCCGCGTGACGCGCCTTCTTATCGTGGCGTAACCGCCGCCCGGTCTCTTCATCCAGCGGAGGCAGTAAATCGAAACTGATATTGGCCGGTTGGAAATTGCGCGCATCTGCCCCGGACACGTACGCGCACAACGACCCGATCGCGGTCTGACGAGGAAACGGCCTCAGTACGTCGCTCATGGCCAATTCCACGGCGTGACGTCCCGCTACCAGACCCGTCGCAATCGACTCCACGTATCCTTCCACGCCCGAGATCTGTCCGGCAAAGAAAATCGTAGGCCGCGTTCGAAGCTGCAAAGTAGGCGCAAGCAGCGCCGGCGCGTTGATATAGGTATTGCGATGAATCTGGCCGAAGCGCAAAAACTCGGCCTTTTCCAAACCAGGTATCATCCGAAGCACGCGCGACTGCTCCGCAAAACGCATGTGATTCTGGAAACCGACTAGGTTGTAGCTGCCCGCCCGGAGATTTTCCTGGCGAAGCTGGACCACCGCATAAGGACGCCGGCCCGTGCTCGGATCAATCAGCCCCACCGGCTTCATCGGTCCGAATCGCAGCGTCTCACGCCCTCGCCGCGCCAGTTCCTCGATCGGGAGGCAGGCTTCAAAGAATTGCGTCCGGTCCTCGGGAATGTGCGCCGGCGCCGATTCGGCCGCAAGGACGGCATCAACGAAGCGCTCGTATTGATCGCGATCAAACGGGCAATTCAGATAATCGTCACTCGCGTCCAGCGATTTCCCGTAGCGTGAGGCCCGGAACGCAACCGACACGTCGATGGAACTCGCGTCGACGATCGGACTGATGGAGTCATAAAAGTACAGCCGTCCAGTGCCGGTGATCCGCGCAATCTCGTCAGCCAGCGCTCCGCTTGTCAGCGGCCCGGTAGCGACGATTGTGATGCCATCCTCCGGAACCGTGACAGCTTCGTCGTGACGCAGTTCAATCAGCGGATTTTCCCTGATAGAGGCAGTCACCTCCCACGCGAAGATCTCGCGGTCCACCGTCAAAGCGTGCCCCCCGGGAACTCGCGCTTTTTGAGCGGCGCCGAGTAGAAGAGAGTCCAAGCGGCGCAATTCTTCTTTAAGAAGCCAAGGTGCCGTTCCAGGTGATTCGCTTTTTAGGGAGTTACTACAGACGAGTTCGGCAAGCTGACCTGTCTTGTGGGCCGAAGTAGAACGGACAGGCCGCATTTCTACTAAAACGCAGCGATGACCGGCTCGCGCAATCTGCCATGCGGCCTCTGAGCCCGCCAAGCCACCGCCCAAAACATAAATCGGAGCCACTAGGTTCAGGATACAAAGCCTACCCCGAACCTGTGGCCCATGTCATCTTCAGGCCGCGCTACGCCGTCGCAAACTGGGGCGAAATGATCGCAAACTTGCCCACCGCCGGTTTCACCAGCCGGGCGAAATCCGAATATGCCAGATGAAATACATCCCGGTGCGTTCCGCCGTTAAAGGCGATGAACTCCTGCTCGGCGACGCTGGAGTCGACGATCACAGGCAGGTCGAACAGGTTGCCAAGCGGCGGCATCGCTCCGACTTCACACCCCGGAAACAGTTCCTTCAGTTCGTGCTCGGTCGCCAGACGCACGTTCGGGTCGTTGAGGTAAGTGCCCAACGTTCGCAGGTTGGCGACCGTGTCACCGGGAAGCACGGCAATCCCGTAGCCTTGCGTGGTGGCGTAAACCACCGTCTTCGCCAGTTTGTGCGGCGAAATGTGCTCGGCAAACGCGACCTCGAGGGCCGTGTAAGCCACCGAATGTCTCGTGTGCGCGTAGCAGACGCGGCTCATATCCAAGAATTCGATACAACGATCTAAGGTGGTCATAAAACACCCCTTCACTGATGGGTGTGCAAGAGAATGACCGAATCTGTGATGCAGGATGTCCTTGAAACGCTAGTACAAACTCTGCGCCTTTTGGATTCTGTGTTATAGGGCGCAAGCCATGGGAGCGAAGGTTCACGCAAGCCGTTCAACGCCAAAGTTAGAAATTCTTCTCACCCGTCAAAGTTCCAGGCGCTTTCAGCCACGCTGGTCGGCTATCCTGACGGGCATGAATCTCGCTTTTATTGGACTCGGGAAGATGGGCTCAGGCATGGCGCGGAATCTTCTTCGCGCCGGCCATAATTTGGCCGTCTACAATAGCACTCGTGAAAAAGCGGAACCACTCGACGTGAAGGTGCGCGGATCGCCGATTCGCCGGCCGATGCGTGCCGTGATGCGGATGCCGCCCTCACCATGGTCGCCGACGATCCCGCCTTGGAAGACCTGGTCTTCGGCGCGGACGGAATCGCATCGGCGCTAAAGGCCGGCTGCATTCACGTCTCGCATAGCACGATCAGCACGGCGCTGTCCCGTCGGCTGGCGGCTGAGCACGCCCACCGAAACCAGGGTTATGTCAGCGCTCCTGTCTTCGGCAGGGACGCCGCGGAAAACAGGAAACTGCTGATAGCCGCCGCCGGCCCACCAGACCTGCTCGACCGCTGCCGTCCCCTTTTCGACGCGACCGGCCGCCGGACCTGCGTCGTCGGCGATGATCCCTGGCAAGCCAACGCCGTCAAGCTTTGTGGCAATTTCACAGTCGCCAGCTTGCTGGAAGCTTCGGAGAAGCCTATGCGACACTGCGAAAAGCCGCGGTCGCTCCCGAAAAATTCCTCGACATCTTGAACGCTCTCTACGGCTCCCCAATCGTGGCCAGCTACGGACGCACCATTGCCACCGGGCAGTTCGAACCGGTCGGCTTCGCCGCGCGCCTCGGCCTGAAGGATGTCCGCCTCCTGTTGGCAACCGCCGATGAATGTGCGTCACCCATGCCGCTGGGCAGCCTGGTCCACGACCAGCTTCTATCGGCCCTCGCCCAAGGCCAGGGGGACCTGGACTGGTCGAGCCTCGCCAAAGTCGCCGCCCGCAATTCGGGTTTATAATAAGTTGAGCTTTGGGCCAATGTTTGCATCCGGTCCACTTCCCATGCGCGGTATTTTTCTTTTCATCACCTTATTCTCCGCGGCTGCTTTCGCGGAGGAATCCTTGGAGCCAGCCACTTCCCTGCCGTTGCTGATCAAGTCCGTGACCATCCACGGATCGGACACCACCGTGCCTCTGCGGACACAGGTGGGCCGCCCATACGACAGCGCGACCATCGACAAGGACGTCCGGCAGCTATGGACGACCGGCCGCTTTGAAGACATCCGCGTTGAAACCAAAAACGAGGACGACGGAACCGCAGTCATGTTCGACGTCGTGGAGGCCAAGCCGCTGGAGCTCCACGAGCTGAAAATCGAACCGTCTACCTTCGGTTTGCAAATGACGCTTCCCCAAGGCACGCCGCTGAACCGCTACCGGGCCCATGAGATCGCCAACCAGGCACAGAAGCAGTTGCAAGACGACGGCTTTCGCGATGCCAGCGTGGATTACCAGATCGTGCCGTTTCTCGGCAAGCAGGTGGACCTGAAGCTCATGGTGGAAGCCGGCGACCGCGTCCGCGTGAAAGAAGTAACTTTCACCGGCGATACGGCGCTCGATCCCAAGCAGCTTCACGGCGCGTTGCGTGACATGAAGAGCCGTCGCGTGATTCCGGGAGTTCCAGGAATTTGGACCGGCTGGAGGTTGTACCCCGGATATAGCCCCGACGCCACCGCTGCCGACGTTGCGCGTTTGCGCTCGCTCTATCTTTCCAAGGGCTATTTCGACGCCACCGTCCGTTTGGACGACGTGCAGATCGAACGGAAAGAGGCCCGAGTCCGTATTGCGGCCGAGGCGGGACCGAAATACCAGATTCGCCAGTTGGAAATAGAAGGTGCGCCAACGCCGAGTCGCGACCTTTGCTCGAGCTTGTTTGCCGCCCGCCGCGAAGCTGAGCGCCAGGGAATCCTCGATTTCGCCGCTACCCTTCGAGTTGGCCCGAACCAAGCCAACGCATTAACTGACCCCATTGTGGACTTGAGCGCAACGATCGAGCGCGGCCGCCCGTATCAGGTCGGGCACATCGATTTCACCGGCAATCGCCACTTCAGCGAAGCCTTTATCCGCCGCAACTTCCTGCTCGACGAGGGGACCGTGTTCGATGAGCGTTTGCTCCGAAAGAGCATGTCTCGCTTGAATGACACAGGCGTGTTCGAGCCAGTGAGCGAACGCAACACCGTGATCCACACGGATCCTGAGACCGGAATCGCCGACGTCAACATCCGTCTCATGGAGCGCAAGCGCGGTGCCTGGCGGATTTCCGGCCCGGTCGGTCCGGCAAGTTTCGCGGGCCCGCTCGAAGCCACGGTCAATTCGCGTCTGCCGAAATGGGGAGCGGGCTTGCTTGAGCTGTCCACCTACACGGCGTCGATCAGCGCTTTCGCCTTCGCCGGTCCGCTGATGCCGCTGTTATCGGCCGGCTCGAAGCTGCCGGTTTGGCTGCCGATCTTCGCCATCCATCGCCCCTACTCACCCGGTGAAGGATGGATGTCCGGATTCTCCATCGCACCGCAACTAGGCTGGCAGCTCATGGGCATCACCTACGGGCTTGGACAAATCCAGCATCGCCTCATGCCGGTATTGAACGGCGACCGTGGACTCGTCCCCGAACTTCCAGTCACTGTGGAAACCGCCAAAGGCAACGCCGTTATGTTCTGCGAACCACCCGGCCCGCGATTCATGTTCCTGCGCACGCCGGCGAGCCTCGTGTTGCGCCTGGCGGGCAGTTTCACCGGACTGTAGCTAGTTGCCCAGTAGATTCTGCCTGCTATGCTGATTCAGGGCGGTGAACCGAAAAATCCTTCAGAACCACGCTGGAACGGCCGGATGACGCTCAGGCCTTGCTGATCGCAAAGAGACACTCCGGAGCCTACCATCTCGGTGGCTATGGGGTTGCTAACGACAGCTGCTGTGTTGCTGCCCTACTATCTTGTGACCGAGCAACAAGCAGAAGTACTGCTAACTGCTTCATCCATCTGGCTTGTACTGATGGCGTTTGTGGTCGGAACATTCCTGTCCCTGATCTGATCCCCGATCTCGGTCACCTATCCGGGGACATCTCCGGGTGGCGTACCGGCTCCAGGTCCCAGCTACAGCTATTGGTATGACGGCATGATGAGGCTGAGTTCGATGACCGACTCCGGCAGCAACTTCATGGTTTCGAGCGTCACGTACGGAGCCGGCCAACGAGCTGCTCGGTATGGTCTACCGGCCGAATGTGTCCACTCCTTCGATCACCGAGGCCAGAACCTACAACAACCTCGGGCAACTTACGAATCTGGTGGATACACCTATGACTCGCTGAACCGGATGATCTCGGCCGTCACGACCGCCGGCGTCCGATCTCGTCACCACGTCCTGGGGCCAAAGCTTCAGCTATGATGGCCTCGGAAACCTCACGGCGAAGAACGTATTGAAAGGCTCGGCGCCAGCCTATTCGGCATACGTGGACCAGGGAACCAATCGCGCCTATCCGACCGGCGTTTCCTATGACGCAAACGGCAACGCCTCGCTCACTGCGACCATGATCTACGATGTGGAAAACCGCGTCGCCGGCTACACCTCGACTTCGACGTACTACGGCTACGACGTGCAGAATAAACGCATCTATACGTCCGGATCGTACGACAGCTACGGTAACCCGACCGGCTACACGGTCGTGATGTATTCCCTGGCGGGCAAAAGCTGGGAACCTATCGCATCGATCTGGGTCCAACTTGCAGATCACACTGTTGACCAGCGACATTTATTTCGGCGGGCGGCGGATCAGCACAATGGATCGTCTCGGCTCCGCGGGCAAATACTACCCCTACGGCGAAGCCAAAGGCGGAACAAATCCGGCAGACGCGTGGAGCTTCGCGACCTACTGGCGCGACTCGAACTCAAACCTGGACTACGCCGACCAGCGGTATTACTCCAATCAATTCGGAAGGTTCATGACCCCAGACCCGTATGTGGCCACGGCTAGGACACCAACCGATCCAAGGAATCCGCAAAGCTGGAATCGCTATGCGTATGTTCAAGGCGATCCGATCAACTTTATCGACCCACGCGGCCTCACGCTGTGACGCGAACGGAAAGCAACTCATAACCCATTTCCAAGTTGGCTTGCGGCCATCACTAACGTTATAAACCTTCTTACGGGCAAGCTCTACTTCGGCTCAGGGCTCACCACGACAGACAGTATCTACGCGAGATATGATAACTCGAACCCAAAGACAAATCCGCGCTTCCCCGCCGAACTCCAATCTCTCAACTCGATCTACTTGACTCAAGTAGGCGGTGGGATTCTCTCGAATCCGAAAGAGGTCGACTTCTCCCGATGCACCCCTTAACGGAGCATATGCATACTCGTAAACCGTTGGTCGTCTATTTCTCATTCCTGCTCGGGCTCGCGGTTATATATCGGGCGCCTCTCAACGGTATGCCGAGTGTTCAAAAACACTGGGCCACATTTACAAGCAAATCCGGTTGGAGACTGAAATATCCGTCAGATTGGCGAGTGGGCAGTTGTAACAGCTGCCCAGATCCGACGGCTCCTGATGTCTTCGCTTCTTTCTTTGATCCCGCTACGCATGGAATAGTTATGATTCAGCGCATTAGCGACAAACCAGTCAATGAAGTATCGAGAACTGGCTCAACCATGTTAAAGAAACAGCCGTTGCCAACCCCAGGTTACACGAAGCATGGGTACGGGTAGGCGGAAGGAGGGCCCTAAGCGTGACCACCCGTAATTCGGACTCAACTGAGTCCGAGAACATTTATGTCGTCGATCGCTCGAAGACTCTTTTCATCCAGGCCTCTCCGATCGGGAAAATTAACTTTTACTCGCTATTTAAGCAAATGCTGTCAACTTTTTCGTTCACATCCTAAACCGAATACATTGAATTGGCAGGTCAAGTCAACTGTGGTTAAAACGCCGGTGTTCCGTTCCGAAGCCGAGGAAGCCGAGTGGTGGGATCGGCATCAAGATCTGATCGCGGATTTGCTCCTAAAGCACGGTCGCCGCGGTGCCGTGCCACCAAGAGCGTGTCTGTCCGTTTGCCCATCACCGACATCGCGCGTGCCCGCAAGCTGGCTGAGAAACGCGGCGTCGGCTACCAGACCGTTATTAAGACTCTGCTCCACGAGGCCCTCAAGAAGGAATCCAAGATCGCCTAGGCCCGGTTTCCCCCGCGTCGCTTTCACCTCATCTAGTACGATAAAAGTATCCCCATGGGCGCCGCCAGCGTTGATCTGAAGAAGACTGTCAATCTGCCCCAGACCGGCTTTTCCATGAAGGCCAACCTCGCCCAAATGGAGCCGAAAATCCTCGCCCGCTGGGACGACGAAGACCTCTACGGCAAAATTCGCGCCGCCCGCGCTGGCCACGCCATGTACGTGCTCCACGACGGCCCCCCCTACGCCAACGGCAACATCCACCTCGGTCACGCGCTCAACAAAATCCTCAAGGATTTCATCGTCAAGCTGAAAACCATGGAGGGCTTCGACTCGCCCTACGTCCCCGGCTGGGATTGCCACGGCCTGCCCATCGAAAGCAAAGTCGACAACCAGCTCGGCTCGCGCAAACAGAAAATGACCACGGCGCAAATCCGCGAAGAGTGCCGGAAATACGCCGCCAAGTACGTCGACCTGCAGCGAAAGGATTTCATCCGCCTCGGAGTGCTCGGCCGCTGGGCCGAGCCCTACCTGACGATGACCGCGCAGTACGAGTCCGTTATCGCGGCTGCGTTCATCGAATTCCTCGACCGCGGCTACGTCTACAAGGGCCTGAAATCGGTGAACTGGTGCATTCACGACCGCACCGCGCTCGCCGAAGCCGAAATCGAATACGAGAACCACACCAGCCCGTCCATCTGGGTCCGATTCCCCCTCACCTCCGATCCGGCCCTGATCGATCCCGCGCTTGCCGGCCTCCGCGTCAACGCCGTCATCTGGACCACCACGCCCTGGACGATTCCTGCCAACGTCGCCATCGCCTATCATCCGAAATTCGAATATGTGGCCGTGGACGTAGCCGGCGAAGTTTATATCGTCGCGCTCGAGCTTCTCAAAATCACATCGGAAAAACTGGGCTGGGACGATCCCAAAGTGATCGCGAGTTTCCCCGGCGCAAAGCTCGAAGGCGCAATCTTCCGGCACCCCTTCCTTGAACGCGACTCTCTCGGAATCCTCGGC
>Ga0335077_10009485_pt1 | contig 12085 bp, 9 predicted proteins | sample Lox_Sample_31_FD_207151 | JGI IMG/M metagenome (GOLD analysis project Ga0335077, IMG submission 207151) | Soil microbial communities from Loxahatchee National Wildlife Refuge, Florida, United States - Lox_Sample_3.1 | ecosystem: Environmental > Terrestrial > Soil > Wetlands | place: USA: Florida...
CGCCGCTCGCCGGTGAGCAGGCAGCGTGCAGGAAAGCTCGACAGCTCCTGGCCGCCCTCGATCAGCGACGTATGCAGCGAGGCCGGCCCGGCCAGCGGATGGCGCGGCCCGCTCTGGAGCGCTGCGTCCAGCTCCGCGAGCGCCGTGAGGACGGGGCCCATCTTCGCGATCGCGTCGACGCCGAGATCGGGGCGCGAGCCGTGCGCGGCGACGCCCGTCGTCTCGAGCTCGAAGCCGACGAAGCCGCGGTGCGCGACCGCGACGCGCAGATCGGTCGGCTCGACGACGATCGCCGCGTCGGCGTGAACGTGCGCGAGCACCGTCTCCGTACCGACCGACGCGAGCTCCTCGTCGGAGACCGCGGTGACGATCACGTCGCCGCGCAGCCCGGTCGCCTCCGCAGCGGCGACGAGGATCGCCGCGACGGCGCCCTTCATGTCGTACGAGCCGCGCCCGTGGAGCCGCCCGTCCTCGACGCGCGGCTCGAGCGGCGCGTCCATCCCGGCGACGCCGACGGTGTCGAGATGGCCGTTGAGCATGAGCGAGCGCCCGCCGCCGGATCCGCGCCGCGTCGCGATCACGCTCGGCCGGTCGCCGCCGACGACCTCGACCTCGAGCCCGTGCGCCGTGCACCAGTCCGCCACGAAGAACGCGATCTCCTCCTCGCCCGCGCCGCCCGGCACGAGTGCGGGGTTGACGGAGTCGATCGCGACCAGCGCGGCCGCGAGCTCCGCGACGTCGTTCGGGCGGTCTCGCGATCTCACCGCGTGGACCATAAGGCTCCGAGCTCTTGAGGCGTGCGTCGGGCGCCCCTATAGTCCGCCGATGCGGCTCGTCTGGATCGTCGTCGTCGGCGCCGTCATCGGCGCCGCCGCAGTCTCGGCGTGGGCGGGGGGGCCGACGCAGCGTGACGAGCGGGCGATCGCCGCCGAGGGCGCGCGCGGGCTGTTCCTCGCGGCGATCAACCAGGAGGAGTTCGCGCGCGAGCATCCCGACGACCCGAAGCAGGGCGCGACGCCGTACGCCATGGCCCATGACTCGGTCCGCGAGCTGACGAACGTGGCGGCCACCGCGAAGAAGTTCCTGTCCGAGGATCCGGCCTGGATGGGGAAGAACTCGGACGGGCTCTGGGAGCAGGTCCTCACGCTCGCCGACGCGGCGCTCGGTCACGACCGCCTCGCGATGGAGCACTTCAAGGCGCGCAAGGGCTCGTTGGACGGGCTGTACGAGCTCGGCGAAGCGATCACCTACAAGAAGCGCGGGATGAAGATCGCCGCCGAGCTGGCGAAGCCGGCGTGCGCGATCCTCATCGACGTCCGCGGCCCGATCACGGTCAACGGCGTGCCGCAGGGCGAGCCGCAGGCGACGTTCGCCTTCAGCTGCACCGAGCCCATCCGCACGATCAAGATCTGGACGCCGGGCGAGCAGCTCGACCAGTGCAGCGCAGCGGGCAGCTGCGCGATCGCGAACGGCAACGACGTGACGGAGCAGGCGGGCGGGACGAAGCAGCCCTCGGTCACGGTCCAGGGCAACCTCGCCGACGGCGAGCAGGCGGTCATCGACATCGTCCCGATCGCCGGCGACTCGTACAGCTACGTCGTCGACGAGGTCATGTAGGCGCGCTCGACGCGCGCACGACGAGCTCGACGCCGGCGACGTGGTGGCGCGACGCCGCCTCGCGCGAGCGCTGCATCTCGCCGATCATCGTCACCGCCGCACGCGCGATGTCCTCCTTGTCCTGGCGGATCGTCGTCAGCGCCGGCCGCACGATCGACGCCGCCTCGACGTCGTCGAAGCCGACGACGGCGACGTCGCCGGGAACGCGGAGACCCGCCTCCTCGATCGCGCGCATCGCGCCGATCGCCATCAGGTCGCCGCAGACGAAGACGGCGTCCGGCGACTCGCGGAGCGACAGCAGCTGCCGCATCGCCCGGTAGCCGCCGCGCTCGGTGAAGTCCGCGACGACGACGTCCTCGTCCCGGTACTCCGCGCCGGCCTCCTCGAGCTCCCGCCGGTACCCGTCGAGGCGGTCCTTGCCCGGCGGCGTGTCGAGCCGCCCGGCGCAGCAGACGATGCGCCGGCGCCCGAGCTCGAGCAGATGCCGGACGGCGAGCCGAGCCCCGCCCGCGTTGTCGGCCGTGACGAAGCCGAACCACGGGCCGAACGAGCGGATGTCGACGTCGACGCCGACCGTCGGCACGCCGACCGCCGCCAGCTCGCGCACCTCTCGCCCGCCGCGGTCGATCTCGCTGCGGTCGATCCCGAGCAGCACGAGGCCGTCGACGCGGCGCGAGAGCGCCCGGTGCACGTAGTGCTCCGCCGACTCGTCCGGATGGCCGGCGAGCAGCAGGAGGTCGTAGTTCCTCTCGCCCGCGCTGTAGCGCACCGCGTCGAGCAGCTCGCGGAGGAACGGGTGGCCGATGCGGCGGTTCGGCTCGAGCGTCGCGACGATGACGCCGATCACGTTCGACCGCTGCGTCACGAGCAGCCGCGCGCCCTCGTGCGGCCGGTACCCGAGGTCGCGCGCAACCGACTCGATCAGCTCGCGCGTCTTCGGGTCGACCGAGCCCGTCCCGGTCAGCGCGCGCGAGACGGTCGACGTCGAGAAGCCGCTGACCCGCGCGACGTCCTTCAGCGTCGTCACGCGGGGGAACCCGTTCATGTGCCTCATCGTTTCACGCGGGCGGGAGGACGCCGGGCGCCCTCCCGCCGGCGTCGGTCCGCTACGGCCTGCCGTGCGACCGCTTCTCGTAGACGGCCACGTAGGCCACCTTCATCGGCTTCCCCGACACGGTGCTCGGGGTGACGACCTGCGGGAACGGCGTCGAGCCGCTGCAGCCCCCGGTGTGCGGGAAGAAGTTGCACTCGGCCCACGGGAACGCTCCGCCCATCGCCACGTTCAGGATCACGAAGAACCCGTGATTCGTCGCGCTCTCCCAGACGTCGCTCGGGACCTGGGTCGAGTTGATCGTGAAGAAGTTCGTCCCATCGAGGTAGAACCGGAGCTGGTTCGGCGTGACGCTCCGGTCGAGCTCCATCGCGTAGATGTGGAAGCCGTCCTGGAGCGTCGCGTCGTTCGTCGTGCCGCCGATCCCGTTCGTCTCGTTGCACGGCCCGCCCGACGGGACGCCGCAATGGAGCGTCGAGAAGTCGGTCGGCCGGCCGTTGATGTTCTCCATGATGTCGATCTCGCCGATCGACGGCCAGTTGAGGTAGTTGCCGCGGAACGCCGCGCCGAGCATCCAGAACGCCGGCCAGTAGCCGGCGGCCGCCGGGCCGACGCCGGTCTGCGGCAGCTGGATCGCCGCCTGCACGCGCAGGATGCCGTGGTCGCCCGCGGTGAAGTCGGTCCGGCGGGTCTCGATCCGGCCCGACGTCCAGTTGCCGAGACTGTCGCTGACGGGCGTGATCAGCAGGTCACCGCGCCCGTCGAGCGAGACGTTCTTCGTGCTGCGCGTCATCGTCTCGATCTCGAACGTGCCCCAGTTCTCGGGGCAGCCGGTGCAGCCGTAGCCGGTGCCGGTGTCGTAGATCCAGTTGAACGGGTCGACCGGCCAGCCGGGCAGCCCGTTGAAGTCGTCCTTCCAGACGAGGTTGAACCCCGGCGGCGCCGGCGGCGCGAACACCGGCGGCCCGTCGTGCCGCGTCGCGGCGCCCGCAGGCCCCGCGAGCAGCGCCACCGCCGCAGCGGCGACCACGGCCGCGGCGGCCCAGGCCGCCCTCCCTCTCCATGCGACTGCCATGACTCACGCTCCTTCGGTCGGACTGACGGACGGACCGCTTCTATCGCCTTATGGGAACGCTGTCAACAGCAGAAAAACAGTGATTTGCGCATTTTGTGGGAGCGATCCCACGAGTGTCCGGAGAGATTCTCCCAGGCCTCGGCGTTCTCGCGACCCGCAGCCGGGTGGATCAGCTAGCCGTTGCCGGCGTCGTCGCCTTCCGGGGCTCCCGGGCAATTCTTCTGCGACCACGCCAGCGCGACGACGTTGTCGAGGACCTCCTCCGGCGGGCTGTCCTGGACGCTTTGCGGACGCAGCGACTCGAGGGTGATCGTCTCGGGGCCGTTGACGGCGCCCGATATCGCTACCGGCCCGTGCTCGAACCGCTTGTCCCAGATCTGCAGGCCGGGGCCGAGACGCCGACCAGGACGAGCGCCGCCGCAAGGAGCGCTCTCCGCTTCATCGAGCGATCGTATTGCGGGTCCCTGCGGCGATCAAGGTGCCCCCGGTCGGAATCGAGGCGTCGACCCCCTCACTAGCAGGTAGGGGATCGACGCCTCTGTGATCGACGGTTCAGGCGAGCGCGGCGGCAGCGCTCTTGATCAGCGTCACGACATCGTCGGGGTGGGAGACCATCGCGACGTGGTTGGTCGGCACCTCGGTCGTGGTTGCATTCATCCGCTTGGCGAACAGGCGCTCCGCGTCGGGCGGGATCGCCTGGTCGCCTTCGGCGACGAGGTACCAGGACGGCAGCGACTTCCAGGCCGGCACGCCCATCACCTCGCCGAGCGCGGAGCCGGCGAGCGGCTGCTGTACGGCGTACATGATCTTCGCGTTGACCGGATCGACGTCGGCGGCGAAGTGGTTGACGAAGTCGTCTTCCGGGAGCCAGGCGAAGCCCTGTTCGTCGATGTCGAGGTGTGCGAGGGCCGGGGTGGGCGGTCCCCCGTTGAGCAGGGCGCCGATCGATTCGCCTTCGTCGAGGCCGAAGGCGGCGATGTAGACGAGTGCGACTGCGTTCGGTGCGTCGGTGCCGAGGGCGGTCATGATCTGACCGCCGTAGGAGTGGCCCGCGACGATCGTCGGGCCGTTCTGGCGGTTCAGCACCTCGCGCAGCCGGGCGACGTCGTCGGCGAGTGCCGCCATCGGAAACTGCGGGGCGGTAACCGTGAAGCCGTCCGCCTGCAGGCGCTCGATGACCGCGCTCCAGCTCGAGCCGTCGGCCCAGGCGCCGTGGACGAGAACGATGTTCGGATGGCCGTTCATGTCGGTGATCCTTTCCTTGTCGTTGACGGACTCAGCTCGTGGCCTTGGCCGCGCGCTCGATCACCTTCGTCACGGCGTCAGGGTCGGAGAGCATGGACAGGTGCGGCGCGTGGATCTCGGTGATCTTGGCGCCGGCGTTGCGCGCCATCGCGAGCTGGCCGGCGGGCGGGATGACGTGGTCGTCGAGACCCACGAGCGCCCAGGACGGGATCGTCTTCCAGGCCGGGACTCCCGACGGCTCGAAGAGTGCTGCCGTCGCGAGTGGCCGCTGCGAGGCGGCGAGGACGGCGCCCTCCTGGGCCGGGAGGCCGTTGGCGAAGCAGTGCGGGAACACGTTCGGCAGCACGTACGTGTCCGCATCCTGGGCCGGGTCGATACCGGGGATGGGCACGAACCTGAAGACCGTCGTCAGGTCCTGGACCGCGAAGCACGATCCCTGCGGCGTGAGGCTGAAGACCGTCTGGTTCTGGTCGGGGATGAAGGCGTCGACGTAGACGAGCGCCTTGACGTTCGCGTTTCCGGTCGCGGCGTTCGTGATCACCGCCCCGCCGTAGGAGTGGCCCGCGAGGACGATCGGACCGTCGATCCTGCTCAGATAGGACGCGAGGTTGGCCGAGTCCTCGGACACGCCGCGAAGCGTGTTCGGCGGAACATCGACCGTGTAGCCGTCGGCCTGGAGGCGCTCCGTGACGCTGCTCCAGCTGGAACCGTCCGCCCACGCCCCGTGCACGAGCACGATGGTCGGCTTGGCGGGCGCCTTGGTGTGGTGGGCCGGAACCGCCCGGGCGGACGACGACGAGGCGAACAACGCCGCGAGCGCAACGACACCTGCGATCGCGGCGGCCCAGGCGACGGTGTGTTTCCGTAGCGCCACTGCAAACGTGTTGTCCCTGTGGTGCATGCCTACTCCTTCGGTTGCGACGAACTGTCGGAACCGAGCGTGGCGGCGCCGGGCATCGGTCGCCTCCGTCGATGCGCTGGTGCGTGAGCACTGGGAGATCCTGACCGGAGCCCTTACCTCGCGCTCGACGTTTACCACCACCCGTTCGCGTGGCGGTGCCGGCCATCTCGCTCGTCCTCTCACTCCTCGTCGTGGGCGAAGTGGTGGCCGTAAGGGGTGCCGGCGAACTGGTCGCCGATCAGGCGGGACAGGAGGAGGAGCGAGCCTCGGGGCCGGTAGTTGCCGACAATGTGCTGCGTCTGCCCGTCGGCGTTGAAGGTGATCTGGACGAGGTTCCCGATCGGCTGGCCCTGGACGCGGGCGGTGTAATCCTCGAGGAAGACGTTCTCGCTGATCGGGCGGGCGAAGCAGAACTCCTGGTCCTCGTAGAGCGAGCGGATGTAGACGAGCAGCGTCCTCACGGCGTCGGCGCCCTGGACGGCGCCGTCCATCATCGAGCCTTCGAGGGTGACGTCGTCGGCGAGGTTGCGAAGCCAGGCCGGGGAGTAGTCGGCGAGAGCGGGATCCCCCGCCTTGAGATAGGTCGGCGTTGCCTCCTCGGCAGGCGCATCGATCTCCTCGGCCATCGCAGGCCTCCTTCCGTGGTCCTGACGGGCCGTCGCGTAGTGACGAAGCGAAGGTTGAACGAACCCGTTCGCGCTCGCGCCCGTGGAGTCCCTGGTCAGAGCCGCTGCGCCACGCGGTGCAGCTCGCGGCGGGAGCCGATGCCGAGCTTGGGGTAGATGTGGCGCAGGTGCCACTCGACCGTGCGAGGGCTAAGGAAGAGCTGCGCGCCGATCTGCGGGTTCGTCAGCCCGCCGAGCGCGAGTCGCGCGATCTGGACTTCCTGGGCGGTGAGATCGGCGCGGGTGTCGTCGGTGCGCTTCCGAGCGGTTGCGCCGGTTGCGGCAAGCTCTCGTTGCGCGCGGTCAGCGAAGCCGAGAATGCCCATTTCGGTGAAGCTTTCGTAGGCCGTCCGAAGTTGCTCGCGCGCGTCGGCGCGCCGACCTTCGCGGCGTAGCCACTCTCCGTAGAGCAGACGCGTGCGGGCGAGCTCCGGCCGCAGCCGGGTACCACGGAGGGTCTCGATCGCTGCGCAATAGAGGTCCTCCGCGACCGTGCCTTCGCTGAGCAATGCGCGTGAGCGGGCCTCTACGCCGAGTGCCCACGGCGTGCCGCTGGCGCCGCTGATCTGCGTGAGCCGCTCGAGCGCCCGGCCCGCGACGTCGTCGGCTCCGCTCCGGGTCGCCGCCTCGACGAGCTCCGCAACCGCCCGCGTCGATGTTCCGATCTCGTACGGGTGCTCGCCCGCTTCGCGGGCCGCGGCCATCGCCTCCTGGTACCGGCCGAGCCCGTTGTACAGCATCGCCGTGCAGTAGTCGGCAGCAGCGAGACCGAGCCCGTCGCGGTGTGCTGCGGCTCTCTCCGCGGCGTGCGTGATGACGGTGACGGCCTCTGCCTCCCGACCTCGCATTGCGGCGAGGAAGAGTCCGCCGTCGCCGTGTCCCTTGATCCCCGTCGCCTCTCTGACGGCTCGCGCCTCGTCCAGAACCGATGCGGCCTCCTCCATCTCGCCGCCGATGACGTGGCTCGTGCCGCGCGTGTCGAGCAGAGTCGGAAGAGCAGCCAGAGCACCGGTCTGCCGTGCGCGTTCGAGCTCTCTCGCCAAGAGCTCGGCGTGAGCATCGTCGTCCCACAGATCCGACGCGACGCGCGTCGCGAGAAATACCCAGTGTGTGTCCTCGGCCGGGAGGTCCGTCTCGCGCCGGAAGGCGACGAGCGCCTGCTTGAGAAGCGGTGCTCCGGCCGCGTACCCCTGAAGCGTTCGCGTGGCCAACCCGTCGAGGAGGAGATCCCGTGGGCGTGGCTCCCCCTGCGGCGGAGGGCACGCAAGCACCGCTGCGCTCACCTCGGCCATGCCTTCCGGCGCAAGCCGGCCGTCGTGCATCGCCGCATGGAATGCCTCCAGGTATGCGAGACGCGCCAGATTCACATCGGTCGCCTCTGCGCTCCGGCCGGCCTCGACCAGGAGTGGACGCGCCTCGCTCGTGTGTCGTTCCGTGAACGCGATCCGGGCGCGGAGCAAGAGCACCCAGGAGCGCTGGCCGTCGTCGAGCGGTCCGATCTCGGCTGTCGTGAGGAGGGTGAGAGCGTCGTCGAGCAAGCCTGCTTCGTACTTGACCTGCGCTGCGCTCAACGCCCGCTCCGACCGGCGCGCGGGCTCGGCGGTGAGCGCAGCCGCACGTTCGAGGAACGCGGCGGTCGCGGCGAGCCCCCCGCGCGCTCGTGCGCGAACAGCCGTGCGCTCGAGCTCCGCTGCGACATCTTCGTCGGGAGCCGCTGTCGCCTGAGCCCGGTGCCACGCCCTCCGATCCGGATCGAGCTGTGGATCGGTCGCCTCGGCAAGCGCGCCGTGCGCCTGTCGCCGTTCCAGCTGCGTTGCGGCCCGGTAGACGGCGGACCGGACCAGAGGGTGGCGAAAGGAACAACGTTCACGGATCTCGAGCAATCCGGCTTCCTCCGCCGCGTCGGCGGCTTCGACGCGGAGGCCGAGCTGGACTGCGGCACGAAGGAGCAGGAGCGGGTCGCCGAGCGGCTCCGCCGAGGCGAGCACGAGCAGCCTCCGCGTGTCCACCGGCAGCGGCTCGAGCCGGCGTCTGAAGCTGTCTTCGATTCGCTCGGAGAGAGAGCTCGACCCACCGAGGATGCCGGTGGCCGCCTCGGCGGGCGTGAGCGCATGTGGGAGCTCGAGAAGGGCCAGCGGGTTCCCCCGCGTCTCGGCCAGGAAGCGTTCCCGCACTGCTTCGTCGAGCCGGCCGACGACCACCGAGTCGAGGAGCGCGCGCGCGTCGGCGATCCCAAGCCCGCCGAGGTGCATTGCGGGAAGGCCGTCGAAGTCGTCGACGTGTTCGCGGCTCGCGATCATCAGCGCAACCGTGTCGGCGCCCAAACGGCGAGCGACGAATGCCAGCGCCTGCGTCGTCTCGGTATCGAGCCACTGCGCATCGTCGACGACGCACAGGAGCGGCTGCACGCTTGCCGCCTCGGAGAGGACGTTGAGGACCGCGAGTCCGACGAGGTAGCGATCGGGGGCGTCTCCCGAGCTGAGCCCGAATGCGACCTGCAGTGCTCGGCGCTGCGGCGGCGGCAGCACGTCGATCGTGTCGCTCGTCGACCCGAACAGTTGCTGTAGCCCCGCGTAGGGGAGATCGACCTCGCGTTCGACCCCGACAGCCCGAACGATTCGGAATCCCGAGGCCGATCCGATCAGGCGCTCGAGCAGCGCCGACTTGCCGACGCCCGGCTCACCGCGAACCAGGATCGTCCCGCTTCCACCGTTTCGCACCGTCTCCAGGAGCTGCTCGAGCGTTGCAAGCTCGTGCTCGCGCCCCACGAGCTCGCGCGCGCTTCGATTTGCCTGCCGCCCCGCCGAAACGTCGGCGCTGCTCGATCCCGGTTGCGGGTGGCGCATCCTTCCTCCCGCCCGGAGTCTTCCACAAAGGCCGCGCCGGTCTAGCCTCCGTTCAGGAACGATCTGACGTGGTCCGCGAACAGCTCCGGGTACTGGTCGAGGAAGCCGTGCCCGGAGTCGGGGTAGATCCTCAGCTCGGAGTTCGGGAGGTGGTGGGCGAGGAGGTGGCTGTTCTCGGTGACCATCCAGCGGTCGTCATCGCCGTTGGCGACGAAGGTCGGCTGTGTGATCGCGGTCAGCTGCGCGAGCCTCGACGGGTCGGGGATTCCCCAGCGGGTGACCGCCTCGAGTTGGGCATCACGGGTTGCGATGTCGGTCGGCTCGTCGCGGTCGACCTTGCGGGCGGTGATGCGGCCGAGGAACTCGACTGCCTTCGCGCGGCTCTCGGCCGAGCCGGAGAAGAACAGCTTGATGAACCGCTCCGGGTCGAGGACGTCCTGCGTCGCGAGCGCGTATACGTCGTCGGACATGCGGTGGAGCCTGGGAGCGCCCCGGGGTGCGGTGCCGGCCAGGATGAGCCTGTTGACGAGCCGCGGGCGAACGAGCACGAGCTCCTGTGCGACGAAGCCGCCGAGCGAGAACCCGAGCAGGTCGATCCGGCGCAACCCGAGGGCGTCGACGAAGCGAAGGGCGTCGCGGGCCATGTCGGCGACGTTGTCCGGGACCGTGCCCGTGGACGAGCCGACGCCTCGGTTGTCGAGCAGGATCAGCTCGCGGTCCTCGGCGAGGCGGTCGACCAGTGCCGGATCCCAGTTGTCGAGATTCCCGCGGAAGTGCTGGAGGCAGAGCAGGGGCGGTGCCTCGGTTCCGTCGTTGCCGAAGCGGCGATAGACGAAGGTCTCGCCGTCGACCTCGGCGCGGCGATTCTCCGCGGTCAGTTGGTTGATGCTGCTCATCGCTTCCTCCTCGGTCGGGTTACTCCGCGAGGATCGAGCAGGCGACTCTCACTCGCGCCGGTCAGATACCTGGCGCTGTCCCCTAGAGCCATACGGCGATCCGCTCGACTTCGCGTCCCAGCGGCGCCCTTAGGGCAATGGCCTCGAACACACCGGTCAGGGCAACGACCAGTGATTCGACGGGTGCCAGCGCAACGTGGCTGGAATGAGACTTCGCATGTGCTGAACGAAGAGGCAGGTGGCGCCAAATGGGGGCGACTCGGTCGGATGCGAGCGCGACGTCAACGGGGCTGTTTGGGAGCGCGACCGCGCCGCGATGCTCTTCGCCTTGGAACAGAGCTGCTGACGTGAACGTCGACCACGAGACTCCGAAGGAGTGCACATGAATACTTCGCTTACCGCATCGATCGAACCCCGGTTCCGGACGATCAACGGCTTGAACATCCGCTACGCCGACACCGGCGACCCGCGGGAGACGACCATCCTGCTGACAAGCCCGTGGCCGGAGAGCATCTATGCCTTCACGCCGGTCTGGCGCACCCTGGGCGAGCACGCTCGGCTGTTCGCGATCGACCTGCCGGGGTTCGGCGCGTCGGAGCGCCGGGACGATCTTCTCTCCCCGCGTGGAATGGGCGGGTTCATTGCCGGGCTCGTCGCCGAGGTCGGTCTCGGGAAGCCTCACCTGGTTGCGCCGGACGTTGGCTGTTCAGCGGCGTTGTTCGCTGCGGCGGCTCATCCGGAGCGGTTCGCGAGCCTCGTTGTCGGCGAGGGAGGTGCGGCGGTCCCGCTCGAGCTCGGTGAGCCGCTCCGTTCGTGGGTGCTGGACCCGGACCTTGAGAAGTACCGCACCGTCGACCCGCACGCAATCGTCGAGACGTCATTGAGCACCATTCCCGGCGGCGTCGCCGACGAAGTCCGCGCCGACTACCTCGCTTGCTACGAGGGCGACCGCTTCGTCGAGTCGATGCGCTACGCGCGCAGATACCCGGTAGAGCTGCCGGAGCTGGCCGAGCTGCTGCCCGAGATCTCGACGCCCGTCACGGTTATCAACGCACGCCAAGACCGCGTCGTGCCGGTCGCAAACGCTGCGTTCCTTCACGAGCGGCTTCCCAACAGCCGTCTCGTGCTGCTCGACCACGGGCACTTCGTCTGGGAAGAGGCGCCGGAAGAGTACGCGGCCGCGATCCTCGAGGCGATCGGTGTCAAAGGAACGGCCGAATGAGAGGCTTGTTCGCTTCCGATCGCCTCGGCGGCCGGCGCAACGCCAGTGCGACACGCCCGTGCATCGACGGAGGCGATTCCCGCGCTGCGGCGAGAGCCTTGACCTCGACAGTTCGCCGACTGTCGAAGGAGAAGAGATCGACGGAAACGCCTTTCAGATCTACTCCGAACGCGCTTCGAAGAGCACTCGACGTCTGCAACAACCCGTTCGCATGAGCCATCAACCACGTTCAACCCGTTGGGAGAGACGATATGCCGATCTATCAGTGCGCATTCCAAAGAGGTCTGCTCTCTGAAGATATGAAGCCGAAGATCGCCAAGGCGATCACCGATGCTCACGTAGAAGCAACCGGTGCTCCCGCAGTATTCGTCCACGTCTACTTCAACGAGCTGCCGCCAGGGATCTCCTATAGCGCCGGTGAACCAGACACGAAGCTATCCGGAATCCAAGGAGCGATTCGCCAGGGCAGACCCCTCGAGGTCAAACAGAACCTGCTCGCGCAGATCGTCGACTCCTGGTCTGAGATCACCGGCCAGCCCAAGAAGCAAGTCCTCGCCGGCCTGACCG
>Ga0335077_10009486_pt1 | contig 12084 bp, 11 predicted proteins | sample Lox_Sample_31_FD_207151 | JGI IMG/M metagenome (GOLD analysis project Ga0335077, IMG submission 207151) | Soil microbial communities from Loxahatchee National Wildlife Refuge, Florida, United States - Lox_Sample_3.1 | ecosystem: Environmental > Terrestrial > Soil > Wetlands | place: USA...
GCTGGAGGCGCTCAGTGATCTGGGCCTTTCTTACCACAACACCATCGGCGTCGGCGACGCGGAGAACGACCACAGCCTGCTCGATGCCTGCGAGATCGGCGTGGCCGTCGCCAACTCCGTCGGCGCGCTCCAGGCGCACGCCGATATGGTGCTGACCTTGCCCGACGGCCCAGGGTTGGCCGATCTGCTCCGAGGCCCGCTGCTGACCGGGCGTGCCCACGCCCATCCGCGCCGCTGGCAGGTCACGCTCGGCCTCGACGACCGGGGCGAGGCGGTGACCCTGCCCGCCTCGCAGCTCAACGTCGCCGTCTGCGGCGGCGCCGGGCAGGGCAAGTCGTACCTGGCCGGGCTGATCTGCGAACAGCTGGTCAGCCTCGGCTACTCCCTGGTCGTCTTCGACCCCGAAGGCGACCACCTCGGGCTCGGCGAGCTGCGCGGCGTGTTCGTCACCGGAGGCCACGAGGGCCGCCTCGCCGACCCTGCCGAGGTGATGCACCTCCTCCGGCACCGCCACGACAGCGTGGTCGCCGACCTGTCCCACCTCGACGCGGCCGGCCACGCCGCCTACGAGTCGGGCCTGGCCGGCGAAGTCGAAGCCCACCGGGCCGCAACCGGCCTGCCGCAGTGGGTGGTCGTCGACGAAGCACACCAGACCGTCGGGCGCGCCGCGACCGCGCGCCGCCTGCTCAACCCAGCGGTCAAGGGTTACCTGCTCGTCACCTGGCGGCCCGAGGAGCTGTCGGCCGAGGCCCTCGTCGGCCTCGACGCCGTGATCGCCCTCGGCTCGCCCCAGCCCGACAGCTTGCTCGTCGACCTGGCCGCGGCGGTCGCCGATATGCCCCGCGCCGAGATCGCCCGGCTACTCGAAGGGCCGCCCGGCCGCGCTGTGCTGGCCTGGCGACAGCGCCCCAGCCAGGGGGCACCCCCGCCGCCCTCGTGGGTGTCGGGGAAGATTATGAGGGGAGGCGCGGTGGCGTTCACCGTCGGCTTCCGGGTCACTCCCCATCTGCGCCACGAGCACAAGTACGACCAGTCCGGCGCCGAGCCCGCCAGCCGGTTCCACTTCCGGACCGAACCCGACACCCTCACCGGGGCGATCGCCGCCAACCTCGCCGAACTGGAAGCCGAGCTCGCCCGCTGCGACCAGGGCGTGCTGCGCCACCACTGCCCGCGCCACGACTTCTCCAGCTGGACAGCCGCCGTCCTCCGCGACAAGGCGCTCGCCGCCGACCTCAGCGCTGCCGAAGCCGCCGTCCCGGCGCAAAGCCCCGCCGCGGTCGTCGAACAGGCACGCCTGGCGCTCATCGCCGCACTCCAAGCCCGCCGCTGAACCCTTGAGTCTTGGCGATCACCCGGCGGACGTGCTCCCGGGCCGTTCTGGAGCCTGGCCCAGAGCCGCGATCTCCGCCGCATGCCCGTGGACACCCGGCATCGGCGCTGACGCGCCCACGCGTTGATCCTCCGCCTGCTAAACGAAGACCGCCGCTGGACGGCTTCCCGCGTCATGGCCCAGCACATCAGCCGACGCCGCACCCCGTCAGCTCATGCGCCGCAGCGGCCAGCCCCTCACAACACTGGTTCCCGCCTGACCGCCGCCCAGAATCGATGGCCCGTTGGCGGGGCTATTGCCCCGCCAACGGGCCATCACTGGGATATAACAGCCGGGGCCGGCGGCTGTCACGCCAGCCCGGGCCGCCGCGTCAGCCGAGGCCGTTCTGGCTGAGCCAGTTCTTGGCGACGGTGGCGTAGTCCTCCTTGCTCACCCCGATCAGCTTGTTCATCTGCAGCAGGTCTGCGGTGGTCAGCTTCGCCGACACCGCGTTGAGCGCGTTCACCGTCGTGGTGTTTACGCCGTTCTTGTAGACCAGTGGTGTCACGTTCTGCGCAGCGAAGAGGTTCTTCGGGTCCTGCAGCACGACGAAGTGGTTGAGCAGGATCGACGGATCGGTGGTGAACAGGTCCGCGGCCTGCACCTTGCCGCTCTTCAGCGACGCGACCGTGACCGGACCCGCCTCGTCGAGTGGCTGGAACTGCTTGAAGGTCAGGCCGTAGACCTTCTTCAGCCCGGGGATGCCGTCGGCGCGGGTCTTGAACTCGGGCGGGCCGCCGATCACCATGGTCGTCGCGTACGGGGTGAGGTTGGAGATCGACGTCAGGTGGTCCTTGGACGCGGTCGCGGCGGTGACCGTGATCGAGTCCTTGTCCTGCGCCGACGACGAGTTGAGGATCTTCACCGAGGTCGGCAGCTTCGCCGTCAGCGCGGCGTTCACCTGCGCGGTGGTCACGGCGGTACTGGTCGGATCCACCGACGTCGTCAGCAGCGCGCCGTTGTACTCCGGCATGACCGTGATCGCGCCCGAGACGACCTGCGGGTAGTAGACCTCGCGGGCACCGATGTTGAACCTGCGGGTCACCTTCACGCCCTTGGCCTCGAGGGCCTGCGCATAGATCTCAGCGAGAAGCTCGTTCTCCGGGAAGTTCGCCGAGCCAACGACGACGGTGCCCTTGGCGGCGCTGCTGCTGGCCAGTGGATTGGACGAGGACTTGCTGCTGCTGCTGCCGCACGCGGCGAGCGTGAGGCCGAGGGCGGCTGCCAGCCCAACCGCGGCGCCGCGGTATATGCGGGACATAGAACAGTTCCTTCCGTAGATTAGCTGGACAAGATCAGGAGGTTTGGGCCTGCTGGCGGATGCCAGCCGGTACGGCAAAGCGGCGGATACCGACGAAGATGACCTGAACGGATAGCGCGAGCGCGACGACCACCATGGCGCCGCCGCCGACCATGGCGTAATCGCTGCGGGCCAGCCCGTCGATGATGTAGCGGCCGAGCCCGCCCAGGCCGATGTAGGCGGCGATCGTGGCGGTCGCCACGACCTGGATCGCGGCGGTGCGCAGGCCGAGCAGGATCAGTGGGGTCGCGATGGGTATCTCCGCCCGGAACAGGATTTGCGAGGCAGTCATGCCCATCCCACGCGCCGCGTCCCTGACATCACGGTCGGCGCCCTGGACACCCTCGTACGTATCCACCAGGATCGGCGGGATCGCAAGCACTACCAGGGCGACGAGCACGGCGGCCGGTGAGCCGTTGGTGATGAGGAAGGCCAGCACTACCAGGCCGAGCGTCGGCAGCGCACGGCCCAGGTTTGCCAGGGTGACGATTATGAACCCGCCACGGCCCGTATGCCCGATCAGCAGACCGAGGGGCAGCGCGATCAGGGCCGCCACGGCGAGGGCGATGCAGGTGTACTCGAGGTGCTGGATGAGCCGGGCCGGGATACCGTCCGCACCACTCCACTGCTGTGCCTGGGTCAGCCAGGCCCACGCCGACTGGATCGCGTTCATGCTGCCGCCTCTTCGCGGGTCGAGTGCGACGCCCCTGGATCGGACCGGCGCCACGGCGTCAGCAGCCAGCCGAGCAGGACGAGCAGCGCGTCAGCGGCGAGCGCGAGGATGACGATCAGCCCGATCCCCGCGTAGATCTCGGTGGGAAAATCCCGCTGCTCCCCGTCGGTGAACAGAAACCCGAGGCCGCCGTTGCCGATCAGTTCGCCGACGCTGACCAGACTGATGCTGGCGACGGTCGCCACTCGCAGCCCGGCCATCACAACGGGGACGGCGATGGGCAGTTCGACCCTGGCCAGCCGCCGCATGGCGCCGAAGCCCATCGCCGTCGCCGACTGACGGACGGGTTCTGGCACCGAGCGAAGCCCGTCGACGACGTTCGGGACCAAGGTGGCCAAGGTGTACAGGGTGAGCGGGATGATCAAAGTAAGGTCGCGGGTCGAAGTGACGATTCCGGTGAACGGGATCAGGAAGATGAAAAGCGCTAGCGACGGGATGGCGTAGATGACGCTGGTAGCGCTGAGCACGGGCGGGTAGACCCAGCCCCACCGCACCGACAGGACGCCAAGCGGAATCGATATGACCAGGCCGAGCACGACCGGGATGAGTGCTAGGTACAGGTTGTTTCCCGCGAGCGAAATGAGTTCGCCCCTGTTGGCCGAGATCCAGCCCCAGTCCATCAGGCCGATCGGCTTTCGCCGCCAGCGGTATCACCGTCGCCGGATGTGAGGACGTGGATGGCAGCGAGTAGCTCGTCGTAGGACGTCACACCTACCACGCGCCCGTCGTCGTCGACGCCCGCGGCCTGCCCGCTCGGGGAGAGGATGGTCGCGTCGAGAGCCGCGCGAAGTGAGTCCGTGCTCGAATGGAAGGAGTGCCCACCTCCCTCGACCGGCGCCTCCGCCAGCGTGGAGCTCGCCGGAAGGTCATCGAGCTTCGCGACAGGTAGCCAACCCCGCGGCAGCCGTTCTGTATCTATTACAAGGAACCAGGACTGGCCGGACTCCTTCGCCCTGGCGCGGGCGTCGGCCACCGTGATCCGGTCCGGTGCCAGCGGATCGGTGTCCAGTTCCAGCGTGCTCGCTGGGAAGAACGACAGCCGACGGATGCCCCGGTCGAAGCCGAGGAAGTCCGCGACGTAGTCGTCCACGGGCTCGGCGAGCAGGCGGGCGGGAGGATCGACCTGGGCGAGCGTGCCGCCCGGCCGGAACACCGCCACCCTGTCGCCGACCTTGATCGCTTCCTCCACGTCGTGGGTGACGAACACGACGGTCTTGCGCAGTTCTGCCTGAATCCGCAGGAGTTCGTCCTGCAGGATCGCCCGCACGATCGGGTCGACCGCGCTGAACGGCTCATCCATGAGCAGCACCGGCGGATCGGCGGCAAGCGCTCGAGCCACGCCCACGCGCTGCTGCTGGCCGCCCGACAACTGGTGCGGGTACCTGCGCGCCATGTTGGCATCGAGGCCGACGAGTTCCATCAGTTCGCCTGCGCGGCGGCGGGCCTTCTGTTTGCCCCAGCCGATGAGCACAGGCACGGTCCCGATGTTGTCCTCGATGGTGCGGTGCGGGAAAAGCCCCGCGTGCTGGATGACGTAGCCGATGCCACGCCGCAGCTTCGCCGGATCGGCCTGCTGGATGTCCTGGTCGTTGACGAAGATTTTGCCTTCGGTGAGGTCGATCATGCGGTTGATCATGCGGAGCGAAGTCGTCTTGCCGCACCCGCTCGGCCCCACAAGGACCATCGTCTGACCGTCGGGGACCTCAAGGTCCAGCGCGTTCACCGCAGGCACGGCCGAACCTGGGTACCGCTTCGTCACATGATCGAACCTGATCACGAACTGGCCTCTTCCGTCCTCCGGCCCCCGCACTAGGGGTAAAGCTATCGGGCTAGTGCTTCCCGTGCGTTCCTCCGGTATCCGGTAGTCCCCCCCGGATGCGCAAGGTGCGTTCCGGTGCCTGACGGGCAGGCCATGATTGGACGACTTTACCCTGTCTCAGGCCGGCAAAGTCGGGAAGCGACGCCCGGCGGCGTTGCGCGTGGCATCGTGTTCGCGCCACGCAGCGTAATCGCGTAGCGTAAATCGCGTCAGCCGACAGGCTGACCGGCGACGTTCCGCGCGCCCAGCGTCGACGCGGATCTCGCGGCCCGGGTCATGGCACTGATCTGCGCACATTTGTAGCACGCGCTCGCCGGGCACGTTCGGTAAGAACTGGGCGCCAGCCCGCATGACCTGCCGTCACCACCGGCCGCGGCGACGGCCGCGGTCACCGCGTTCGCCGTCGAAGCCCTGATCCCACCGGTTCCCTACCTGATCGGCGCAGTACGAGGCGTATCGCTCGGCGCCGCGTCGATCGCGGCGTTCACCGGCGGCGGGGTAGTCTCACGGCCTACCAACCGGCCGGTCTGGTGCGGTCCGCTGCCCAATTGGCGCTTGACGCTACCGCCGTGGCGGTGGCATTCGGGATCGGGTAGGTGGTGGGAACCGTGGCGTCGTAGCCGGAAGTCCCGGCGCTGGCGCGGTCCGAGCGGTCGGCGCTGGCGCGCTCCGAGCTGTCGACCCTGGCGCGGTCCGAGCGGTCGGCGCTGGCGCGGTCCACCCGGTCGGCGCTGGCGCGCTCCGAGCGGTCGGCGCTGGCGCAGTCCACCCGGTCGGCGCTGGCGCGCTCCGAGCGGTCGGCGCTGGCGCGGTCCACCCGGTCGGCCCTGGCGCGCTCGGAGCGGTCGGCCCTGGCGCGTCCCGCGCGGCGGGCGCTGCGCAGCAACAGGGCGCCGAGCAGTGCGCCGGTCGTGACGGCGGTGAGGTGGCCGACCGCCGTCACGTCCAAGTGAGTCACGCCGCGGAAGATATGCAGAGCGAGCGCGGCAAAGCCCACTGCGGCCGCCATACGCTGCAGGCGCGAGCCGTACAGGATCGCGGCCACAAGAGCGCAGACGATGACGTAGGACGGGCCGACGTCGACGATGGTGCGCGCCGAGGCCGGCAGCATCGCGTGGTCGACCTTGTAGCCGACGATCCCCTCGCTCACCAGCGTCCCTGCCACCTGCCCGGTCACCAGGAGCAATACGGTACGCACGTTCCCGAGCAGCCCGTTGACCGTGAACAGGCCGGCAGCACCGAGCGCCACCCAGGCGATCGCCGGGTCGCCAGGAATGAAGGCCGACGCCACCAGCGATCCGGCCGCGTTGTGGTGCAGGTTCATCAGGTTCGTACTGGACCAGGCGGCGAGATCTTCCTGGTCACGGCTCGTCAGGAACGCGTAGATCACCGCCAGGAGGCTGTAGAGGCCGAGGTAGAGCCACGCCACGGCATAGCGGCGGGACACCAGACGCCTAGCAGCGCGTGCCATCATCGCAATGTACGCTGGCCGGGCGCTGCCGACCAGCAATACAATCGTGATCGACACGTTATGCCGCCAGTGCCGCCAGTGCCACCACACGCCAGTGCCGCCAGTCCGCGTGTGTGCGGCTGCCGCCGCGCATGACGCCAGCTCCGCCCGGATATACGGTCCAGGAGCCGGCCACCGCGCCGGTGTCGATCACGGCGAGGGCGGGGCAACGAGGCACCGCGCCGCGTGGACCGTGTGATCCATCAGCACGGCGGTCGTAACCGGACCGACACCACCGGGGACCGGGGTGATCGCGGCGGCGATGCCCGCCGCCGCCTCGGTGTCGACGTCGCCGACCATGCCGCCATCGTCAGTGGGGTTGATGCCGACGTCGATCACGACGGCACCGGGCGCCAGGTAATCCGCAGTGATCATTTTTGGCCTGCCTATCGCGGCCACGAGCACATCGGCTTCCCTGGCCACGGCTGGCAGGTCGCGCGTACGGGAATGGCAGATGGTCACGGTTGCGTGCTCGGCCAGCAGCAGCAGCGCGACCGGTTTGCCGACGACGTTGGAACGGCCGATCACGACGGCTCGCTGGCCGCGGAGCGGCACGTGCTCCTGTCCGAGGATTTCCATCACGGCGGCGGCGGTGGCTGGCGCGAAGGCGCCCGGCAGGCCTGCCGCAAGCCTGCCGAGGGAGCCCGGGTTTGCTCCGTCGACGTCCTTGTCGACGTTGATGTTTGCGCCGACATCCGCCAACGCGACGCCCTCAGGCAGCGGGGTCTGGCAGACGATGCCATGCACGTCAGCGTCGCCCGACAACTCCTCGAGCTTGGCAGCGATCTCGGGACCACTGGCCTGCAAGCGCAGCTTGTGGACCTGGCAGTCGGCAGCGGCCCTGGCGGCAGCTCTTTCGATGGACCGTACATACCAGGCGGCACCCTCGTCGTCGGTTGCCACCACGACGGCGAGGGTCGGGACAATGCCCCGCTCGCGGAGCAGGGCAGCAGACTTGGCCGTCCGCTCGGTAACAGCGGCGGCGATCGCCTTGCCGTCAATGAGGTGGCTCATCGGCCGATCTCCCCTCGCACGTCGGTCACCAGCTGTCGAGCTTGCCCGGCGGTTGCGAGGTATGCGGCAAGCCGGCCGGCCAGCGGCGCACGCTCGCCGTCGTCTTTGAGTGACGCGAGGTTGATCTCGACGTTAATGGCGGCCGACTCGATCGCGGCGGCGGCGGACGAGGCTGCCACGCCGACGTCGGACAGCACGTTGGGGTTGGTGCGGCCAGGAAGCTCCGCGGCCAGCCGCGCCACCTCGGCACCGGTCGCGGCGATCTCAAGCGGCACGCTCGCGGCGCGCACGGTGGCCGTCCTGATCGCGGCGAGGCGGTATTCCCGCTGCTCATCGCTGTCCTTGGGCAGCCGGTAGGTGGCCATCAATTCGCCGAACGCCGCGGCATCGGCGTCAAGCAGCCCGAGGGCGCCGACGCGAAGCTCGCGCGCCGCGTCGCGTACCGCCCTGGCATGCTGCTCATGCTCGCCGAACGCCGGTTTGCCAATCGTCAGATTACAGACCATCTCCACAAGGGCGGCGCCGACGCTTACACTCAACGCGGCCGCGCCACCCCCGCCAGGGGTGGGCGCGGCCGAAGCGAGCGCGTCAAGCCAGGCACCGATGGTCTGGGCGCTCGCAGGCTCATTGGCCTCAAGATCGTTCTGCACAGGTTCCTCCTCCAAGATCCGACAGGTCACAACCATTAGCTGGCGGTGAGCCGTTGCCACCGCGGCGGTCAACCGGGACCCTTTCACACGTCCGGCTCACGGCGGCTGCGGGGAACCCGCTGGTCCTGGCGGGGGCCCGGCTTGCAGCTATCGTGGCAGGGGCAGGGGGCAGGGGCAGAGAGGAGCATGGATGTCATCGACGTCTGAGCCGGTGCACCTGAACAACCATCACCGCAATACGCTGCGCCAGCTCTTCCAGCATCCCGTGGGCCACAATATCGAGTGGCATGCCGTGATCTCGTTGCTCGAAGCTGTCGGCTCGGTCGTGGAACACCACGACGGCGTGGTGGCCGTCACGGTCGGATCAAAGACCGAATTCTTCGATCCCCCTGCCAAGAAGGACATCGATATCCAGGCGGTCGTGGACCTGCGCCGGATGCTGAGCGCCGCTGGCTACGGAGCCCGGACCGGGGAAGCCCAGGCTGGGGAAGCCCGGGCTGGGGAAGCCCACGCTGGGGAAGCCCACGCTGGGGAAGCCCAGACCGGGGAAGCCCAGACCGGAGAAGCTGAGACCAGCGGTCAGCAGGACTGACACCAGTAGCCGCGCCCGGTAACGGCGTCGCGGTGCGATGGCGGTCCTCGTAGCTTGTGGTAGCCGGACCTCACGGCCGGGCCCGGGCCTCGTCTATGGTCAGCTCCGCCGCGGGATCGGCCTCCAAACGCTCGTCGGGGATCGGCAGCCCGCTGCGGACCGACCGCCCGAACGTGCCGTCGTCCAGCCGCTGCTGAGCGCGGTCGAGCGCGGCCAGTCGCTCACGCAGGCTGGCGGCAACGGCGTCGTCCATGCCCTCTGCGGCAAGTGGCTGCGCGCGGTCGGCGATGTCTCCCGTCTCGCTTTCCGCTGCCCGGTCCTGCTGCCCGGCCGCCTCGGCGTCCGCGAGCAGTCTTTGCACCTCGGCTCGCTCGGCACCGACCCGCGCCCTCGCCCGCGCCTCGTCCATCTGTTCTCCTCTGTTCGATCGGGTCCGGTCGATCCGGTGGCCGCGCCGCAATGTGACCCGGGCGCCGTGGCGCGATAGCTGCCCGACCGCCAACTGACGTCACCGGCTCCCGGCATTGCGCGGACACCGGCGTCGTGCCGTCGTGCCGTCGCGCACGGTACGTCCGGCGGTTGGTCTCGACCCACTGCTTCGCCACTGCGGTGACATCACCAGCGAGCCGAACGGGGACCCCACGGCAAGCATGCCATCCGGGATCGTCATACCCGGTGGCATCGTCATATCCGGCAGCGCTGTGCGGCCGGCCGCACAGCGCTGCCACCGCGCGGCGGCCAATGGTCCCACCGTCGAGCACGGTGGCGCCATTGCCCATGAGTGCCTCCGCGGAGACGATCGCTCCGTGAGCGACGAACAGGTGACAGACGGTCGAGCGCTCGCCGACCTCGCTCACGGGGTCGCTGCCACCGTGCCGCGGAGCCGCCGGCACGGTGGCGCCCCGCACGAGATTTGCCCCGAAGTCGGCCCGAAGTACTGCCTCGTACCAGCTGGCTGACGCCTCGGCCTCGAACCGCACGTATGCGACGAGGGTGGCGGTGAGCACTATCCCCCGCGGGACTCACTTTCGGCTCACGGCCTTCAAAAACGACCAACGGCATCAGCCAATAATGAAATGCATCCCGGGCCTGCAGGCTCGCTGCGAGTGGTCCGTGCCGGTGCGGTAAAATAGTTGCTATACAGCAAGCAATTATCCGGGTGAAAGGATCACGTCGTGCTCCGTGCAGAGGCCGAGACAGCGGCCCAGCTGCGGACGGCCGTGGGCCGGCTCGCGCGGCGGATCCGGCGTACCCGGGCGGGCGCAGAGCTCACCTCAGCCGAGACCACGGTGCTTGCCACGACAGCCAGACATGGGCCGATCGGGCTGTCGTGGCTGGCCCGCGAGGAGGGGATGAACCCGACCATGCTGTCGCGGGTGGCTTGGCGGCTCGAGGACGCCGGGCTGCTCGCCCGGCACCGTGACCCCCGCGACCGGCGCGCGGCGCTTGTCGAGGCCACCCCGGCGGGAAGGCGGCTGCACGAGCGGATCCGCGCGGAGCGGACGGACGCCCTCAGCCAGCTCATCGGGCAGCTCGGAGAAGACGAGCGGCGCGCTCTGGAAAGCGCCCTGCCGATACTCGAACAGCTTGCCAGGGACCTCAAGGATCGGCGGCCGTGAGGCGCCCCCGGGGCAGCTTGTGGCGCCAGACGTTCTCCTCGCTCAAGATCCCGAACTACCGCCTGTATTTCACGGGTCAGTCGATTTCGCTCGCCGGGACCTGGATGCAGATGACGGCGCAGTCGTGGCTCGTGCTCACTCTCACTCACTCCAGCACGGACCTCGGCTTCGTCGTGGCCCTCCAGACACTGCCCGTGCTGCTTTTCGCGCCCTATGGCGGCGTGGTGGCCGACCGGACGGACAAGCGACGGCTGATGATCGTGCTGCAAGCGGCCATGGGCTTGCAGGCCCTGGCGCTCGGGCTGCTGACTGTTCTCGGCTCGGTCCAGTTCTGGCAGGTCTGCCTGCTCGCCGTGGTCCTCGGCCTGAACAACGCCTTCGAGAATTCGGCGAGGCAGGCTTTCGTCCGTGAGATGGTGGGAAAGGACGAGCTCCGCAACGCGATCACGCTGAACTCCGTGACAGTGAACGCCGCGCGGGCGGTCGGGCCCGCGATCGGGGGCGTCCTGATCGCCACGGTCGGCGTCGGAGCCTGCTTCCTTGTCAACGCGGCGAGCTTCGCCGCCGTCGTGACCTCCCTGCTCGTGATGAACCGCGCCGCCCTGCAGCCAAGCCCTCCGGCGGTACGGGCACGGGGCCAGCTGCGCGAGGGACTGCGTTACGCGGCGCAGACTCCCCCCATCGCCATTCCGCTTGCGATGATGAGCCTCGTCGGACTGCTTGCCTATGAGTTCCCTGTCTCGCTGCCCGTGCTCGCCAGGCAGACATTCCACGGCGGCGCGGAGGCCTATGGTTTCATGACCGCGTCCATGGGAGTCGGCGCGGTTGCCGGGGGGCTGTTCACCGCCGCGCGAGGCCGCACCGGGCTCCGCCCGATGATCCTTGCCTCGGTTGGATTCGGCGCCGCGATCCTCGTCTGCGCACTCTCCCCAGTGCTTGGCGTCGCCTACGCCGCCCTCCTGTTCGTCGGCTGGGCCAGCGTGTCCTTCATCGCCATCGGGAACTCCACGATCCAGCTGGCCGCAGAGCCGAGCATGCGGGGCCGGGCGATCGCGCTTTGGCAGGTCGCCTTCCAGGGAACGACGCCAATCGGCGGCCCGTTGATCGGCTGGATCATCGCCGTATCCGACCCGCGGGCCGGACTCGCGGTCGGCGGCGCGTCCTGCCTCGTGGCCGCGCTCGGCGGCTTCATATTGGCCCGACGCTCCCGTCCGTCACCTCCGGCGGAGGGTAGCGAGCGCGGGCACCCGCCGCCTGCCGACGGCAGGCCCGCCTTCCCGGCCGAGGGCCCCGTTCCCTAGGGCTGCTTTGGTTCCCTAGCAGCTCCGTTCCATGGCGAGCTCCGTTCCATAGGCTCTGCGTTCCCCGGGCTCTGCGTTCCCCGGGCTCTGCGTTCCCCGGGCTCTGCGTTCCCCGGGCTCTGCGTTCCCCGGGCTCTGCGTTCCCCGGGCTCTGCGTTCCCCGGGCTCTGCGTTCCC
>Ga0335077_10009487_pt1 | contig 12084 bp, 6 predicted proteins | sample Lox_Sample_31_FD_207151 | JGI IMG/M metagenome (GOLD analysis project Ga0335077, IMG submission 207151) | Soil microbial communities from Loxahatchee National Wildlife Refuge, Florida, United States - Lox_Sample_3.1 | ecosystem: Environmental > Terrestrial > Soil > Wetlands | place: USA: Florida...
AGTACTGAGACCGCGCGCCGCGTCCAAAGCCTCGGTTTTCGTGATACCGGCCGGGGACCGACCGGTTCCTGACGTGGTCTCGCGCGCGATTATCCGTTGTAGTTTCGCCAAATTGTTCAACGTCCACTGAATTGAAGAGCCAATGACAGTCCGATGAGCCAGCTCGAACTCGCGCAGGATGGCTTCACGTCCCGCTCTCGTTTGGTGCTGAGCCGCAGTGCACCGCATGATCCGGAACTGAGCGGCCAGACTTCGCTCGTTGTTCCGCCCTTCGGGTTCGGCGCACGGCAGTTCACCGGCACGCGCGCTCAATCTCAACGTCAGCAGCTTTCGTGCGCGGCGCACACGGCAACAAACCGTCCCGGGCGAGCAATTCATGAGCGCCGCCACGCCTTCATAACTTCGTCCTTCCAGGTCGCAAAGCACGAGCGCGTCGCGGTAGTGATCCGGCAGCCTGCGCAAAGCTGCATAAAGCGCAGCGGTGTGTTCATTCGTGATAAGATCGCCCTGGATCTCATGCCTTGATTCCCAGTCTCGACCGCGCCCGAACGTACTCTTGCGCCGCGCGACAGGCATGACCGCGCGCGCCACGCCGTATAGGTAGCTTCCGAGAGTTCCCTGGCGCAGCTCATAGCGTACATCGGACCGGGCGAGACGCGAAAAGACCTCGCAGGTCACTTCTTTGGCCAGCTGAGAGTTGCCCAATACGTGCAGGGAGTATCGAAACAGGGCCGGCTCATACCGGTCGTAAAGTTCCGCAAAGGCTTGGCGATTCCCCTTCTTGATTTGCCGGCACAGATCTTCGTATTTGAGCGCCATCAGTCTTCAAGGCACCGCCATCCCATTGAGCAGCGGATGCATTGGCCACTGCGCCAGGCTGCAGGCGGCAGCTTACAGGCACGCTTCTGTTCCATCGCCACCAACCGCTGAGCCTGCTTCGAATTGTTCCAGTATTGGTCTTTCGATGGTAAGACGCATGTCTTGCGGGACATGGTTACGTTTCGCCCCAACTTATGTGCCTAGGGCGTAATCGTGAGGGCCGAGGCCGCTCTACCTCGAGAAAGCTGTCAACGCGATTCGGGGATGGACCAACCTTCGCCACACTCGAAGACCTTGGAGCCCTGGGCGGGGTGCTGCTCGAGCATATGCTCGATGAAGCGGTCGATTTCCACGGCGCAGGCGGGGAACATGCCGTACGGCATCGGGACCAGCCAGCGGACGCCGATCGAGGCGGCGAGTTGGGCGGCTTCGGGGATGGTGAAGTTGTAGCTGCAGGCGATGGGCAATAGAGCCACGGTGATGCTGTAGGGTTGGAGGCGGGCGGCGAGAGTATCGTAGCGCTGCCGCAGGTCTTCGGCGGTGGCGGTATCGGGGGCGATGACCGGTCTTGCTAACCCCGAAAAATCCTCGATACTCGCCACCCGGCTCCGGCACTACTATTTTGCCGTGAAAACTCTACTCGTCATCCTAAGCGCCGCCGTCTGCCTGTGCGCACAGCCGTCTACCGCGCCAAACTATACCGCCGCCGGGATCGTCAACGGCGCCAGTTTTACCCCCGGACTAGCTCCCAATACCATCGTCTCGCTCTTCGGCACCAATCTCTCGTGGGACACCCGCACCCTGCACTCCAGCGACATCGCAGGCGGAATCCTGCCCACCTCGCTCGCCAATGTAGAAGTCTACTTCGAGGGTTGGCCCGCGTACCTTTACTATGTGTCGCCCACCCAGATCAACCTCCTCATTCCCAGCGTGCTGCTGCCGGGCACCTTCAACTTTTGGGTGGCGCGTCAGGGTGTCGCCGGACCCATCGTGCAGGTCACTCTTCAGCCCGAAGCGCCCGCAATGTTCCAGACGTCAGACGGCAAGGCCATCGCGACTCATCTTGATGGCTCGCTCGTCTCCAGCGCCAAGCCGGCCGCGCCGGGCGAAGCCATCACGCTGTGGGCTAACGGCCTGGGCGCCACGAATCCGGACGTGGTACCCGGCGGCCTGCCGCCTATGGCGCAGTGGCTCAGCCACATGGAGACCTTCAACATCTGGATCGGCGGCAATCCCATCGATCAGACCCGGATCCTGTACGCCGGCGTGGCCCCCGGGTTCGCGGGCCTGTACCAGGTAAACGTGCGCCTGCCCGACTCGCTGCCGCCGAACCCGGAGCTGCGCCTGGCCATCGGCTCGACCATGAGTCCGGCGGGGATCGTCCTGCCCGCCCAGTAATGTACCTGCGCAACCGCGGTATTTCGCGGCGCGTCCAGCAGGTATTGCTAGAATTGTTCTCAGGAGTTGTAGCATGGCTCTGAAGTACACGCTGGCAATGCTGCTCATGGCTACCGCGGCAATGTGCGGCGACGAACCGCCGGCCCAGAACGTCACCCCGAGTGGGTTGAAGACCGAACCTGCGCCAGGCCCGGACCAATATGTGATTGCTTCCGGCACGCGAATCCCCCTCGGCCTGATCAACAGCGTCAGCACCAAGTCGGCGGCGGAAGGCGACCGCGTGTACCTGGAGACGGTGTTTCCGATCATGGCGCGGGGACGCATCGTGATACCGCCGGGCAGCTACGTGGCGGGCACGGTCACGGCGGTGAAGCGGCCGGGGCGCACGAAGGGCCGCGGTGAGCTGCACGTGCGCTTCGATTCGCTCACCTTGCCCAGCGGCGCGACTCGCGAGTTCCGCGCGCGCCTGGGCGGCATCGACGGGCGCGGCGGAGAGGAGTTCGACAAGAACGAAGGCAAGGTCGTCAGCGAAAGCAACAAGGCGGGCGATGCGCGCACTATCGCCGAGACGGCTGGGGCCGGGGCGTCCATTGGTTTGATCGCCGGCGCCGCCACGCATCATTACGGCGAGGGCGGCCTGATCGGCGCGGCCGCCGGCGCCACGGCGGGACTGGTGGGCGTGTTGCTCACGCGCGGTCCCGACGCGGTGCTGGCCAAAGGCAGCACCATCGAGATGATCACCGACCGGCCGCTGGCGTTCGACGCCTCGGAACTCAGCTTCGGACCCGTGCCGCCCGGGCACTTCTCAGATGGTCCGGGACCGGACGCCACCAAGAAGAGCAGCACGGGCTGGCGGCCCTGGCCGTTTTAGAAGACCGCGCCGCAGCTATTGCACCCGGATCGCGCAGAACAACGATCACCCCGCCCACGCGCGCAAAGGATTACTTTTCGGGTATTATCGACGGGCAGACAAGCGCAGGCGGTTCGTCACTCTTGCAGAGAAAAGGCCTCTCAGCGGTAGTCACCATCTTCCCCTTGATGAGTCTGCTGCAGTAATCCGTAAATTCGCAATCAGGCCTTTTGCTACCGTATACCCTTCCATTCTCCACTACCAGTTTCACTGTCGTGCCATTCCATCGGTACGTGCGATCGGAATACACACCGCCCAACCAGTCTTCATGTATGGTGATCGTCTTATCTCGCGGATGGGCAACCGGGTCCGTATCGGGGATCTCCGGCGCATCCCGGAATCGTCCATCCTTCGGATTCCACTCGTAGATACAAAACAGCGACTTCCCCAGATGCGGCGAGTAGATCCGAAGCAACTGCAGATCTTCAAAGCCGTCGAAGTTGAGATCCTGGTGCTTGAGTAACTCCAGCTTATCGTCGTACTCGGTCAACTCCATGGTGGGACCATTTTTGCGTTTGCAAGTGGCGAGTGTCTGAAATGGGCTGTATTCACCCGGAGCGAAAACCTGGACCCCGGTGATTCTGCCGGCGCCATCCAGTTGGACCTGGAAACGAAACGGCGGCGCTCCCGCTTGAAGCGGAAAGGAGTAGCTCGTCTTCGCCTTGCTTGGATCGAGAGGCTTGACCCGTTCCTGGGCCGTGGATGCCGTCCCGAACAGCCCGGCAACCAGAACGTATTCGAGCAGTCTGCTCCGCTGCACTGCTCCGATCATCCCCCTTCCGGTACCCGCGATCAATGTCGTGCAGCCCTGTATTGCGCCTCAGGACATCCGCGATAGGGGGCTGGTTAGGCCAAACTTCACGCGGCGGACCATCGATCGAGCGATGGCCCGCCGTGGTGAGAACCAGCCGCTAGAACTGGAACTTCAGGCCCAGTTGCAGAATCCGCGGATTGTGCGCGCCGCTCGGCCGCAGGAAGCTCTGATCCGAGCAAGCCGAATAGTTCGCGGTGTAGCAACTGATGCCGGCGTTCACACCGTTCCACTGGGTGTGGTTGAAGATGTTGAACGCTTCGGCCCGGAATTCGAAGTTGGCCCGTTCCGTTACATAGAAGCCTTTGAACAGGGCCATGTCGAAGTTCCAACGGAACGGAATGGTCAGGAGGTTGCGCCCCGCGTCGCCGAAGGTCAGGCCGGTAGGCGCGGCGAAAGCCGCCGGATTGTAAAGGAGCGGTCCCTTCACGTTTGCGGCGTTTTTGTCGGCTGGCGTGTTGTAGGGGTTGCCGACCAGGTCGGCATAGGCCCCGGTGCCGACACCATTGCCCACGCCGGCGCCTGCATAAACGTTATTGGCATTGCCGGTCGTCACGGTAAACGGCACCCCGCTCTGGAAGATGGTCATTCCGGAGAGTTGCCATGCCCCCAGCAGCTTGCCCTGCCAGGTCTTGGTGTCGTTGAAGAACGGCATTTCCACTACGTACCCGATATTCAGGGTGTGGCGCTGGTCGTAATTGGAACTGGCCCGTGTCATACTCATGTCGTACGAATTCACGAAGCCGCCGTCGTAGCGGTCCGAGGAGTCGTCGATCGCATGGCTCCAGGTGTATGCCGCTGTGAACATCGAGCGGCCCACGGAGCGCCGCAGGGTGGCCTGCAACGCGTTGTATATGGAGTTGGCCTGCGGCTCGATCATGTTGATGGTGTTGTAGCCGACGTAGGTCCGGTAAGGATCGGCCGGAGTACCGCAAGCCACCGCGATGTTCTGTGCCACGGTTCCCGTGATGAGTTGGCCGTTAACTACCGCCGATACATTCGGCAAACCGCCGTTCTTGACGGTGCCGCACTCGCCGGCCGTCAGGCGTTGTCCGCCTTGGAACGGATTCTGGCTGGCTGCCACGGGATAGAGTTGGTTGATATCCCGCTGCCACACCAGGTGGGTGCCTTTACTCCCCACGTAAGAAACCGTGCCGATGGTGTTCTTGAACAACTCGTGCTGCACGTCGATGTGCCACTGTTGGACATAAGGCCACCGCATCTGATCGGGATAGGTGCCGATGCCCGTGGTGCCCACCAGTCCGGCGCCCCCGATATTGTTGTAGCCCACGATGTTGTAAAGCGTGGGATTGAGAATTCCCGGCGGCTGGCCTTCCAGGCCGGAAATCGCCTCATTCCCATTCAGGTGCTCGAAGAAGATACCGTATCCGCCGCGGATGGCCCATTTGCCGTTGCCGAACGGATCGTAGGCAAAGCCGAAACGCGGCGCCCAGTTGAAGAAGTGGGGCTTGCTGCAGTTAGTAGGTGCGCCGCTCGTGCCGCAAGCCAGTTCACCTTCGTAGAAGTTCCCCGATCCGGGAATCAGCGCCCCCTTCGTGCCGGTAATCGCCCCGGTAACGTCGATTCTCGGAGCGTTCGCGGGGTTGTAGGCGGCCGGGTAGAAGTTATAGAACTGGTTGTACTTCTCCCAGTAAGGACCATAACCGCTCAAACGCAGCCCCAGGTTCAGAGTGAGTTTCTTGCTGATCCGCCAGTCATCCTGGAAGTAAGGCTCAAATGCCTTCGAGCGATAGTAGTATTTGGTCTGCAAGTTGGTCTGGTTGAAGCTGGAAACGCGGCCTACCAGGAAGTCCGCCCACGCGTTGCCGGTGGTCACCGCGGAGGAGTTGCTGAAGTTCAGGAAGCCTTGGGTCTCGGCGCCGTTGTTTTCATTCTTCTGCTGGGCGGCAAGGTAGAACCCAACATAGATGTTGTGCGCCCCCCAGATCTTGGCAATCTGGTCGCGGTAGGTGTAGGTCGGGTTGGCGTTATTCCATGGCCACCCCGACACGTCCGCGGTGAAGCCGCCGCCGTACGGTGTGCCGTTGTTGATGCTCATGCCCGGCAGTTTGCCGCCGAATCCGTTGGCGAAGATGCCCGTCATGGTCATGCTATCGGGTCTTTGCCAGGAGCCGAACGGGGTCAGGAAAATGTGGTCGGTGGTGTAGCTGAACGTGAATTCGTTCAGCAATGTCGGCGATATGTTGTTGGCCTGGTGCGCCACCATGCTCACACCCGGACCCTTGAAATTCGTGCCCACGGTCGGGAAATTGGAGCCGCTCCACAACGAGGGGACGGTAACGGTGTCCCACGAATCGTGAATGTAGCGGACAAAGGTACGGTTCGTGTCCGACCAGTTTTGATCGATGCGGAACAACTCTTCCCGCCAATGTGTCGGTGTCGAAAAGCCGGCATTGTAGAAGGACTCGGCTCCGCTGCCCGCGGTCGCCTCTGGCACCATCGGCATGATCGCCTGTGCGTTGGGGTCGATCGGCACTGTGTTGTTCGGATAGTACGCGCCTGTCAGCGGGTTCACCGGGCAATCCGGGTAGCCGGCCTTATTGACCGCGCTTCCCGCCGCGGGGCAAAGTTCGCTGAAGTTGCCCTGGCGCTGCAGGTTGGAAGGCACCTGCCGGTTGAAGGTGGTGGGAAGGATATCCCGGCGCCATTCCTGGCTCCAGAAGAAGAAGGTTTTTTCCTTGCTGGTGTTGTAAACCTTGGGAATAAACACCGGACCGCCGATCGTGTAACCGAAATCGTTCTTTTTGTACTTGGACACTTTCGGGTCGAAGAAGTTGCGCGCATTGAAAGCGTCGTTGCGTAGGAACTCGAATGCGCTTCCGTGAAAGCTCTTGCCGCCGGATTTGGTAACGGTCTCGATAGTGGCCGAGCCGTTGCGTCCATACGCGGCGCTGTAATTCGAGGTCATGACGCGAACTTCGGCGATGGCTTCAATATTCGGATACACGTTCAGCGTGCCGTTGCTGCCGTTATCCATGTTGTCGCCGCCGTCGATTTCCCAGTTGTTGTATACGGCACGGCCGCCATTGATGGCGTTGTCGACGCGGCCGTTCACGCCAACGGTGCCCTCATCCTGCCCCGTCCGGCTGACTACACCGGGCGTCAGTTGAACCAACTGGGTGAAGTTTCTCCCGTTCAGGAGGATGCCGGCGATCTCTCGCCCTGTAACGACGCCGGAAAGCTCCGACGACTGGGTCTCGACCTGCGTCACCGTCGAAGCCTCGACCGTCACCGAGGTTTTGACCTCGCCCACGGCGAGTGCGGCGTCGGCGCGCGCGCGCTGCGCCACGCGCAAAATGATGCCCTTCGCCTCGTAGGTGTTGAAGCCGGTCGCCGACACCGAAAGGTCGTACGTCCCCGGCGGGACGGCGGCGAAAAGATACTCGCCGTCGGCATTGGTTGTAGTTTTCAGAGTGGTCCGTGTGGCCGTGTCAAGCAGCGTGACATCGGCGCCGGGAATTACCGCCCCGGTGTTGTCCCTCACCGAGCCGGTGATGGAGCCGGTGCCTTGTCCATACGACAGGACCGGCGCAAGCAGCACGAGCAGGAGAAAGATGAATCGCTGAATGTGACACATATTGTTTTCGTTGTCCTCAGGGCGGCTCAAAACGAATTTGAAGCAGCCTGGTTGTCGTCCATGTTCGCGGTGGCGGGACAGCCGACCGCTCGCGGCTGCGCTATCCGTTACACGGCGCGGCCGTCGCGTCCATCATGGGCTGATCACGTCCGGAGCCGGGCACTGCCCGGCGAACGGAACTCCGCTCCTCCGGGACCGATATCCGGGCGCATTAGCATACTTTAAGACCCCGTTATCATGATTAAGATAGAATAAAGACTCGGCGTTGTCAAGCCCTCGGTCAAGCCCTCGGTCAAGACCTAACGAATCACGAAGCGCTGCGTGAGCGGCTGTGGGTCCCCCGCGCGAAGGTCGCCATCCTTCTCACGGGCGTTGGTGTTGTCGCCGTCGCGCTGCTGATCGTCGCGTTCATCGCCGGAATCGTTCGCAAGCACCGCAGGAGGGCACCGGCACTCCGGCTGAGCCAGGCGGCGCGGGCCCGCGCGAGAGTCTTCGGAAGTCCGCCGCTGCCCATTAGTTCTCACGACGGGTGAATAGGCTCCGCCGTATCTAGTAGCACGCGCGGAGCACTCGCATCACCATTCGGCACGCCAGCGCCAGTGAGGTCACCGAAAGACTGGCGCCGCCGAGCATCAACGTCACCACGATCGCATCCCACAGGGGGCGGTGCGCGTACAGCCACGGTACATCAAGCGAATGTAGGCCGTGATACAGCCAGCGCTGCACACGCTCGGCAGTGCCATAGCTCTGGATTACCCTGCCGGTCCGGAAGTCGATATAGGCTTGCGACTGAATCGTATCGTCCACGCGAACGCAGAGCACCGGCAATGGCAATGTGTTATGGCGGTCCACGTAATATGGCTCGTATCGCGTTACCATGCGGGCTTCCAAAAGGCGCGCCGGCGCAACTGCCCGCGCCACCGCCGCAGCAATCCGCGCCACGTCGAAGCCCGCTACCGGATCTTCATTCATCGGGACGATACGGCTTTTCCGCGCCGACTCGGTGGCCAGGTAGACCGCCTCGCCATCAAAGGTATCGAATGCAAGCTCTTTGACTTGCAGATCGCGGCCGGCTTCGGCCAAGGCTTCCCGCGGCGATTTGGCGGCGAACCGCGCGACGTCCACGCCCTTGCTGCGCAGCGCGCTATCCAGGTCTACGCTGCTATGGCCGCGCAGCCAGGAGAAAGGCCCCATCGAGAGCAGCCCGCTCAATACCCACGTGCTGGTGACCGTCCCGAATACCAGGCCCAACACCACGTGCCAGCGCTTGATCCCCAAGTAGGGCACTCGCCGGCATATCGCATAGATCCAGATTCCGCCCGCAAGCCCGAGTACCGCGGTGGTCAGTCCCAGCGCGGCCAGCGATATGATCGTCCGGCTCCATCCCTCCGCGTGCCGGCGCAGGCTCGCAAAATAGAACCAGTGGGGAATGGCGCCGAAGTAAGCTCCCAAACGCGAATAGCGCGTCGTGTATTGAATGACCTCGCCGGTGGACTGCGCCACATACACCTCTTCACCGTCGGGCCAGCCAAACTTCCAGGCCGGAAAGCGATCGCGGCCCTGGCTGACCGTCCACTGATCCGCTTCCGTCAGCAGCCGTTCGAATTCGACTCTCTCGGCCGGCAACCTGGACCAGCGCGCCCCGATACGCAGCGCCATCGCATAGGTCACCCCTTCCAGCGGTTGTCCGTCGTCGGCGAACACCAGCCGGCTCTTCCCACCATAGTCAATCCGGTAAACCGCTCGCCCATCCAGCACGTTAATACGGATTTCCGAAGGACTGCGGGCTCCTGAGATCGCTTGCAGCGCTTCACCCGGCGTGATGCGGATCTGCTCCGGGCCGAGTGGAATGGCCCGCACCCAGCGGTCCCCCTCCGTGACACTGGGAAACGGGCAATACATCAGAACCACGCCCGACACGAACCAGGTGAAGAATACCAACGAGAATGCAGTGCCCATCCAGCGATGGATGAACAGCACAAACCGGCGGGCAGTGGTGGCGGCTCGTTTCACCGGATCGTGCCTGGCGGGCCTCGTTTACTTAGATTATCATCGGCTAAGCTCACCGCAGCGCCACCGGCGTGGTCGCAGCGTCCTTGTTTCTCAGTGTGCCCCTGGTACTCTAAGTACCGCTAGAACGGTCGTCAAAATCTTGCCTTCGATTGTGTGATTGTGCACAATAGGCTGTTTGTCGCGTTAGGTCGAGCAGGGGATCAGAATCTCGTATGAAACGGACTTTCGCTCTAATCTGTGCCAGTTCACTTTGGATATGCTGCACATCCGGCTTGCGCGCGCAAGAAGCGCGCAAAACTAACCCCACCGTTCCCCGACTAGTAAAGTTCACTGGCGCTCTGTCGGAGACCGGCGGCAAGCCCTTGAGCGGAGTGGTGGGAGTCACATTTGCGCTCTATGAGGAAGAACGGGGCGGCGCCCCGCTTTGGATGGAAACGCAGAACGTGCAGGCCGACGCGTCCGGACGCTACACGGCCCTGCTGGGAGCCACCCGGAATGATGGAATACCTGCGGAGATGTTCGCGTCCGGACAGGGGCGCTGGCTGGGCGTCCAGCCGGAAGGCCAGGCCGAGCGGGCGCGTGTGTTGATGGTGAGCGTGCCTTACGCGCTGAAGGCAGTGGATGCCGAAACCTTGGGTGGACTGCCACCCTCGGCCTTCGCCCTGGCCAATGCTTCGATTCCCGCCCATGCTCCTGTTGCGCCTGCTGGCGCGACCAAGCCTGCCGGGGCGGCGCCGGACGTTGTGCCCAATCTTACCGGCACCGGCGTGGCAAACCACTTGGCGTACTGGACCAACGGCACCACCATCAGCAGTTCGGCACTATACCAGACCGCGGCAAAGAAGATCGGACTCGGCACTACCACACCCGGAGGGGCGCTCGAAGTTGACAGCGCGACCGCCACGGCCATCGTGGGCCATGCCACTGCCACCTCGGGCTCTTTCAACGGAGTCAACGGCCAGACTGCCAGCACTGGCGGTTACGGCGTGAGCGGGATCGCCACGGCGACCTCAGGCAACACGTATGGCGTGTATGGCGAAAGTGACAGCCCCAAGGGAACCGGCGTATTCGGTAGCAACCACGCCGCCTCCGGCTTTGCAGTAGGGGTGAACGGCGTGACCGGCAGTCCGAACGGTACGGGAGTCTTCGGAAACAATCTCGCGACCACCGGCGGTAATGGCGTGCAGGGCCAGAGCAACGGCACTTCGGGTAACGGCGTATTCGGCTCTAACACCGCCACGTCCGGCTTCGCGGTGGGAGTGAACGGCCAGACTGCCAGTCCCAACGGTACGGGAGTCAACGGTCTGAATCTCTCCACCTCAGGCGGAAACGGGGTGCAGGGTCAGAGCAACGCCACCTCGGGCTTTGCGAACGGCGTATCCGGCGCAAGCTTCAGCACCAGTGGCAACGGCGTATTCGGATCTAACTCCGCCACGTCCGGCTTCGCAGTGGGAGTGAACGGCCAGACCGCCAGTCCGGGCGGCACGGGAGTCAATGGCGTGAATTTCGCGGCCACCGGCGGAAACGGCGTGCAGGGCCAGAGCAACGCCACCTCCGGCTTTGCCAACGGCGTGTTAGGCGCAAGCTCCAGCACCAGTGGCAACGGCGTATTCGGCTCTAACACCGCCACGTCCGGCTTCGCGGTGGGAGTGAACGGCCAGACTGCCAGTCCCAACGGTACGGGAGTCAACGGCCTGAATCTCGCCACCTCAGGCGGAAACGGCGTGCAGGGCCAGAGCAACGCCACTTCGGGCTACTCCAACGGCGTGTGGGGCCAGAGCGCTAGCACCAACGGCAATGGGGTCAGTGGCAACGCCACCGCCACGTCAGGTTTCGCGATCGGCGTACAGGGTTCAACAGCCAGTTCTGGGGGCGCCGGCGTTTTCGGGTGGAATAGCGCCGCCTCGGGCGGTTTAGGCCTGGACGGACAAGCAGGCACCAACGGCGTCGCTGTGTTCGGGGTGAACCAGACATGCACCAGTTCCGGATGTACCCTCGTCAAGGGAACTGGTGGCCAATTTGTCACGGGAGCCGGAGGCTTGGTTGTTCAGGGATTCGGGGGTTCGTACGGCAATCAGGTGTTCTACGTGGATGCCAGCGGCAATGGATTCCTCGCCGGCAATCTGAACGTAACCGGTAAGGTGACCAAGGGCAGCGGCTCCTTCAAGATCGACCATCCTCTCGATCCGGAGAGCAAGTATCTCTCACATTCCTTCGTGGAGAGCCCGGACATGATGGATGTGTATAACGGCGTAGTGCGGCTGGATGCCAAGGGGCAGGCTTGGGTGGAGCTGCCGGATTATTTCGAAGCCCTGAACGGCGACTTCCGTTACCAACTGACCGCCATCGGCGCTCCGGCCCCGCACCTGTACGTGGCGCGCGAAGTATCACACAACCGTTTCCAGATTGGCGGCGGAAGACCGGGTGGGCGCGTTTCCTGGCAGGTTACCGGTATCCGTCACGACGCCTATGCCAACGCGCACCGCGTTCCTGTAACAGAAGAAAAACCACCCGCGGAACAGGGCCACTATCTGC
>Ga0335077_10009488_pt1 | contig 12083 bp, 7 predicted proteins | sample Lox_Sample_31_FD_207151 | JGI IMG/M metagenome (GOLD analysis project Ga0335077, IMG submission 207151) | Soil microbial communities from Loxahatchee National Wildlife Refuge, Florida, United States - Lox_Sample_3.1 | ecosystem: Environmental > Terrestrial > Soil > Wetlands | place: USA: Florida...
GCGGCGGCGCTGCCTCCTCCGGGAGTTGCGGTAGGCGCGGCCAGCTGCTCGATGAAAGGCTCGACTCCGGCACGCAAGCCGCCGATCGCCATCTTGCCGCCCATGACTGCCGCAACTCGATTCTCCAGAATCAGAGATGAATCGAAGTTCTCTACTTGCAAAAACCATTCCGCCGCGTGCTCCAGCGCCTTCTTCGGAATGAGACCAACAATTTCGCTGCTCGCGGGGGCGACACCGTAGCGCTCAGCCTCGCGCCTGACCATCTCGAAAACGCGATGGATCGGCGTCTGCTCAAAATCCGTGAGATTCATCGAGACTTGCGCCTGGCCACGAACTAAGAACCCGGCGGCTTTAACGAAACGCAATCCTCCGGTTGAAAACCGAATCGCCTTGGCAATTTTTTTCGCGATTTCCACATCGGGCGTGTTCAGGAAGATGTTGTAAGCGATCAGGAACTTGCGCGCGCCGACGACGCAAGCGCCGGCAGTTGGATGCAAGCGTGCATCGCCAAAATCCGGCCTGCGTGCGGTATTCGTGGCAATCTCATCGCGAATGCCTTCGAACTGCCCGCGACGAATATTTTCCAAATTCTGCCGCTCCGGCGAAGTTGCCGCAGCTTCGTATAGATAAACTGGGACCTGGTAACGCTTCCAAATCTGTTCGCCGACGTGCCGCGCCATGGTAACGCAATCCTCAATGCTCACACCTTCAATTGGAATGAAAGGAACAACGTCAGCCGCGCCGAGGCGGGGATGGGCTCCCTGGTGTTTGGTCAGATCGATTAATTCCGCAGCCTTGCCAACGCCGCGAATCGCGGCTTCCTGAATCGGCTCCCGTTCGCCGGCGATTGTAATTACGCAGCGATTGTGGTCAGCGTCCATTTCGCGGTCGAGCAGGTAGACGCCATCGAGTTTCATCGCTTCGACAATCGCATCGACTTTGGATTTATCGCGTCCCTCGGAAAAATTCGGGACGCATTCCACCAGGGTTTGCATAGGCGAAGAATATCGGGTCGCTCATGGTTTCGCAAAGAGTCCGGAACTAGGGACGACTGAACATTTCCAGCAGGACGGTTGAAGCCGATTCGGCCGCTCCCGGCGATATCTTCCCGAGCCTGCGCACGAGACGTTGAGCATCGACGGTTCGAAGTTGATCAAGGACCACCTGGCCCGACTTTCCTTGAAAGCGCGCAGGAACTCGAGTTGGATAGGGACGCATTGCGGTAGTCATTGGAGCAACGATGACCGTCTGCAGATATCGGTTCATTTCGTCGGGAGAGACAATCAGGCAAGGCCTGGTCTTCTTAATTTCAGAGCCTAGCGTCGGATCAAGACTCACCAGCCAGACCTCGTCTCGGTGCGCAGGCCGAGTCACCACCGCCACTCCTTCACATCAAATTCATTCACACCGGTTGGGTCGAGCAGGAGTTCGTCTTTTTCGGACGGTCCTGCTGCGCGAAAAGCGTCAGCCCAACCTTGCCGCGGCCTGCGCTGGGGTGCGATGACGATCTGATTATTCTCAACGCGCAACTCGACAGCATCCCCCAATCCAACCTGCTCGATAAGCGGCTTGGGGATTCGTACGCCGCGTGAGTTACCAATGCGGATCAAATCAGTTTTCATTTTTAGTAAGTACATTGTAATTACATAATAGGAAGCAGTCAAATCGGCAGACTAGAAGCGAAACGCCATGCCGCCGCCGAGATAATAGTTGTGCTGGCGAGTTTTGCCGGTATCGACATTAATCGGCGGAATTCCGCTCCAGTCATCGCGAGCTTCGAAGCGAAAGATATAGCGTTCAATGGCTTTCCAAGGGATGTGCGTATCGAGTCCCACTCCACCTTGCAAGACGCCGGATGTAGCCGAGCGGTTACCGGTATTGGTGCCGTAATAGATGAGATCGCTGTTCGCTCCGAAGTGGCCGAAACCGCCACCGAGGCTCACCCAGGGAGAAAACGCCAAGGCTGGAATAAAACGCAGCCGGGCCGCAGGAGTAATGAAGAACGAGCGGTAGTCGACGGGGACTTGATTCGCGGCGTAATGCAGGTCTTCGTCTAGGTTAAAAGTGGCGGGCACCTCGGCAGCGAATTCGATCCAGTCGGTAGTGTGGAGGATTCGCGCGTAGTTTACTTCGAAGGAAACACCGTTGCCATGCTGCACGTTCGCATTACTGAGACCCGAGTTCGGCACGCCCTGATCGCTGACAAACGTGTCACCAATGGTTCCGGAGATTTCATTTTTGCCGGTCTGATAGGACTCCTGTCCAAAAGCCAAAGCGACAGCGAGCACGACCAGCGTGGCACCGAAGCAAAGCCTCGACAAATTTCCCCCTCGCGTAGCCGCGCTAAATCGAGCGTAGCACGAGGATAGTTGGCGGGAGTTGGCGGGAAAGGTGCGTCGGCAAAGGCTTCGCTGCGATTTTGACAACTTCAGTGCAGCTCGATCGGATTGACCTCAGTGGCCGTTCGGCCGAATTTGTATTCGAGAAGCCATTGCGGCACTGACTGGCCGCTTGCTTGGTTGGGAGTGAACTTCCATTTGCGCGATGCCTCCAGCGCCAGGCGCGCAAAATATCGGCTCGGACCAGGCGAGGTCAGCGTAGCTGAGGAAACTTCGCCATTTGAATCCACCGCTACGCGAACTTTGACTCGGACTTTGCCATGAACCGTCAGACGGGCGCTGAGAGGAACTTGCGGCAGAACGCGTTCGACTACCAATCGATTTACGGATGGCGTGACGGAATTTGTTTGAGGATTCGGAACCGACCGCTCAGGAGCAGGCTGCGGAGTCGCGGTTTCACTGCTCGCCTGCTCTGCCGTCGCAGCATTCTCGGCTTTGCTGGTATGCCTGAAGGAGATCAGGCCAAAAATGATTGCACTCAACACAACCACCGCGAGCACCGGAACGATGATTTTCGCTTTAGCAGCTTGCGGCTTAGGTGTTGGTTTTGTCGGCAATTGCGGACGTAGCAATTCCTTGATCCGCTCGAGCGAGCACCTTTCCTCGGGATCAACGCGCAGACTCTCGCGCACGATCAAACGGTAAGGCGCGGGAATGGATTTGGGCACAGCTGGAATAACAGGATTGGAGCGGTTCCAATTCAACGGGCGCTGATTGAATGCAGCGACCAAAATCATCCCGAGCGACCATATATCTGCTGCGCAGCTGAGCTTGCCGGAGTCGACCTCCGGCGAGTCGTATGCACTCAAGGGATTCGCCGTTGTTCCGTTGCCGACTTGGCGGACGTTATCAGTCGAGAGTTTGAGCCGATTTTTTACCGCCAGCAGATTCGACGGTTTGAGGCGCGAGTGGACCAGACCACGTGCATGCAGAAAAGCCAAACCGTCGAGCATAGGCGGAAGAAGTTCGCTCACCTCCGCAGCTGAAAGTGAACGCGACGGCAAAACCTGGTCCAAATGCTCTTCCGCATGCTCCATCACGCAATAGACCCACTGCGCGCCATTGACCCGGCACGATCCGGCATCGAAAATTCGCAGAAGGTCCGGGTTCGACAACGTCGCCAGCTCCTTCCATCGCATGACCTGCTGCGCAGGATTCAGAGAGTCAGCGCGGACGAGCTTTATGGCCGCAGGCTGTGCCGGCTTGCCCGGCAATTCGGTACGAAACACGGTTGTTGCCGCCGAGCCGCCGATCCATTCGAGCAGGGGATACTTGGCGTCGATGACCTGGCCTTGCCAGCGTTCCTGAGCCACTGCAGCATTCATCGGGATTCACTCGTGAGGCGAATTGTATGTCGAAATCGAGGTGAGCGCGAACACCGCAGGCCAGTCACCGCAGACGGGCGTGCCAGTGGCCGTTGGGTGCGTGAGCACCGGAAATTGGATCGGTCGAACACTGAACTGAAGTAGCTTGCGGCAGGGTGGGCTGGACCAGCCGTGGTTCATCATAGGCACTCTGAGGCGGGGAGGCAAGAAGAAGCTGAAATTTGACCAAGAGGCGGGGGGAAATGCTATTTCTGCCGAAAAACGTCCCGGCGGATGTCTGGCCAAAACTCTTTAGCAATGTTGTTCAGGGCGGCGGATTCCATCTGATCTCCCCAATCTCGCAAGGTTTGGTGCAGACCGCGCTCCTGCGGTGGGTAATAAGCGTTCGAGAGTGATGCCTCCAGGGCATTCCCGCCAACTTCCGACCAATCGAAACTGGTACCATTCGAATCTGTCTTGGTAATTACCGTGCGAGATAAGGAGTAGCTGAGCCGCCGCCAGAATCCGCCGCGCCCCAAAGTAAAGTACCGGGGGTCCTCGTGGGTCACAACCGGCACAATGGCTTCGGTGAAGAAAGTTCCAGAGACTCCGTCTGCAAATGCGCGCCAGTAGTAACGCATATAGCCGGCGAAGCCGCGCCCGAGTTCGGGGTCGGAATCCAAACCGTAGCTCTGCGCCGTGATCATCGCCGTCCAAACGAAGGATGAGTAATCGAAACTGTCATGTGAGGCCAGAACAAATTTTTGACGTGGCGATAGAGGCGTAAACTTGACGCCCGCGCTGACTGCACCGAAGTTAGGAACCACCCATAGCATGCGCTTGGTCTGCTTCGGCTCCGAGTTTTGTGTGGATTGTGAGTTGTTGGTAGATGACGTTTTCGTTTGCGAGTTGCTTTGGGCAGGGGTGGTCGACTGCGGAGCCGCGTCGCCGGAGTTTAGCGCTGCCTGCTGGCTCTCTACTGCGAGCGCGGCACCAGGAGCGTCAGGGAGATATTGAGCCAAAAGAATAACGGCGGAAAGTAAAACGAAAGCTACTGTTTCAAGTGGGTTTCGAATACTGGCGAATATGTTCAGAGTCGCGTGCAGCTTTGCGGTTTGGTCCACGTCCGTATGTCCGTTGCTATACGATGACGTTTCCTGCCGGATTTCTGCCTGACTCTGAATCGATAGGTGGCGAAATTATGCCATTAGTGGGACTTCAAAGCCATCAGGAAGGAATCCTGCGAGCTCCATGGCATGCCCGGCTTCGGGGTTTCGCATGAATGTATTCCAGACGAATTGAGTGCGGGCATTTTCGGCCATCAGCATGGTGATGCCGGCGTCGATCCCGATTACGTCACGGCTGACCCAACCGGTAAGCGGATTGAATGCATCGACAAAGCCGTACTCCTTCCAGATCTGCTTACCGTACTGGCGGCGCAAGGTTGAAAGCACAGTCATGGATTCGCGGAAGAGGAACGGCAATGATCCGGCTGATGCAGCGGGGACGATGCTGCCATCAATCGGGCCTAAAACTGGAGGGCCACCCCATGCGACGTATCCTTCGCGCGATTCAGAGGCACTGATTCCCCAAACATCTTTCGAGTAGCAAGGAAAACGGCGGCTCAGCTCTTCGCAGAATTCGCGATGGGCCAGTGAAGCGATGACCGAATTCTCAAAATAGTTGGCATAATCATCGTGCTTCGACCGGAAATCAAACCAGGCGTGGGAATACTGATGCACGAACAGCGGCGCCGGGCTGGAGATATATTGATGGCCGCGATAGACCATCTTGGGACGATGAATGGCATGCCAGCACTCCGGCGGAATCGGATGCGTGACAGAACCCATCGCGAGCAGGTACATCATCATCAGCTCGCAATAAGAATCCCAGCGTTGACGGCTGAAGTGGTACTCAGGTGTCCAATCCATGGCGAAGGTCTTGCCGCCATTTAATGCCCAAGGCCAGTCCACGCGGTTGTAGATTGTGGTGGCGTCACGGTAGAGGGCCTCATCGCTGAAATGCTGCCGGCAGGTGAGCACGCCACAGAGCAGGATGGAAGTATCGATGGGTGAGACTTCCGAATGGACCGCACGCTCGCCGCTTGCAGGATCGAGATAGTGGTAATAAAACCCGTGTTCGGTAGGGAGATTCGCCAGAAACTGCAACGCTTGAGCGACGCGTTGCTGAATCTGATCGCGCGATCGAAAGCCTCGTTCAGCACCAATACACAGGGCGGTGAGGCCGAATCCCGTGGCGGCAATGCTCGAGAAGCCGCAATTGCTCGCTCCTGCAGCGTTGGCGCGATCGAACACCAACCCGGTCTGCGGGTCAGCTTGGTTCCAGAAAAATTCGAAGGCGGTGCGCTCTACTTCGTTTAGCAGGGTGGAGTCGTTCGTTGCGGGATCAGCGGGACCGGTGAGCAGATCGGAGGCAGCGATCTTCCTCGCGAACGGAAGAGTTGCGGCCCCAGTCAGCGCCACGCGAAGGAATTGACGACGGGTCGGAAACATCGAACTGGTACTCTCATTATGAAACAGAGCTGCTGATTCGCAAGCCGCAAAGCCGCACAAAAGTGAAACTTCTTCCTTGGCCTTGAAAAAATTTCACGAAAAAGCGCGGTTACCTAAGTTCGCACACAGTGTTGCGGAAATCGAAGCGCTCATTGTGAACGTGTGTCACGAACGTCATAAGGCAAACGACTTAACCGAAGCGCGAGCGGAATTTATAATGAATTGCAGGTCGGCAAATTGGGGAAAGACGGTAATCTAACCATCCGAGAGCTGTGAAGCCGTCTTCGTAAGTGCAAGAGATAAAACCTCTGGGCGGCTTTTCGGCATCTCTGGTGGTACCGCGCGGCGCGGGCCTTTAAGACCGGGCCAGGACTCGGCCAAATGTCAGAAAACGAAACCTTCTGGAGCAGTTGGCAAGAGCGCCTTTCGGCCTTACGCAACGTCCCGCCTGTCTTAAAGATCGTTTGGCAAGCAGGGCCGGGGGTGGTTACTTTCGGCATCAGCGCGCGAGTCGTTGCCGCCGTCATCCCGATCGGGCTCACCTACATTGCCAAGCTGATTATTGACATCGTCAATAACTCGCTAAAAGCCCACCAACCAGTCCCGACGCGCCTGTGGTGGCTGGTTGCGGCGGAATTTGGTACGGCCCTGGTGAGCAGCCTGATTAGCCGGGCGATCGATTACTCCGATTCTCTGCTTGCAAATAAATACACGCGGCACGTCAGCATTGAGGTTATGAAGCATGCGTCCGAGCTGGACGTGATCGCGTATGAAGATCCGGTCTTCTACGACCGCCTGGAGCGGGCGCGAGTGCAGGCGACGGACCGCCTGGTGATGATCCAGTCGATCGGGCGGCTCGAACTACAGGCAATTACTGCAATCGCATATTCGGTGGCGGTGATGTTTTATGCGCCATGGCTCATGCTGCTGCTGATTGCGGCCGTCGTTCCTGCATTTCTTGGCGAAACCCACTTTGCTTTTCTCGGATACGCGAAGAATTTCCGCCAAACCCCGATAAAACGCCAACTCGACTACTTACGCCAGGCCGGTGCCACTAAGGAAGCGGCCAAAGAACTTAAGCTTTTCAACCTAGCCGGATTCTTTACCAACAGGTTCGCGAAGCTCTCCGACATTATTTATAAGCAGGATGTTGATCTGGCGCGCAAGAGGCTGGGGATCGGTTCTATCCTCTCTGTGATCAGCACCGGCGGATATTACGGCGCGTACGCGTATGTGATCTGGAAAACCGTCGCCGGCCGATTGACGATCGGTACTTTTTACTTCCTCATCACCGCCATCATGCAGGCGAGCAGCAACATTCAGCAGGTGTTTTCGACTCTTTCTGGAATTGCCGATCAGGCTTTGTTCCTGACTGATCTGCTTGCGTTTTTTGAAATGCGGCCGACGATCCAATCGAAGCCGAATGCTTTGCCAGCGCCCCGGCCGATTCGCCAGGGATTCGAATTTCGCAACGTGTCATTTCAGTATCCCGGGAATGAGCGGCTGGTTATTGATCATTTGAATTTTCACCTTCATCCTGCAGAGCGGGTTGCGCTGATCGGCGAAAACGGACAGGGCAAGACGACGATCGTGAAGCTGATCACCCGGCTTTACGATCCGACTGAGGGACAGATACTGCTCGATGGAATTGATCTGCGCGAGTACGATTTGGAGGATTTGTATCGTGAGATCGGGGTGATCTTTCAGGACTTCATGCGCTATGAAATGACTGCTCGGGAAAATATCGCGGTGGGAAAAATCGAACAGATCGAAGACCTGGCGGCTTTGACTGACTCCGCACACAAGAGCCTTGCAGATGAAGTGATCGCGAGGCTTCCAGCAAAGTATGAACAGATGTTAGGCCGGCGGTTCGAGAGCGGAGTCGATCTTTCAGGCGGTGAGTGGCAGAAGCTGGCGTTGGCGCGGGCTTATCTCCGCGATTCACAATTGTTGATTCTTGACGAACCAACGGCTGCGCTCGACGCGCGAAGTGAGTACCAAGTCTTTCAGCGCTTCGCCGAGCTGACCGCAGGCAAGATGGCGCTGTTCATCTCACACCGGTTTTCGACCGTGCGCATGGCGGACCGCATCGTAGTACTTGAGAGCGGCCGAATCGTAGAAGAAGGTACTCACGAGAAGCTCACGCGCATGGGAGGCCGCTACGCCGAGATGTTCGAGCTGCAAGCCGCCAGCTATCGCTGATTCCAAATGCCGCAGAACACGCACATCGAGCTGATTGAAAACGAAGCGGAGCGCGTGCCACAGGGCGCGAAGGAGACAGCTCCGGATTTCGAGCATCTTCGCCGCAACGCGGAGGAACTCTCGCGCCTGCTGGCGTGGAACCCTAGCGTACAAACCTCCGGTTTTTTCATGGCGCGCTGGAACGCCATGTCGGCGCTGCTCCGGCCGGTGCTCGAGAAAGTTACGAAAGACGGACGGAGCGAGTCGGAGACTGACGATCACCGCTGGCTGCGCGAGAACACTTCCCTGCTCTGGTCACATTTGTGGAACACGCGCAACGCTTTCAAGTTGCTGACCCGCCTGCCCCACGTGCGAACCCCGCGCGGGACAACGATTCCGCGGGCCGCGGGTGTGGCCGAAGCATTTCTACACGCGGTGGATTTTGAATTCAGCGAGGCTGCATTCACCGCGTATCTGAGCGCATATCAGCAATCGACAGTGCTGAAATTCGGGGAGCTCTGGGCGCTGATACCGTCGCTGGAGTTGGTGCTGCTGGAGCAGATTGCTGTCCGCGGACGCAAAGCGCTGGACAATCCTGAGCAGCCGCAAAAAGTTGGCATTTGTGTGCGCAGCGTGCGCGAAATGAGCCAGCTGCACTGGAAAGACGCGCTCGATTCGCAGATCGTATTCGATAAAATTTTGCGCGAAGATCCGGCGGGCGCATATTCCAGAATGGATTTCGACAGCCGGTCGCTTTACCGCGAACGGGTAGTAAAGATCGCGGAACGGTCTGATTCCACCGAGATAGAGGTGGCGCAAACCGCACTGGGGCTGGCGCGAAACGCGCAGAAAGAAAATTTCGCCGATCCCCGCGAAGCCCGACGGCAATCGCACATTGGCTACTACCTGATTGGGTCCGGCTCCGACGAATTGTGCGCCAGGGTTGCATTTCGGCCATCACTCGGCTGGCGCATCCGGCATTTTCTGGTCACCCATCCTGACGAGTTTTATTTACCCGGTATTGAAGTGCTTACGTTCGGCATCATGTCGGCGATCGTGCTCTTACTCACCAGCACGAACACGTCGCCCGGCCTCATTCTTTTTTCGATGTTGCTCCTGCTGCTGCCTTCCTCGCAAAGTGCTGTGCAGGTAATGAATTACTTAACCACTGCGCTCTTGCGACCGGAAACTCTTCCAAAGCTCGATTTCTCCAAATCGATTCCTGATGATTGTGCAACCCTAGTTGCAGTTCCTGCGCTGCTGCTGAGTGAAAAACAAGTGCGGCGACTGGTACAGGACATCGAAGTACGGTATCTGGGGAATCACGATCCGAACCTGCATTTTGCCTTGCTCACGGACCTTCCAGATTCGGCCGTGCCGTCGAATGAAGATGATCCCCTGGTAGAACTGTGCGCAAACCTGGTCAAGCAATTAAACGAAAAGTACTCGAGCCGAGGCAATGGTTCGTTCCTGTTGCTGCATCGTCATCGCGTTTACAACCCGCACGAAAAAGTATGGATGGGCTGGGAGCGAAAGCGCGGAAAGCTGCTTGACCTGAATCGGCTGCTGAGCGGCCACTACGATAGTTTTCCGGTCAAAGCTGGCGATCTTTCGATACTGCAACAAGTACGGTTCGTGATTACGCTCGACGCCGACACCGAGGTACCGCGCGGCGCAGCTCACCGATTGATTGGAACTCTGGCGCACCCGCTAAACCAGGCGATCATCGATCCGGAAAAAAACGTTGTGGTCGCAGGCTACGGGATTCTGCAGCCCCGCGTGCGAGTCAGCGTGCAGAGTGCCTCACGATCGCGTCTGGCGAATATCTACTCGGGCCAGACGGGCATGGATATTTATACGCATGCGGTTTCCGACGTGTACCAGGATTTATACGGCGAGGGGATTTTTGCCGGCAAAGGGATTTACGAAGTATCGATCATGCAACATGTGCTCGAACACCGGTTTCCGCAAAATGCTCTGCTCAGTCATGACTTGATTGAAGGAGCCTACGCGCGCGCGGGGTTGGTGACTGACATTGAAGTCGTCGAGGACTACCCCTCGCACTACAGCGCCTACAATCGCCGCAAACATCGCTGGCTCCGGGGCGATTGGCAGATCACGAGCTGGCTGTTCTCTCGCGTGCCGGATGAGACCGGAAGAAAAGTCGCCAATCCGATCTCGCTCGTCTCGCAGTGGAAGATTCTCGACAACCTTCGCCGCAGCCTGGTTGAACCGGCAACATTTCTTCTGTTCGTTCTTAGTTGGCTGGTGCTGCCGGGTTCAGCGCGGAATTGGACGATCGCGGCCATCTGCATTTTGTTTGTGCCAGTGTGGTTCGAATTTCTTTTCAATCTGGTGCGCGCAATTTTTGAGAGGAAATTCTCCGTCGCGCGCGATGCGCTGCACACGCTGTTCACCGCTAATTTCAACGTTTTCCTGAGCCTGGTTTTTCTCGGCCACCAGATGCTGGTCTCAATGGACGCCGTGGTGCGCACTGTTGTGCGGCGATTCTTTACCCGCCAGAGATTACTTGAATGGGAAACGGCTGCCGAGGCCGAACTTGGTGGACAGAAGCGTACTCCGGTCGATATGTATCTGGACTGGATGCCGGTGATCGCGCTCTGCCTTGCGGCGCTGGTATATTTCGTGCGCCCACTGGCGATCTTTTCCGCTCTACCAATTCTGGTGCTTTGGGGCAGCAGCAAACTGGTTTCGATGTGGCTGAACCGGCCGCCGCAACTTTCGCGCACTGAGGCATCGGAGAGAGAGAAGCTGTTCCTGCGCCGGGCCGCAATTCGCACCTGGCGATATTTCTCCGAGTTCAGCACGCACGAGCACAATTGGCTGATCCCCGACAACGTGCAGGAAGAGCCTTTTCAGGTTGCGCCACGCGTTTCGCCTACGAACGTCGGGCTGTTGCTGAATGCAAGGCAAGTGGCTTGCGAATTCGGATACGTCACGGTGCCCGAATTCGTTGACCTTACCGCGAAGACGCTGAATGTGCTGCGGAATATGCCGCGCTATCGCGGCCACCTCTACAACTGGTACGACACCCACACGCTCAAGCCTCTGCCTCCGTTGTTTGTTTCGACGGTTGATAGCGGCAACCTGGTGGCATCGCTGTGGACGCTTCAGCAGGGATGCTTGAGTTTGTTGGAGCAACCGGTGTTGCGCCAGGAGTTGAGCGAAGGATTTCTCGATCATTTACGGATTCTCACTAACTTAAAAGCTCTGCCGCGTTCGTTGTTCGAGAAAATCGAAGAAAAGGCAGATGGGAATTGGGCGAGGTCGCTGCTGCGCTTTCCGCATCGCCCGCTGGAACGAATGTCGAATGAAGAAGGCGCCGAGGCGCAAAAGCGCGATGTGCAGTGGTTCAGTTCGCAGGCGCTGGCGCGGCTTCATCAATTCCGGCAAGTGGTGGTGCGGTTTACGCCGTGGATGCTTCTCGACTTCCAAGATATAAAGGAAGATATAAAGAAGGACAGCACCATCGGCGTGCCGAACGAGAATACGCCCCTAAAAGATCTTCCCGAGGTGCTCACAAAATTTGCCGCACGGTTGCAAAAAGTCATCGACAATTTGCCTACCGCGGATGCGCGACGTCTTCCGCTCGAACGGCTGCTCTCCATGGTTTCGGGAGCGCGAATGGACGCGACGCGTTTGAACCAGGAAATCCAGATTGTCGC
>Ga0335077_10009489_pt1 | contig 12083 bp, 13 predicted proteins | sample Lox_Sample_31_FD_207151 | JGI IMG/M metagenome (GOLD analysis project Ga0335077, IMG submission 207151) | Soil microbial communities from Loxahatchee National Wildlife Refuge, Florida, United States - Lox_Sample_3.1 | ecosystem: Environmental > Terrestrial > Soil > Wetlands | place: USA...
AGGACCGGCTGTTCCGCACGGTGCTGGAGCGCATCTACGAGGACCTGGGCGCCGCGGAACAACAGGTCGACCTCGCGCACCTCCCGCCGGCCGAGGGCATGCGGCAGCTCATCGCGTTCACGTGGAGCTACTACTGCGCGCACCCCGAGCTGATCAGCCTGCTCAACACCGAGAACCAGTATCGCGGTACTCACGTGGGCAAGTCGGCCCGCGTGCGCCAGCTCTCCTTCCCATTGATCAGCATGCTGCGCGAGCTCCTGGAGCGAGGTGTCGCACAGGGGGTATTCCGCTCGGGCCTCGACCCGGTGGACATGTACGTCACCATCGCGGCGCTCGGTTATTTCTACCTGTCCAACCGCTATACCCTCTCGCGCTTCCTCGGGCGCGATCTCATGGAACAGGGCCAGCGCCAGCGCTGGCTAGAGCACATCACGCAGGTGGTGCTGGACCACATCGAGGCGGAACGCAGCGCAGATCGGCGGTAGGGCGCAGGCGACGGATCTATGCGCGCGGGCGCATCGCCTCAAGCGTGCCGGTGGCGCGCCGATAAGCTCCGTACCGCGCACCGCTTCGTGCCTACCGAGCAACGCATGCAGCCCACTCCACGCCTCGCGGACGAGTTCACTCGCCTCGAGGAGCTCGAGTCCTATCACCTCCTCGACACGTTCTCCGAGCCGGAGTTCGATGCCGTGGCGCGCCTGGCGGCGGCCGTCTGCGGCGCACCGATCGCGCTCGTGAGCCTCGTGGACCACCGCCGTCAGTGGCTGAAGTCGGTCATCGGGCTGCCCGTGCAGCGGAGGGAAATCCCGCGCGACATCGCCTTTTGCGCCCATGCCATCCAGGGCGATGAGCTGTTCGAGGTACCCGATGCGACTGCGGACGAGCGTTTTCGCGACAATCCGCTGGTTACAGGGGAGCCTCGCATCCGCTTCTACGCCGGCATGCCGCTCACCTCGCCCGCAGGCTTGCGTCTGGGGACACTGTGCGTGATCGACAGGCAGCCACGGGAGCTGTCGATCATGCAGCGTGAAGCGCTGCACGACCTGAGCACAGTGCTGATCACGATCATGGAAGGGCGCAGGATCAGGCAGTCCTTGCGCCAGCTGCAGCTCGAGCAACAGCAGGAGCTGGAACTGGCCGCGGGCGCAATCGACGAGATCGTCGACGCGCAGTGCCTGCGCGACCCGTGCTTGCAGCGCGTTCTGCTTCCCGCCAGCCGTTCCAGTGGTGACGTCATCGCCGTGCAGCGCAAGCCGAGCGGAGCGATCTGCGGCATGCTCGCCGACGTCACCGGTCACGGCCTGTCCTCGGCGCTGGCGGTGATCCCCGCGGTGCAGGCGTTCTACACGATGTGCTGGAAGGATCTTCCGCGCGAGACGATTTGCTTCGAGCTGAACGAGAAGGTGCGCAGGCTCGCGCAAAGCGGGCGCTTCGTCGCGGCGGTGATCTTCGAGATCGATCCGGCCTCCCGGACGGTTGCGGTTTGGAACGGAGCAATGCCAGCGGCATTGTACCTGGACGGCGCGGGGGAGCTGCTGTGCCAATGGAGCTCCATCCATCCCGCGCTCGGGGTGCTACCCGATCACGAGCTCAAGCCGGTATTCGAGAGCTACCGCTGGACCACACCGGGTCAGTTTCTCGCATTCTCGGACGGTCTGGTTGAGGCAGCGCTCGACTCCGGCCCTGTCCCCGCCGTGCTGCGCGTCGCCGACGTCCTTCGGGGCACCTCGGCCGACGTGCGCGTGCAACGCCTGGTGCAGATCATCCACTCCTTGCGCGATCGCTCTGCCCAGCGCGACGATGTGGCCATCCTCGCGGTCGACTGCGAGGAGCTCCTCCTGCAGTGCACCGCGGCCGCGTTTCCAGCCCCGCCGTCAGCCGATTGATCTCCGTAAGGCGGCGCCAGCGGAACCCGATCTGTATCCCCGCGTCCAGCGGTACCTGCGATATCCCGCGCACGCGTAGCGCTGTTACCCTGTGAGATGCAGTGGCGGTTTCGGCCTGTGCACCGACTGCGTCGCCCGCCGTTAGGGCTTCATGGGCCCGACCCTGGGACTGGATCAGGCCTTGGCACGAACGGTGCAGACCCCACAGTGTAGGAGAGGGCGATCCGGTCACTGCGGTGGCGCCGGCCGGTAGCGGGTGTGGCTCTGCCGAGGGCGAGCTATCGGAGTACGAGAACCATCGCCGCCGGCCGGGGGGCAATGGCAGGAGACGAAGTGGAGCCGCGGCATCGAAAGATCGCGGCGGTAGGACCATGAGGTGTTTATGTTGCGGCGCATGATGAGCGGAATTGGACGTGCGGTCGGGCGTTACCTGAGCGAACCGCTCAAGCATTACCGCCCACTCACCACCTCCTCGGCCGCGCTGCTCGCCCAGACGCTGCAGTTAGGCGACGTGCTGTTAGTAGAGGGCAACACGCGCGTCAGTGGCGTCATCAAGTACCTGACCCAATCGACCTGGTCGCATGCCGCGCTGTATATCGGCCCAGCGTTGGCCGGCCCGGAATCCGGCGAAGATCCTCCCGTGCTGCTGGAGGTCGATATGGTGGGAGGTGTGTGGGCGGTTCCGCTCAGTCGCTACGCCGCCTTTCACACCCGCATCTGCCGCCCGACCCGGTTGACCGCGGCCGACGCAGACAAGGTGATCCAGTACGCCATCTCGCGCGTCGGGCACAGCTACGACATGAAGAACATGCTCGACCTGGCGCGCTATCTCTTGCCCATGCCGCCCCTGCCCACCCGCTGGCGGCGGCGCATGCTCGCGCTCGGCAGCGGCGACCCGACGAAGGCCATCTGCTCCACGCTCATTGCGCAGGCGTTCCAGTCGGTCGGCTACCCGATCCTGCCCGAGATGCGCCGGCGCAAGAGCGATCCCGGCGCCGAGGACCACAACCGCGAGATTCTCACGATCCGGCACTACAGCCTGTACACACCACGCGACTTCGACATCTCCCCCTATTTCGACGTGGTGAAGCCGACCATCGAGCACGGATTCAGCTACCGCGGCACCCCGCAGGCGGAGAGTCGGCCGGCAAGCCCGCAGCCGGCGCCGGAGAGCGCGCAAACGCAAGCGCAGCCCGAACGCGAGCCGGAATCTGGACCCAGGACCGAGTACGCGGCCTGAGATCGCCGGACCGTGCATGCAGCGCTAGAATCGGCCTTCATGCCCTTTCCGTCCCCGTCGCGTCGGGTTGAGAGCTGATACGATGCACTCCGGGGCTGAGGCGCGCTCAGCGCGGGTCGAAATGGACCCGACTCCGAGTCGGTGATCGACTGGGCGTAGCGAGCCTGCGCTCGTTTTCGAGAGGTCACCCGGCGATGCTGGTCGAGTTCCATAGCGAGGTCGGAACGCTCACGATGTTCGGCGACGTGGCCGAAAAGCTGCTCAAGCTCATGGGCCACAGCGGCGCCGTTCCGAGTGCGATCCTGCCCGCCGAAATCCCGGCGGCGATCGACCGCCTTCAAAGTGCGCTGGCTCAAGCGGCCCCGGAACCGCAACCTGCGCAAGAGCAGCGCGATGGTGTCGATGCCGAGCCGCGCGTCTCCCTGCGGCAGCGAGCCTTTCCACTCATCGAACTGCTGCGGCGTGCTGCACAGAACGACTGCGCCGTGCTCTGGCGCCAAGGCTAGCGGGCCGCCTCCTCTCGTGCATCGAAGCGCCGCGGGCCTTGCCGTCGCGTCGCAAGGGGCCGGGATCCGAGGGCTTGCGATCGAGCGCTCAGCCTCCCGCGCCGCCTAGCCTCGCTGGCCCGCTCACGAACGCACTTCCCCGCTCGTAGAAGCGCAGCAAGCGATGCGCATCCCGGGTAATGCCGATTCGCACGCTGGCGGCGATCTGCGCGGCCGGCCCCGATATCCGACCCAGCCACAACGGCCCGTCCGCGCACAGATCGAGCCCGTCGTGGCGGCGATCGATGTCCATCGCGACGGTGAGCCGGCCTGGCCCACGCGCGAGATCCCGCAGGCGATCCGAGCCGCGCCTGACTTGCATGAGCGCAACGCCCTCGAGCGGCTCGAGCGCTCGGATCAAAACCCCGGCCCCGACTCCGCGGGATTCGCTCGAGATATTGAACAGGTACCACACGCCGTAATTGAGGTATACGTAGGCATGTCCGCGCTCGAGAAACAGCGAGCGATTGCGTGCCGTCGGTCCGCGGAAGGCATGGCAGGCTGCATCGCCGACCACATAGGCCTCGGTTTCGACGATTCGTCCGCTCGTCGTTCCCGCGCGCGACTCGTGCACCAACACGCGGCCGATGAGGAAACGCGCCAGCTCGACGCTGTCGACAGGCAACTGTGCGCGGCGCAGGCGAGCGATGCGGTACGTGGATACGGCCGCAGGACGGGGTCCGCTCGCGCGCCGAGTTCGCCCGGCCTCACGCCGCGCGATGCGACAACTCCTTCGCGCGCGCCAGCAGCGTGTACTTGGTGACGAGGTCCGAACCGGTCCTCGTCGGCGACTCGCCGCTGTCGATGTCGGCGATGAACTGCTCCAGCACGGCGGCGAAGTGCTGCTCGTGTGTGGTGCGCAGCGCGGCCGGGATGGCGATGCGAAATCCCGTTTCCGCCGGCTCGACCGCGAGTCCCGGGAACGAGGGCTGCAGCGAGGCCACGGCGCGGCTTAGAGCGGCGGCGTAGCCCGCCGCTCCCTGCGCCGGCTGAACGGTGAGCTCGGTCTGGAAGCGTGTGGCCGGACCTTGGTCGACGGTCAGGTCCGCGCGCGTTCCGCGCAGCACCGCACGGTGCATGTCGCCTCCACCCTCGGGGATCGCGAGCTCCCAGATGGACTCGAGATGGACCGGAATCCCGCGCAACTTGTATGAGAGTGAGGCGTTGCACAGATAGCGCAGCCTGTCCTCGCTCACCCGGTCGCGGATCGAAGCGGGGAAATCCGGCAGGCCCGTGATCTGGGAGAACCTGTCGCGCGGGACATCCGTTTCCCATTGCCGTGCCGCCACCAGCTCGACGTCGCGCTCGTAGTCGAGCGGTTCGGCGCCTTCCGTCATCCATTGGGAGAGGTCGACCAGGTGCGTGCTCACGTCGCTGATGCCTTCACCCTGCACGGCGGTGTCGAAATACCAAGCGGGCCGCACCAGCGGCCGGCCGTTCACGACCTTGTACAGGTGATGCACGCTGCGCAGGTGCAGCGCAGGCTCGTCGCCATCGGACCGAAAGCGTCCGAACACTTCCGGCTCCTGCGCGAGCGCCTTCTGCACCCGCGTAGCGATCTCATGCCGCTCGGTCATGATGTCCAGAGCCAGCGGCGGCGTGGCCGCGGTCCGCGTCAACATCGAGAGCGCATCGGCATCGATCAGCCAAGGCTTGTCGCCGAGCACGAAGAAGCCATCCGCGTGCAGCCGATGGATCGAGGACATCTTCGCGTCGTTCTTGCCGGCAACGATCACCACGTCACCTGCCCTCTCCGCGAGCAATCGCTGCAGGTAATCCGGTCCGCGGTAGACGCGCAGCCTCCATCCCGTGGGTTCGTGGCTGCGTTCATTGAAGCTCCGCACGATGGCGAGAAAGCGCTCCACGTCCGGCCCGTCCTCGGCGTACACATGCACCTCATCGCTGAGCCGCGGATGGCGCTTGCGCAAGGTCAATGCGGCGTGGAAGTGGCCGGGGTTGAGAACGACCAGCGTGTGCTTAGGCGTCACCGGTGGTGCCTCTGCCGCGAAGGCATCAGCGCTGCTCTAGACGCCAATCACTGCTGCGGCTTCCACCGCTGCGCCATCTCCTTCGCCTTGGCGATCTCGGCGGCGCTCATCTTGCGCTCGAGCTTGCGGATGTCGTCCCGTGTGTACGCGGCATCGCGAACGTTCGGTGCACCTTTCACCGAGAGGCTCAGCCACAGGTGCGCCAGGGTCAAGTCTTTAGGCATCCCCTCCCCCGACTCCGCCATCTTGCCGAGATAGTACTGCGAGAGGGAATCTCCCTTTTCGGCGGCTTTGAGAAACCATTTCGCCGCCTCCGTGTTGTCGACCGGCACGCCGTAGCCGTGGCGATACAGGAAGCCGACGAAGTACTGCGACTTGGTGTCGCCCTGGTCGGCCAGCGTGCGAAACTCGGCTAGCGCCTTGGAGTAGTCGCCGGCGGCATAGGCCTGCACCGCGTCGTCGTATCCGGCTTGCGCCAGCATGGGCAAGAGCAGCGTCAAAGCGGCGAGCAATCTGTTCACGAGTTCTCCTGCGTCCATGGAGCCGCGCATCGCGCCCAGACCACGCGCGGTGTGAGAGCGGAGCGGTTGCGATCTCGATCGGCCGGCCGAGACCCGCTGCACGCCCAGCCATAGCGGAAATCACGGCGCAACCAGGCAGCCGTTGTTGCGCTCGGTGTGCTCACCGAGCCGCGACGGTCGGCATCTTGGAGTAGTCCTCGCCGCCCCAGTCGGGTTGATTCTTGAGCCCGAAGAAATTCAGCTCGATCGTGAGCCCGTCTGGATCGGTGACGAAGACCTGGTACAAGTCGAATTCCGGCAGCGCGCGCGCCCAATAGTCGAGCTTCATCCGATCGAAGCGGGAACGCAGCTCGACGGGATTCTCGGCCAGGAAAGCGATGTGGTCTACCACCCCGGCGTTGTCGACGGCGGCGTTCTTAGGGGTGCCTCGGTAGTACAGCTCGGCGTTGGGGATGCCGTGCTGGCCCATGTGCACCTGGATCTTCCCGTTGACGCCGAGCCAGTACCCGGGGAACGGGAACGGCGGACGCGGCATCTCCTCGAAGCCCAGAGCCTCGCAATACCAGGCCTTGGACCGCTCCAGGTCGCTGCAGCGGACGAAGTAGTGGTTGAGCTCCGTGATTGGCATGTCTGCACCTCCTTTGTATTATTGTGCCGCATTCGCCAGCGCCCTGTCCTGGCATGCGTCTCGGCGCCGCCCATTCACCGCGACGGAGACAGGGTGTTTGCGCCTCCATAGACCAGCCTCGCACGGACACCGCCTCCGGTCAGGTACTGCTCGGGGTCCGGGCACGGATGCGTACGCAAGTAGGGGGGTTGATCTGCGCCCGGAGTATTGCCCTGAAGCCAGCCGTGCTTGCGCTCGAACCAGCGCAGCCGCGCAAGCTCGACCCCGGTCGGCTTGTACAAGAAGACGAGCTCATGGCGCCAGAGCCGCCCTTCCTCGATGTCCAGCTTGAGGCTTGCGATCGACGCGATGCCCTCCTCCAGGGACGCTGCCGCGATCTTTTCCCGGATCGTCAGCCCGCCATCGGCGGCACAGGCACGCCGCATCTGAACCTCGTTGTAGGCCTCGTCCGAGAACGGGAGCACCGCTGCGAGCAGCACGACCGGAGCCCACACCCAGCCGCGGACTCCTGGCGGAAATATGCGCGCGGCGAACCACCGCGCCGCGAAATACGCGCTGGCGATGAAGACGAGCCAGACGAACAACAGGACGAACCCGACCAACGCGTGCCTCCGATCGCAGCACGAGCTGGAGATGGTACCGTGTCCTGCGTGCCGCGGGCGCATACTTGTGGGACACACCCTCGCCAGCGTGAAAGCCTCGCGACAGTCGAAGGGCAGCGCGACTGCGTTGCGCGCAACGCGTCCCCGGGCGCGACGATTTCCTTTAGGATTGCACCTCGCGTTCGCTCTCCTGCAACAACTCCGCGGCGTCCGCTAGAAGCCCCTGTTGCCCGCAGCTTGTAGGGAATGCCCGGCGCGCCAGGGTCGTGTTGGTTTGCGGCGGCGCGCTCCACGAGCGCCCGCAAAGCCCTTCGCTCGAGGATGATGGGAAAGTCCCTTCGCTGGATCGCTATGCTGCTCGCGGCTGTGGCCGCGGCGTACGTCGCCGCCTGCGCGGTCGCCGCCGAAGTGTTCGATCTGGAGGTCGAATACGTATACGGCAAGAATCGCAAGCCGCGGCTCGGTTACCGCAAGCCGGAGGTGTTCGATCCCCTGAGCGATCAGCTGTACCAGTCGGGCTACCGGGATTTCCCGCCCACCGCCATCCCCGACGAACTGAAGCAGGTGGACGCGTTGACCCGCGTTCAGAAGATGGGCCGCATCCTGGCCTGCGCGGACGGCTGGTTCTGGCCGTTCTCGCGCACGGCACACAAGAACGAACCGCCCGGGATCGACATCGAGCTGCTGCAAACCGTCGCAAAGAAGCACGGCTGGGAGATCGACGTCTCCTGGGCGAACACCGGAACGCGCTTCGGATTGGGACCCGCGTTCATGCGGACCATCGACAAAGGAATCTGCGACATCTTTCTCGGCTTGACCGTTACAGGCGACGATGGCGATCTCGAAGCGCACCAGCTCGCCTTCACCCGGCCCTATATGAGCACGGGGTTCGTCCTGGTGACTCAAGGCGCCGCCAAGGGGGCGAGGTCGCTCGAGGACATCAAGGCGCGTGGCATCCGCATCGGGGTGCCGGCATACTCGCCGATGCATGCGTACCTGCAGGCCAACGGCTTCGACGCCATGGGATTCTTCCAGAACCGCTGGGTCATCGACGCGCTGGTCCGGCACGAAATCGACGCCGCCATGCTCTGGTCGGGCGCGATCTCGCAGGCAAGACTGGAGCATCCGGAGGCGCAGTTCGAGTTGGCGCCCGGATACGTCCCGATGGCCGACGTGCGATGGAACAGCGCGTGGGCCGTGAAGCAAAAAGAGACCGAGCTCAAACAAATGCTCGACGAAGCGTTCGCAGAGATGCTGAAGAGCGGGGAGATCAAGCGCATCGTAGAGCGCTACGGCGTGCCCTTCTATCCGCCGGTGGAGAAGTAGCCGCCGAGCCGGCGCGTCGCACGAGCAGGCTGCACATGCACTACCCGCACGTAAAAAGAGAACTCGACCAACAAAGAGGAAGGCGTCGATGACGGAGAAACTGATTCAACTGAGCTGGCAGTCCGGTGGCCTGCTGCCGCTCATGGGCTTGTTGCTGCTCGCGACTCTGGCGGTGATCGTCGAGCGGCTCTACTTCTTCAGCCGCGTCCTCAGGTCAGGGCTCGCCATGGAGCACGACCTGCAGCTGGTCGAATATCAGAACACGGACAAGCTGGCGCAGCTCGCCGCCCATTACGAGGGGTCGCTGCAGCGCTCCATCATCTCCTCCGGGCTCGCCTCGCGCGGCGAAGACGCCGACACCATGGAGCGCCACATCGAGGAAGCGATCCTGTGGCAGCTGCCCAAGATCGACAAGCACGTGTGGGTGCTCGACACTTCGGTGACGCTCGCCCCGCTCATGGGGCTGCTGGGCACGATCATCGGCATGGTCCATGCGTTCGGCATCCTGGGCACCGGCGGCCCCGGCGGAGGCGCCGCGCGCATGGTGACCGGCGGCATCGCGGAGGCGCTGGTGGCCACCGGCGCGGGGTTGCTCATCGCGATCATCGCGGTGGCCTTTCTCAACTACTTCAACAAGCGCACGCGGCTCGCGCTCCATCAGATGGAGCTGCTCAAGTTGATGACGATCAACCGCCTGCACGGCGGTGGCTCGGCGCACCACGGGATGCCGGTCAAGGAAGCGCATACGGGCACGCTTGCTGCCGTCGGCGCCGGGGGGAACGACTGATGCGCCGCACCGGTTCGACCTACTTCGAGGTGGCCCGACCGCGGGTCGAAGTCATCCCGATGATCGACATCATGATGTTCCTGCTGGTGTTCTTCGTGATCATCGCTCTGCAGATGATCGCGGGCACCGGCGTGCCGATCGAGCTGCCCGGTTCCGCCACTACGCGGCAACTCGTGCCCTCCACCATCACGATCGGCGTCACCAAGTCCGGAGAGCTCGTGCTGGACGGCAAGCCCGTGACGCCCGACGAGCTCAAGAGCCGGCTCGCCGCGCTGGCCAAGCAGAACAAGCTCGACGTGGTCTTAGCCGCGGACAAGGACGCCTCATTGCAGACGCTGCTCACGGCGATGGACAGCGTGCGCGGCGCAGGCATCACCTCCGTGGGCATTGCCGCCCGCGCGCAGAAGCGGTGATCCTGGCGGATGAGCTTCAGTACGCTGGCATCGCGCGGCCCGCTCTGGGCGGAGCCGCAGCGCGAGGACGATCCCGGATTGCCGCTGTGGAAAGCGGTGCTGGTCGCGATTGCGCTCGAGGTCTTCCTGCCGGTCCTCGTCCTCGGGGTCGATTGGGCCGCGCTGCTGCACTGGAACGAGCCGCCTCCTACCCCAGTCATGTCGGTGCGCCTCGACCGCCCCCCGGCCGAGCTCGAGCCCGAGCCGCCTCCGAAGCAGGAGGCTGAGCCGAAGCCGCTCCAGCCGATGGAGAAGCTCAAGCAGGTCGAGGTCGAGCTGCCCAAGCCGCTGCCCGACGAGGCGCCCTCCCGAATCAAGTTGCCCAAGCCTGAGCCAAAGCCCAAGCCGGTACCAAAGCCTGAGGAGAAGCGGCCGGAGCCCAAGCCGGAAGCCCCGCCCCTGCCCTCGGTGTTTCGCGACGTGAAGCCGGTGAAAAAAGTGAAGCCGATCTATCCGCCGGACGCCGAAGCCCAGCATATCCAGGGACGCGTGAAGGTGCGGCTATCGGTGGATCTCGACGGCAACGTCACCGACGTGCAGATGTTACGTTCCGAACCTCCGGGGGTGTTCGATGACGCCGTGCTGACGGCCGTGAAGCAGTACAAGTTCCGACCGGATGGCACCACTTACCTCGCCGACCAGGAGATCGTGTTCAAGATCGACGACTGATCGCAGCCGGAGCACGCTGCGGCAACCTTATGCCCCACGCGGCGCGCCCGGCTCAATGGGAGCGTCGAGGCAGGTGTGGGGCTACCTCCTTCACTCCTTTACTCATTCACTCCTTCACTCCTATACCTCTTTACTTTCTCACCTGCCGCACCCGCTCCGGTGGCCCGGTCAATCTCGGTAGGGAATGCCCTTGCGGTCAAGCATTCGCAGGAGCGCGGGCCAGGTCTTATGCGCTTCCGCACGTTCGGGGCGATTGAGCTGCTCGAATCCCTTCCATGCAGCCTGCTGCGATACCAACCCGACATCCACACCCCCGCCGGCGAGCGCGTCGATCTGGATCTGGCAAGCGCAGTCCAGGTAATACATCAGCTCGAACGCCTCCGACACCGATTCGCCCAGCGTGAGCAAGCCGTGGTTGCGCATGATCATGGCCTTTGACGTCGCACCCAGATCGCGCGCCAGCCGCTCGCGCTCGTCCAGGTCTAGCGCGACCCCTTCGTAGTCGTGGTACGTGAGCATCGCGTAGACGCGCAACGAATGCTGGCTGATCGGCAGCAGACCGCGCTTCTGGGCGGACACCGCCACCCCAGCTCGAGTGTGCGTGTGGATCACACAGTTGGTCTCGCGCCGGGCCTGATGCACGCACCCGTGGATCACGAACCCGGCGTAGTTGATGCCCAGCCCGGTCGGGTCGTCGACGACATTCCCGTCTTCGTCGATCTTGACCAGCGTCGACGCCGTGATCTCGTCGAACATCAGGCCGTAGGGGTTGATCAGGATATGCTGCGTGCCGGGCACCCGCGCGGAAAAGTGCGTGTAGATGAGGTCGGTCCATCTGAACAGCGCTGCCAACTGATAGGCGGCGGCCAAGTCGACCCGAACTTGCCACTCCTCTTGGCTCACACGCTGGCGTACCGAAGGCGCTTCGACGGACTTGAGCTTGGTTGCTGTGTCGGCCACGGTCGGCTCCTCCCAAGGTTGTGCGATTTGCGATCATACGCCCACCGACAACAGGTCGCAGCGCGAGCCGCGGCGGGCGCGAGTCGTGTATCGATGCGATGGTCGTCGCAGGCCGAGACGCTGCGTCGAAGACCGCGAGTCAGGCGGAACGTCGGGGAGATCGCCGACGCTGCCTCGGGAGCCCGGGCGCCGAATCGCCCTCTACCGTCATCCGCCTCTCGCGGCGCCGGCCCGCGGATGCTCCTGCGCTTCAGAGGCCCTCGCCGGCACGCGCCCGGGAGACAGTAAGAACGCCCTCCAGCCGCTGCTGGTGGATCCCCATCCTACAATTTGGCCGGTATTGTTGATCGCCGTCGCCTCGCGCAGCGCCTCCCACCCGGCCGCCGTCACCTCGGGGAGTGCGGAGAGATTCACTACCGCCCCGTCTACCCACAAGACCGCAAGCTGGCCAACGCGGCTGTTGACGTAGCCTACGGCTT
>Ga0335077_10009490_pt1 | contig 12082 bp, 10 predicted proteins | sample Lox_Sample_31_FD_207151 | JGI IMG/M metagenome (GOLD analysis project Ga0335077, IMG submission 207151) | Soil microbial communities from Loxahatchee National Wildlife Refuge, Florida, United States - Lox_Sample_3.1 | ecosystem: Environmental > Terrestrial > Soil > Wetlands | place: USA...
CCGCAGCGCGAACGTGCCGATCGGGCTCGCAGGGCTCCTGCTCGGTGCTTACACACTCGCCGTTCGCCGCGAGGCGGTGCCGATGCTCGTGGGCATTCTCGCCATGGAAAACGGCGCATTTTTCGCCGGTATTGCACTGTCGCGCGATCTGCCGCTGATCGTCGAACTGGCCATTGCCTCGGACGGGCTGGTGCTGGTGTTCGTCACCGGAGTGCTGGTGCGGGCCATTCAGCAGCGAATCGGTTCGACGCGTGTGGGCGAGCTAGTGTCGCTGCGCGAACAGGTGCCAGGTGCGGGCGCCACGTCCACCGAGGAGGCCGCATGACACTGCCTGCCATGCTGCTTCTGCCTCTGCTCGCCGCGGTTCTGAGCGCCGTGCCGAGGATGCGCTTTGTCGCGCCGGGTGTAACGGTCGTCAGTTCGGTAGCGGTTCTTTCTCTGGCCTCTGCAACGGCGCTGCGTGTCGCAAGTGGCACCACGGTCTTTGCCCTCCGAGGGGTGCTGTCGGTCGACGGCCTCAGCGCTTTGATCGTCTGGTTGGTGTCGTTGGTAGGAACGACCGCCGCGGTTTATTCGTCCGGCTACATGGCGCGCACGTGCGCTGCCAGGCCCAGGCGTTTGGGGCTGTACTACGCGAACTACAACCTGTTCGTGTTCGCGATGCTGGCGATTCCCATGGTCGTGGAGCCGACGTTGGTCTGGATCTTCGTCGAACTCACGACGCTTTCTTCAGCGCTGCTGGTGAGTTTCGAAAACACGCAGGAGGCGCTCGAGGCGGCATGGAAGTATGTCGGGCTTTCGCTCATGGGTGCGGCGATCGCCCTGTTGGGTTTCCTCGTGCTCTTCTCCGCACTGCAGGCCGCAGGTGGAGAACCCTACACGTGGGAGGGGCTGGTGAAGGCTGCGCCGCGCATGCCTCCGGCGCTGCTAAAGGCCGCCTTTGTGCTCATCATCGTGGGTCTCGGCACCAAGGTGGGCTTGGTGCCGCTGCACACGTGGTTGCCGGACGCGCACAGTCAGGCGCCCTCCCCTGTTTGCGCACTGCTCTCCGGAATCGAGACGACCAGCGTCCTGTACGTGATCCTGCGACTCTTGCCAATGCTCGATGCGGCGCTGCTGCCCGAGATGCGGGACTGGGTGGTGATCTTCGGGCTGATCTCGGTCGGAGTCGCGGCGTTCCTGATCCTGCAGGTACGCGACTACAAGCGTCTCTTCGCCTTCTCCACCGTCGAGCACATGGGGATCATTCTGGTCGCGGCGGGGCTTGCGAGTCAGGCCGCGCACTATGGAGCGATGTACCAAATCCTCAGTCACACCGTGACCAAGTCATTTTGCTTCTTCGCCGCCGGCGCCGCGGTGCTTACCGTCACGACGAGAAACATTGCCGCCGTGCGGGGGCTCGTCCGTCGTTCCCCAGCCGCGGCGGCGAGTCTTCTGCTCGCAGGTTTAGCCATTGCCGGGGCCCCGCCGCTCGCGGTCTTCCTCAGTGAGTTTTTGATTCTCAAGGCAGGCATCTATGAGGGTCGCTATGTGGTCGTGGGACTTCTCACATTGTTCATTGCCATCGCCTTCTTCGGCGTGCTCCTGCACATCAACCGGATGGTGTTCGGGCGGCCAAGCTCCGAGACCTTCCAGGCTCAGGCGCTGGGATCGCACGCGACCGCTGCCGCGATCTCAGACACGCTACCGCGTAGCTGCGAGCTGATCCTGCTCGTGGCGGGTGCACTGGTCATCGTGTTGGGTGTCTATCTACCGGGCCCCCTGCATGAGCTACTACGCCTGGCCTCGGACACTTTGCACCGATAGCGCCATGCAGGCCTCCGCGATCACCTTCCGCGTACCCGAACAACTGTCGGGGCGGGTGGACGTGCTACCCGAGGGTGACCGATCGCGGTGCGAGCTCCACTGCGAGGCAGGCCAGCTGCAGGAACTCTCTCGCTGGCTGCGAAGGAGAGGATTCGTTTTCGTGGGCCTCATCGTCGAGCAGGAAGCTGAACGGTGGCTCCTGCGCTACGTTTTCTACCCGACCCAGCGCACGCCTGAGTCCGGCGACTCGTCCTGGGTTCACCTGCTCATCAGCCAGCCTCTGGCGCAGACGCGCTTTGCGAGCGCCATCGAGACTATCCCCGGAATCGACTGGCACGAGCGCGAAGCCGAGGATCTCTTTGGGCTCGTCTTTGAAGGGCATCCAAAGCTCGGCGACTTCGTGCTGCACGATGACGCGTGGCAGGAAGGCGTAGCACCGATGCGCAAGGAGTTCGACGCTCACACGGCGGTCTCCCACCGCGCCCCTGACCCGCATTGGCGACCGAAGCGTATCGTGCACGCCGCCGGCGCCTTCGCCATGCCCATCGGGCCGGTTTACACCGGCGTCGCCGAATCGGCGCACTTTCTCCTCGAGACCGTCGGGGAGGACGTCATCCGCGCGCTGCCCCGCTTCTATTACAAGCACCGGGCGGTGGAAAAGATTGCCGAAGGCCGGTGGCCGGAAGACGTGCTGCTCTTGGCTGAGCGATTCAATGGCATTAGCGCGTTTGCGCATGGGCTCGCCTTCGCGCAGGCGCTGGAGGCAATCGGCGAGACCGAGGTCCCGCCGCGGGCCCGCACGCTGCGCACACTGCTGGCGGAGCTTGAGCGGCTGCGCCATCATGTCGGACTCATCCACGACATCTGTGAGTCCACCGCGCTCACCGTCGCGGCCAGCCAGGCCGCCATTCTGGAAGAGGAGCTGCTGCGCCTCTGTGGAGCGTTGACGGGCCATCGTTACCTCTTTGGACTCGCGACTTGCGGGGGACTGACGCGCGACTTCAGGGACGCGGATCTGTCTTCGGCGGTTGCGCGCTCCGGCGAGATTCTGCGTCGCCTCACGGAGCTCGAAATCAAGCTGATCAAGACCAGTAGTTTCCTCGATCGCCTCGAGGAAGTGGGGATAATCACGGCGAAGGAGGCGCAGGCCTACGGACTGGTGGGTCCAATTGCGCGAGCCTCGGGCGTCGCCCGAGACCTGCGACGTGTTCAGCCATACGCGACCTATGCCCAGCACACGTTTGAGGTCCCGCAGGAGAGCGAGGGTGATGGGTATGCGCGGCTGCGGGTACTGCTTGCGGAGGCGCGCGAGTCGACGCGCATCATCAGCCAGGCTCTGAGTGTCCTGCCAGGCGGCCCGGTGCGAGCCGAGAGCATCGCCTGTGGACCTGGTGCTGCGTTGGGTTGGACAGAGGCCCCGCTCGGGGCGGCATTTCACTGGGTGCGGTTGAATGAGGAAGGGCGTGTGAGCCGCTATCGGATCATCCCGCCCTCATTTGTGAACTGGCACGCGTTCTATCTTGCGGCCGAGGCGTTCGCTTTCCAGGACTTTCCAATCATCTTGGCGAGTTTCGGACTCTCGGTGACCGAGAACGATCGTTAAGGGCAACACTGGGCATCCGACGTAAGCACAGCGGAAGAAGGACATGGCGAACTGGGTCTTCAGCGGATTACGAATGGGCGTCAAGACCACGCGCTATCCGCGACGAGCGGATGAGACACCCGGAGTTACCCCTGGACTGCCGCTTGGCCGCTCGCTCACAGGGGGCGAAGGCCGCGAGGTCGTCGCGCGATGTCCCACCGGCGCGCTCATGACCGACGGAGACAATATCACGATTGACTATCGTCGCTGCGTTCACTGTTTTCGCTGTGCGCGTGGAGCTTCCGATCCGCTCCCGTGGCAAGGAGGTTATCAATGGGCCCGCGCGGCCGCGCCACCGGCTCAACGTCGTCAGGTCGGAGTTGCCGCTGAAGAAGAGCGGACTCCGGGGCAGCCGCTCGGGACAGCGTTCGCACGCTCCCTGCACGTGCGCGTAGTGGATGCCGGGGATTGCGGCGCTTGCCTGCGCGAAGTGAAGCAGTTGAGCAATCCCTATTACAACCTCCATCGGCTGGGTTTTTTTATTACGCCGACGCCGCGCCAAGCCGACGTTCTTCTGGTCGTTGGGCCCGGGACTGACCAGATGCGCACAGCGCTCGAGAAAGCCTACGCGGCGATGCCCACGCCGCGCCGGGTCCTGGCAGTGGGTGCGTGCGCACTTTCGGGCGGCGTATTCGGCCCGAGCTTCATGTGCAGCGATGGCATCGGCTCAATCATTCCGGTGGACGCGGAGGTTCCCGGCAATCCGCCGCCGCCGCTTGCGATCCTGCACGGATTGCTTCTGCTTGCCGGGCGAGCGGGCGAGCGCCGCGAAGAAGAGGGTCCCACGTGACCGAGGCGACCGCCGTTGCGGTGTTCTTTGTCCTCTGTGGGCTTGGTGCGTTGCTCGGGCTTGTCACGAAGCAAGAACGCAACCCGGTGTTGCTGGCCTTGATCGGAGCTGCTGCAGCGCTCGCTGCGTGTGTTGCAGGCGCGCACGCGCTTTTTGCCGCACAGCCGTTCGCAGCACACCTCTGGCCGCTGCCCACTGGAGGGACGCTGCGGATCGGTCTCGATCGCTTGTCCGGTTTGTTCCTGCTCATCGTCGGCGCCGTGTTCCTCCCGACGAGTGTCTTCTCGGCGGGATATCTGCGTCGCTATCTCAGTCACTACAGCCTGCGGTCCTTCACTGTTCTGTACTTCGGGCTCTTCGCCTCCATCACTGCCGTCATCATCGCGCGCGACGTTTTCTCCTTCCTGCTTACCTGGGAACTCATGTCGATTACGAGCTATCTGCTCGTCAACTTTGAATACGAGCGCGAGCAGAATGTCCGGGCGGGTTACCTGATGCTCGCCATGGGCGAAGGCGGAACGCTGGCCGCGGCGTTGGCGCTTTTGTTGCTCGCGAGCGCTGCCGGGGCACTGGACTTTTCTGCCCTCAAGGCGGCGGGAGGGAGTCTCTCACCTGAGATGCGCTGGAGCGTATTTCTCCTTTCGTTCTTCGGATTCGGGGTCAAGGCGGGCTTGGTCCCCTTCAACTCCTGGCTGCCGCGCGCGCACCCCGTGGCGCCCGCCAACATCTCAGCGCTGCTCTCGGGTGTCATTTTGAACCTCGGCATCTACGGCATTGTACGCGTCAACCTCGATCTCCTGAGACCGGACCTCATGGGCACCGGGGTCGTGACACTCATCGTCGGCACGATATCGGCGTTCGTCGGCATTCTGTACGCGACCACCGAGAACGACACGAAAGGGATGCTGGCGCACAGTTCGATCGAGAACATGGGCATCGTCACTGCAGGGCTCGGTGCGGGATTCATCTTTACGGCCGCCGGGCGCCCCGCCCTCGCCGCGATTGCCTTAGTGGCAGCGCTCTATCACATGACCAACCACTCGATCTATAAGGCCCTGCTGTTTCTTGGCGCCGGTACGGTCGATTACCGTGCAGGCACTCGCGACCTCGATCGCCTGGGTGGCCTCATTCACCGGATGCCGTGGACCGCTCTATTCTTCCTGATCGGTTCCTTGTCGATCGCGGCTATCTATCCGTTCAGCGGCTTTGCGAGCGAATGGCTGACGCTTCAGGCGCTTCTGCGCAGCGCGGAGCTTTCTTCCACCGGGATCAAGATCGTCTTCGCGTTGTGCGGCGTAGGCCTGGCGCTGACCGCAGCGCTGGCCGTGACCTGCTTCGTGAAGGCATTCGCCATGGGTTTCCTCGGCTTGGCCCGCTCGGAACAGGCGGGAGAGGCGGCGGAGGCTCCGGCGTCGATGTTGGCGCCCATGGGCGCACTTGCGGTCACGTCCTTCATTCTTGGAGTGGTTCCGACGTTTGTCATTCCAACGTTGAGCGGAGCGCTCGCACCGCTCGGAAACCCGCAAGCGACGGCGGCGCTGGTACCGCCGTTCTTTGCCCAGGAGACCGATCACGCAGGTCTCCCGGCGGACTTTGCGGCGGAGTTTCACGACCTCGGGGCACAGGTGGGGGAGCGGATCATTCCCGGGCGCGGACTCGTGGTACTTCACCGCGGCGGCGCCGCCAATCCGGTGGTTTTTGCCATGTCGACCTCTTACGGCGTGGTGGTCCTCGTGCTGCTTCTCCTGATCACGTGGCTGGTGCTCGCTCGAGTGAGTCACCGCCGCAGGATTCGCCGTGAGGTCCCGTGGGCCGGCGGCGTGAGACAGCTGTTCCCAGAGATGACCTACACGGCGACCGGTTTCTCCAACCCCGTCCGCGTGGTCTTTGACGCGATCCTGCGGCCGCGAACGGTAGAGGACACGGAAGAAACGGTCTCCGCACACTTTCGCGTCGCGATCAAGCGCTCCGAAGAGCCTACGCATCTGGTGGACCGATTCGTGCTCGAGGGTCTAACCAGGACTCTCAACGTCGTGGCCGCCTGGTTCGCGCGCATGCACCATGGCCGCGTCAACGCGTATGTGGCGTACGTACTCGTGACATTGCTGGTATTCCTCGTCGCTTCGGCATTTGTCTAACACCATGGTCGGTAGCCGTGCACGCTAATGTCGGTGAATTACGCGCGGATTTGCTGGAACGCGTGGGACAAGGCCAGCATTTGGTCCTCTATGGTCCACGCGGAAGCGGCAAGTCAAGGTTGGTGACGCAGCTGCATGGGCGCTTTCTGCGGGCAAGCGTCCCTTGTGCTATCGCCCCGTCGACATCGTGTCTCGATGACATCACGCGAGCGATGGAAGCGGCTTATCCGAAGGTAAATACGGAACTGGTGAACCGCCGCACCGCTCGGTACAGGCTGTGGAGTGCCGCCGACCGGCGCCGCTGCGTGCTGCTGCTCGATCATCTGACGGACGTGAACACAGCGATGATCGGGTTTCTGCGTCGTCTTCGCGGAGGCGTGGCCGGCGTGCTGTTCGTCGTCGATGTCGACGTCGAGCGCGAGCGCATGCACATGCGCAAGCGCGCGAGAAGCCTGGCGCTCTCGGTGCGCATGCCGTCGACCTCCACCCTGAGGTTGCGCAGCCTGCTGCACGTGAAATGCGCCGAGCACGGCTTTTCGCTCGAATCGGAGGCAGAGCACCAGCTGTTGCGCACCGCTCGCGGCCGTCCCGGGTGGATCGTGCAATGCACGACGCTGATGGCGGATGCACGGTATTGGCACGATGGGCACCTCTATCCCACCCTGCTCTGCACCGACACCGAGATAGCACTGCGGCAAGGGGAGCTGCAGCTCCTCGCGCCGAAGACATGGACCCCCGAGGCCGGGCGGGTATGGTCCAGCCCGCTGACCGATTACGACGAGGACGGCTTCTGGAAGAACACACGGCCGGCACCACCGCGCAAACCCTATTAGGCAGCGATGCTTCACTCCCCCGAGATCGAAGGTTTAAGTCAACCACGGACGCCGCTCTCAAGCCCGAGCTCCCGCACCTTCGTCCACGAGTGCGGTCGCGGGTGTGCGGTATCCAAATGAGTAGAAGGCCAACATAGAGGTCCGGCGTGGACTTGGTTACATACGAACGAGCGAAGTTTCAACTCGCTGCGGTCTTGCGCTCTGCCCAGGAGCGCTTGCGTTCTGAACACCCAAATATCCAGGCACCCTTTACCGACCTCTTCGCCCGCCTCGCGGAGGACCGATTTAACCTGGTAGTCGTCGGACGCTTCAGTCGCGGCAAGAGCTCGCTAATGAACGCTCTGTTGGACACGGAACGCCTGCCGATTGGAATCGTCCCCGTCACATCCGTCATCACCACCGTATCGTATGGCAGCAAGGAACGAGCTTCGGTCGAATTTGAGGGATCGCAGTGGCCGCTCGAGGTGACGATGGGAAGCCTCGCGGACTACGTGACGCAACAAGGCAATCCCGGCAACCGGCGCCGGGTCGCTTTGGCCCGTATCGAGCTCCCCGCGGAGCTTCTCCGGCGCGGCTTTCATTTCGTCGATACCCCGGGTCTCGGCTCGGCCATTCTGGAGAACTCCAAGACGACCGAGCGCTTCATCCCTCAGGCTGACGCGTTCATGCTTGTCACCAGCTTCGATAGTCCCCTCTCACATGAAGAATTGCAGACCCTGCGCAGGGTGGCGTCTTCTCCGACCCGGATCTTTCTCGTCGTTAACAAACAGGACGTGGTCTCCGCCGCCGAACGGGCAGAGGCATTAGCGCATGTCGAGGGGCAACTACGGCAGGTCTTCGGCGACCACGTCCCAAAACTCTTCTCGGTCTCCGCGCGGGAGGCGCTGGAGGCTACCCGTCAGCGGGACGATGTGCGGTACGGCGAGAGTGGCGTGCGCCAGCTAAGGGCCGCCGTCACCGACTTTCTGCTCACACAGAAGCAGAGCAATTTTCTGCTCCGCATGTGCGAGCGCGCCGCCGACGCGCTCAGCGAAGCGCCTTACTCAGAAGAGGACTTCGATCGCCTCCACGCGGTCCAACAAATCGTGGTTCAAAGCCATCCGGAAGCGGGTTCGCGATGCCAGGCACTTGACAGCAGCGCCGCCAGCACGACCGGATTCACCGCTTGTCAAGTATGCGAGCGGCTCGACCGAGGTCTGTTCGATTTTCTTTGTCGATATCAGTGGGAACTCACGACTCGCCATGCCGCGCAAGTCGAGCTGGCCGAGCGCTATGGACTGTGCGCGTTTCACTATTGGCAGTTTGGATCGGTAGCGAGTCCTCAGAGCATCTGCGTTGGCCTTTCGCTGCTGATCGATCACTGGGCCTCACATCTGCGCGACGTTGGGACAAGCGTCGTTGGATGTCGTCGCAACCCCGACTGGCCCGGACTGCAGCCGCTCTCGGGTAGCTGCAAGCTGTGCCTCGTTCAAGTCAGCATCGAAAACTCTGCGGTGCGCGAGCTCGTCAAGGGCCTGGATCGAGCCGATTGCGCATCGACGCCGCCGCGAACGGGACTGTGTCTTCACCACTTGGAACACGTGCTACGCGCCATCGATTCGGACCACGTGGCCCGGCAACTCCTCCACGAGCAAGCTGCAGCACTGGGGCGACTGTCCGAAGACATGTCCCGGTATGCCTCCCAGCGCGATGGCTTGCGCCGTGCGCTCGCGAGCGAAGAGGACCTGAGTGCCGAGCGTCGAGCGTTGATGGTACTTGGTGGCCATCGCAATGTATTCGCTCTGAGAAAGACGGACTAGCCGGAGTCGCCAAAGGTAACGCCGTGCAAGGCTCATTTTTCCGCTTCTACGTCCACGAGGATCATCGCTATCGCGGGCGGCCGGTTTGGGAATGGCTCATGGAGCACGCCAACAAACGGGGAATTCGCGGCGGTTCCGCATTCAAGGCCGTGGCAGGATTCGGCCGCCATCATATCGTGCACGAGAACACCTTCTTCGAACTCGCCGGCTCACTCACGGTGGAAGTGGAGTTCATTCTCACCGACCAGGAAGCACAGGATCTTTTGGCGTTCTTGCGCGAGCACAAGGTGCGACTGTTCTACGCTCAGGTCCCGGCGCTCTTTGGCGTCATCAACCCGGACCGTGCCGATCCGACGACAGAAGCAGATAACGTCTGAGGACAACGTGGGCTAAAGCGGCGCTTTGTTCGCGTATCAAAGGGGCTCGCGATGGATGTCATAGCGGAGCGGGTGGAACTGCCGGATCGCAGGCTGGCCGCCTGTTGGCGGGCCATCAAAGTCAGCTCCGCGGTCCGCGAACGACTCCTGGCACAGGCGGCGCTTGCCTTCACCGTGCGCCAGAAACTGCCATTTGAGGTCGCACCTGTCCACGGACTCATCGTCCTTTTCGGTCCGCCCGGCACCGGTAAGACGACGCTGGCGCGCGGCCTTGCAAACGAGATCGCCCGGGTGCTCAGTCCCCCTCGCGCGACGCTCGTGGCTATCGATCCTCACGCGCTCGCGAGCGTCGCACCCGGGCACACTCAGCGAGAGATCACGAAAGTATTCCAGGAGACCATTCCCGAGCTCGCCGCAGCGGGCCCCGTTGTCGTTTTGCTCGATGAGATCGATACCCTGGTGACCGATCGCCACCAGCTTAGCCTCGAGGTGAATCCCATCGACATGCACCGGGGTACGGATGCCGTGCTCGTGGGGCTCGACCGGTTGAGCCGAAGCCATCCCAACGTTCTCTTGTTGGCGACTACGAACTTTCCGCAAGCGCTCGACACGGCCCTCCTCTCCCGCGCCGACCTTGTCGAGGAGATCGGACTGCCCGACACCGAGGCGCGCAAGCAAATCATCGCAGAAATGCTGGATCATCTCGCGCGTCATTGGCCAAACCTCGCCAGCCTCGAACAGGAACTTGCCTTCTTTGCCGCGGTATCGAAAGGGGTGGACGGCCGGCGCCTGCGTAAGGCTTTCATCGCCGCCATTGCCTCGAGCGTCGAGACCGCGCGCGATCCCAGCCAGCTCACACCCACGCAGATTGTTACGGCGCTGCAGTCGGTGCGCCGGGATCTCAAGGCCGAGGATAAGGAACGGCGGCGAACAGAAGCGCTGCTTGGTCGAGTCCCTCCAGTCGGACGCGACCCCGCACAATAAATGCATCGGGCAACTCGGCTCGCGAAGCCGGGGCGAGCGCCCGGACGCCCCGTTACCATGCTCGGCGGGTTTTTCTCTCCATCACAACCCGAAAAGCATCGCGAGAACCTGCACGGCGCGCATGCTGTCGTCGAGCCGCGCGATTGCCCCAGGTGCTCGTCCAAACCCACCTGTCGCGGTTTGGCAGGATGCCACGTAGCTGCGAATCTGCTCAGGCTCGCCGGGACAGGCGCCGAAATGTCTCAGGATTCGCAGTCCCGCGCGTTGACACTCCAGTGAACTGCTCCGCGCATGCGACGTCACGTTGAATCCGTGCGGGGCGCGCTCGCAGAGCCGAGCATAGACAAGGACTTGTGGAGGAGCAGGGAGGCCCACCGCGAGCGCTAGCCCCAGGCCGTGCGCCGAATCCGGCAGATTGCTCCCGCACACACCGTAGCCACCCTCGTCCCCAACTAGGGACGCGAGGGCGCTTCCGATCGCCGACCGCATGTCGACCGTGATGGCGATACCGTGCACTTTCCAGAGACTCACGCATCGCAATGCATCACGGAGCCATCCAGGCCCTCTCCGTGCGAGCGGTTTATCAAGCCTCAATCTCTCCGCCGTCGCTCTCAAAAACGGGCGCGGGTCACGTTCGGGCCCGGCGCCGAGTCGATGTAAGGCTCTCAGCGCCGCATAACCAATGATCAGTGTCGGATAGCCTCCGGAGCCGTCCTGTTGCGCGCGAAGCCACCGCTTGCAGCGTTGTAGCTCGGGGACAGGTCTGCCCAACGTTGCGCAAATCTCAACCCCGGCGTACGTATCCGGTGCATTGGGCTCCTCGACGCCCCATTGCGGATAGGCATAGAAACAGAAACCTCCCTCGCTCGTCTGCCGCCCAAGCGTGTACTGGTAGCAGGCCTCGGCATCAATGCCGAGCCAGCACGCCTCTGCCGCCACAACGAAACCTCTTGAAGCCGCGATCCTGCATCAATAGAACGGCCTTCCGTCGCCCGCCGATGGCGCTTGGACGATCCTCCGGGGACGGCTGCTTGTACTGCCCGGCAGATCGCATGACGAAACCGATGGTCGCCCGGCGCAAGCTGCCTCTGCAAATTTGTGGTCCCACGCATTGCCCGCCAGGCCAGGAACCGACAACGAGCTGACGTTCGAGAGTGTGACGTACACTTTCCGGCGGTCAGTCACGATAAAACGCCGACACGTCTGGTTCCCGTCGCCGTTGCTACGGTTCGTGCGGATCGTCCCGACCGAGGGCCCTCAACACATTCGCTAGGACAAGGAATCGCTGATGAATCCGCTGACAATCTTCGGTCTGTTTGCTGTAACCGCGATGCTCGTCTTCTACGCACTTGAGGACCGCAATCCACTGTACATCATCGGCTTCGCTGGCTCCTGTGCGCTTGGGTCTGCGTACGGATTTCTGCAAGGGGCATGGCCGTTCGGGATCGTCGAAGCCATCTGGGCAGCCGTCGCAGTACGACGCTGGCGGATCAAGAGCGGCGCCGGGCATCACTGATGATCACTGCGCCACCCCAGTGCGGTGTTTCACGATCCTGTAACCTCCGCTGACCGTGCTTCACGCGCAGGCAGCAGGGTGTTTCGCCGCCCATCACGCGTGAGCTTGAGCATAGGGCCATCAACGTGTTCCGGGAATGGAGGGGGGCACGGTATTCTGCATGCCAGCACCGCGACAAACGACACGCCCAGAAGGTG
>Ga0335077_10009492_pt1 | contig 12082 bp, 9 predicted proteins | sample Lox_Sample_31_FD_207151 | JGI IMG/M metagenome (GOLD analysis project Ga0335077, IMG submission 207151) | Soil microbial communities from Loxahatchee National Wildlife Refuge, Florida, United States - Lox_Sample_3.1 | ecosystem: Environmental > Terrestrial > Soil > Wetlands | place: USA: Florida...
CCTTCTTTGTTGAGACGACGGCGCGACACGAAAGTGGCAATGGCTGGGTTGTCACGCGAACGGCCGCGCGCTGAAACAGCAGGCGCCGGCGCGGTCTCCGCCGGTCCAGCGGGCTGCGGCACACCAAGCTCGGCATAGAGATTTTTGAGCATGCGGGCGGTGTCTTTGCCGCCCGGCACGCAGAGATTCAGCCGCAGCTCCTTCTTGGTGAATAAGGCGTCGGCGTAGTCCTTGCAGTTATAGCCGCACTGGCTGCAATCCTGCTGCGCCATCGCCGCCATCATGCGGAGCGGCAGCGGCTTGCCCTCGGCGAGCTTCATGCGGTCCGGCAGCGGCATGGCCGGATCGTGCCAAGGCGCGCCGTCGTCCTCCGCGGCCGCCAGCACGACGTCGGGCAATAGCTTCGCCGCCTCGGCGTTCGACAGAGGCGTCACGCTCTCGTCGAGCGAGATCATGCCGGCGAAAAGGCCGTTGAGCCAGGTGCGCTGCTCCGGCGTGAACGGCGCCGACTCCGGGATCAGCGACGGGATCGGCGGGCGCGGCGTGATGCTCATTCGGCCGCCTCCAATTCGACCATCGACTTGAGCGCGTCGATCTCGTGGCGGCGGGCGAAGCCGATGAAGCTCTCCTGCGGGGATTCGCGGTGCAGCAGATAGGTCTTGAGCACGCGCTCGATCGTTTTCGGCGCGTCCTCAGCCTTGACGTCGCGATAAAGCTCGCGACCGAGCGCCGCGTAAGGGCCGAAGCCGCCGCCGATCAGGATGTGATAGCCTTCGATCGGATCGGCATCCTCGTTCTCCTGCACCTTGCAAGAGAGTAAGCCGATTTCGGACACGAAATGCTGCGCGCAGGAATGATGGCAGCCGGTGAGATGGATATTGACCGGCGTGTCAAGCGCCAGCCGCGTCTCGCACCAGGCGGCGATTTCCTCGGCGTGGCGCTTGGTGTCGGAGGCGGCGAATTTGCAGCCGGTGTTGCCGGTGCAGGCGACGAGGCCGGCGCGGATCGCGTTCGTCTCGATGGCGAGGCCGAGCGCTTCGATTTTCGCCTTCGCCTCGTCCAACTTGGCGGTGGGCGCGCCGGAGATCAGCAGGTTCTGCCACACGGTGAGGCGGATATCGCCGTCACCCACCTCGCGCGCAACGTCGGCGAGGCCTTTCATCTGCGCGACGGTCATGCGGCCGACCGGCACGACCACGCCGATCCAGCTGAGCCCCTCCTGCTTCTGCGCATGAATGCCGAGATGCGCGGTGCGTGAGAAAGGCGGGCGCGGCTCAAGCGCGCCGGGCACGGCGCGGTCGAGCTTGCGGCCGAGCTTCTCCTCCATCAGGCCGAGGAATTTCTCCACGCCCATCTTGTCGAGCACGTATTTGAGCCGCGCCTTGGTGCGGTCGGTGCGGTCGCCGGTGTCGATGAACACGCGCACCACCGCGTCGGCCACCATGGTGGCGTCGGCAGGCTTGACCAGCACGCCGGTGTCGCCGGCGAAGCTGTGGTGGCCGGTGAGCCCGCCGAGGCAGAGCCGGAACCAGACTCCCGGCTCGAGGCCGAAGCCCTCTTTCACCTGCACCGCCTGGAAGCCGATGTCGTTGGTATCCTCGAGCACCGGAATGATGCCGGCGCCGTCGAAGCCGACATTGAACTTGCGCGGCAAGCCGTAGAGCGAGCGGTCGTTGAGGATGTGGAAGTGCCATTCGCGCGCGTAAGGGCGCGTGTCGATCAATTCCTGCGGGTCGATGCCGGCGGTCGGCGTGCCGGTGACGTTGCGGATGTTGTCGGCGCCGGAGCCGCGCGAGCACAGGCCGAGGTCCTGGATCGCCTCGATCATGGTAACGGCATTCTTCGCCTCGATCTCGCGCACCTGCAGATTGGCGCGGGTGGTCACATGCGCGTAGCCACCGCCATAGCGCTCGGCCAAGTCAGCGACGCCGGCAAACTGCGCCGCCTTGAGGATACCGTTGGGGATACGCAGCCGGCACATGAACGAGTTCTGGTTCGGCGCCACGTAGAACAGTCCGAAGAACCGCCAACGGAAATTATCTGGCGGCTTCGGGTAGACGTTCTTCGCGGCGTGCTCCTTCAGCCGTTCGTAGGTATCGAACGGATGCTGTTCGCGCTTGAACTTCTCCGGATCGGACAGCTTGCCGCCGGCCTCGAGCACGCGATCCTGCGCCTTGAGCGCGGCGGCGTCGGGGCCGACCGGCTCGGGCGCTGGCGCGGCCGCCGCTCCAGTCAGAGCGGCAGCCGAGCCGGCGAGTCCTTTCGCCGTCCGCGCGATCTGCAAACCGGCGGCAAAGCCCTCCAGGTAGCGCTTCTGTTCGGGCTCGAAATCGCCGGTCGCCGCCTCCGCCGGCTTCAGGGCGGCTTCCGTCGTCATTCTGCCGGGACCTGCGACGGCATCGTCAGCGGCGCCGGAGCGGTCCGCGGCCTGTGCGTAATATAGATCGCAAGGCCGGTGAAGATGAAGCCGCCGACCAGATTGCCGAGCGTGACCGGAATTTGATTCCACAGCCACCAATCGGCGACGGTGATCTTGGCACCCATCATCATGCCGGTCGGGATGATGAACATGTTCACCACCGAGTGCTCGAAGCCCTGGGCGAAAAAAATGAACACCGGCATGTAGGCGCAGGCGATCTTGCCGATGGTCGAATTGGTGGTCATCGCCGCGACGATGGCGAGGCAGACCATCCAGTTGCACAGGATCGCCTTGACGAAGACGGTGATCATACCGGCGTGGCCGATGGCCGCGTAGGCGACGGTCTTGGCCTCCGAGATCGCGATGATCTTGGCGGCGACGCCGGCCGGCGCCGCGGTACCGAAATTGGTCAGCGTGATCGCCAGCAACGCGCCATAGGCGATGCTGCCGATCAGATTGCCGAGGAAGATCCAGCCGAAATTGGCGAGCAGGCTCGGCGCGCTGGCATCGCGCTCGACCCAGGGCAGCGGCACCAGGCCGAAGGCGCCAGTCACGAGGTCGAGGCCGAGCAACACGATCAGAATGAGCCCCACGGGAAAGATCAGCGCCCCGACCAGCGGCTGGCCGGTTTGCACCGTGCCGGTAATCGCCAGGCTGGTCGCCGCGGCCAGGATACCGCCGGCGAGCGCGCCGCGGATCACTAGGTCGAGCGGCGACAGACAGAGCTTGCGCCGGCCGGTTTCGACCATCGCGCTGGCGACGTCGACGGGTTTCACATAGTCCATGTCTCGACTCCCTGATTTGGCGGTCGCCGAGATCGGTGCGCAACAGAATCCGGCCGGCCGCAGTTCTATTCATGCTGCAAAGCAGCAAGGACTGTGCCAGCGTCGAACGCCTTGGAATATCGATGGAATCTTTACGGAATAGAACTCGGCAGCAGGATTTGCCTGGCAAAGCAGCAAAGCCGGTTGAAAAACTGTGCAGCGAATCGCCGAGGTGCCGCACGGCGGTCAACGGCCCGCGCGGCCGGCCTGCCCGCCCACATGGGCGTGGAAGTCGCGGCCATTGCCGGTCGCGGCGACAAAGCCGGCGCGGATAGTGAAGTCGCCGAAGCGTTCGCCTTTCTCCCGCTCGGCGGCATAGGCCGCAAACACCGGATCGAGCGTGGCGATAACGCCGGCGTGATCGAGGTCCTCGGCATAGAGCTTGTTCAGGCGCGAGCCGTCGTAGGCGGCGCCGAGATAGAGGTTGTAGCGGCCGGGCCCTTTGCCGACCAAGCCAATTTCCGCAAGGTATGGCCGCGCGCAACCGTTCGGGCAGCCGGTCATGCGGATGACGATGTCGTCGGCGGACAGCCTGTGGGCGGCGAGCCGCTCGTCGAGCGCCGTCATGAGCTCCGGCAGATAACGTTCGCTCTCGGCGAGGGCGAGGCCGCAGGTCGGCAGCGCGACGCAAGCCATGGAATTGCGCCGCAACCCTGACCAGGGCGCCAGTAGCCTCGCCTCATTCGCCAGCCAGTGAATCTCGGTGCGCCGCTCGGGCGGGATATTGGCGACGATTAGGTTTTGGTTCGGCGTGATGCGGAATTCGCCGTCGTGATTTTGCGCGATCTGGCGCAATACAGACATTTGCTTGGCGGCGGCGCTGTCGCGCAGCCGGCCATTTTGCACGAACAGCGTGAGATGGCTGCGGCCGCCTGCGCCGTCGCTCCAGCCGTAGCGGTCGCCGGTCGAGGTGAAGGCGAACGGCTTGCCCGGCTCCAGCAATATGCCCGAACGGCGCACCACTTCGGCGCGGAAGAAATCAAATCCGCGGTCCTCGATGGTGTATTTCAAACGCGCGTGCTTGCGGTTCACGCGGTCGCCCCAGTCGCGCTGCACCGTGACCACGGCTTCGGCGATCTTCACTGCATTCTCGGTCGTGCAGAATCCCATCACGTCCGCGGTGCGCGGATAGGTATCCTCCTCGCCGTGTGTCATGCCCATGCCGCCGCCGACGGTGACGTTCCAGCCGGCGACATTGCCCTTGCCGTCGAGGATGGCGATGTAGCCGAGGTCGTGGGCGAACACGTCGACGTCGTTCGACGGCGGCACCGCCACCGCAACCTTGAATTTGCGCGGCAGGTAAGTCTTGCCGTAGATCGGCTCGACCACCTCCTCTTCGCCGCCGACAATCTTTTCGCCGTCGAGCCAGATCTCGCGATAGGCCGGGGTACGCGGCAACAGATGCTCGGAGACGGCACGAGCGAGATCGAGCGCCTCGGCGTGCGCCTTCGACTGCTCCGATAACACGTTGCACATCACATTGCGGTTGATGTCGCCGCAGGCTGCGATCGAATTGAGCAGCACGGCGTCGATCTCTTTCAGCGTCGCCTTCAGGTTCGACTTGATGACGCCGTGCAGTTGCACCGTCTGCCGCGTGGTCAGCCGCATGGTGCCGCTGCCGTAATCGCGCGCCACCTGATCAAGCGCGAGCCACTGCTTCGGCGCGAGGACGCCGCCGGGAATACGCACGCGGATCATGAAGGCGAACGCCTTTTCCATTTTCTTGCGGGTGCGCTCGGGCCTGAGATCTCGATCATCCTGCAGATACATGCCGTGGAATTTGACCAGCTGCTGGTCGTCCTCGACGATGGCGCCGGTGATTTCCTCCTTCAGCCCTTCCGCGAGCGTCCCGCGCAGGTAATCGCTCGCTTCCTTGATGCGCTCGTTGCGGGAAACTTCGTCGGTCATTGGCTTTCCAGTCGAGGCAGGATCAGTAGGTATCCTGCAGGTAGCGCCTGTCGCGCTCCAGGGTCGCCACAGCCTGCTCGGCGGCGTCCGCGGACATTGCCTTTACGTCGGCATAGGCGCGCACCAGCGTCGCGCGCACGTCTTTCGCCATGGCCTTGGCGTCGCCGCAGACATAAAAGTTCGCGCCGCCGTCGAGCCATTCGATCAGATCGTGGCGCTTTTCCCACATCTTGTCCTGCACGTAGACCTTCTTCGGCGTGTCGCGCGAGAAGGCGACATCCATGCGGGTGAGCGCGCCGTCGTTCAGCGCCTCCTGCCAGTCGAGCTGGTAAAGGAAATCGTGAGTGAACTGGCGGTCGCCGAAGAACAGCCAGCTGCGGCCCTTGGCGGCGGTGGCGCGGCGCTCCTGCATGAAGGCGCGGAACGGCGCGACGCCGGTGCCCGGGCCGACCATGACGATGTCCTTGTCGGATGCCGGCAAGGCGAAATGCTTATTGGGCTTGAGCTTGACGCGGACGCGGTCGCCGCGCTTGAGCCGCTCGGCGACGTAATTCGAAGCAACGCCCTTGCGCGCGCGGCCATGGCTGGCGTAGCGCACGGCGGAAATCAACAGATGCGCCTCGTCGCCAACCTCGCGGCGCGACGAGGCGATCGAATAGGCGCGCGGCGCCAGCGGCCGCGTCAGTGCACGCAGATGCTCGGCGGTCAACGCGATGGGGTACGTGGCGATCAGATCGATGAGCTGGCGCCCGGCGATCCACTTCTTTGCATGGCCGTCCGCGATCAACGCCTTGACGTATTGGTGGCCGGTCTGCGTGGCGTAGGTTTCGACTGTCTTGAGCGACAGCGTGGTCACGTCGCGCGATTTGATCAGTTCGCTGCGCAAAGCCTCGTCGCCGGCAAGGCCGGCGAGCTTCAGCAGTTCGTCAACATAAGCCGGATTGTTCTCGGCGTAGAGATCGAGCGAGTCGCCCGGCTCATAGGCCGGCGCCGTGCCGTCGAAGGTGAGCGCGAGATGGATGGTTTCCTTGTCCGAGCGCGAAGAATTCAGATTGATGTACTCGCTGATTTCGGCCTCGACGATGTCGGTGTTCGGCGAGGCGGCCGGCTTGCCGAAATCGACCGCGATGACGCGGCCACGATCGGCGTCGGGCGGCGTGAGAGCTTTGAGCGCGTCGCCGATCCACGTCGAGGAGGGCGCAGAAAAATCGAGATCGCAATCGATGCGATCGACCACGCGTTTGCCGCCGAGCGCGGCGAGGCGTTCGTCGATCTTTTTGCCGATCGCGCAGAATTCCGCGTAAGCCGTGTCGCCGAGCGCCAGCACGCCGAATTCGACGCCGTCGAGGCGCGGCGCACCCTCGCCCATCAACTCATTATAGGCGCGCACCGCGCGCGCCGGCGGCTCGCCCTCGCCCCAGGTCGCGGCGATGAACACCAGCCGTTTCGCATTCGTGAGCGCAGCGAGATCGAGATCGGCCATGTCGATGACGGCCGGCTTCAGTCCGTTCTTGCGCGCGGCCTTGGCGAAATCGCTGGCGAGCTTCTCGCAATTGCCGGACTCGCTGGCGTAGACGATAGTAATTGGTTCGGCCGGGCGCGTCGGAGCGGCCGGCTGCGCCTGCCCGGTGACCGACTCGACGCCGGCGAGGAAACCGGCAAGCCAAGCGCGTTGGATCGCGTTCGCCGGGCCGACCACGCGATTGAGCAGGTCGATCTCCTCCTCGGCGAAGGGCGCGGTCTTCGGGATGGTGGCGAGGCCTGACATTTGGCGGCCTCACCAGAACAAGCGCGGCAGGATGCCGAGCAGCACCAAGGCCAGCAGCGCCGTGGCGACCGCGATAAGCCAGTCCTCCGGCGCCGTTGGCGCCAGGACGCGTCGCTCGTCTTGGGGGAAATCGGTCACCGCTGCAGGCTCCTTCGACAGGAGCCCTTAAATAGAAGCTTATTCTGCGCAATCGCAATAAGTGACGGAAAATAAGAAGATATTTGCTTTTTCCGGCCGCCGCGTCGGCAACATTTTGCTTTGCCGTGAGCTATGCGGAGAACGCCGCTGCTGCCCGTTTTCGCAGAAAATGGGCGGCAACTTAGCTGTGGAGCCCCGGGCGCGAGAGGCCCGCCGCGCGCGCCGCCCGGATAAAGTCGCCGCGCACATGATCACCACCGCCTACCGTAACCGCCTCCGCGCGCTGCTATCGCCCGCCGAACATCGGGTCTTCGCGCGCCTGAGGACGCCGCAGATCGTCCAAACCTTTATCGACAGACTGCCGCCGAATTACGAGCTCGACGGCGACACCACCATGTCGCCGCGCCGCGTGCTGAAGGCGCGCACCGCGCATTGCTCGGAGGCGGCGATCCTCGCCGTCGCCGCCTTCATCTATCACGGCAAGCCGGCTTGGCTGATGGATATCCAGGCCCTGCCGAGCGACCAGGATCACGTGGTGACGCTATTCCAGGAGCGGGGCCTATGGGGTGCGATCAGCAAGACCAACCATGCGGTGCTGCGCTGGCGCGATCCGATCTATGTGAGCGCGCGCGAGGTGGCGATGAGCTACGCGCACGAGTACTGCCTACCGGGCGGCAAGAAATCGATGCTGGCCTTTTCCCGGCCGTTCTCGCTCACACGCTACGCGCCGCAGCGCTGGGTCACCGCGACCGACGAACTCGACTGGCTGCTCGAGGCGCTCGACGAGTCGCCGCATCTGCCGGTAGCGCCGCGGCACGCGCTGCGCAAACGACGGCGCATGAGCCGTGTCGAACTCAAATCGCAGGATGTCACCGAATGGCCGGTGCCGCCGAAACATCGGATCCCGCCGACGAAGTAATGCTATGATTTGAGAAAGAACCGGGGACTTCACGCGTGGCAGTGTTCACCTTCCGCAGGCAATTGACCGTCGAATGGGGCCAATGCGATCCCGCCGGCATCGTGTTCAACGCCCGTTTTTTCGAGATGTTCGACATCAGCACCTGGATGCTGTTCGAGGCCGCGCTCGGCGTCACCGCGCATGAATTGGCGGAGACCTTCGACATCATCGGCATTCCGTTGGTCGATGCCCGCGCCAATTTCCTGAAACCCGCGAAATTCGGCGACGTGGTGGAGATCGCCTCGCGCGTGAGCGAGTTCCGCCGCTCCAGCTTCGACGTCGAACACCGGCTCACCGTCGGCGGCGAATTGGCGGTGGACGGCAGCGAGACCCGCGTCTGGGCGACGCGTGACAAGGCCAATCTCGACAAGATTCACGCCGTCGCGATTCCAGCCGATGTCGTCGCCCGCTTTGGCTAGGGCAATCGTCCCAGCCATTCCCGATATTGGGTCTGGAGGGCTCAAGCGCGCTGGTGTGTCGTCATGACATAACCAGACAAAGCGCGAATCGCGGGCAACACGCGCTGACCAGGGACGAAACAGTTTGACCCGGCTTCTGGAGTTCACGCTCAACGGGCGTGACCGCGCCGATGCGGTCGCCGACAACATCCTGCTGCTCGATTTCCTGCGCGAGAAGATCGGCCTGACTGGCACCAAGACCGGCTGCGACGGCGGCGAATGCGGCGCCTGCACGGTGCTGATCGACGACAAGCCGACGCTGTCCTGCCTCACGCTGGCGGTGACGGTCGCCGGCAAGCGCGTCGATACCATCGAGTCGCTCGGCCACGACGGACAACTCTCGGCGGTGCAGCGCGGCTTCCACGAGAAGCTCGGCTCGCAATGCGGCTATTGCACGCCCGGCTTCATCATGGCCTCGGCGGGCCTGCTGCGGAAAAATCCCAATCCGAGCGACGACGAAATTCTCGAGGCGCTCGGCAGCAACATCTGCCGCTGCACCGGCTACGTGAAGATCATCGAGGCGGTGAAGTACGCCGCCGCGCTCGGCGCGCAGGGAGTGAGCCCGTGAACAAGCCCATGCCGGCGCACAATATCGGCGGCTATGTGCCGATGATCGACGGGCCGGAGAAGGTGTCCGGCCGCGCCAAATACACCGCCGACGTTATCCAGCCGGGGCAATTGGCCGGGCGCATCTATCGCAGTCCTTACTCGCACGCTGAGATTGTCAGCGTCGACGTGTCGGAAGCGGCGAAGCTCCCCGGGGTGATGGCCATCGTCACCGGCGCCGATTGCGACCGGGGCTTCGGCGTATTGCCGATCGCACGCACCGAATATCCGCTGGCGCGCGACAGAGTGCGCTATCGCGGCGAGCCGGTGGCGGCGGTCGCCGCGGTCGACGACGCCACCGCACGCGAAGCGTTGCGTCGCATCAAGCTCACGGTGCGCGAGTTGCCGGCCTATTTCACGTCGAAAGACGCGCTGGCACCGGGCGCCGCGCAATTGCACGAGAAGAAGCCCGGCAACATCGAACGCGACGTGTTGTTCGAATTGGGCTCGACCGAACAAGGCTTCGCCGAGGCCGACCTGGTGCGCGAGGGCACCTACAATTGCGCCGAGGTCTGCCAGAACCAGATGGAGATGCACGCGGCGGTCGCTGAATACGACGCGCTGCGCGAACGCATGACGGTGCACGCCTCGACGCAAGTGCCCTACTACGTGCACCTGATGCTGGCGCAGATCCTCGGCATGGACATGTCGCGCATCCGCGTGATCAAGCCGCATGTCGGCGGCGGCTTCGGCTGCCGCACCGAAACGCTCAATATCGAGCTGATCGCTGCGCTGCTCGCGCGCAAATGCAACGGCACCGTGCGCATCGTCACCAACCGCGAGGAAACCTTCATCACTCATCGCGGCCGGCCGGAGACCGATATCAAACTCAAAATCGGCATGCGCAAGGACGGCCGCATCACCGCGGTCGAATGCGACTGCGACCAGCGCGGCGGCGCCCATTCCGGCTACGGCGTGGTCACGATTCTGTATGCCGGGTCGATGCTCTACGCCATCTACGACCTGCACAACGTCAAATATGTCGGCCGCCGCGTTCTCACGAACACGCCACCCTGCGGCGCCTTCCGCGGCCACGGCACGGTCGATATCCGTTTCGCCTTCGAGAGCCTGGTCGACCAGATGGCGGTAGAACTGGGTCTCGATCCGTTTGCAGTGCGGCGCGCCAACCTCTTGAGCGCGCCGACCTTCACCGACAACGACCTGATGGTGAATTCCTACGGTCTCCCGGAGTGTCTCGACTGGGTCGAGCGCGAAAGCGGATGGACGAAGCGTAAAGGGCAAATGCCAAAGGGTAAAGGCCTTGGCATGGCCTGCTCGCATTACATCTCCGGCGCTTCCAAGCCGGTGAACTGGACCGGCGAGCCGCATGCCACCGTCAAGATCAAGCTCGATTTCGACGGCTCGATCGTGGTGCTCTCGGGCGCCGCCGATATCGGCCAGGGTTCGACCACCATTCTCGCGCAGACCGTCGCCGAGGTGCTCGGCCTCGACCTCGCGCGCGTGCGCGTCGTCACCGGCGACAGCGAGGTGGTGCCCAAGGACAACGGCTCCTATTCGTCGCGCGTCACCTTCATGGTCGGCAATGCCGCGCTCGACGCCGCGCGCAATCTTAAAAGCGTGCTGGTGAACGCCGCCGCGCGCAAGCTGGAGGCGCGACCCGAGGACATCGAATGTCTCGGCGAGGTCTATCGCGCAGGCAGACAGGACAAGGGCGCAACCTTCGACGAGGTGGTGACCGAGGCGCTGAAGGACTCAGGCACCATCACGGTCACCGGCAATTACTCGACCATCCCGGAATCGCACGGCGGCAAGAAATATCGCGGTGCCGCGATCGGCGGCACCATGGGCTACAGCTACTCCGCGCAAGTGGTCGAAGTGACGGTCGACGAGGACACCGGCGTGGTCACCGTCGACAAGGTCTGGGTCGCGCATGACTGCGGCAAGGCGCTCAATCGCTTGACGGTCGAAGGCCAGGTGCAGGGCTCGGTGTGGATGGGCACGGGCCAGGCGATGAGCGAGGAAGCGGCCTACCACGACGGCCTGATGCTCACCGCCAACATGCTCGACTACCGAGTGCCGACCATCCAGGACTCGCCGCCGATCGAAGTCGGCATCGTCGAGAGCAACGATCCGCACGGGCCGTTCGGCGCCAAGGAGGCGGGCGAAGGTTCGCTCGCCGCTTTCCTGCCGGCGCTGACCAATGCGATCGCCGACGCGATCGGCATCCGCTTCAACGATCTGCCGGTGACGCCCGACCGCGTGTTCGAGGCGATTGAGAAGCGGCGGCGTAAAGGCGGGAGTACCTGATGGACGCCCTGCCCGACTTCCGCGTGCTCAGTCCGGTGACGCTCGACGGAGCGCTTGCCGCGCGCGCCCAATATCCCGACTCAAAGCCGCTCGGCGGCGGCACCGATCTGGTCGTCAACATCCGCCGCGGCATCGTCGCGCCGCCGGTGCTGATCGACATGAACGGCGTGGCGGAGCTATGCGCGATTCATGCGGACGCGAATTCACTGGAGATCGGCGCCTCGGTGCGCCTGAGCGAGGTCGCCGCGCATCCGGCCATCATCGCGCATTACCCGGTGCTGGCGCAGGCGGCGGCGCACATCGCCGGGCCAACCCAACGCAATATGGGCACCATCGGCGGCAATCTCTGCCTCGACACCCGCTGCATCTTCTACAATCAGAGCGAATGGTGGCGCGACGCGAACAATCATTGCCTGAAGACCACCGGCAGCATGTGCCATGTGGCGCCGAAGAGCCGCGGCGTCTGTTTCGCCACCTTCGCCGGCGATCTCGCGCCCGCGCTGCTGACGCTCAATGCCGAGGTCGATATCGCCGGGCCGATGGGCAAGCGCACGATTCCGCTCAACAAACTCTATATCGGCTTCGCGCGGCAGGACGCGCCGGTGAGCGAGACGCAAGGCGACGGCAAATATTATCTCTCGCTGCGCCCAGGCGAGATCGTCACCGCGGTGCGGGCGAAGAATTCCTCCGGTCTGCGCTCGGGCTACGACAAGATCCGCATCCGCCGCTCGATCA
>Ga0335077_10009493_pt1 | contig 12080 bp, 10 predicted proteins | sample Lox_Sample_31_FD_207151 | JGI IMG/M metagenome (GOLD analysis project Ga0335077, IMG submission 207151) | Soil microbial communities from Loxahatchee National Wildlife Refuge, Florida, United States - Lox_Sample_3.1 | ecosystem: Environmental > Terrestrial > Soil > Wetlands | place: USA...
CGGCGGCTTCATCCTCATCGACCGGATCACGAACCACACAGTCGGCGCCGGGTTGCTGCGCCTCGCGCTCCGCCGCGGCGAGAACGTGGCGTGGCAGTCGCTCGACGTCGACCGCGGGGCGCGTGCGGCGCTGAAGGAGCAGACGCCGTTCGTCGTCTGGCTCACGGGTGTTCCGGGCGCGGGCAAGTCGTCGATCGCCAATCTGCTCGAACAGCGGCTGTACGCGCTCGGGCGGCACACGTTCGTGCTCGACGGCGCGAACCTGCGTCACGGTCTCTCCAAGGACCTCGGCTTCACGGACTCCGACCGCGCGGAGAACAACCGCCGCGCCGGCGAGGTGGCGAAGCTGATGACGGACGCCGGGCTGATCGTGGTCGCCGCGTTCGTCTCCCCGTTCCGCGCCGACCGCGAGACCGCGCGCGCCCTCTTCCCGGAGGGCGAGTTCGTCGAGGTCTTCGTCGACCTGCCCGCCGCGCTCGCGGCCGAGCGCGACACGAAGGGCCTGTACGCGAAGGCGCAAGCGGGCGCGCTCAGCAACCTGACCGGCGCAGGCTCGACGTACGAGCCCCCCGAGAGCCCGGACCTCCACCTCGACATGACGCGGCTCGACGCCGAGGCGGCCGCCGCGCGCGTGCTCGGGCTCCTGCGCGAACGCGGCCTGCTCGCATGACCTGGCAGTTCACGCTGACGGGGCTTCTGCTCGGCACGGTGGTCGGGCTGACCGGCATGGGCGGCGGCTCGCTGATGACGCCGATCCTCGTCATCGTCTTCGGCTTCAAGCCGACGTACGCGGTCGGGACGGACATCTTCCACGGCGCGATCTTCAAGTCGTTCGGCGCGGTGCGGCACCGGCGGCTCGGGACGGTGCACCTGCGGCTCGCGCTCTGGATGTTCATCGGCTCCGGGCCGATGTCGCTCCTCGGCGTCGCGGTCTCGAACTGGATCAACGACACGTACACGAACGCCGAGACGATCGAGAGCACCATGGTCGGCGCCGCGCTCGTGTTCGGCGGGCTCGGCTTCCTCTCGAAGTCGCTCATCCAGCGCGGCGTCAAGCCGAGCGACGCCCCGTTCCTGCTCGAGAACCGGGACAAGCTGATCGCGCTCGGGATGGGCGTCGTCTTCGGCTTCGTCGTCGGCCTCACCTCGGTCGGCAGCGGCACCTTCTTCGGGCTCGTGATGGTGCTCGTCTACCCGCTGACGATGGCGAAGATCGTCGGTACGGACATCTTCCACGCGGCCCTGCTCCTCTGGGTCGCCGGCGTCGGCCACCTCGTCGCCGGCAACGTCGACCTCCACGCGACCGCGTGGCTCCTGCTCGGCTCGATCCCCGGGATCCTGATCTCGAGCCGCTTCACGCCGAAGCTCCCCGACGTGGGGCTGCGGGTCGCGCTCGGCACGATCCTCATGCTCAGCGGGCTCAAGCTCCTGAACGTCCCGAAGTCGAGCTGGATCCTCGTCGCGGGCCTCTCGGCCCTCGCCTTCGCGGGAGCGGTCTACGGGCTCCGCGCCTGGCTCGCGCGCCCGCGCCCCCGGCCGGCGGCGCCCGAAGGCCTCTAGGCCGCCGGTTCCCCCCGCGTACAATCGGTCGGCTTTGCAGCGGCTGCTCTCGACCGTGACGTTGCTGGGCCTGCTCATCGGCACGTCGGCCGCATTCGCGGTGACCGAGAAGCTGAAGCTCGAGAAGAGCCCGATCACGGGGACGCGCGTCTCGGCCGCCTTCTCGCCGACGTGCGGCTGCGCGCGCGACAAGGCGAACATCAGCGTCCGGTTCCGCCGCAAGGACACGGCCACCGTCACCGTCCTGACGGCGGGGCGGAAGCCGGTGCGCACGGTCGTCGCGGGGATCCCGGTGCCGCGCGGCCGCGCCGTCTTCCGCTGGGACGGCCGCGCCGACTCGGGCGAGCTCGCGCCCGACGGGACGTACCGCGTCCAGATCCATCTCGCCAGGGCGCACCGGACGATCCTGCTGCCGAACCCGGTCGTGCTCGACACGGAGACGCCGACGATCCTGCCGGTGCCGAACCGGACGGTGTTCTCGCCCGACGGCGACCACCAGGCCGACTCCGTGACCGTCCACTTCACGCTGAGCGAGCCCGCGCACGTGCTCGTCTTCCTCGGTGACCGGCTGCTCATCCGCAGCCGCTCGCACGCGCAGAAGGGGACGATCACGTGGAACGGGAAGACGGACGCGCACGTGCTCCCGCCCGGCACGGTGACGCTGTCGATCGGCGCCGTCGACCTCGCCGGCAACGCGATCCCGCCGGCCGAGCGCGCGCGGCTGCGGCTGACCATCCGCTACATCACTCTCGCGTCCGGCCGGATCGCCGCCGCCGCCGGCAAGCGGTTCCAGATCGGCGTCTCGACCGACGCGAGGCGCTACGGCTGGCTGCTCGGCGGCCGCCACGGCTACGCGCACGGACCGGTGCTGAAGCTGCGCGCGCCGGATCGGCCCGGGAGGTACGCGCTGACCGTGACGGAGCACGGCCACTCCGACCGCGCGACGGTGATCGTCCGGTGACGGATCTCGCCCGGATCGGCGGCCCGGTCGCGTGCATCGGGCTCGCGGTCCTGCTCGTCGCGACGTCGCGGCGCGACCGGATCGCAGGACTCGGCTTCGCCGTTTTCGGCGCGATCGTTCTCGGCGCGTCGATGGCGCCGCACAGCCCCTGGCACGACGTCGCCGAGGTGGTCGCGGCCGTCGTCGTCGGCGGGCTGCTCGCGGCGGCGTTCCACCGGCTGCCGTGGCTCCTGCCGGTGGCGGCGCTCGCCGTCGTCCCGATCCGCATCGGCGCGCTCGGCCACCAGCTGCTCGTGCCGCTCTATCTCGTCATCCTCGGCGGCGCCCTCCTCCTTGCGTGGGAGCTGCTCGGCGGCGACGAGCGGAGCCGGGAGCTGCGGACCGCTGCGTGGCCGCTCGCGCTCTACGTCGGCTGGACGGGGCTGTCGCTCGCCTGGAGCGGCGACGTGCACGAGGGCGCGATCGAGGTGCTCGCGTTCTACGTCCCCTTCACGATGCTCGCGCTCGTCGTCGCGCGGCTGCCCTGGAGCGACCTCGGCGTGAAGGCGCTCTACCTCGAGGTCGCGGTGATGGCGCTGATCTTCGCGGCGGTCGGCTTCTACCAGTACGACACGCGCAACGTCTTCGAGAACCCGAAGGTGATCAACTCGAACGCGTACGCGCGGTTCTTCCGCGTCAACTCCGTGTTCTGGGATCCGTCCATCTACGGGCGGTTCCTCGTGATCGCGATCGTCCCGAGCGTCGTCCTGATCGTGCTCGGGCGGTCGGTGCGCCTCGCCTGGGCTGCGGCCGCCGCCGTGCTCGTCACCTGGCTCGGGCTCTTGATCTCGTTCTCGCAGTCGAGCTTCGCCGCGCTGCTCGTCGCCGTCGTCGGAGTCGCGATCGTCGCCTGGCGCTGGCGGTCGGTCGTCGCGATCGCCCTCGTCCTCGTCGTGCTCTCCGGCGTCGCGGTCGCGCAGCCGACGATCCGGCGCTCGATCGTCCACCACACGCACACGGGGCTGAACAGCGCGACGAGCGGCCGCGCGAGCCTCGTCGCCAACGGGATCCGGATCGCCGCCGCGCACCCGGTGATCGGCGTCGGCGTCGGCGGGTTCAAGCACGCGTACGCCCAGCGGCTGCACCTGCGGGGGAAGGCGCCGAAGGTCGCCGCCTCGCACGACGCGCCGGTGACGGTGGCGGCGGAGACGGGGGTCGTCGGGCTTGCGCTCGCGACCTGGCTCGCCTTCGGCGTGCTCGTTGCCGCGTTCCGCCGCCTCGACGGGACCTTCCGCGGGCGCGCCTCTCTCGTCTTCGGGCTCGCGATAGCTGCGATCCTGTGCCATTCGCTCTTCTACAACGACTTCTTCGAGGATCCGATGACCTGGATGCTGTTCGGCCTCGTCGCGGTGGCGGCGCCGCGCGAGGGTGAGCCCGAGGCGGCGGCCGAGACCCACGCCGAGCCCGAGGCGGTGGCGGTGTGATCGAGCAGTGGCGGCGGGCGCTCGTGCTCGCGCCGCACACCGACGACGGCGAGTTCGGCTGCGGCGGGACGATGGCGCGACTCGCCGACGCCGGCGCGGAGGTCTGGTACGTCGCCTTCTCGATCGCGACGCGGTCGCTGCCGGAGGGCTTCCCGCCGGACACGCTCGCGCGCGAGGTGCGCGAGGCGACCGCACAGCTCGGCGTCCCCGAGCAACGGCTGACCGTCCACGACTTCGATGTGCGCACGTTTCCGGAGCACCGGCAGGACATCCTCGAGCTGCTCGTCGCGCTCTGGGAGGACTGGCAGCCCGACGTCGTCTTCCAGCCGAGCCTCCACGACATCCACCAGGACCACCGCACGATCGCCGAGGAGGGCCTGCGCGCGTTCAAGCGGACGACGATCCTCGGCTACGAGATCCCCTGGAACAACTTCGAGTTTTCCTACCAGTGGTACGTCGCGCTCGAGGAGCGCCACGTCGAGCGGAAGGTCGCCGCGCTCGAGCGGTACGCGTCGCAGCAGCACCGCCGCTACGCCGACCCGGAGTACGTCCGCAACCTCGCGCGGACGCACGGGATCAACGTCAACCGCGACTACGCCGAGGTGTTCCAGGTCTATCGCGTGATCACGTGACTGCTGCAACCCATGCGCTCTCGGACGGCAACCGGATCCCGCTGCTCGGGCTCGGCGTCTGGCAGGTCGAGAGCGGCCGCGAGTGCGTGGACGCCGTCCGCTGGGCGCTCGAGCTCGGCTACCGGCACATCGACACGGCCCAGGCGTACGGGAACGAGGAGAGCGTCGGGCAGGGGCTGCGCGAGAGCGGCGTCCCGCGCGACGAGATCTTCCTGACGACGAAGTTCTATCCCGGCCGTCGCGGCGATCCGGCGGCCGAGGCGGAGCGGAGCCTGCAGCGGCTCGGCGTCGACTACGTCGACCTCTACATCATCCACTGGCCCCAGGGCGGACCCACGTGGGCCTGGCCGGGGATGGAGCGGGCGCACGAGCTCGGCCATGCGCGCTCGATCGGCGTCTCCAACTTCAACGTCGGCGAGCTCGACGCGCTCCTGGCCGAGGCGACGACGAGGCCCGTGGTCGACCAGGTCCAGTTCAGCCCCTACGAGTACCGCAGGGCTCTCCTCGGCGCGTGCGAGGAGCACGCGATCGCGCTCGAGGCGTACAGCCCTCTGGGAACCGGCCGCCACCTCTCGAGCGACGTCGCGGCGCGCATCGCGGCGCGGCACGGCCGCACGCCCGCGCAGGTCCTGCTGCGCTGGTGCGTCCAGCGCGGCATCCCGGTCATCCCCAAGTCGATCCACCGCGGGCGGATCGCGGAGAACGCGCAGATCTTCGACTTCACGCTCGGCGACGAGGATCTCGCCGAGCTCGACGGGCTCGACACGACCGGCGGCACCGCTACCGCAGTCGAGCGGAAGTGGTGGCCGGGCTAGTCCCCCCGCCGGGGGGTTACTGCAGGAGCGGCGAGGGCGGGATGCGGGTCGTGCCGCGGATCCCGTCGACGACGAACGCGACCTCGTCGACGTAGCACCAGCTCCAGTCCTCGCCGGGCTCGAGCGAGCGGATGATCGGGTGCGACGTCGCATGGGCGTGCGCCGTCGCGTGCTTGTTCGGCGAGTCGTCGCAGCAGCCGACATGGCCGCACTCGAGGCAGATCCGGAGGTGCAGCCACTTGCCGCCCATCTTCAGGCACTCCTCGCACCCGTCGGTCGATTCGGGCAGCTCGAGGACCTCGATCTGGTCGAGATGCGTGCAGACGGTGCTCACGCCGCGCCCTCGACGGCCGCCGTGTGCGCGAGGTGCGCGTGCACGAACTGGACGACCATCGCGCCTTCGCCGACGGCCGTGGCGCAGCGCTTTGTCGAACCGGAGCGAACGTCGCCGGCGGCGAACACGCCGGGGACGTCCGTCTCCAGGAGGTTCTCCCGGCCGGCCGCCGTGCCGGTGAGGATGAAGCCGTCGTGGTCGCGGCCGACCGTGTCGTCCAGCCACTCGGTGCAGGGCTTCGCGCCCAGGAAGAGGAACAGGAACGAGAAGGGGAGACGGGCGCCGCTCGTCAGGGTGACGCAGGAGAGACGTCCGTCCTCACCGTGCAGCGCCGCGATCTCGCAGCGGTCGCGGACGGTGACGCCGTAGCGGTCGAGCTCCCGGATCAGGTAGTCCGACATCGTCTCGCGAAGGTCGGCGCGGCGGTGGAGAAGCGTCACGAGCGCTCCTCCGCGGGCGAGCCAGACCGCGGCCTGGCCGGCGGAGTTGCCGCCGCCGACGACCCCCACGCGCTGCGCCGCGCAGAGCTGTCCCTCGGGAGCTCCGGCCGCGTAGAAGACGCACCGTCCCTCGAACTCGTCGAGGCGGTCGACCGGGAGGCGGCGGTACTGCGCGCCCGTCGCGAGCAGGACGGCGCGCGCGGCGACCTCGCGCTCGTCCTCGAGGCGGACGAGATGGCGGCCGTTCCCCGGCTCGAGGGAGAGGGCGCGGTACGGCGTCGCCGTGCGCGCGCGGAACTTGCGCGCCTGGGTGACGGCGCGGCTCGTCAGCTCGGTGCCGCTGATCCCGGCGGGGAAGCCGAGGTAGTTCTCGATCCGGCGCGACGAGCCCGCCTGGCCGCCGAGCGCGGTGCCCTCGACGACGAGCGTGTCGAGCCCTTCCGAGGCGCCGTAGACCGCGGCGCCGAGGCCCGCAGGGCCGGCTCCGACGATCAGCAGGTCGACCTCCTCGCGCGGCGCGAGCTCGAGTCCGATCCCGAGCGCGCGGTAGAGCTGGCCGGGCGTCGGAGCGTACAGCTCCGCGCCGCCGGGAAGCCGGACGAGCGGCGCGGCGCCGCCGCCGGGCGGGTCGGCATCGTCCCAGGTGTACGGCAGGCGGTTCGCGCGCGCGAAGTCGAGCGTCCGCATCGTCTGCTCGGAGCCGTGCGGGCCGACCACCTCGATGCCGACGCCGTCGACGCTCTGCAACGCCTCGCGCCGCGCGATGAACGTCGAGAGGAGCAGATCGCTCAGCAGGCTGTCGTCGTCGAGGAGCGAGCGCAGCGCGCTGCGCTCTACCGCGATGTACCGCGTCGGCTTCGTCACGAGCGCGCTGACGAAGACGGTCTGGCCCGAGAGGAGGTTCAGCTCGCCGAGGAATCCCGAAGGGCCGTGGCGGACGATCTCGTTGCCGGCGGCGTCGACGATCGCGACCTCTCCTTCGCGGATCGCGATGAACGGGTACGTCCGATCGCCGACCTGGTAGAGCAGCTCGCCGGCCGGAGCCGAGCGCTCCTCGCCGAACTCGGCCAGGGTCGCCAGCTGCGACGGGGAGAGCAGTGGGCTCGCGGGTGCTGACACGTAGTGCTCCTTCGGGCGACGGTCGGTGCCGATGCGAGGAATCGTGCCTGTCGGGGTCAGGTCTGCGCAGCCGCCGGCGCTGCCCCGCGATCGTGACGCGGCAGCACGAGTTCGTCTCTCATTCAGATCCCGATCTTCGCGCCGCCGCCTCGGCCCTGCATCGGCGTCGTCTCCGATCGGCTGCGCGAATGCCGCGGGTCGCCCCGGCGGAGCACGCCGGCGGCGAGCGCCATGATCGCGACGAGGACGGCGACGACGCAGAACGACGTCGTCAGCGACGACGCGGAGGCGATGCCGCCGATCACGCCCGGCGCGACGAGGCCGCTGGCGTAGGCGACGCCGGCGACGCCCGCGATGCTGCGGGCGGGGTGGGGGCCGACGCGCCCGGCCGCCGCGAAGACGAGCGGGACGACGAGGGCGACGCCGATCCCGAGGAGCGCGAACCCGACGAGCCCGACGGCCAGGTCGGGCGCGAGGACGACCGTGACGGCGCCGGCGGCGGCGCACGCTCCCGAGAGCCGGACCGTGGGAACCGGACCCAGCCTCCGGATCACGTGGTCGCCGACGAGCCTGGCCGCCGCCATCGTCACCGCGAACGCCGACACGGCCAGCGCCGCGACACTCGCCGAGCCGCCGAGCTCGTCCCGGATGTAGAGCGCCGACCAGTCGGTTCCGGCCTGCTCGGCGAAGACGGCGCAGAGGCCGACGAGCCCGATCAGGAGGATGGGCCGCGTCGGCAGGGCGAAGGTTGGCGGCGCAGCGGCCTCCGCCGAGGTCGGGTCGTCGAGCAGGAGCCGGGCCGCGGCCGCGCCGAGCGCCGCCAGGGCCGCCGCCTCGACCGCGAACTGGAGGCGTGCGTCGACGCCGGCGTGGGTGGCCAGCGCCGAGACCCCCGCGCCGCCGAGGACGCCGACGCTCCAGAAGCCGTGGAAGCTCGACATGACCGAGCGGCCGAACGCCTTCTCGACGAGGACGCCCTCGGCGTTCATGGCCATGTCGGCCAGGCCGGCGGTCGCGCCGAAGACGAGCAGGACGGCGCAGAGCACGCCGAGCGACGTCGGCAGCGCCGGCAGGACGAGGGCGGCGCACCAGGCGACGATCGTCGCGGTGACGAGCGGCCGGAGCGCATAGCGGTGGGCGAGGCGCCCCGAGAACGGCATCGCGATCAGCGCGCCGATGCCGGGGAAGAGCAGCGCGAGGCCGAGGCGGCCGGCGTCGAGGCCGACGTGGGACGCGATCCACGGAATGCGGGCCGCGAAGCTCCCCGCCACGCACCCGTGAACCGCGAACACGGCCGCGGTCGCGCGTCGCGCGCGCCGTACCTCGGGCGCGGGCGTCGCCCGCCCCGGAACCGTCGTCGCCGCCGCGGTCACGATCCGAGCCTATCCCGCCGATAACCGGGTCGATGCTCCCCGTCCTTCCCCGGCGCGCGGCCGAGTGGCTCGCGCTCGCGGCGGTCGCCCTCACGGCGGCCGGCTGCGCCTCCGCCTCGGGCGGCGGCGCCGGACCGTCCTCGGCGGCGGGCCCGCTGGAGGCGCGCGCGGCCGCGATCGAGCGGGCGGCGGCGCGCGAGCTGCCGGGCCAGCTGCGGCGCGACGCGGCGCTTCGTCGCGCCGACACCGAGACCCGCGCGCAGGCGCTCCGCTGGTTCGCGTCGACCCGCCTGGGGCTGTTCGTCCACTACGGGCCGTCGTCGCTGCTCGCGGCGCCGACCGACGACGCGTGGTGGCGCGGCGTGCACGCGGCGTCGTATCCCTCGGTCGTCCGGCGCTTCCGGCCCGACGTGACGCGCGCGGTGCAGGAGTGGGTCGCGCTCGCGCAGGCGGCGCGCGCCGCGTACATCGTCGTCACGGTCAAGCACCACGACGGCTACACGCTCTGGCACAGCGGCCTCGGCGCGTGGGGGGTGAGCAGCGCGAACGATCTGCTCGCGGCGCTCGCTCCCGCGAGCCGCCGCGCCCACCTGCCGCTGTTCCTCTACTACTCGACGCTCGACCTGCACGAGCCGACGTACGGCCGCGACAAGGCGGCGTACCTCGTGTTCGCGCGCGCGCAGCTCCGTGAGCTCCTGACCGGCTACGGACCGGTCGCCGGCGTCTGGTTCGACGGCACGTGGGACCACGAGCTGACGAACGCGCAGCTGGAGGGGCTCTACCGGCTCGTCCACCGGCTGCAGCCGTGGGCGCTCGTCGTCACGAACCACCACCATCTGCCGCTGCCGGGCGAGGACTACCAGACGTTCGAGGCGGGCTTCCCCGGCCAGCCGCCGCCCGGCTGGCCGCAGACGCCGGTCTCGAGGCTCCCGCACCAGGCGGCGATCGCGCTCGGGCCGACCTGGTTCTGGGACGGGCACGCCGTGCCGCGGACGCCGGCCCGGCTCGAGCGCCTGATCGACGAGGCGAAGGCGACGCGCACGAGCCTGCTCGTGGACATCCCGCCGCGGCCGGACGGGACGTACGCCCCCGGCGTGCTCGCGGTCGTCCGCCGCGCCGCGACCGCAACGTCGCCGTAACTCAAGTCCCCCGTTCGGGGTGCCGACAAGCCCACGTGTGAGCGCCGTCGATCCCGTCAGCGTCGATCCCGTCTGGGAGCCGGAGCTCGCCGCCGTCGCCCGGGCCCGGATCTCCGTGCGCTGGAAGCTCGGCGCCCTCGTGCTCGGGGCGGCCGTGGCGCACGCGCTGCTCGCGTACCTCCGGCTCGTGCCGACGGCGTTCCCGGACGAGTACCTCTACGCGGCGCTCGGACGGTCGATCGCCGCGGGGCATCTGCCCTCGGTGCGCGGAACCGCAGCGCACTTCCCGGCGCTGCTCCAGCCGCTGCTGACCGCGCCCGCGTGGCTGCTGCCGCGCGTCGAGCTGTCGCTCCGCGCCATCCAGACGCTGAACGCGGTCGCCGTCGCGCTCGCCGCCGTGCCCGCATACCTGCTCGCGCGGAAGGTGCGGCTTGGCGAGAGCACCGCGCTCGCGGTCGCCGCGCTCGCCGTCGTCGTCCCGCAACTCTCGCTCGCGAGCCAGGTGCTGTCCGAGCCGATCGCGTATCCGCTCGCGCTCGGCGCGGTCGCCGCCGCCGTGGCGCTCGTGGAGCGGCCGGGCCGGCGCGCCACCGTCGTCTTCCTCGTCCTCGCCGTGCTCGCCGGGGCCGCGCGCGTCCAGCTCGCGGTGCTGCCGCTGTGCGCGCTCGTCGCGGTCGTCGCGGACGGGCTCCGCGCCGGCGGCGTGCGCCCGGCCCTGCGCCGCCAGCGCGTCCTCGTCGCGTTCGTCGCGCTCGAAGCCCTCGCTGCGCTCGGTCTGGCCGCGACCGGCCGGGTCGGCTACTACGCGACGCTGCTCCCGTCGGGCTCCGCGCTCGCGGGCGGATGGAAGCTCGCGCCGAGCGACCTCTACGTGCTCGTCCTCTCGGCCGGGATCGTGATCGCGCCGGCGGGGCTCGTCGGCGGCGCGCTCGCGCTCGTGCGGCCGCGCTTCCGCGCGGAGCTCGCCTTCGGCGTGGTCTCGGCCTCCTTCCTCGCCGCGCTGCTCGCCCAGGCCTGCCTGTACGGCGACACGGACCTCCTCCAGGAGCGCTATCTGTTCTACGCCGTGCCGCTGCTCGCCGTCGCCTTCGGCCTGCGGATGACCCGCCGGCCGCGCGGGTGGCAGGCCGAGGCGTCCGTCGCCGCCGCGATCGCCACCTTCGCCGGGCTCGTCCCGCTCGCCGGCTACGTCGCCGCCCAGACCTCGCCCGCGCCGCTCGAGGGCGCCGTCCGGCGGCTGCAGCTGGTGGTCGGCGACCCGGGGACGGCGTCGCTCGTCGTCGCCCTCGCGGCGACCCTCGGCGCCGCCGTCGGCATCGCCGCGGCGAGCCGCCGGCGCTGGGTCGCCGGTGCGCTCCTCGGCGCCTCGATCCTCGTCGCCGCCGTCGCCTTCGGCGGAGGCGTCTCCTGGGAGCGGACGACGAACGTCGCGCTCCGGCACGGGCTGCTCCCGGCCGACCTCGCGTGGATCGACCACTCGGGCGTGCGCGCTCCCGCCTTCCTCGCCGCGCCCGGGAGCCAGCGGAGCACCGTGCTCGAGACGCTGTTCTGGAACCGCCGCGTCGACCGCGTCCTGCTCCTGCCCGGGGCGAAGGCGCCGGACAAGTTCGCCGCGCCGCAGCTCGCCGTCGACGGCGACGGGCGGCTGCTCCTCTCGGGGCGCACGATCTCGACGCCGCTCGTCGTCGACAGCTCCGCCTCGACCGTGCAGCTCCGTGAGGCGAAGCTCGTCCGCGAGCAAGGGCCGCTCGGCCTCTGGCGGCCCGCAGGCGCCGACCGGCTCGGGCTGATGATGTGGGGTCGCCTCGCCAACGGGATGCTGCTGAACGCGGGCGGGATCTGGCTCTGGCCGGACCGGCGGCCGGCGGCCGGCTGGGTCACGTTCCAGGTGCGCAGCGCCTATCCGGCGCCCGGCTCGTTCACGCTCTTCGACCACGACCGCCCGACACTGCGCGTGGCCGTCCGTCCGAACGCGCCGGCGACGGTCCGGGTGCCCTTCTGCGGGGGCGCGCGCTTCGCCCGGGGCTTCGAGTCGCGGAATGCGGCCACGAGCGCGCCACGCTACGTGCCCGACGCGGCCGCCTGCCGCTAGTTCGGGCCTCAGCCGCGCGAGCCGAGCGCGCCGATCGCGGAGATCAGCTCCTGGTGGCGGCGCTCCTCGTCGCTCGGCGCCGGCTCGTCCCCGCCCTTCGCGCGCCGCTGCTCGAGCGTGTCGACGGGTTTGACGATGAAGAAGAAGACGGC
>Ga0335077_10009494_pt1 | contig 12080 bp, 5 predicted proteins | sample Lox_Sample_31_FD_207151 | JGI IMG/M metagenome (GOLD analysis project Ga0335077, IMG submission 207151) | Soil microbial communities from Loxahatchee National Wildlife Refuge, Florida, United States - Lox_Sample_3.1 | ecosystem: Environmental > Terrestrial > Soil > Wetlands | place: USA: Florida...
ACCAATAAAACGGACATCGGCAACAGCTTGCATTCGAGTTTGAAGCCAAACCCCTCTCACGTCGGCAAAATCAATCGTGAGGTTTACCTTTTTCAGCATCCAGGAAGGATTTTTCACCATTTGCCCTTCGAGGTGACGAACCAGGAACGAATGTGCGTCGACCCATGCTGTTCCCCGAATCAGCTCAGTCTCTTTACGTTTAGGATCCAGTCCGACCAAATAGCAGCGAGTGCCGTTGAATGTGGTCATTCCCAGGTAGGAAAGGAAATAGTTTGAGGTATCGATTGCGGCTGACGTCGACTTCAGTGAGGACATCTCGATCTCATGTTGAAGGATTTTGCGCACGACGTCTTCACCTCGGCTGCTCCCGATTCTTTTTTGGATCAGATAGGATTTCTCACTGGGCGGCAAGTAATCGATAGCAGCGGTTACTACGGAGTTGGGCTCTGAATTTCTTTGACCCGATAGTAGGCGGTACTCTCGAATTACTTCATAAGGTGTTTCAGGCCGAGGAGCTGATTCAGCCGCTTGCATTTGCTGAATAATGGAGGTGAGTTGGGGATTATCTTTGATCGCATTCTGCGGGGCTAATTGCTGTGCACCTGCCCCGGTTCCGAGGAAGACTATGAGCCAGCCAACGGGTTTCCAATTCAGCATTGCCTTGAACACTCTGGCGGATGTTGCACTTTTAATGCCACCCTGTCCTGGCTTGCTTCCAAGCGGATGCAGCACTGTGTAAAACACTGAATATCGAATTTGCCTCCTGGCGGGAGATTCTGTCCTACAGTCGATCGTGTAGAAGTCCTCTGCCAAAACCGGCCTTTCGCATCATTGACCGGCGGATCATTGCGCTCTAACATTCCCTTGCAATGTCCGTCCCCGATGAGTTTGTCAGTCAAACGATTTCCCACTATCGAATTGTCGAAAAACTTGGTGGTGGGGGCATGGGCGTTGTGTACAAAGCCGAAGACATTGAACTCGGCCGCTTCGTCGCCCTGAAATTTCTGCCTGATGATGTAGTTCGCGACCCACAGGCTTTGGAGCGCTTTCGTCGCGAGGCCCGTGCCGCTTCCGGGCTGAATCATCCCAATATCTGCACGGTTTATGAAGTAGGTCAGCACGAAGGACGCCCCTTCATCGCGATGGAGTTCCTGGAAGGCTCAACGCTAAAGCATGCCATTCCGGGTCGTGGAATGAATCAGGAACAAGTGTTGGATCTTGCCATTCAGATTGCGGATGGCCTTGATGCTGCTCATAGCGAAGGCATCATTCATCGAGACATAAAGCCCGCGAACATTTTCATAACAAAACGTGGGCACGCGAAGATTCTCGATTTCGGTCTCGCGAAGATTGTCCAAAGGCCGGTGGATCGAGCCTCCGTTGTAGCCGCCGCACCCACAGCGTTGAGCGACGAACACCTGACCAGTCCCGGTACTACGCTGGGCACGGTTGCATATATGTCGCCCGAGCAAGTGCGAGGACAGGAACTCGATGGACGCAGCGATGTGTTCTCGTTTGGGGTTGTGATGTACGAAATGGCGACCGGAGTATTGCCCTTTCGGGGAGATACATCGGGAGTTATTTTTAATGCGATTTTAGAGCGCCAACCGGTCTCGCCACTTCGCATCAATCCCGATCTGCCCCCCGATCTGGAGCGAATTGTCAACAAGGCGCTGGAGAAAGATCGCGAACTGCGTTATCAGCACGCTAGCGATATGCGCAGCGATCTCAAACGGCTGAGACGTGAATCAGAGTCCGGCTTCAGCAAGCGCGTGGACTATCAACCCGGAACACAGAGAAACCGGAAGGTCATCATTGCTTCGGTAGCAGCGATATTGATGATTCTCATTGCTGTTATTGTGGGCTTACGCTATCGTTCTGGCTCTTTGCCGGCCGCCAACGCAACACCACCAGTAACAACAGCAGAGCCGAAGCTCAGAACACTCGCGGTATTGCCATTCCGTGATCTGTCGGGTCAAGCAGATCAAGTATGGGGGATCGGGGTCGCCGATGCGATTATTGGTCGCCTGGCAACGCTACAGAACCTTGCCGTCCGTCCTACTAACTCTGTTCTCAAGTATGCGAAAGGGGTGGATGATCCAACGCAAGCCGCGCGAGAGTTGGAAGTAGATTCGGTGCTGGCGGGAAGTTATCAGCGTTCGGCAGGAATCATGCGAGTTTCGGTGCAGTTGATTGATCACGGGGCCGCCCGCTGGGCGAGCCGGTATGACTTGCAAAGTGGTGATCTCTTGCATTTTGAAGACGAGGTCGCACAAAACGTCGTGGACGGATTGAGTCTGCAGCTTTCGGGCACGGAGCAGCAGTTGTTGAAAGCTCCTTCAACCTCGTCTTCCGAGGCTTATAACCTCTTGTTGCAGGGGCGAGCATTCTGGGCCGACTATTTTATGAACTCGCAGCAAGAGTCGTTGCACAACGCTGAACAAATGGCCCGAGAAGCTGTTAATAAGGATCCCGCCTTTGTTGATGCGTATGCTTTTCTGGCTCACACGTATGCGCTGGAGGCGACAAACTTTCAGGAGAATGGGGCACATAACCTGTCGCTGGCCGAGCAGGCAGCGCGCAAAGCCGTTTCATTGAACCCCAACTCGTTTGAGCCGAACCTGGCATTGGGAGCGGTTTACAGCGAGCAAGGCAAAGAGGAGGAAGCGATAAGGCTCCTGCGCCAAAGCGTGACACTCGCACCTAATTCGCCGGTTGCATGGAAGTATTTGGGATACTGCTATCACTATGCAGGTTTGACCGATCTCGCCGAAGCCGCATTTCGGCGCGGGCGTGACTTGGATCCTACGCCGGCCCAGGCATACTGGATGCATGGACGGATGCTGTTATATCAAGGAAAAGCGCACGAGGCCGAAGAAGAGGTGCGACGCGCTTTAGACAGGTATCCTGACCAATTTAAGCTCCTAACCATGCTGGGGTACTTTCTGTATTACCAAGGAAAAACGGACGAGGCACAAAGTTACCTGGACCGTGCGGTGCGCGCCAGCGGTGCACAAGCTGACGAAGAGCCCATGGTTATAGCCGCGATCGTCCACGCCTCGCGTGGCGAGCGGGAGAAAATCAATCCGAAGGTGTTTCGTTATCGACCTGAAGACGTTATCGACGGGGACATGGCCGAATGGATTGGCGCTGTGTACGCATTACTGGGTGAGAACGCTTCTGCGGTTTCTTGGCTTCGACAAGCGGTTGAACGCGGCAATCGGAATTTTCCCTGGTTCCAGGTCGACAAGAACTGGGATAAGGTTCGCGGACATCCGGATTTCCAGCATCTCATGCAGCAAGTAGAGGAATATTGGAAGCGCTACAAGGAAGAATTCGGGCAGGTTCAGCCATGATGCCAAGGACTGTCGACGCTGCTCTAGTAATACCGGGTAATCGCAAGTGGTCGCGGTGGGCGAAGTACATCATGCTCGCCGACGATGACAGTGGAGCACCGGTCTTGATCGATGTTCAGGTTTGACGAATACATTGGGTAAGTTGATACAGGCTTCCTTGCTGAGGTGGTCCCGGCGGGCCACTCAGATTGGCGCGGCCACAATTCTTCTTTCCGGTTTGGTTGCGGTTCAGGCAGTTGGCCAAGCAGCTAGCGGTACTCTGCGCGGCAGAGTGTCAGACACTCACGGTCATACAGTCAGCGACGCTCAGGTGCTGCTCTACATCGGCGCCGGCACCGAGGTGACGGCAACTGCAGTAAGCGATCAACTCGGCCAGTTCGAATTCATCCACCTTGCACCTGCCAGGGACTATCGGTTGCGCGTTCAGCACAGTGGATATGTCAGCATCGAGGCTGCGGGCATTTTCTTGCGGACAGGGGAGACAAGGGAACTGCAAATCACTCTAGATCCGCGGCGAGCTCTGTCAAACGCGGTGACGGAGATCAATACCGCCGGCGTGCGACAGCAGGTGCGCACACTCCCGGTACGCGGGCAGGCATCGGGCAATCTCGAGACACTCACCCCAGGAGCCGGCGCAACCGGAGGCACGTTCGGGTCGTTTCCAATCAACGGCAGCCGCCAACAATTCAACACCTATATCGTCAGCGGCACGAATAACCTCGATCCATTCCGGAGTGCAGAAGCCATTGGCCAAGGCGGCGCCTTCGGTGCTCCGGCGGTTCTGCTGCCGCTCAATGCTATCCAGGAAATCGATGTGCAGACCAACACTGGGGCGGAGTTTGGTCCGTCAGGAGCGGCGGTGCTAACCGCCATCAAGAGTGGCGGACCCCGGCTGCACGGGTCAGTGTTTGAATTTTTCGATAACGACAAGCTAGCTGCGAATAATTTCTATAACAACGCCTTTGGCAACCCGCGTCCTGAATTTCGGAACAACCAGTTCGGGTTTACCGTGGGCGGTCCGCTGCCATACAGCAGTTATTTCTTCAGTTCGTATGAAGGGCAGCATGAGCGTGTCGGCGTTACCGCCGCATCTCGATTTCCTACGGATGGGGAAATTGCGACGGCAACATCGCTGGTCGCGGGAACTGGGCGTTCGGTCAACGCACTGGCCTCGCCGATTCTGGCGCTCTACCCCGCCTCGCTGGGCCAAGGTCCGCTCAGTTTTACTGATATTGGGCGCAGCGACGGCAACACAGTAACCTTCAAGGCGGATCACGGCGAGGGTGGCAAGAGCAGTGTCTCGGGTACGTATGCATTCGGCGAAAACCGTCAGAGTTTTCCCCAGGGGCAGTTCGGATTGGGTGGGGGGTCGCGGCTGCCCGCTTACGCTTCGCATTCCCACGACATCGTGCAGTTGTTTGCTACACAGTGGCAACGAGCGCTGTCAGCGCGACTGCTCAACTCTGCCCGGGTCGGCTATTCGCGTTACAACGAAACAACGTTTCCTGGAGACGAGGGCTTCAACGCAACCACAATCGGCTTGAACACCGGAGTCACCACGGCGCGTGACTCCGGACTGCCGGAAATCGATATTGCGCCCGGAGAATACGAAAATCTTGGCGCTCCTTCCTCGCTGCCGCGCGGTCGCGCCAGCAATGTGTACGATTTCTCGGACCTTATCAGTTGGAATCGCGGCTCACACCAATGGAGGTTCGGCGGCAGCCTAACATTACTCCAGGAGAACGCCTTCACAGATACGGGCATGCGTGGGCGGCTGGTGTTCGATGGCTCGCAACTGGGCGATCAACTGTCGGGCAGCTTCGCGATTGCCAGCTTGGTGGATCTGCTGGCTGGCCTGCCGGCTCCCGGTGTAACCACCATCGCACGTGGTGACTCACAACGCTACTTGCGCCAGCATCGCTTGGCCGGGTTCATCGAAGATGGCTGGCAGCTCCGGCCAAACCTGAAGGTCACGCTTGGATTACGCCACGATCAATTCTCAGTGCCCACCGAGAAGCAGGGCCGGCTGAGTAATTTCCTTCCGGAGGCCGGGCTGGTGTTGGTCGGCACTGGCGGACTGGCTCATGAATATCAGCCGAACATCAACGACTTCGCGCCACGGGTGGCGTTTTCGCTCGGATTAGGCGGCTCTCGCGTGGTAAGGGGCGGATGGGGAATGTATTTTAACGCCCAGTCTTTTGATGTATTCATGGATAACAGCAATAACGCGAACTCGATACTTGCAGGGCCGGTTTTTAATCCCGTTGGTTCCAGTGCGATCTTCACAATTACGCCGCCGGCGCCAGTGCCGTTTGGTCCGGGCGTCCAGATCTTTGGGCCGGCTGCACCACAGCCGCCTTTCGATGTTTTCGCTGTGAACACCCATTTTCCCGATCCCCGCTATCAGGACTTTGATCTCGAATTCGAGCAACGGCTCGGCACACAACAATCTTTGCGCATCGCGTATTACGGCACGCGCGGCACTGATTTGCCCGTGGTGATTGATGTCAATCAGCCAACCACGGGAGGTTCTGACCAGGTGAACGAGCAGGCTCGGCGGCCGTTTGCGGCTGTGTACCCTCAGTTTCGCGTGATCAATACGCTTTCTGATATCGCATCTTCGAACTACAACAGCCTCCAGGTCTCCGCGCAACGCACGGCAGCAAATGTGACATTTCGCGCCAGCTATACGTTTTCCAAATCGCTGGATGATGCGTCAGGTGCTGGCGGATTTTACCGCGGGCCGGTGGAAGACAGCCGCGACCTGCGCCGAGACTACGGGCGCTCGGATTTCGACCTTCGCCATCGGTTCACTATTACTTATGCCTGGCGCGTACCTTCACCTACCGGTGTGCCGGGCTGGCTGCATGCGGTGGCTTCTAACTGGCAATTGAATGGCATTACGACCCTGCAAACAGGCGGTCCTATCAACATCACTTTGCCTTTCGATAATTCTGGGACGGGTGAGTTTCGCGACCGCCCGAATCTGGTTGGCAATCCTCATGTGGCGTTCAATCCACTGGGGCCCTATCTGAATCCGGCCGCTTTCGCGCAGCCTTTGCCGGGGACCTACGGCAATCTGGGAAGAAACGCGTTCAGCGGACCAGGGCTGAATGATTTCGATATGTCATTGGTCAAATCTCAGCAGATCGCACGTGATTGGTCGTTGCGCCTGCGCGCCGAATTCTTCAACGTGTGGAACCACCCGAACTTTGCCAACCCGTCGACGACTTTCGGGTCGGGCTTCCGTTTGACCAGTACTCCGGATTCGTTTAATCCTTATTTCGGCAACGGCAGCCCGCGGAACGTGCAGCTCGTCGCCGAGCTGGAGTTCTAAGCGCCGCTTCCGTAGAGATCAGGAGATACCGTGAATCCTCTGGTTCAGGATATTCGTTATGGCCTGCGCATGCTTGCGAAGTCACCAGCTTTTACGGGGATTGCGGTGCTTACGTTGGCGCTGGGAATCGGCGCAAATACCACGCTTTTTTCCGTGGTCAATGGGGTGCTGCTGAACCCGCTGCAGTTTGCAAAATCCAATGAACTGGTAGCCGTGTATGGAAAACCATCGGGATATGACAAAGTCCCAATCAGCTATTTGAATTTTCTTGATTGGCAGCGCGAAGCACACACCTTTTCTTCTATGGCGGTTTACCGGAGTCAGGATTACAACCTCACCGGCAGTGATGAAGGTGAGCGACTGAGCGGATACATGGTTTCGTCGCAGTTTTTCTCAACCCTGCGTATTAATCCTGTGTTGGGACGCCTATTTCGCAGCGATGACGATCAATTGGGCGCTAGTCCAGTTGCGGTCATTAGCGGAGGGCTGTGGGAGCGCAAATTCGGTTCTTCGCCTAATGTGCTCGGAAAAACGATGCTTCTAAATGGTGCCTCGTACGTCATCGTCGGGGTCATTCCAAAAAATTTCAGCTTTTATGGTAACCAGCGCGATGTCTACACGGCTATCGGGCAATGGAGCGATGCAAGCTTTCGCGATCGCCGCATATCGGTGAGTGCGCGAGCCTTGGGCCGTCTCAAGCTGGGGATAACCATCGCGCAAGCGCAGGCCGATATGGGCAACATCGCGCGCGATCTCGCCGCAGCCTATCCCGACGCTAACAAAGACCTGGGTATCGCCGTCATTTCGATGAAAGACGACATGGTCGGCGACGTCCAACCACTCCTGCTGGTGCTTCTGGCTGCGGTCGGATTCTTGTTACTGATTACCTGCGCAAATGTGGCGAGTCTTCTTCTCGCACGCTCGATAGCAAGATCTCGGGAACTGGTAATACGCGCTGCCATAGGAGCGAGTTATAGCCGGCTGATACGCCAGCTTCTCACGGAAAGCATTTTGCTCGCCGGCTTCGGCGGAGCGCTGGGTCTGCTGCTCGCATTCGGGGGTACCAAAGCGGTGGTCAGTTGGATGCCTGCGGCTTTGCCGCGCGCGAATGAAGTCTCCATAGACTCGCGCGTTCTGCTTTTTACCCTGGCGTTGTCGATCTTTGCAGGAATCATCTTCGGTCTTTCGCCGGCAGTTAGCACGGCCCGTGTCAGCCTGATCGAGGTCCTTAAGGAGAGCGGCCGCGGTTCAACTGGCGCCCATCATCGGCTGCACGGAATTTTTGTGGCCGGAGAAATTGCCATCGCTTTGGTTCTGCTGGTTGGGGCGGGACTGATGCTCCGTAGTCTGGCTGCTCTGTGGCGAGTTGATCCCGGGTTCAATCCAAGCCATGCGATCACGTTCAGCGTCTCGCTGCCTGCAACGCCTTCTACGACGTCCGCTGAAACTCGCGCTCGCCTCCGCCACTTTGATGACGTACTGCAATCGATACCCGGCGTTCAGGCCGTTTCCGTTACCCTCGGTTCACGCCCGATGATTCACGATTCGTCCTTGCCTTTTTGGATCGAAGGCGAACCCAAACCCGCGAATGACATGGACATGCACCAAGCGATGTTTTATCTGGCGGAAGCCGGCTTTCAGCAGGCGATGGGCATACGGCTGATTCGCGGCAGATTTATAACACCGCAAGATGATGAGCATTCGCCGATGGTCATTGATATTGACGATGCCTTTGCGCGTGCCTTTTTTCCCGGTCAGGACTCGATTGGCAAGCGGGTTAACCTCACCCAGTTCAACGTGCAAGCGGAAATTGTTGGCGTGGTCGCACATGTGAAGCAATGGGGACCCGGGAACGATTCCAAATCGGCCATCGAGGCGCAATTCTTCTATCCATTTATGCAGATTCCCGAGAAGATCATGCCGTTAGTAGCCAATGGAGTTGCGGTAGTTCTGCGCACCCGCGGTGATCCAACGGAAGTGATGAGCCGGGTGCGCGAGGCGACCAGGCAAGTTGATCCTCGAGATGTCATTTACAACGTAGAGACGATGCAGGAAGTCTGGTCCAGATCCACGGATACGCGGCGGCTCACGATGATTCTTCTGGATGGCTTCGCCGGATTTGCGCTGATGCTCGCTTCCGTAGGAATTTACGGTGTGATCTCATACTTAGTTGGGCAACGCACTCATGAGATCGGGGTACGTATGGCGCTGGGCGCTCAACGCCGTGACATCCTGGCCTTGGTGGTCGGCCACGGGGCGAGAATGGCGCTGGTTGGCGCCACAATTGGTACAGCAGCCGCATTAGTCTTGATGCGCCTAATAAGCAATCAGCTCTTCGGCGTCACCGCACATGACCCTCTGACATTCCTCGGCGGCGGACTGCTATTAGTAATGGTGGCGTTTGCAGCGTGCTACATACCGGCACGCCGTGCCACTCGCGTAGATCCGATGGTCGCGTTACGATACGAATGAACATGTGGTCCGCCAGGGCTGATTCAGAAGCGGATGAACCCAGCATTCGAGCCAATCCTTCGAACCATTCCTTCGAACCATTCCGCCGGATGAGTCCGAATCGTTCCATTGCCGCAGCGGAGATCGTCAGCCGGGCACATTTGTCGCACTCCCAGCAAATGTATCTCTCGAGCTTGGAGTGTAGAGGCTGACCTCTGGCGGCGACTCGGGCGCATGAAAGAGGCCCGCGAGATCGAAGGGCGGCGCAGCAATCTTTGGAAACATTGGGAAAGCGAACTGCCCAATGCACACTTTCTGCTACAACAATCGGTCAGGCAGATTACCCGGCCATCGTCTGTCCTTGCTCGCGGATAGTTCTCATTTCTGGGCACTCTTCGATGAGCACCGGTAGGCCGCGTGGCAGAGATTTGGGAGTAACAACATTCTTTGCAATGCCTATCTGATCGGGTACCAGTGCGGCCTTAGCTCGGGCCGCCCTAACGAGGAGGGTGGAATGGTTTTGCGCCGCCGCTCTCGTTTATTACAGGTTCTGGACTTTCGATGTCTAGATTGACGACAACGGGATCCTGGCCGCTTCTGACTACGACTGCTTCACATGGCATATCGTGGCGTGCGTTAATCTCCTAGTGCGGAACGTAAGGTGGAACATAAATGAAATCTCCGGCGCCGGCCTCGGCGCAGAACTCCAATCGATCGCCCCAGCGCATGCGCGCACGGCCGCGGACGATGTAAAGCACGGTTTCCAAGTCGCCATGATGGTGGGGACCGGTCTTGGAGTCTGGCTGAACGACGACGGTGCCGGCCCACAGCTTGCGGGCCCCAGTTCGGGCGTGAGTAATGGCAGCGGCCCGGGTCATTCCAGGAGTCTGCGGAGTATTCGTGTCCAGTTCGCCCGCACGGACAATCTTTACGCCATGTTTCTTCCAGTCCATTCTTTTTCCGCGAAAGCTCTATGTTGAATTGAGTATTCCAGCGCAGAGATTCGGATGCAAATCGCGCAATGCGCTTGGCTCTGGCTCTTTTTTCTTTTTCTGACGTTTTCTTTCGTTTGTATATTAGCGCCTGGTCGCAATCCAGACTCGATCCAATGCTGATGCAGTACATGATTAGCGAAGACAATCTTGTGCCTTCCGCGCAAATTTCTCTTGACAAACCGTCTCAAACGCAACTAAAAGCTTATAGATGAAACAATTCGAAAGTTATTGTTTCTAGGCAAAGAGCGGGCCAGCCAGCAACTTGCTCAACCTTGAGCAACAACGGATTTCTCGATGAGCTTCTTCGGCTCTTGCACACAGGATTCCGGCGCTTCAGCACAAGTATCCACAGGCATTGACGAGATCAGACGTTGGGGGCGTTTATGAAAATCAGATTCGCGCTAGCCTTGCTTTGTAGTCTTACCTGGGCTGGGATCGCTTGGGCACAGGTGGATACCGCGACCGTAACTGGAAGCGTCAGGGATTCGACAGGAGCAGTGCTCCCCAATGTCACGGTAACAGCAACCCACATAGACACGGGTACGAGCACAGCGGTCAAGAGCGATTCTCAGGGCAACTTCGTCATCACCCCGTTGAAAATTGGGCGGTACACGGTTTCCGCCGAAGCGGCAGGGTTCCAGAAGGAAATTCGCCAGAACATTGTTCTAAATGTTCAGCAAAATCAGCGCCTCGATTTCCAGCTACATGTCGGGTCCGTAAGCCAGACGGCAAACGTCACCAGTCAGGCACCGCTGCTGGAAACTGAGACCGCCTCACTCGGCGATGTGGTTGCCGCCGGGCAAGTAGAGGAATTGCCCCTCAACGGGCGACGCTATACCGATCTGGCAGAGCTCACCACTGGGGTTTCCAAAGTGATCGAGGGACCAGTAAACGGAGGCAACACGCCCACGAACGGAAACGCCGGCGGCAGCTTCGCGGTGAACGGAACTCGCGGAGATCAGAACAATTTCATCCTCGACGGCATTGATAACAACTCGAACGACAATGCCGATGTGGCAGTACTGAGCAGCGTGGATGCAATTGCCGAATTCAAAATTGAGACCTCAAACTACTCGCCAGAGTTTGGGCGTAGCGGCGGCGCAGTCATCAATGCGACTACGAAGTCAGGGACAAATAAATTTCACGGAGAAGCTTGGGAGTTCCTGCGTAATGATGCGCTGGATGCGCGAGGATACTTTGAATCGCCGAACGAGCCGAAAGCGCCTTACAAACAAAATCAGTTTGGCGGGGTGCTTGGCGGCCCTCTTGTAAAAGACAAAGCATTCTTTTTCGTCGACTACGAAGGTACGCGGATTCACCAGGCCCAAACCGATTTTGCCAGCGTTCCGGTCGACGGCGAAAGTACAGGAAATTTCAGCAGCATCCTGGGGCCGCAGTCAACCAGTTGTGGGGCAAGCGGGAGTTCACCATGCTTTGACGCGCTGGGTCGGCCAGTCTTCGTGAACGAGATTTTTGATCCCTCTACAACACGCATGGTGAATGGTTCGGTGGTGCGGGACGGGTTTGGATTCGATCCGGCCACGGGGCTTCCGATAGCTGGACGCGCCAACATAATTCCTGCGGGTCGGATGAACACGATTGGGCTGAACTATGCGGCGCTGTATCCTGCGGCAAACTTGCCCGGAACGGCCAATAATTACCTGGTAAACGCACCCGGCCACGACCAAGTTGACCAGATGGATGCGCGTGTCGACGAAAACGTCACGAGCAAGATTCAGCTGTTCCAAAGATTTTCATTGGTTTATGACAATCGTTTTCAAGCGCCGGTGTTTTCCGGCATAGCTGATGGAGGGGACTACAACACCGGTAATCGGCCTCTTAATACCGAAGGGCTGGTACTCGGTCTAACTGACACGGTCAATCCCAACCTGGTGAACGCAATTCGTTTTGGGTTCAATCGCGTCCATTACATCTCGAATT
>Ga0335077_10009496_pt1 | contig 12079 bp, 11 predicted proteins | sample Lox_Sample_31_FD_207151 | JGI IMG/M metagenome (GOLD analysis project Ga0335077, IMG submission 207151) | Soil microbial communities from Loxahatchee National Wildlife Refuge, Florida, United States - Lox_Sample_3.1 | ecosystem: Environmental > Terrestrial > Soil > Wetlands | place: USA...
GAGAAAGCAGCCGGTTCCGACCGTGCCCGAGCCGATCACCTCTCCGGGCTCGAGCGTCACGCCGTCGGCCGCCCGCCGGATGATCTCGGCGAACGTCCAGCTCATCTGCGACACGTCCCCCTTCGAGACGGGGACGTGATTCACCGTCGCCGACATCCTCGCCTGAAGGACGTTGCCCTTCGGCGAGGGCTTCAGCCGGTCCCGGAGCTCGTCCTTCGTGACGAGCCACGGGCCGAGCCCCGTCGCGAAGTCCTTCCCCTTCGCCGGGCCGAGGTTCAGCTTCATCTCCTCCGTCTGGAGCGCGCGGGCCGAGAAGTCGTTCAGGACGCCGTAGCCGAAGATCGCCTCGTCGGCCTCGGCGAGCGTGGGGTTCGTGATTCTCCTTCCGATCACGCAGAAAGCCTCCAGCTCGAAGTCCAGCTTCTCGAGGCGGCCGCGGCCGACGCGCAGCTCGCCGGGACCGATGACCGCGAGCGTGTTCGTGAAGTAGAAGACGGGGAAGAGGTCGAACTCGGGAATCATCCCGAGGCCGCGGTTCTTCCGCGCCGTCTCGACGTGCTGGCGGAACGCGTAGCCGTCGCGGATCGAGACCGGGCGGGGCAGGGGCGCGAGGAGCGTGACCGCCTGCTCCGAATGAAAGGCCTCGCGGGGCAGCTCGGTGGCCATGCCGAGAAGTGCGCGCGCCTTCGGCAGGAGCTCCTCGGCGCGCTCGACGAGGTCGAGCATCGTCACCTTCGTGAATCGGGCGTCCGCGCGGGCGAACTCGAGGACCCGGTCCTCCCCGACGAACGCTCCGAGACGCGGCTTCGGAGTTGCGAAGATGCCCGAGGTCGCGGCGTCGGGTTCGGAGGGAAGGAACGAGACGAGTCTCATCCGCGGGGAGTTTATCGCCGCGGGGCCCGGGCCGCCGTAAGCTCGCGGCGCCATGCCCCGGCCCTTCGGTCGCGACCGCCTCGCCGGCGTCCAGGACGGAAAGCTGTTCCTTTCCTGCATGGAATCGAAGGGATGGCGCCCGCGGTCAGGCGCCACGGCGACGTCCGCCGAGCACCCGGGCACGTGCGTGCGCTGGGAGGACGCGCTCTTCGAGGTGGAGGACCTCGAGCCGCGCCCGGACGGGAGCGTCACGTACGCGCTCCGTCCCTGGGACGAGCGCCACGCGATCCGGATCGTCGCGACCTACAGTCCCGGGACGGAGGCCGCGCGGGAAGACGACGCGCGAGACGCGCGCCGCCGGGTCGCGGGCCACAAGGGCGTTCTCCTTCTGGCTCCCGTGCTCGGTTGCCTTCCCGCCCACGTCCAGGAGCGCCTCGAGAACGAATACAACGTCAAGGCGCCGTGGATGTCCCTCGCCTCGGCGGTTCCTCTCTTCCTGTTCGGGGCGTTCTCCGTCGTCGCGACGTTCATCGCCGCCCTGGCGGGGCCGTCTCTTCTGCCGCGCGGCGCTCTGGCCGCGGGGCAGTACCTCTTCGTGGAGTCCGCCCTGCGCGTCGGGGTCGCCCTCATGCAGGGCCGGGGCATCGGCACCGTAGGCGGAACGCTGCTCTACGAGACCTGGTGTCTCGGGCGTCGCGGCTACGACCGCGCCCGGGGGCGCCCGGTACCGCCGGAGAAGTCCTTCTTCGAGTTGGAGGCCGCGAACGACCGGAATGGCCCGGCGCCTTCCCGACAGGACGAACCTTGACGGATCTCCGGGTCCGCTTCTTGCGTCGCACGGGGCGTGAGCGCCACGAAGAAGCGGTTGCGCAAGCCGTTCGCGGCGGCCGTCGCTGGGGCCTGGCTCGGGATCGTCGGCCTTCTCACGTTCGCTTTTCCTGCGTCCAACCGGTATTCGGGCCGGGTCGTGGCGATCTCGGAGGGCGCCCGGATCATCGTCCTCAGGAAGGGCCTTCCCCGGAGCCTGCGCCTGGCCGAAGTCGATCTCCCCGAAAAGGGGCACCTCCGTGCCCCGGATGCGCGCGCATTCGCGAACCGGCTCGCCCTCGGCCGCGACGTGGACGTCGAGGAGGCCCGCCTCGCGGACGGAAGCCTCGAAGCCTACGTGACCCTTCCGGGCGGCAGGAGCTTGAGCGCTGAGCTCGTCAGGGCGGGCCTCGCCTGGCCTTCCGCGCAGCGCGCGGGCCGGCTCGCGTCGTCTCTCGCGGTCCTCGAGATGCGCGCGATGGCGGAGCGGCGAGGCGTCTGGGCCGGCCCCGCCGCCTTGCCTCCGGTCTTGCGGGCGGCGCGGGAGGGCCAGGGCTCGTCGAGTCTCGACGTCGAGCCTTCGGCCGCCGACGGCGGAGAGGTCGACGAGACGGGCCTCGCGGAGGGTCCTGCCTCGGGCGAGACCGGGGTGACGGCACCCGGCGAGAACTGACGCTCAGTCCTTCCGCTTGCGGGCCGTGACGATGCGCATCGGCGGGTACGTGTCGAAGAGGCCGAGGCCGGACCTTTCGACGCTGAAGTCCGCTTCGCGGAAAGCCGACGCGTAGAGCGCCGTCTCGCGAAAGTCCGAGACGAGGGCCACGCCGCCCGGGGCGAGGACGCGGCCGATCTCGCGGCAGGCCTCCGCGCGGCCCCGGGCGCCGGGGATGTTGTGGAGACAGACGTTCGAGAGAACGACGTCGAACGACGCGTCGGGAAACGGCATCCTCCGCGCGTCCGCGCTGCGGACCTCGACGCGCTCGGCGACGCCTTCGGCCTCGGCGTTCGCGAGGAAGGCGTCCGCGCTGTTCCCCGAGAGATCGGCCGCGTTCCAGATGTCGATCCCGACGACGCGGCCCGTCGTGAGCCTCTTCGCCGCGCCGATGGCGAGGAGCCCCCGCCCCGTCCCGACGTCGAGGACGTTCTCGGCGCCCGTCCACGGGATCATCGCGAGCATCCGGTCGCGATGGCGGAACTTGCCGACCTCGGCGTAGAGGATCATGAGGGCGCCCCCGAGGAGGCACGCGACGGCCGCTCCCGCGAACATGCCGCGGAGCTCCAGCGTCACGCGCGTGCCGCCCACGGCGAACGGTCCGGCGCGCGATGGCCCGAAGAGCGCCGCGAGGAGCAGGACGCCCCCGACGAGGAACAGATTCCGGATGACGCCCGGGGCGTCGATCCCGTAGTCCGCCTTGCGCACGGTGAGATGCTACGACGATGCCGAACCGGCTCGCCGGCGAATCCTCGCCCTACCTCCGCCAGCACGCGCACAACCCGGTGGACTGGTACCCGTGGGGTGACGAGGCCTTCGAGAAGGCGCGCCGCGAGGAGAAGCCCGTCTTTCTCTCGATCGGCTACTCGTCGTGCCACTGGTGCCACGTCATGGAGCGCGAGTCCTTCGAGAACGAGGAGATCGCGCGCGCCTTGAACGAGCGCTGGGTCAGCGTGAAGGTCGACCGCGAGGAGCGGCCCGACGTCGACGACGTCTACATGACGGCCGTCCAGCTCCTGTCGGGGCGCGGGGGCTGGCCGCTCTCCGCGTTCCTGCTTCCCGACAGGCGGCCGTTCTTCGCCGGAACGTATTTCCCGCCCGACGACCGCCACGGACGTCCGGGCTTCCTCACGGTCCTCGGGCGGCTGGCGGCGGCGTGGCGCGAGAGGCGCCCCGATCTCGAGAGCGGCGCCGCCGAGATCGCCGGCGAGATCGCGGCGGCGTCGGGCTTCGCGGCCCGCGAGGCGCCCGGGTCCCTTTCGCGCGCCCGCCTCGGGCTCCTCGGCGCCGTCCTGAGGCGGGTCTTCGACGGCGCGCACGGCGGCTTCGGCGACGCGCCGAAGTTCCCGCCGCACCTCGCGCTCGCATGGCTCCTCCGCCGGGGCGCGGGAGGCGACGCCTCCGCGCTCGCGATGGCACGGGCCACGCTCGACGCCATGGCGCAGGGCGGCATCCACGACCATCTCGGGGGCGGCTTCCACCGGTACTCCACGGACGCCGAGTGGCTCCTCCCGCACTTCGAGAAGATGCTCACCGACAACGCGCAGCTCCTCGGCGTCTACGCGCGCGCCTACGCGATCACGGGCGACGAGACGTACGCGCGCGTCGCGCGCAGCACCGGCGACTACCTGCTCCGCGAGATGCGGGGAGAGGAAGGCGGCTTCTTCGCGGGGACGGACGCGGACTCGGAGGGGGAAGAAGGGAAGTATTTCTGCTGGGACCCGAAGCAGATCCGGGAATGCCTCGGCGAATCGGACGGGCGCTTTTTCTGCGAATGGTATGGGGTTCGGGAGGGCGGCAACTTCAGCGAGGAAGCTTCGGGCCATCGCACCGGCGCTTCGGTCCTTTTCCTTTCCAAGAAAGTCTCCTCTTCACCGGGCGCGGAGGAGCGCCTCGCGCCGCTCAGAAACAAGCTTCTCGATGCGCGCAGCAAACGAATTTCCCCCTCTCTCGACGACAAGCGGGTCGCGGGCTGGAACGCGCTCGCCGTCTCGGGTCTCGCGATCGCCGGCCGGATCCTGAACGAGGGGCGCTTTCTCGCCGCGGCGCGGCTTTGCGCGCGCTTTCTGCTGGAGGACTGCCGCGACGCGGCGGGACGCCTTCAGCGCGCGTGGAAGGACGGCGTCGGGAAGATCCCCTCGTTCCTCGAGGACGAGGCCTTCCTCGCGCACGCGCTTCTCGATCTGGACGAGGCGGACGACGAGGGCGGCCCCGGCGTGTGGCGGAACGAGGCCGTCGCCGCGGTCGACTCGATGCGCGCGCGATTCCGGAGGGCGGACGGCCCGGGCTTCACGTTCTCCGGAGAGGGAAACGAGACGCTCCTCGTGAACGGTCGGGACTTCTTCGACAAGGCCACTCCTTCGGCCTCCGGCGCCGCCGCGTGGGCCCTCGCCCGCCTCGCCCTGAAGACCGGCGACCGCGAGCTCGCCCGCGAGGCACGAGACGCCGTCGAGGAAGTGTCGGGCCTCATGGCGCGCTCGCCCCACGGCACGGAGTCGTGGTACTTCGCCCTGGAGACGCTGTTCGAGTTCGAGGACGAGTACGGTTTGCTCCCTCTCGCGGACACCGGTGAAGCGCGACGACCTGCAGTGGGGCAGGGGGAGGGGAAGTTTTCTTCGAAGGTGAATGGGGTTGGAGCCGGGGAAGCGCCGGTGCGCCTCGAGGGAGTGGCCGTCGAGACCCGAGTGGCGCGTGGCGAGAAGGGTGCGATCCGCCTGCGGATCTCGGTCGCTCCCGGCTGGCATCTGCAGGGGACGAACGGACTGCGGATCGAAGCGCGGGCCGGTTCCGATTTCACCTTCGAAGAAATCCCCCTGCCCGCGCCTTCGCCGCTGCCCGGCTCGACGAGCTCCGCCGAGACGGGCTGGTTCGGGACCTTCGAAGCAAATCTCTCTTTCTCCTTGTCCCGAAAGGCGTCGAAGGGAAAGAGAGACGTGACGGTTCGCACGCGCTATCGCGCGTGCGGCGAGGGCGCGTGCCGGCCCGAGGAAACGCTGTCCCTGACGGTGCCTGTCGAGGTCGGCTGAGGTCCCCTCACCTTCCCAGCATCTTTCCCGCCATGACGAGCTGCCCGACGTGATACGCGTTGTGGTCGAGGACGAGAAGGACCGACCTCAGGTACGACTTCTCCCCGGCGTGCGGGATCGCCGCCGTCAGGTCCGGCACGCGTGCGAGGAAATCCTCCAGCGCCTTCCGATCCGCGGCGACGGCCGCCACGCTCTTTTTCCAGCTCGCCGCCGACGGCGGCTCGGGCGACTTCGGCCAGTAGTCGTCCGGCCAGGACCCGGCGACGTAGTCGGGGTTCGTGCAGAACTCGAGGAGGTCGCGCTGCGCGAGCCGGATGTGCTCCAGGAGCTCCCAGGGCGAGTGCTCGAAGCCATGCGGCCTCCTGCCGCGGAGCTTCGCGGGGATCCTCGCGACGGCGTCCTCGAACGTCAGGTGGGCTTCCCCCCAGCCGAGGGCGCGGGAGAAGTGCTGCCGAAACGAGGCGTCTCCGACCTTCATGACCGTGTCCTCCGGCCGGCAAGAACGCGGCCGGCGGCCCCGGAAATTCCGGGAGTGCGCGATTTTCCGGACGTGCGCCCGTCAGCCCGCGACGCCGTCGTATCCGAGGTAGGCCTCGAGGGCGTTCACCTCGTGCTCGAGGTCGGCGATCCGCTCCTCCATGACGCCGCGGAGGGAGACCATCCCGACGACCTTCCTCTTCTCGTCGAGGATCGGAAGGTGGCGGATGTGGTGCTCGGTCATCGTGCCGGCCGCCTCCGCGTCCTCGGCGCTCCCGGGGACGGTCACGACGGGCGACGTCATGACCTCGGAGACGAGTGTCGTCGCCGGGTTCCGGCGCGCGAGGATGATCTTGTCGAGGATGTCGCGCTCCGAGAAGATCCCCGCCAACTCGGCTCCCTCTAGGACGATCACCGCGCCGATGCGGTTCCTCGACATGACCTTCACCGCCTGTTCGACGCTCGCGTCGTGCGGAACGCTCACGACGGGCCGGGTCGAGTTCCTGAGGATTTTCGCCATGTCGGACTCCTCTCGCAGGCTCGTGCCTGAGGTCAATCTGGGAGGCCGCCGGCAGAGCCCGCCATGATGCACGTGGCTCAGGGGGGCGGACGTCAGCGCTTGTAGCCCGCTTTCCGGTCCTTCAGCACCGGGAACTTCGCCCGTGCGTCCGCCACCGCCGCGGGATCGACGTCGACCAGGAGGACGGTCTCGATTTCGGCGGCCGACGCGAGCGTCTCGCCCCACGGCGAGATCGCGGCCGAGTCGCCCGCGTGATGGAAACCGTTGCCGTCGTCGCCCACGCGGTTGACGCCGGCCACGTAGCAGAGGTTCTCCACGGCGCGTGCCTTCAGGAGGAGCTGCCAGTGCGCGCGCCTCCGCTCGGGCCAGTTCGCGACGACGGCGAAGAGGTCGGTCCCGTCCGCCGCGAGGCGGAAGGGCTCCGGGAAGCGCAGGTCGTAGCAGACCTGCGGCGTCACGCGCACGCCCTCGATCGTCCACGTCACGACGCTCTCGCCGGCCGCGAATTTCCCGGCCTCGCCCGCGAAGGAGAACGGGTGGAGCTTCGTGTACCGGACCACCTCGCCCTCCGGCGTGACCCAAAGCGCGTTGTTCCGCGGCAGCGCCGACGGCGCTCCGGCCGCGTCGCACGTCTCGGCGAGGCCCGCGATGAGGTTGAGCCCGAGCCCGCGCGACATGCCGCGCAGCCACTGCTCGGTCGGCCCGCCGGGCGGCTGGGCGATCTTCGCGCCGTCCAGCGAGAAGCCCGTCGCGAACATCTCCGGCAGGAGGGCGAGGCTCGCGCCGCCGTCGGCCGCGCGCTCGAGGAGCTTCGCGGCGCGGGCGTGATTCGCCTTCCAGTCCTCCCAGGCGAGGTCCATCTGCAGCAGCGCGACGCGCACGGCGGGATTATGGACGTCCGCGCGGGAGAGGCCGGTATGATCGCGGCCGGGAGCGGGGAGATCGCATGGCCACGAAGAAGGGCTCGTCCGTCGCGGACAGATTCGCCGAGGCGAAGGCGCGCGTCGAGAAGCTCCCGAAGCGCCCGTCCAACGACCAGCTTCTCGACCTCTACGCCTTCTACAAGCAGGCCACGGAGGGGGACGTCACCGGTTCGAGGCCCGGAATGCTCGACCTCAGGGGCCGCGCGAAATACGACGCCTGGGCGGGCCGGAAGGGGCTCTCGAAGGACGACGCGATGAAGAGGTACTCGGCGCTCGTCGACAGGCTCGCCGCCGAGCCGGGGTGACGCCTGCATCGGGTCGGTTCGCGCCGGTCGCCGTTTGCGAAACGGCCGCGGGATTGCTAGCGTTTTCGGTATGAAAACGCCCCAGGGACTCGCCGTCACCGCCGCCGCCCTCCTCGCCGCGAACCCCGCGACCGCGAAGGTCGTCACGAAGACCGTCGTGTACGAGCACGCGGGCACGAAACTGGAAGGCTTTCTCGCGTACGACGACGCGAAGGCCGCGAAGGGGAAGCTCCCCGGCGTCCTCGTGATTCCCGAGTGGTGGGGGCTCAACGCGTACGCGAAAGGGCGCGCCGAACAGCTTGCCGCGATGGGCTACGTCGCCTTCGCCGCGGACATGTACGGGCAGGGGGTCGCCACGGAGGACCCGAAGAAGGCGGGAGAGCTCGCGAGCCCGTTCCAGGGAAAGCCGCTCTTGGCCGAGCGCGCGAACGCGGGGCTGGAGCAGCTCCTGAACATGGACCGTGTCGATCCGAAGAAGGTGGCCGCGATCGGCTTCTGCTTCGGCGGCACCGCCGCGCAGGCCCTCGCATACACCGGTGCCCCGCTCGCGGGCATCGTCAGCTTCCACGGGGGCCCGGTGAACGCGCCCGCGCCGGCGGCCGGGACCGTCAAGGCGAAGTTCCTGCTTCTCAACGGCGCGGCCGATCCGTTCGTGAAGCCCGAGGCTCGCGCGGCGCTGGAGAAGTCGCTCGAGGACGCGAAGATCGACTACCAGTCCGTGGACTATGCGGGCGCGGTTCACGCCTTCACGAATCCGGACGCGGACCGGCTGGCGGCCGCCGGCGGCATGAAGGGCATGATCGGCTACAACGAGCCGGCCGCGCGGCGCTCCTGGAAAGCGATGCAGATCTTCTTCGAGGAGATCTTCGGCGGGCATTGAGCGCTCTGCTAGGCTGAAAAGGATGCCCGAGACCCTCTTCTCGAAGGTCTGGAACCGCCACGCGGTCCGCAGGCTGCCCACCGGGCAGACGCAGCTCTTCGTGGGCCTCCATCTCGTCCACGAGGTCACGAGCCCGCAGGCCTTCGAGATGCTGCGCGCGCGCGGCTGGACGGTGCCGTTCCCGTCGCGCACGGTCGCGACGGTGGACCACATCGTCCCGACGGCGAGCCTCGCGCGGCCCTTCGCGGACGAGAGGGCCGAGGAGATGCTCACGTCCCTCCAGCGGAACTGCCGCGACTTCGGCGTCCCGCTGCACGACCTCGGCTCTTTCGAGCAGGGCATCGTCCACGTGATCGGCCCCGAGCTGGGGCTCACGCAGCCCGGCATGACGATCGCCTGCGGCGACAGTCACACCTCCACGCACGGCGCGTTCGGCGCGCTCGCGTTCGGGATCGGGACGTCTCAGGTCCGCGACGTGCTCGCTTCTCAGACTCTCGCGCTCGACCCGCTGAAGGTGCGGCGCCTCGACGTGACGGGCGCGCTCCAACCCGGCGTCTACGCGAAGGACGTCATCCTCGCGGTCATCCGCCGGCTCGGCGTCAAGGGCGGCGTCGGGTACGCGTACGAGTACGGCGGCGAAGCCGTGTCGAAGATGTCGATGGAAGAGCGCATGACGCTCTGCAACATGTCCATCGAGGGCGGCGCACGCGCGGGCTACGTGAATCCCGACGCGACGACGTTCCGCTACCTTTCGGGGCGCCCTGCGGCGCCTTCCGGCGCCGCCTGGGACCGGGCGGTGACGTGGTGGTCCTCGATGGCCTCGGACGAGGGCGCGCGCTACGACGACCGCGTGGCGCTGGACGCCAGCGCGCTCGAGCCGCACGTGACGTGGGGAATCAACCCCGGGCAGAGTGTCGGCGTGTCGGGCCGCGTCCCGAAGGCCGAAGACGAGGCCCCCGAGGCGCGCGCGCAGGTCGCCGAGGCGCTCGACTACATGGGCTTTTCGGGCGGCGAGACGATCTCCGGCACGAGGATCGACGTCGCGTTCATCGGGTCGTGCACGAACGGAAGGCTGTCGGACCTCCGCGAGGCGGGTCGCGTCGTGAAGGGGAAAAAGGTCGCGCCGCACGTGAAGGCGCTCGTCGTCCCCGGCTCGAACGCGGTGCGCGCCGCCGCCGAGAAGGAGGGCCTCGACGCGATCTTCCGCGAGGCGGGCTTCGAGTGGCGCGGCGCGGGCTGCTCGATGTGCCTCGCGATGAATCCGGACCGGCTCGAAGGGCGGCAGGTGTGCGCATCGTCTTCGAACCGGAACTTCAAGGGGCGGCAGGGGAGCCCGACCGGCCGCACGCTCCTGATGAGCCCCGCGATGGTCGCGGCCGCGGCGCTCGCGGGCGAGGTCGCCGACGTGCGGCCGCTGCTCGGAGGCGCGCGATGACGCTTCCCGCGATCCGCCGCGTCTCGGGGACGGCGCTCCCGCTCCCCGGCGACGACGTCGACACCGACCGCATCATCCCCGCGCGCTTCCTCGTCTCGGTCACGTTCGAGGGGCTCGGCGCGCACGCGTTCGAGGACGACCGGAAGGCCGCCGGGACGAAGGGAAAGCTGCACCCGTTCGACGATCCGCGGTATTCGGACGCGGGGATTCTCCTCGTGAACCGCAACTTCGGCTGCGGGTCTTCCCGCGAGCACGCGCCGCAGGCGCTCGCACGCCGTGGCATCAAGGCCGTCGTGGGCGAGTCCTTCTCGGAGATCTTCTTCGGGAACGCCGTCGCGATCGGCCTGCCGTGCCTCACGCTGCCGCGCGAGGCGGTCGCCCGGCTCCAGAGTCTCGCCGAAGGCGCCCCGAAGTCCGTCCTGTCGGTCGACCTCGAGGCTGGGACGCTGGTCGCCGAGGGGACGACGTTCCCCTTCTCGATTCCCGCGCACGCGCGCGAGGCGTTCCTCTCGGGGAACTGGGACGGCACGTCGATGCTCCTCGAGCGGCTCGCGGAGGTGAGAGCCGTGGCGGCGCGGCTGCCCTACGTCGCCGGGTTCCGGGTCGAATAAGATCCGGCCATGAATCGCACGCGCTCCCTGCTCGTTCTGCTCGCCCTGTTCGCGCTCCCGGCCGCCTCTGACGTTCCCTCCGCCGGCGCCCTGAAGTGGCGGCTCGTCGGCCCCTTCCGCGGCGGGCGCGTTCTCGCCGTGACCGGCGTCGCCGGCCAGCCGGACGTCTTCTACTCCGGCGCCGTCGCGGGCGGCGTGTGGAAGACCACGGACGCCGGCGCGAACTGGCGGCCGATCTTCGACAGCCAGCCCATCAGCTCGATCGGCGCGATCGCGGTCGCGCCGTCGGACGCGAACGTCCTCTACGTCGGGTCCGGCGAGGCCTGCATCCGCGGCAACATCTCCTACGGCAACGGCGTCTACAAGTCGACCGACGCGGGCGCGACCTGGACCCACCTCGGCCTCGACGACACGCGCCACATCGGCCGGGTCGCCGTGAGCCCTCGCGACCCGAACACCGTCTTCGTCGCGGCGCTCGGCCACGCCTTCGGCCCGAACACCGAGCGCGGCCTCTTCCGCACGTCAGACGGCGGAAAGACCTGGCAGAAGGTCCTCTACAAGGACGACAAGACCGGCGCCATCGACGTCGCGCTCGACCCGGCGAACCCGAGCGTCGTCTACGCCGCGCTCTGGGAGGTCCTGCGCAGGCCGTGGAGCCTCTCGAGCGGCGGCCCGGGGAGCGGCCTCTACAAGTCCATCGACGGCGGGACTACGTGGCACCGGCTCGAGGGCGGCGGGCTGCCCACGGGCGTGCTCGGCCGCATCGGCATCGCCGTGTCGCCGGCCGACGGCCGGCGCGTCTGGGCGCTCGTCGAGGCGGCGGACGGCGGCCTCTTCCGCTCCGACGACGCCGGCGTGAGCTGGCAGCGCGTCAGCGAGGACGAGCGCTACCGGCAGCGCGCCTGGTACTTCAGCCACGTCTTCGCGGACCCGAAGAGCCGCGACACGGTGTACGTCGAGAACACCGGCCTTTTCCGGTCCGCCGACGGCGGCAGGACCTTCGAGCTCCTGCCCGCCCCGCACGGCGACCACCACGGCCTGTGGATCGACTCCGACGACCCGCGGCGGCTGATCGACGGCAGCGACGGCGGGGCGTCCATCTCGATCGACGGGGGAAAGACCTGGTCGCGCCTCGACAATCAGCCGACGGCGCAGTTCTACCACGTCATCGCCGACAACCGGTTCCCGTACTGGCTGTACGGATCGCAGCAGGACAACACGTCGGTCGCGATCGCGAGCCGCGGCGAGAACTGGGGAGCCATCACCGACTCCGACTGGTATCAGGTCGGCGGCGGCGAATGCGGCTACATCGCGCCCGATCCCCGCGACGCCGACGTCGTGTACGCCAACAGCGAGAACCTCATCACGCGATACGACCGCAGGACGCGGGTCACCCAGGTCGTCTCCGTCTGGCCGCTCGACGTTTCGGGGCGTGGGGCCGCCGAGCTCGAGCACCGCTTCCAGTGGACCGAGCCTCTCCTCGTCTCGCCGCACGATCCGGACGTGCTCT
>Ga0335077_10009500_pt1 | contig 12078 bp, 8 predicted proteins | sample Lox_Sample_31_FD_207151 | JGI IMG/M metagenome (GOLD analysis project Ga0335077, IMG submission 207151) | Soil microbial communities from Loxahatchee National Wildlife Refuge, Florida, United States - Lox_Sample_3.1 | ecosystem: Environmental > Terrestrial > Soil > Wetlands | place: USA: Florida...
GGCCGACTTTTCGCGCCCGTCGATGAGCACGATCGCGCGCGGAGATTCCACCCCGGTCAAGTAGAAGAAATGGTTGTTCTGGCGAAACTTGACGTACGCTGCGTCTTCGGCCGCCCCCTGCACCACTACGAGCCCGTCTCCAAGGCGCTCCATCAGGCGCGCCCGACGTTCGGCGAACTCCTCCTTGGGAAGGGAGTCGGTGAAGAGGGGCGGCTGTGCGGCCAGGGGCAGAACGGCGCAGACGGTCAGGAACGGGAGCCTGGTCATGGGATCGAGTTTACTTGTTTTCGGCCGTGCTCATGGCGAAGGGAGCCAGCCGGGGCTGCGGACCGGTCGTCCCGGATGCCGCGGAGGGGGCCGGCGAGGGCGTGGCCGGCGTTGATCCGACGCGGGTTGGGGTCAAATCCGGTTCGTTTTGAAAAAGGCGCGAACGAGTCAGCCGGAGGAGCGAGTCCGGCGGCGCCTGGGCAGCACGGCGGCGCTCGGCGACGGCCTTGCAGAGACCGGTGAGGGCATAACGGAACTGGCGTTCGGCGGCTTCCTGCCGGCGGAAGATCTTTTCGAGGATCCTGGGACCTTCGGCATCCTGCATGAAGGCCTGGGCTATGGCAGATTCGGGATCGGAGCCTTCGGGGAGGGCGGCGATGCGTTCGTTGAGGACCTGGGTCTCGATGCGGCGGTAGCGGCGCTTGAGCCACTCGGCGCGGACGAGCTCCTCGACGAAGATCTCTTCGATGGGATCTTGCGGGCGGAAACGCCCGGTATAGCTGCGGGAGAGAGCGGCGAGCTCTTCGGGATCCTCGCCGGGGAGGATGAGGGCCTGGGAGTAGAGACCGAGCTTGAGCGCGTTCTTGGAGGAAGCGGCCTTGCCCTCGGCGGAGCGGGGGCCGGTGGAGTGCTGCGCGTTGGCAAGGGCAGCCTGGATCTGAGCTGTAGAAGCCATAAATAGTCCTTTCGGGACGGGTGAGGACCTGTCCCAATTGGAGGCTAACTGCCGTGGCGGGCGGGGCCGGCGGGGAGAAGCTGCAAGTGGTTGGTGGGCGGGCGAAAAAATAGTTCAAAGTCCGGAACTGGCATGGCGGCGATGGGTGTGGTGAAGGCCGTGGAACCCGGCCGCCGCAGTGGAGTCTCGATTTCCCGGCGCCGATGTTCCCAGACCGGATAGTCGATCGACGCGCCTGTTGCGTCCGTCAGAAGACAAGCCCAACGATGTATCCAGAGCTGAGCGGCGTTCGCTTGGGGCTTGCTGTGGTCGAACCTCAGAGTGAAGCACAAGGCGAAGCCTGGCACTTTGGTTCGTCACCTCGTGCCGGCGATGTTGAACGTAAAGACCTGCGCCGAGCCGCCCGGAGTTGCGTGAAACGGAGTTTTAATGTCTGAGCTATCCGCTATTGACATGTCCGGGCTAGTCAAGCGATACTTCGGCGCCTGTACCCACAGCCGCACGGTCCTGCCATAAGGAACCGGGACCTGGAGCGTTCGGCCTCCGGCATCAGTGACGGACTGTTCCGGCGCGTGGAAGTTATTCGCCTCGTCCAATATGCCGACCACCATGCCGAGCGCGTTCGGGGCCAACAGATGCTGCGGGTCGTTGAAGCGGATGACGACGGGAGCCGCTCTCATGAGAACGATCTTGCCCAAGTTGCTATCCGTGCCACCGGAGATCGTGGCCCGATGCCAGCCCGACCAGTTGCAGGAAGTCAGGAATCCGGCGGCCTTAACGCAGAGGAGGTAGTTACCCGTGGGCAATTGCGGCGTCGCGAGCGCGCCAGCTGCATCCGTGCTGCCCTGCGCGTTGACCAGGGGCTGGCCCGGCGTCATTTGGAAACGGCCATTGGCGTCCCGCGATCCGGTTATTACTCTGTGGTAGACGACGATAGCCTGGCCCACTGGCTGCCCACCCTCGTCCCCAACGGTTGCCTTGATTCGGGCATTGCCGGTTTGGGCGGGCAGGGTGGCGGGCGCGAGCACGGCGGACGCGGCCGTGGCAGCGATGATGCGAACGAAGCGGAGCATGGGATTCCCTCACTGGATTGGGATAGAAACGTGCTGGCTGGTTTGGATTTCCCCAACGTTGAAAGACCTCCGCTGGATGTAGAGGTCCGCTGTACCGGCCGGAATCTTGGGGATGGTCACGTTGAGCTGATACAGGCCGGCGAAGCCCGGGGCCAGGCCCGAGAACTGGACGTTGGACGCGGCGCCGCCGATCATCACAATCGGGGTAGGCACGGTCGCCGACAGCGGAGAAACCGGAGCGGGCGTGCCTGTCGGGACCGGCGGGTCAACCCAGCCGAGACCCGTGGCGTAGATCAGGATTGTCTCCCCGGCGTGCGCCGGGCTTGATGCAGACACGAGGCTGTAGTCGGCGTGAAGGATGGCCGCCGTGCCATCGGACAGCGTGAATATGCCGGGAGACTGGAACGTGGTCTGGAAGTTGGCGGCAAATCCCAGTAGCCGGCCCCGCTTCACAGTGATCAGGTACGGGCTGCCGTTCAGCAGCGTCGGTGACGATGCCTGTTCAAATGGCACCTGGAAGTTTATCTGCTCCTGCCCTCCGACATTGGCGGCCGCCAGCATGGGGACTAGGGTACCTGAGAAATCGATGGACGCTCCAGCCAGCGCGGTGGGCAACGGGTTCGAATTGGCTGTGACGATGCCGGCGGCATCCGACAAGCCCGTTCCGAAGACGCTTACCAGTCCGCCTGGAGCGCTGCCGGCGACGTAGCTTGCAGCGTTCACTACCCCAGGCGGCGAGATGAGCGGAGGCGGCCCGACCGGTTCGATTTTCGCCAGATAGTACGAAGTCGGTGTCAGAGAGGGTATATTCGCGGGAGGAGAAGCGGGAAGCCCGTTGCCGGCGACCAGTGCGTTGCCCGTCGAGTCGAACGCCACGGAACTCACGCTGGCCACTGCCGTGGGCACGCGTGGAGTGGAAAGGGAAGACGCGAGAGTGAACACCCCCATGTAGGTGGACCAGAGGAAATTGCCGTTCGGATCGACCTTGCTCAGGTACCCGACGCTGCATACATATTGAAACGGTACAAGACAAAACCTGCTCGCGCTGCCGATCATCACCGGGTGAAGGGAGGGGCCAAGGGCCGTGCCCGGGAGCGTGTCGCTATTGAAAAAGGAGCTGATGTACCCGCCAACAAGGGTATTGCCGTCGGGATCGACGGCGAGCGATGTCGCCAACACGGGGACCGTGGCTGCCAACGCGGGCAGCTTGATGGAATACAAGAAAGACTGCCCGTCCGGGCTGAGTTTCATGAGACTCAAGCCTGCCGCGGCATAGATTGCGCCGGAGTTGTCGAGAGCGATTGTCGCGCACCCATAGGCGCCAGGTCGGCTGCCAAATACAAGCCCACCACCGACTGTATTGATTTTTATGACGAAGCTCCCGTGATCTGCAGAGTTCAATGCTCCGGGCGTCACCGGGAAGCTCGGATCCGTTGTACAGCCAGCGACATACGCGTTGCCAGCCTGGTCGACTGCGAGGCCGCCTTGGTATTGCGAGTCGCCGCCGCAGCATGGAGGAACCTCTGCCCCGACCCAATCGATGCCGGCGCTGAGGAACGTCGAGTAGAGAATTTTGGAGCCGAAAGGGTCTAGCTTGACCAGGTATGTATTAGCCTCATTTGGTGTGAATTTTGGCCGAAGGGAACCCGGAGTAGTGGGGAAATAAGGATCGCCGGTCGTGCCGGCAATATAGATGTTTCCCTGTGGGTCGAGAGCGACTGCGGAAACCCAGGTCCCGCCGGCGCCACTTTGATCGAAACTCGTTGAGGAGATCAGCGCGTTTCCAGCGGCATTAATCCTCGTAATACTTATCCCTTTGCTGCTCATCCCCGCGACAACGGCCTCTCCCGCTGCGTTCACGGCAATCGCGTAGTCAAAGCCAGGAATATAGGTCCCATAGATCACCCGGCCCTGCGCATCAACCTTCATGAGGTATGACCATGCCGAGGTGGTCGTCCGATTCGCATAAGGCGCTCCGGGCGTAACCGGGAGATTGGCTGACGTCGGCCCTACAGTGTACACGTTATGCTGCGAATCGACGGCAATAGTTGAACCGGGATTTGACAGCACGGATGTAATCGCGGGCCACTCGCCGGGGCCGGCCGCTTGAATGGGGCACGACGGAAGCAAAGCCAATGCCGCCACCAACGCCATGACATTTGGAACAGATCGTATCTCGTACATGTTCATCACCTAATGCGCCGCTGAATACGGCGGGTTCATCCGGATCGGATTGCAGATCACGACTGTTGTGGATGACTCGCTTTTCGAGGTGTCGGGCAAATTCTCGAGATACTCCCAAGGCCTGAAGACAGTGAACGCAGGGAAGCCGTTCGGCAGCATGGAGTTCGCCAGGCTGCTGGCATTGAACCCTGCTATCAGTCCGGGAATACCGGTCTGAATTTCCCACGAGCCCGTCGGACACCCTGGCTGATTCGCGTTATGGCCGAAGGTTTCGCCCAACATGATGAGGGCGTTGTTCAAGTTCTCGCTATACGGGCGCGTCTTTAGGTGGTCGAATACCATCACGGGTAGCGGATTCTGACCGTAACTTGTCCGGAGAGTGGAAAAGTCATTGAAGCTTACTGTTGCCTCAGCAGACTGGTCGTAAACTCCGCGTCCTGTGTCACAACCGCTGTTAGGGATGTTCATGCAGGGCGCGAAGTGGACGTCAACGATGTTTGGCAGCGTGTTGGTATCCGCCAACGGCAGCCTCGGGAGCAGATCCGCCGGGACACCGGCTGGGGCACATGACAAGCCGGACGGCCCGTAGCTTGGGCCGATCGGCCCGAACGGCCCGCCCCTCATCGTGGATAACAACACGGATAGATCAAATATCCTGGCCGAGTCGCCAAAAGACGAAGTGCAATCCTGTCCAGCCGTAACGGTGCCGCCCCCGCTCTCGGTGTTTGAGCCTTGAACGGAGTAGGTGACCCGACCTAGGTCGAATGCACGGTTACCCATTTGGGCCCGGAATTGATCCAACACGTTGATGGGGTTCCCATTGGTATCCAGGTGAGTATTGTCGACGATCAGGCGCGCCTGCACGGGGGTGTTCCAAAGGACGATCTCGTTTTGCAAGTCGAATTCCTCGACCGTCAGCCCACTGCTCTGCGCGGCCGTCAGCAACCGGTCATAAAAAGCGAGGATCTTGTCCCACCCGAAGAAATTGGGATTTGCAGGGGAGCAGTCGTATGCTTTAGGGTCGCCGGAGCCGTCGATGTCCCATTCGTTGTTTGCCGGATCGGTCAAGCACTGGTTCGAGTCGGATTTGTCGGACGTTCTCAGGCATCTTTCACCAAACGGTGAGGTGGGGCTCCACCTCATCATCGGTATCGTGTCGGTTGGGCAACTCCCGCCGCCGGGGACGGCCCCGATTCGCGGCTGTACATTAGTCCGCACCGTGTACCGGTATGGATCCTCCGGAGTGTAGGTGTCGGGATAATTCTTCACGTTAAGGTTATTGATGTCGTTGCCGATTGCCGGTGTATTGTACATGGTCGGCGTGATGTTGTAGATCTGAGCGTCGTGAAGGTCCTGGAAAAACGCGGTGATCCCGGCTGTCCAGGCGTCGCTGCCGGACGTGTTCCCCTGCTTCATGTCCCAGCCTAGCGCCTCATGCGAGTCGAATATCTGAAAGCGAACTCCGGTGACTCCCTGGGACCGGTATTTTGCCAGGATCTCTCTATAACATGTGCGCTCGCGGCTTGGGTACCGGCAGTTGGCCATCAAGACTGGGAAACCGGCGGGAACACCGGGAGGGTTAGCTAGAGAGTGGTTGTCGTCGTAGAAGGTCTCATAGTTCTGGTAGCCCGCGGTGAGCGTGGCAAAGTAAGACATCGCGCCCATGTTGATTTCATAAGCACTGTGCGGGCTGAGTCCGCTAGACGGAGCCGTAACTGTCAACGGCAGGTCGATTGTGGATCCGCGACTGTCCAACAAGGACAGGACGTAATTCCCAGGCGGCGAGGCGAGGGAGGCACTGATGGCCAGGTAGCCTGGCCGATAGTCCGGATTGCCTGTGTAAACCGGGTTCGAAAGTGCTGCCGTGAGTCCCGAGGAAGGAGGCGAGCAGGCTGAGCACGTAAGGGTTACGGGGCTGTTGAAGCCGTTAAAGGGAGCCACCCACAACACCATGGTCGCCGACGACCCGGGAGTGACCACTGCCGTGCCCGGATCGAGAAGCCGGTAGTATCGCAGCTTGATGATCGCCCGTGCGGTTTGACTCGTGTCCCTCTGGCTTTGGGCCGTTACGGTAACCGTGTCGGTGGAAGATATGCTCGAGGGCGCAGTGTACACGCCGTTGCTGTCGATAGCACCTGTCGGTGAATCCAGAGACCAGGTTACCGCGTTGTTGCCGGATCCGGTTATATAAGCCTTAAATTGCTGCGTCGCGCCGGTATCGAGGGTGGTCGAGCCCGGCGTAACTGTGATCCCCACCGGCGGGGGCGGATCGCCGGTTCTGACGATCACGAGGTTGGGACTGGGGTCGGTGGTGTGGACGAACAGGCCGTCATTGCTCCGGACGGTGACCGGTAGGCCGTAAGAGTTTGACAACGGGTAGGTATACACGTTGACGGCGAGTGTGAGGGTGCCGCTGCCGCCTGCGATGCCGATCGCCGGATGGTAGTTGCAATCGACCGCCGGCACGTTGTTCCAGGCGCAGCTCGCGGGCACGGTCTGCCAAGAATAGGGCACAACCGACACGGTCACATCACGGTTAAAGCCATTGAGGGGCGTGACGGCAATCAACCATGCGGCGGTTGCTCCTGGCGCCACCGTGCCAGCCGGCATGGGAGATATCATCTGCGCGGTCACAGTGAAATCGGGGGCGGCGGCGACCGTAATGCTGAACTGTCGGCTAGAGGTGGCACCATTGCTTCCTGTCACCTGAATTGTAAGTGAGGACGTACCCACTGTCGTGGGGGTGCCGCTGAGTACCCCGCTGCCGCTGTTCAGGGTCAGGCCCGGTGGAAGGGAGCCGGCAATCAAGGACCACGTGTACGGCGTGGCACCCCCACTAGCTGCCAGCGTCTGGCTGTACGAGGTGCCCACTGTCGCTGAGGCCAAGCTGCTGGTGGTGATGGTGGGTGGTGTGGCCGGTACGATCCACGTCCCCATCGGCTGCCATCCGGTGTAGACGCCGTTGTTATCCAGGGCGAACAGGTATTCGTTTTTCATGCCCGAAAAGGACGCCGGGACGAAGGTGACCGTCAGGCTTATTGTGAGCTGATTGCCCGAGGGGACGGGCTGACCCCTATCGCCGACGATAGTGCATTGCGAATTGCCCGCACTGCCCCCGCTCCCCGGCACGAACCCGCCCAACCAAGTGGCGCTCGGATTGTCAGCCAAATAAACCAGGTTGGAAACTGGATCGTAGTGGATGTAGCAGGCGTTGACCGTGGAGGCGGAGATGTTATTGAAGAGGGCGAATACGTGGGCCAGGCTGCTGTGGCCCGACGGGCTGGAGACCGTCCAGGTGAACGGCAGGCTCAGGCCGGTCTGGCCAGAGGGGGAAAAGGTAACGGCAGACGGGGCGGTGTCCACCCAGGCGTGAAAGGTGGCGGCGGAGCCGGCGGTGGCGTGGAAGCCGGGAAGCAGTTGGATGCAGTTGCCGGCGGCAAATGTCGCCGTCGCGCTACCGCTGAGGACGAAATTGCCGGCCGAGAGGGCGTTGTTGTCCACCTGGCTGTGGTCGCCCGAGGTGTAGGCGCCGTTGGGGACCGGAGTGGGGCTGGAGCACGGCTGTGCCGCCAGCCCGGCCGCCAGCACGGTGCCGGCGCAGAACAACAGGGCCGGCCTCACTTGGCGGCACCTTTCTCCAGGCGAGCGATGCGGTCGCGGAGCTCCTGGTTCTCCTTCTCCTGCCGGATCATGTGCAGCGTGAGCTCTTCGATCTTGGCCAGCAGCTTGCCTTGCATGTCGCCTACGCTGACGCCCTTCTCCGCGATGTCGGCTTCCGACGGGATTCCGGGCAGGTGGTGGTGAGTCTGGATGTAGGCGGAGACTTCGCTCAAGGGCCGCAGGCGGTAGCCGGGGCGGAAGACGTAGTCGGACCAGGCGAGGTTGGTGACGATCACGTCGCGGGCGCCGATGTTGCCCTCGACGGCCAGCTTGTACGAACCGGGGTTGGCGGTGCCGATGCCGACGTTGCCTGTCGAATCGATTCTCATCCGCTCAAGGGCCCCGGTGGATCCATTGGGGGTAGTGGAGAACATCAGCGCCGTACCGGCAGCCACAGCACTGTGCGCCTGTGTGGCAAACCCGATGATCGAGGCACCCTGGCCCCAACCGATGTTGCGGAAATCCAAAGAACCCAGGCCGGCTCCCGCCACGGGGTAGGACCCATTGCTACCGCCCATGAGATAAACCACCGATGAACCGTAGATTTGAGTGTTCTGGGATGCGAGGAGGATACCGGCGGAAGAGCTGGCATCGGGGCTGATACTCAAGCCTGCGCCGGGTCCCGTGATACTCCCGTACCCGACGACATGGAGCCTAGTGGCCGGCGACGCTGTCCCGATCCCGACGTTGCCGCCGTTGTAGTAGATGGGGCCGGTGGGACCGCCGGTCCACTGGGCGTGAAGGCTGACCGGCAGCAGCAGCGCTGCGATGGCAGGCAGCCGTAGGGTTCCGCGAACGACACGTGGTAATGGACGGGGTTTCATTGGATCAGTTCTCCGGGACTGCGGGCCGGGTGCTCAGGCGAAGCTGGATATTTCGGATCTGTTCTCGCAACTCCTGGTTCTGGCGTTCGAGGCGATCGCTGCGTTCGTGCTCCTGGATCATATGCAGGGTTAGCTCTTCGATCTTGGCCAGCATCCTGGCTTGCATGTCGCCGACGGCGACGCCCTTTTCTTTCACTTCCGCCTCGGAAGGGATATCCGGCAGGTGATGGTGGGCCTGGATGTAGGCGGCGACTTCGCTCAAGGGCCGCAGGCGGTAGCCGGGGCTGAAGACGTAGTCGGACCAGGCGAGGTTGGTGACGATCACGTCGCGGGCGCCGATGTTTCCTTCGACGGCCAACTTGTACGAACCGGGGTTGGTGGTGCCGATGCCGACGTTGCCGCTTCCGGTGATCAGCATTCGCGTGGCTAAATTGGTGTCGAAAGCGAGACCGTCGTTCGTGCTGGTCCCCATCTCATAATTACCAGCGCCAGAGTTGTACACAAAGAGGCTGCCGCCGGAGCCCACAAGCCTGGCGACATATCCGGTCGTTCCACTGTTGACCTCCAGCTTCGAGCCGGGGCTCGCCGTTCCGATCCCGACGTTACCTCCAGTGGTGACTGAGATCGCGCCATTATTCGGGTATGCCGGCCAGGCCGATTGGCCCCGTGCCGGACCCGGCGCGGCCGCGATCGCGAGAAAGACCAAAACCAGGCGGCATACTCGAACGGTCTCGCGATTCTTTGGTCTCATTTCGGGTGTCCTCTCTTGGTCTTCAGGGCAGCAGGCCCAGCACGGTGAACGCGAAGCTTTTCGGGTTGGGATCGCCGGTGGCGTGCTGGAAGGGTTGCTGGCTGGCGCTGGGGAGCAGCGTGCCGCCGGCGTCGCCCAGTTTGAGGTCGTGGCTGGCGATGTAGAAGCTCAGGGCGGTATCGCGCGGCACGGCAAGCCGATAGCTGTAGGTGGGAATTCCGACTGGGAGCGTTCCGGCCGGCGGAGTGCCTGCGAGGTGGACCGGATAGAACTGGCCGCCCGGTCCCCAGACGCCGAGGGTCAGGTTGGGACGGCGGCCGTCCCTGGTCGCTTGGGCCAGGACCTTTTGGGCGTCCTGCACCTGGATGTTCAGGATGGATGCGGCGGTAAGTTTCAGGGAGAGCCCGGTCAGATTTTGTCCAGAGGCGAGGGTGAGGGTGGCTGAAGCGGCATTCCATTGGCACGGGTCGAGGTATTGGTCGCCGGGCGCCAGCACGCAGAGCGAGTAGGTGCCTGGGGTGAGTCCCTGGATCTGGAATGCGCCATCGGCGCCAGATTTGGTGTGTTTAGAGAACGCCGGAACAGCGGCGCGATTGGCGATGATGAGGGCGGCGGGAATGGGCTTCTGCGACCTGGCGTCGAGAACGTTGCCCTGGATGGTCAGTGTCCCGGTTTGGCCGAACGCAGGGGCGGCTGTAACCAACAAGAAGAGGATGTATTTCACCAGCTTGTGCTCCCGTACGACAGAACGCCGTGTGAAGCGAGGCGCGTAGTAATTAGGAGTTACAGACCTACTATACTTATTTAGCGAATGGAGTCAAGGCAAAAGTAAGTGGTTCGGGTCAAATTTGGAACCGATATAGGGTGTTTTCCCGTTCTGCGCAGGATGAAGAGCCGGGGGCTAGAATACTACTGTCTTGGAAAAGTGTGGAGCGGCCAACCGTTGCCGCAGCCGGCTTTTGGCCAGCTTACTGCGCAATTTTCTGAGAAATTCTGACGCGAACCGGCACAACTCGGAAATGCGGCACTATGAAAGGCGACTCCCGCACTGGGACACGGTAGCGCAGCCTCTGTTTGTAACGTTTCGGCTGCACGGGAGTCTTCCGGCGCATCGGGTGTTCGCTCCCAAGACTCTGGCGCTGTCGGGAAGAGCATTCGTGGCGATGGGCCGGCTCCTGGATCGTAGCGCCAGCGGTCCGGTACATCTGCGGCGCAAGGAAATCGCTGAATTGGTGATCCAGGCCTTGCAGGACGGGCAGCACAAGTTTCAGCGATACCAGTTGCATTCGTTCGTCGTCATGCCCAATCATGTTCACCTTCTGGTTACACCGAAGGTCATGGCGAGCCGCTGGTTAGCGAACGAATTCCTCGCCAGCCACGGCCAAGCCTTTTGGCAGGACGAGAGCTACGATCATCGGGTGCGATCTCCGGCAGAGTTCGACCGCATTCGGGTCGAGCGCAGCAAGCCGCCTGAAAGGCGGCTGCGGCCAGGATTGGCCGCCCCACATTTTGTAACGCGGTAGAGCTAGGGAACCGGGTCAGGCTACCAGGATTGGCGCGCAGGCTCTCTCCCTTGCGCGGGCGAATCCTGGCAGGGAACGCTCGATGGCCTCGCGCGGAATGGTCAGCGACAGGCGCATGTAGCCGCCGCGGCCGAAGCCCGCGCCCGGTACCGCCAGGATGCCTTCCTCCTGCAGCATGCGGATGAAGGCGACGTCGTCGGGAATCGGCGTCTTCGGAAAGACGTAGAACGAGCCCTGCGGCCGCGCCACATCATAGCCCGCCGCGGCCAGGGCATCGCAGAGCAGATCGCGCCGCGCCTGGTATTCGGAGACGTCGATGGTCGCGTCCGGCTCCGCGCCTACCACCCATTGCCAGATCGCCGGGGCGTTGATGTATCCCAAAATGCGATTGGCGATGGTGCACGCCTCGCGCAGGCGCGCGATTCCGGGAAGGCCGGGAGGCAGCGCCAGGTAGCCGATGCGCTCGCCCGAGAGACCCTGCGCCTTCGACCAGCTCCACGCGATCGCCGCCCGCCGGAAGATCGGAACCGCCTCGGGCACCCGGACGCCGTCAAACACGATCGGGCGGTACGGCTCGTCGCAGATGACCATCACGTCCCCGGGTAGCGCGGCATTCAAGCCGCGCAGTGCCGCCGCGCTGTAGACGGCTCCTGTCGGATTGTTTGGCGAATTCAGGATCAGCGCGCGCGTGCGCGGAGTTACGGCCGCGGCGATGCGCGCCGGATCGGGTTGGAATTGTTCGTCCGTCTCCACCAGCACCATGCGGCCGGCATGATTCTCGATGTAGAAGCGGTATTCGGGGAAGTACGGGCTCAGCACCAGGACCTCGTCACCGGGGTCGAGTATGGCCTTGAGCAGGGTGTTGATCGCGCCTGCCGCGCCGGTGGTCATGAGGATGTCCGCCGCCGAGTACGGCACGCCCGACCGCGCCGAGAGCCGCCGGGCGATCGACTCCCTCACCTCCGGATATCCGGCGTTCGGCATGTAGCCGTGACTCCGCGGGCGGTTCTGCGCGACTACCCGCCGCAAGGCCGCCACCACGGCCTCGGGCGGCTCCAGGTCGGGATTGCCGATCGAGAAATCGAAGACGTTCTCCGCACCGCGCTCGCGGCGCAGTTGG
>Ga0335077_10009501_pt1 | contig 12078 bp, 9 predicted proteins | sample Lox_Sample_31_FD_207151 | JGI IMG/M metagenome (GOLD analysis project Ga0335077, IMG submission 207151) | Soil microbial communities from Loxahatchee National Wildlife Refuge, Florida, United States - Lox_Sample_3.1 | ecosystem: Environmental > Terrestrial > Soil > Wetlands | place: USA: Florida...
AGAATGGCCGCTCGCAATTTCCGCATGGTTTCCCTCCTACTTTTCATTCAGCAGCTTGTGCGCTGCCAGCACGTCAAATATGTACGTGGCTGCTCCGCCGATTACGTATTCGGTTTGGTACCACAGGAACGGAAATTCCTTGAGTTCCATGAAATCGGGTTTCACCAGCGACGCTCCCGATATCACGCCGCCCGGAATGTGAGACCAGTCGGCCCTGTTGAACCCGTACGCGATGATGGCAGAGTTCGCTCCCACGCCCGAGACATACGACTCGTTGCTGCCGGGATGGCAGCCCAGCACGAAATTCACCGTTGCCAGCAGCGGCTCGCTGTCGAACAGCTCCGGCAGGTGCTTGTGGAAGTAGTACTGGTGGAGCGCGTCTTCCTGCAAATCCCAGCCCGGCCCCCAGACGAAGCCCGAGTCAACCGCCGATCGTGTTTCCAGCCGGTAGTCCGGGTTTGTGATCCCGGGCGGCAGGTGCACGCCGTAAGGGTTGGAAGCCGCGCTCTTTTCCGCCTGCATTTTCCACTTCTTCGCCAGATCGCGTACGGTTGACTGGAATTCATCGTGTGGAATCCGCGGCAGCGCGCGAACCAGCGTCCAGCCCGGCCCGTGCGAGAACTGTTCGCCGGAGATCTTGTGAAGCTCCGGAAGGAGAGCGAGGAGGCGATCGCGGTAGCGGCTCTCGCCGGTGGTGACGAACATTTCCGTCGACGCCGCGATCTCTTCGCTTCGAAAACCGCTGTCGGTTGGGGTGTAGGAACTCGGGGCGTAAACCGGCGGGCGCTCCTGCTCGTAATCGTAGAGCTTCCTGGCGGCAGCCAGGCACTCGGAGGCCAGCGCCGCGTTGGACTCGCGCAGTACCCGGCTGGCAGCCGCCAGCGCCTGCACGGTATCGTATTGCAGCCCGGTATTTCGGTTCGTAAAGGCCCAGCGATCGTCGAACGTCTGGGAGCGGCCGTCCCAAATGCGGTTGTCGGTAATGTTTACGGGGTCGCCCAGATGCGAGTAGGCTTGCGTGTTGCTTTCGATGATGCCGGGGAAAATGTGCCCGGCGACGCGGAACGACGCGAGCAGGCCCTCGACGCCATATTCGATCTGCTGTATGAGATCCTGCCTCCCGTCTGGAACGTGCAGAAGCACTTCGCGCCTGGCTCGATTGACCAACGTCTCGTCGAGGTTGGGATGGAATTCCTCCTGCGCCAGCGCCAGTGCCAGGGTCGTTATGGCGATGCTTCCTGCGGGCAGATCATGGTCGCCCGCATCGTGCCAGCCTCCCCAATCGAGTCCGGGGATATGTTCGTTGTCGGTGAATCTTGTCTCGCGTTTTCCCTGCTGGTAACCGTCGATGTACACCTTGCCTTCGGGCGCCTGCAGCGCGTCATCCAGGTGACACGCGCCGTGCCAGGTGCGGTTGCCTTCCTTGACCGCGACGTGACACATCTGCACGGGAAGAAAATATTGCAGCGTGGGTTTCCAGACGGCGTCGTAAATGGCGGCATCAATTCGGAACGGCCCAGCGGCCTGCCCTCCGGACTCGATCACGTAAACCCCCGGCTCACGAACGTCGGTGAAATCGAAGATCTCGTACCGGTAACGTAAGAACTGCCCCCAGGGCTGTGCCTTGCCCGATTTCGCAACCTTCCTGCCACCGTTCAATTGCATCCGATAGAGCGTGACGCCCGCGCCGGGCGCGCTCCGGCTGTCCAACTCCAGAACGGCGCGCTTGGTTTGCGACGGATGATAGCCGGCCTGTGAGATCCCGATCACGGGAGGCCGACGCCATGCAGCGATGATCGAAGGTGTGATCGCCACATCCACCTCGGTATCCGCGGAACCTGCCTTCAGCGGGGCGACGATGGTAAACCAGTCTTCGGGGCCGCCGCGCCGCTCATCGATCAAAGCCAACTCACCGTCCGAGCGAGTAACGAGGACGCTGCGAAGCGGATCCTCCTGCGCAATTAACAGCCGGTGCGTGGACGACGTCAGGACCTGCTCGCCCGTGTATTGCCGGGGAAAGATTCCCCCGCTTGCATCGTCCTGGAACGACTTCAAGAAATACGCGCCGGGGTACACCGCGATGCGGAACCCCGCCGTCTCGAACCGGCTCCAGTCGACCTGCCGGTCGAGTCTCAGCGCAATCAGAATGCGCTCGCCGTCAGTGCGGCAGATCAGGCGATAGCCCGGGCCGCCCGCGATTTCGCCAAAGACGGTCGCGGTAGAGTTCTCCCGGTCCGCCACCCGTCGTAGAACACGCAAGTTGGCTCCCGGCTGCCCGGTCTTCGGAACCAGGAAAAGGTCGCCTGAGTCCAGCAGCCGCTCCCCGTTCTGGAGCATCTGGAGGCCGCCTTGATGGCCCACTTGATAGTTGTTATGAAAAACAAGGAACGAAAAGCCCGGCGCCTCGAAGTACTCCTTTTCGTTGAGGCCGATTTTCGTCTCGGATATGCACAGCGCGGGAAATACAACGACCGTCAGCAACCATGCACGGACCACCAGTGATTTCATATTTGATTCTCCTTGTCCCCGCGGACTCCGTCGTGACGAATCAATTGCTAAGGATCAATTTAGTTCTGCACATTTCATTCCGTGGGATGACACGTGGCATAGCACTCGCTTGCAGCAGGAAAACAACGTCACAAAGGTTGATTTTCGTACCTAAACGGGTGATTTCACCCAGATCTCACTGTGGGGGCCTCGCCATTTGGCGGTTCCAGACCGGGCCGGCTAAATGATCTTCGTCCCGTACCGCGCGAGCGCCTTCTGGTTGAACTCGACGCCCAGGCCAGGTGTGTCGTCGTGTGGCAACTTTGGACTGGTCGAATACCAGATTGCGAACGCCGAGCTGCGCGCCGTCTACGACGACATCGTGGCCACAGGGAAGACAGACTGGATCAACAAAGTGCTGGCCACCCCTCGACGCTGCGCCGCACCGCACCTGGGAGAGCATCAAGGAGATCATCGCGCCCGGCGAACTCGCCGCTCTCGACAAGGAGGATCGACCTGGCTGTCAGCAGGACCAACCGGTGCGGCTACTGCATCGCCTTGCACACCGCCGCCGCGCGCAAGGCGGGCATGACCGACCGGATGTTCGGCGAACTGATGGCCGTCGTCGGCATGGCGAACGAGACCAACCGCCTCGTCACGGGATATCAGGTGGAAATCGACGAGCGGTTCAAAGTGTGATCCCGGAAAACGCGCGACCGCACACTGTTCATCGCTACTTGAGTTCGCGAACTACGCGCCGGGCTGTGGACTCGAGGCGCGTTCTGTGGGCGCTCGATGCGTGGACCGCCGCACCGCTGGGACTGGAGGCCGGCGGCGAGTCCCACGCGACCTGCAAAGTGGTCGCGGATGATCCGTTGACCTGGAGCACCTCCACGGCGGAATATACCGTCCCGCCGTCGACCAGGATTTTGAATATGCCCGGGGGCAACGGCGTTTTAATCACCTCCGACAAAAGCGCTCCGTATGTCGCGGCTTCCCCCAGGGCGCCGTCGCTGAGCGTCGGCATTCCGGCAATCGAGGGGGTTGTGCCCGTGCCGACCAGGGTCCCCGCGCTGTTGTAGACCCGCACCGTGAAGGTCGTGGCGGTTTGGCTTTCGTTGTAGATCACTAACGACACCCTGCGCGCGCCGCCGTCATCGATGCCTTCCGCAGACCATTGTTTTGCCAGCACCGTGTCCCACGCGATGGGTACGCTGAGCGACCAGGGATAAGTGGGCAGCGCCGAGTAGATCAACTGCGGCAGTACGTTGGAGCAGGTGGCTGCATCGGGACAGAAAAACACGGCGTAGACCGAGCCCGTGGCCGTGTTGCTGTAACTGGGAGCATCTCTTGTAGACCCGCGCAGCTCGATTTCCGCCGGCTGGTTAGGATACAACGCGAAGGCCGTGAAATTCCCGGATCCGGTGAGCGCACCAGTGGTGTCCAGCGACTGGTCGGCTCCATTGGCGTCATAGTACGAATAACCGACACCGATGGCTCCTGAAGCGGGCGCGGCCACACGAATTGAGGTACCCCACACTCCGCCCGCCGCGAGCCACAAAAACGTCCCGGCCACATAACAGGAATAGCCGATCGTCGACCCCTGCGCATTGGGAACCGCAATAGGCGACTCATTCAAGCTGGAGCAGTCCGGCTGTGTGATTGACCAAAATGCGGGTCCAGATTGGCCGTGAAGCATGGCAACGGCCAGGGCCATGAGCCCGATGAGATGTAGCGATTTCACGCGCACAAGTGTTCCTCCATTTCTTCACGGCCAGGAAAACCCGTACCGGGCTGCATCTCCTGACCCGGTTGCTCGATCAAAGGTGCAAATTCAGTACTTCCGGAGGAGATACATCACTTTGAACTGAAGAGTGGCGGTGATTCCCCCATTATGGATAGTTTAAGATCCCTTAATCTGTTTATATCCTAGTTTTAGAGTTCGCGCAAGGCTCAATTTCTGCGGTCTTTCTCCTAGTGACAACGCCTATTGGGAGTAATTCGTGGAAATTAGCGGGTCCTGCGGGCTGCCAGCAGGCGCTGCCTCACGGGGGTGAGAGCGATTCTGCAACTATTTCCGTCGTGTCGGCGCGCGTTAAATGATCTTCGTGCCGTAACGGGCGAGCGCCTTTTGGTTGAACTCGACGCCCAGGCCAGGTGTGTCGTCGAGGTACAGGATGCTCTTCTCAATGCGGGGCTTTTTGTCGTAGATCTCAAACCAGAACGGGTCGCGGTCGGGATTCGCGAAGGACTCAAGAATGTAGCCGTTGGGCACGGACGCCAGCAGGTGCGCATGCAGGGCCGGCTCGTGGTGCGGCGCCATCCGGATGTGGCACATGCCAGCCATGCCGGCAATTTTGCGCCATTCGGTGATGCCGGCATGAGCGTTGGCGTCGAACTGCATGAAATCGATGGCGCCGGTTTCCATGAGCCGCCGCGCGCCCCAGCGCGTGATTTCGCTTTCGCCGGACGCCAGCGGAATGCGCGTGTTGAGCTTGATCTGCCTGAACGGCTCGTAATCGTCGTACCAGCGCAGGGGTTCCTCGAGCCAGGTAATATCGAGGTCGTACATCCTGTTGGAGGCCTGGATGGCGGTTTCAACGTCCCAGCCGTTGTTGGCGTCGAGCATAAGGCGCACGGACGGCCCCACGGCATCACGGACGGTCTTGACGCGCTGGTAGTCGTCCTCGATGGAGTAGCCGCCGCTGATGCCGCCGATCTTCAGCTTGATGGCGTTGAAGCCTTGGTCGGTGTAGCCGCGGATCTCCTGCACCAGTTCCGGAATCCCCTTGCCTTCGCGGTAGTAGCCGCCGGTAACGTAGACCGGGACGGAATCGCGGTAGCCGCCGAAGAATTTGTAGAGCGGCAAACCAGTGGACTTGGCCATGATGTCGTAGAGGGCCGCGTCGACAGGAGCCATGGCGCTGATGATGCCGCGCTGTGACCAGCCGCGCGTCGAGGGTTCGCGGCCGTAGGTTGCGGCGAACATCTTTTCCCAGACACGGCCGACCATGAAGGGATCTTCGCCCATGACCAGGTCCGCGAATCCCTGCCGGAAGAGTTCGGCTCCGCCCGAGCCTTCGCCTTCACCGGTGATTCCGGCATCCGTGTGCAGCCGGACAATGAGCCGCGAAGCCTTGGGCTGGTAGCCGCCGATGGGGGCGTTGGCCATCCAGAAGCGCTCTTTGAGGGGCTTTTCGAGATACAGCACTTCGACGCCGATGACTTTGGCAGGTCTGGCTGCGGTGCGGGCGCGATCGCCTTGCGGCGTATTGGCCAGCGCAGCGGCAGGACCGGCTAGAAAGGCAGTGGAGAGCGCCTGGCGGCGATTCATAGACTTCACTCTAATACGTTTCAGGGGTTTAATTGTGGACGGCGCGTGTGAGGTCGGGACGCCCTAACCCGCCTTGGCAATAATCACTGTCGCCGCCATGATGACGGCAATGCCGGCGCCGAGATAGCGGAACGCACGGCGGTCTGCGTTCTTCCACTCGCCGGTCAGCAGACCCCAGATGTTGGCGACGACAACCATAATGATCATGAAGATCGGCCAGCCAACCGACGTCCCAAGCTGGCCGATTTTTGTCTTGCCGACGCCATACAGGTAAAACCCGAAGAGCCAAAGGAAACCCATGGCAACGGTGTAGACAAGGTTAAGCGCACGGTCTTGCGGCAGCCCTTTGTCCCAGCTTCGATTTCGCCGAAGTAAATACACACAGTAAGCGGCGTTGACCAGGAAGCCGGCTGACATCGCTACAGCAAAGATGGCCATCGGCGCGTTAGCGGCATTGGCGCCAGTGGCCGCGGCTGCTGCTTCGATGGGCTTTCCGAATTCGACGGCAAAGGCCATCATGGGTGATGCCGCGCCCGAGGCGATACAGATGGCGATGCCGCGTTTGAGATTGCGCCTGGCCGCTGCCGGAGCGGCCGAATCCTTCAGGGCGCCGGCACGAGCACAGAGCGTGACCCCGACAATCGCGACCACGAGCCCGATGACGATCAGCAGTCCCCTCAGTGACATGAGATCGGCCGGGTGAAGCACCACCAGCGGCACCAGTGCGCCAAGCGCCGCGATCATGGACATGATCATCGCGAAGCCAAGCGCAACCCCGACCGCTTCGAGCCCGAGACCGAACAAGACCGACCCGACGCCCCAGCCCGCGCCGAATAGCGCGGCCATCGCCACCGCCCCGGCTCCGGCTTCCGCGTAGGCCTGGAACGCACGCGGCACCAACAGAGCGACGAGCAGCCATGGGAAGATAACCATCCCGAAAATCGAGTAGAAGAGCCAGTTCTTTTCCCAGGGCCAGCCTCGGATGAACTTCTGCGGCACCGCAAACGTTCCCTGCATAACGGCGGCGGCGACTATGGCAAGAAAACCGAACCAGGCGTGGCTCATCGTTGTCCTCTGCTATTGGGAAGATATCAGTTTTCGTCTGCTTGAGATCCGCCTATGATAACTTCGTACTTCAAGGAGGTCGGCGAATGCTCGCATTCCGGCGGTTGGTTCCTGCGCTCATGGTTGCGGCGGGAGCAGCGCTGACGGGCGCTCAGGTCCAAGGCCCAGGTTTGCGCGCGTCGGCTGTCAAAGTGGATATCACACCGTCCGGCAGCAAATGGCTGGCCGGTTATCCGGCGCGGAAGTCCACGGGCGTTCACGATCACCTGTTCCACCGCATCGTCGCGCTGGACGACGGCCGCACTCAATTCTTCCTCATTTCCTCGGACCTGTGCTTGTTCGCTCCCTCGGTTTACGACGAATTCACCGCGCAACTGAAGCGGGAGACGGGAATCGACCCGATCCAGGTTTGGTGGACGGTGACCCACACGCACGCCGCTCCCGAGGTCGGACCCCACGGCCTGCCGAAACTGATGATGCCTGAGCGGTACAAGCACGAACCCGACCAGGAGTACACGGCCTGGGTGGAAAAAGTCCTGATCGACGGCATCAAAGAAGCGCGGGCGAAGTTAGCTCCCGCGCGGTTAGCTGTTGGCACGGGCTTTTCGGCGGCCAACATCAACCGGCGCGCGCGCGATGTCGACGGCCACATCTCGCTCGGCTTGAACCCTGACGGCCCCACAGACCGGCAGATCGGTCTGATCCGGCTGGAGCACCCGGACGGCACGCCCATTGCGCTGATCGCAAACTACTCAATGCACGGCACGGCACTCGGCCAGGAGAACACCCTGATCAGCGGCGACGCGCCTGGAACGGTTGCGGCCTATGTGGAGGAGAAGCTCGGCGCGCCGATGCTGTTCATCAATGGCGCTGCGGGGAACCTGGCTCCCATCTATACTGTCCAGCCAAGCTTTGACGCCTTTCACATCACGGAGTTCAACGTACTGCTCGGTGATCGAATCCTCGCCGCCAACCGCTCGATCGCGATGACCACGTCTGAGGTGCGCCTCCGGCCAGGCGAAAAGGTGGTGGAAACGCCGCGGCGGGCCGGCTTCGGATGGGACAAGAGCCTGGGCAACTACCTGCACGCCGCCGACGGGGAAGCCGGCATCATCCGTATGCCAGTCCGATTTCTCATCATCAATGAGGAGGTCGCGCTCTGGTCGGCGCCGGTCGAGTTATTCTGCGAGATCTCAATGAACGTGCGAGACCGCTCCCCTTATCCGCGCACTTTCTACTTCGGCTATGCGAATGGATGGCTTGGTTACCTGGCCACCCGCCAGGCCTTCGCCGAGGGTGGATACGAAACCCAGACGAACCCGTTCACAAACCGGGTTGAAGACGATCTCACGAACGCGGTCACGGCCTATCTTCAGGGCCATGGCCGGTAGAGCAGACGACCGCTGCCCGTCAGCTCAAGTGAAAGATTTCCTCGAGACGAGCCATGCCCTCGTCGGGCCGTCTGCCATCGAGCGCTTCAAAAAAGGGCGCCATCTCGCGCTGCCAGCGGTCATTCACGTCGCGCGTCGCCATGCCTCGAAGCGCGGCCGAGAAATCCTCCGTCTCCAGATACCCGACCAACAGTCCATCCGCGCGCAGAAACAACGAGTAATTGCCCCAGCCGGTCTCTCGGAGAGCCTCGCGCATTTCCGGCCATACAGACTCGTGTCGCCGCTTGTACTCCTCGAGCCGTTCCGGCTTCACCTTCAGCAAAAAGCACACACGTTCCATAATCCTCCCGAAACTCAACAGACACGCACAGACTCAATGCCGACCAGCGCCGCCAGCTTTTCGAGCTTGCCGGCAATGTGTCCCACGCCAATAGCGCAGTGGTGTGCGGGAGCATGAGAATTCCAGGTGTTGATGAATTCTCGAACTCCCATTGGAAATCGATAGCGGCTATTGGTGTTGCCAATCTGCAGAATTGGTCCTGGTGTTGACTCGCCTTCCGCGATTAACAGCTCCAGCTTGCCGTCGAACGTCTGAACGACGGACAGCAAGGTGACCGGACCGTTGCGTACCGACATTTCGACGGAAAGCCCGCGGCCGGCCTTGCCATGAAAAACGCCGAGAGGCCGCACCTTCGTTCTGCCTTCCGCAATGGCAAGATGCCCCGGACCATCGTGGCCCATCAAGACGACGCCGTCTTCGAAATCTGTGGCGTAAAATTCGCTGAACGATCCGCCGGCGCCGAACGCATCCATGATCTTCATAGCCTGCGCGTTCTTGACTTCGTATTCACCAGCAACAGGAATGCCCCTGGAGGTCAGCAGGCTGGTACCAAGGATGATGGAAGTGATGGCGTCTTCGTTCGCCGGATTGCCGGTTCCCTGGTAATAGTAAGCCATCGAGCCCAAGTTGTGGCGCCGGACCAGTTCATCTAAGGCGACCGAAGTACGGGCCGCGCGTTCCAACTCCGAGGCCTCACAATCCGGCTGCACGTCGAACGTCTCATAGAATTCGCGGACCCGCTTGGCGATGACAGCGGCTGTGACCTCTTGACGCAGTGCGGCCAGTTCGTCGACTTCTATAATCTCGACGTGGCCCCCGAAGACGGCGCACTGCAGCGTTAAATCGGAGTAGATGTCGAGCATGCCTCCGTAGTAATGGCCCATTAATCCGAGCCGGTTGTGCTCCATGATGTGAGCGACTTTGGCGGCGCTGATCCACGCGTCGATCTCGCTCCACGCGGCGTCATCCTGCAACATCCCCGTTACCTGAAAAAACAAAATCCGGCATCGCTGAAACACGTTGGCAATCTCGGGCACGGGACAAGCCTGGCACCAGGCGAGCCATTTACCGGTCATCGTGCCCCGGTCTTGCAACTGATTGAACCCCGCGTAATCGATCGCCGGGCCTGGCGCAAGATTCAAAATGACTACAGGCGTCTTCGCCCGCCGCACGACCGGCAGCACCGTCGAAGAAAGAGCGTAGGTCGCGACGTGCAGGAATATGATGTCGACGTCCATCTCGCGGAAGCGATGCCCGGCAGACAACGCCTTCTCCGGCGAATCGACCAATTCCAGATTGACGATCTCGACCCCGTTTCGGGCCATGCGGCCGGCAATCTGCTGGTTACATGTGAGCAGGGTTTCCTTGAGCCCGGGGAACTGGGGCCAATAGGCGTCCAGGCCGATGCTGAATAGTCCGATCCGCACTGGATAGGGGTCGTGATGCATCGGTCTCACTCCGACCCGGTTACGACGGCGACGCTGAGTCCGCGCAGTTTCACCTGCGTGCTGTTGAGCGGCTCGCTAGCCGGCGGCGCGCCCCTCGTGATCTGATCCACAAATCGAATTTCCCGAGCCGCGTGAGGGAGCTTCAATTCAACTTCGCGGTCCCGTTTGTTGACCAGCAGCAATTTGCGCTTCCCGTCTGGCGTGATGAAGCCCAAGGCATAGACGTACGGCGTCCCGCTGGAAGCCGCTACGATTTTGTCGCCTGGACCGAAGTTGCTTCTCAACAGTTCCAGAACACGGAATCTGGCGTTGGGTGCGCCTGTGTTCCAATCCACCATGGAAACGCTGGGAAACTGGGTCGGATAGCCTACCAGTTGCGACTCACCCGCAATGTCAATACCCAAGGACGCCAGGTGTCCGAACACGTAAGCGAACGTCGCTCCCGAAAGATTCCAGTACGAGTCCGGGATTGGCTTCGTTACGTGACCAGGTTCTGATTGCCCGCCATCATCCGCGGAAATGGACCCAATTTCATTCACGGTGGTACGCGTAGAGGGAGACAAGCGCTTGCGGATCGATTCGATATAGCGCACCGTCGCCAGAAACCGGTCCGCCTGCTCGAAAAACGTGTACTGCTGGATGTCCGGCGTCTGGTCGGGCGTCGGACCGGCATAGAAATGGTAGGAAATCATGTCTAAAGGAATACCGGCTTTATGGTTCCTTGGACTCAAGAAGTACTCAAACATACGGGGATTATCGGAAGGCGCGGCCAAAGCCAGTCCAACGAACTTCATTTGCGGTGCTACGCGCCGGATGGCGCTCACGATGGCGTCGTAGCGGGCCGTATATTGCTCGGGCGTCATGTTGTGCTCAAAATCGACTTCGTTGAGTACCTCCCAATAATCGAGTTTGAAGTGATGCCCTGATTCGTGCCGCATGCCTAGTTCGTCGGTGAAGCCGCCATTTACATACCAGCTCACTAACCGCGCGTAGTAGTCGCCGAGTTCCTTCATCGATAAGTCGCGCAGTTCGGTGCCTTGAGTGTAATCCCAGGTTGCTTGGTCGGGATCTGGCGGGTAACTGACGGGCTTCGGAGTCTTGAACATCCACTGGGGAATCGTGCTGAAATTCAAGATCACCGGATGGCCCTTGGAGGCGTTCAAGAAATCGATGGTCAGCGGGTCTATGAGAGAAAAATTCCATGAAGTCTTTTCCTTGGAGGGCGGTTCGAGTTCTGCGACGCCGAGTCTTGGATAGGGCAACCACGGAACGTAACGCACGTAATCCGCGCCCAGTTTCTGCAGCTCCGAAAATACACGATCGTGAATCCGGGAGCCGCGGCGCAAAGGCGGGTTAACGACGACCTGTAGCGTTGCCGTTGTCTTGGACACGCGTTCGACCTTGTCCCAATGAACCTCCAGCGTCTGGGGCGCTGCGCTGCATGTGCACAAGCTGAGCAACAACCAGCAAGAGATCGAGTTCCGATGTAGCATCACACTACCTCGTCACCTTCAACATCCCTCTAAGGGGAAGATCTTCGGACGACCGTCCGACCATGATCTCGAAGTCGCCCGGAACCACGCGCCAGTGCATGTCAAGATCGAGCAGTTGCAGATCTTCAGGGCCCAGCGTGAGCGTTACGGTTTTTGCTTCGCCCGGTTTCAGGTTTACCTGCTCGAACCCGCGCAACTGTTTCACAGGCGTGGAAACTGGGGCCACGGTCTCGTGGATGTAGAGCTGCACGGTTTCCGTGCCCGCGCGCCCGCCGGCGTTTTTCACTTGCACGCTCACCCGCGCTGTCCCTCCGGGGTGGATCTCTGCCGGCTCGACGCGCAGGTTGCTGTACTCATAACTCGAGTAGCTGAGGCCATAGCCAAATGGGTAAAGAGGTGTTGCGGGCATATCCGCGTAACCACGCTTCTCTTGGTGGATCCAGTAAGCCTTTGACGGTTTGTAGTTGTAATAAGTGGGCAACTGGCCCACATGGCGGGGAATAGTGATCGCGAGACGGCC
>Ga0335077_10009502_pt1 | contig 12078 bp, 9 predicted proteins | sample Lox_Sample_31_FD_207151 | JGI IMG/M metagenome (GOLD analysis project Ga0335077, IMG submission 207151) | Soil microbial communities from Loxahatchee National Wildlife Refuge, Florida, United States - Lox_Sample_3.1 | ecosystem: Environmental > Terrestrial > Soil > Wetlands | place: USA: Florida...
TGGCCGCCCGGGGCGGGAACGGCTTCATGACGGTGGCCGCCGCGCAGGCGGCCCTGCTGCTGGCCCAGGGCGCTGGCCGGCTGCTGCGCACGACGGACGACAAGGGCATGGTGGCGATCCTGGACCCGCGCCTGGCCACCGCCAGGTACGGCGGCTTCCTGCGGGCGTCGCTGCCGCCGTTCTGGACGACCACCGACCCCGGCATCGCCCGCGCCGCCCTGCGCCGCCTGGCCGCCCAGTAGCGTCAGGGCAGGCTCTGGATGATCTGGATGACCTCCTCGCGCCCGAAGCCGTGGTGGCGGGCGAATTCGATGAGGTCGCGGGTCCGGGCGAGCACGGCCCCGCGCTGGGGACTGCCCGCGACGGTGATGCCGCGCCCGCGCCGGAACTCCAGCAGGCCCTCGTCCCTGAGCAGGTGCAGCGCCCGCAGCACGGTGTTCTTGTTCACGCCCAGCACCGCGGCGAGGTCCTTGGCCAGCGGCAGGCGCTCACCGGGTTTCGCCTCGCCGTCGGCGATGGCCCGGCGGATCCGCGCGGCGACCTGATCGTGCAGCGGGGCCGGGCCTGAGCGATCGATGTTGACATCCAGCATGGTACTAGCCAAAGTAGTTCCATGTTGCGGTTCCGGCAAGGCATGACATGGGCTCCCTGACCGCCCCGCCCGGCCGCCCCGCCTCGCCTGACGCCGCGGCGGCGGAGGCGCTGTTCATGGAGGCGCGGCGCCGCCGGCGGCGCCGCTGGCTGGCCGGGATCGCCGCGGCCCTGGTGGCGGCCGCCGTGCTGGCCGTCTCCGCCGCTACCTGGCTGCCCCGGGCATTTGGCCAGCACGCCGGCCTCACGGGGGCGGCCGGCGCGGCCCTGGTGGGGCGGTCATCCGGGCCGGCCGGCCACGCCAGGTTCACTTACCGGGTGGTGACGGCCGGTGTCCCCGAGGCTTACGGCACCAACGACATCACGTTCTCGGGCAACAACCGGAGCACCTCCTTCTCACAGCACTCGGCGGCCACCGGCCCGGATCACGCGCAGGTCTCTTCCGGGACCGAGCGCCTCGTGGACGGGCAGGTGTACGCGCTCTTCCGGGTCCATCGTCGGCCGACATGGGTCCACCAACCGTTCCAGGTGTACAGCATTCCCAAGATCATCGACCCGCGCAGGCTGCTGCGTGTGCTGGCGCCCTACGCCCGGTTCCAGCCCAGCGGCTACCAGGTGAGCGGCGGCGTCCGGCTCAAGGTGCTGCGCGCCACCGACCCGGGCAACCTGACCCGCCGCAACCTGCTTCCGGTCAGCTACACGTCGGGGCAGTCCGTTGGATCGCTCACGGTATGGGTGGATGGGCAGGGGGTGGTACACCGCATGACCTTCACGTTCCTCGGCTATGCCCGGATCATGCTGAGCAAGCCGGTGAGCACGGCCGCGTTGCGCGACTACCAGCTCGCCCAGCGCGCAGCGGCGCGCACGATGAAGAGGCTCAGCCGCTACCAGGCGCGAACCGGCAAGCCGGCCCCCCAGCGCCCGGAAACCCTCGCGTTGCTGCGCGTCAACCAGGCGATGAAGCGCGCCTACCCGGTACGGCGCGGGAACCAGGTGACCACGACCACGGTGACCTTCTCCTTCATCGGCCAGCCGCAGCGCATCAACGTCCCGCGGAACGCGATTTCCTACCGCCAGGCCGAAGGGGTGACGAGCAGCCACCACTGACCGGCCAGCCCCGCGCGGCGCGGGCGGTCAGAGGACGTCGTGGCCGGGATGCGGCTCCTCCGGCAGCGCGCTGCGCTGCGCCGGGACGGACCCGAGCCGGCCGGCCTGGTAGTCCTCGAACGCGGTGACGAGCTCGTCCCGGGTGTTCATCACGAACGGGCCGTAGGCGGCGATGGGCTCCCGGATCGGCTGGCCGCCGAGCAGCAGCACGTCGAAGTCCCGGCCCGGCCCGTCCTGGCGCTGGCTGGCGCCGAGGGTGATCACGTCACCGGGGCCGAACACGGCCAGCTGGCCGGTGTGGACCGGGCGGCGTTCGGTGCCCACGGTGCCCGAGCCCGCCAGCACGTACGCGAGCGCGTTGAAGTCACGCCGCCACGGCAGCCGGACCCGGGCGCCGGGCGCCACGGTGGCGTGGAGCAGCGTGATCGGCGTGTGCGTGATGCCGGGGCCGCGGTAGCCCGCCAGGTCCCCGGCGATGAGCCGGAGCAGCGCGCCGCCGTCGGCCGAGGACAGCAGCGCGACCTGGCCGGCCCGGATGTCCTGGTAGCGGGGGCTGGTCATCTTCAGCGTGCGGGGCAGGTTGACCCAGAGCTGGAATCCGTGGAACAGCCCGCCGCTGGCGACCAGTTCCTCCGGCGGCTCTTCTATATGCAGGATGCCGCCGCCGGCGGTCATCCACTGGGTGTCACCGTTGGTGATCCGCCCGCCGCCGCCGTTGGAGTCCTGGTGACGGAAGACCCCGTCGATGATGTAGGTGACGGTCTCGAAGCCGCGGTGCGGGTGCCAGGCGGTGCCCTTCGGCTCACCCGGCGCGTAGTCGACCTCGCCCATCTGGTCCATGTGGATGAACGGGTCGAGCCGGGCCAGGTCCACGCCGGCGAAGGCCCGGCGGACCGGGAAGCCCTCGCCCTCGAACCCGGACGGCGCCGTGGTGACCGACGCGACCGGGCGGCCGGCCGCGGCGGTGGGGCCGGGCTCCGGGACGCGGGGCAGCACCAGGATGTCTTCGACGGTGACCGCTGGCATGACCACTCCTCGGCGGCTGGGAATCTCTCCCCCGCGCCAACGATAGTTGACCGCGCAACATTCCCCGGGGGCAGACCCGGGAAACGCGGCGTCAAGCTTGCCTGCTTCCGGCGGGCCAGGGCCCGCGCGGGGGCTATTCTCTGCACCTATGACCAAGGGGAGCGGGGGAGCATGACCATGGGACGTGGGGGAGCGCGGCGGGTGCTGTGGGCCTGCCTGGGCGCTGGCGTGACCGCGGCGCTGGCCGCCTGCGGCGGCTCACCGGGCACCGCGGCGCCGGCCAGCCCGGCCGGAGCCAGCCCGGCCGGGGCCACCGCGGCACCGGGGAGCGGCGCCGGCGGTGCGCCGGCGCTGAGCGAGGGGTCCGTCATGCTGACCCACCTGTTCCCCATCGGGGCCTACGTCCAGGCCCCGGCCAACTTCGAGATGTGGAAGCACCGGGGCGTCAACACCATGGTCGTCGTCCCGGACGGCAACAGCGAGAAGGCCTGGAACAAGGCCGCCATCCGGGACGGGCTGTATGAGATCCGGGCGCCGGCCGGTAACCAGGCCAGCGACGTTCGCGACGGGAACCTGCTGGCCTGGGCGCTGCCCGATGAGCCCGACGACGTGACCACCCAGATCCCGTACGCCAAGATCCAGCAGACGTACCGGGCGTGGAAGCGCATCGACCCGCGGGTGCCGGTGTACATCAACTTCAACGGGCAGTTCAACCAGCACGACGTGAAGACCGATGCCAGCGGGCGCTCGTGGTACGGCCAGTACGTCAAGGGCGCCAACTGGATAACCTCCGACCTCTACCCGGTCAACAATGGCCAGGGCAACGACCTCGGGGTGATCGGGCAGGAGGTCACCCAGCTGCGCCAGCTGGCCGGGGGCAGGCCGGTGTTCGTGTTCATCGAGTCGGGGGCCTACGCCGTGGGGAACCCCGTCATCACCCCCGCTCAGTTCCGGGGTGAGGTCTGGGAGGCCATCATCCATGGCGCCCGGGGCATCTTCTACTTCCCGGTGCAGGTCACGCCCCACTTCAAGTACGACGTCACGCCCCCGGCGGTGGCCGCCGAGATGACCAGGCAGGACGCCACCATCACGAAGCTGGCGGGTGTGCTGCAGGGCACGATCAACCCCCCGCCGCTGGGCGCGACGGCGCCATCGCCGCTGCAGGTGGCCTGGCGCAGCTCGGCGGGCCACAGCTATTTCTTCGTGCTCAACCTGTCTCCCCGGGCGGCTGACCACCAGGTGATCACGCTGCGCGGCATCGGCTCGGCATCATCGGCTGCCGTCTACGGCGAAAACCGCACCGTCCCGGTTTCCGGCGGCACGATCACCGACAGCTTCGGGCCCTACGCGATCCACATTTACCAGGTGCCCTAGGCGCGCCCGGGGCACCGGTCGCCAGGGCACGCCCTACGGCAGCTTCCAGTCGATGGGCGTGCCGCCCTGCTCCTCCAGGAGCTGGTTGGCCCGGCTGAACGGCCGCGTCCCGAAGAACCCGCGGTCGGCGGAGTTCGGGCTGGGGTGCGCGGACTCGATTACCGGCGCCGGAGCGAGCAGCGGCGCCAGGTTGCGTGCGTCCCGGCCCCACAGGATCGCGACCAGCGGCGCGTCCCGCGCGGCGAGCGCCCGGATGGCCTGCTCGGTCACTTCCTCCCAGCCCTTCCCGCGATGGGAGCCGGGCTTCCCCGGCTGGACCGTGAGGACGCGGTTGAGCAGCAGCACCCCGCGCTCGGCCCAGGTGGACAGGTCACCGGTGGCCGGGTGCGGGTAGCCGAGGTCCTCGGTGTACTCGCGGAAGATGTTGGCCAGGCTCGGCGGGAGCCGCCGCAGCTCGGGCGGGACCGAGAAGCTCAGCCCCACCGCGCAGCCGGGCGCGGGATAGGGATCCTGGCCCATGATCAGCACCCGCACGTCGGCGAACGGCTGCTTGAACGCCCGCAGCACGTTCTCGCCCGCGGGCAGGTACCGGCGCCCGGCCGCGATCTCGGCCCGCAGGAAATCGCCCATGGCGGCGATGCGCTCCGCGACCGGTGCCAGCGCGGCCGCCCATCCCGCCTCCATGACCTCGTTCAGGTCCCGTGCCGTCACGGGGAGCCACTCTAGCCGCGGGTCTTTCCCGCGGCCAGTGCGGCACGGGCGGGAGGGCGGCTGGCGGCCCGGGTGTGGCTAGGGCCCGCCCGCGGCCAGCACGGCGCGGACCTGGGCGGCGATCTGGATGTCCTCCCGGGCGGCGATCACGAACGACCGGACCGGCGCGCCGGCCTGCCCGATCTCCCGGTCGGCGGGACCGCCGCCGCCCGCCGCACCGGCTGGGTCGCGCCCGGCTGCGTTGCGCGCGGCGTCCAGGCGGACGCCGAGGAAGCCGAGCCCGGCCGCCGCCTCCGATCGCACCGCCGGTGAGTTCTCGCCCACCCCGCCGGTGAACGCCAGCACGTCCAGGCCGCCGAGGGCGGCGGCCATGGCGGCGATGCCCGCCCGGAGCCGGTGGACATAGACGTCGAGGGCGAGCCGCGCATCCGGCCCGCCCGCGGCGGCGCCGGCCACCACCTCCCGCATGTCCGCGGTCCCCGCCAGGCCGAGCAGCCCGGACCGGTGTTCCAGCGTGGCCGCCAGCTCCGCGGGCGGCGTGCCGGCCTGCTCGGCCAGCCACAGCACCAGGCCCGGGTCGACCGATCCGGAACGGGTGGCCATCACCAGGCCCTCCAGCGGGGTGAAGCCCATCGTGGTGTCCACCGAGACGCCGCCGCGCACGGCGGCCAGCGATGCGCCCGCGCCCAGGTGGCAGGTGACGACGCGCAGCGTGGCGTCACCGGCGGCGCCGGCCAGTTCCGCCGCCCGGCCCGAGCACCAGGAGTGGGACAGCCCGTGGAATCCGTAGCGCCGCAGCGCCCAGCGCTGGCGCCACTCGCGCGGCAGGGCGTAGGTGGCGGCCGCCGCCGGGATCGTGGCGTGGAAGGCGGTGTCGAAGCACGCCACGCCCGGCAGGCCGGGCCGCGCCCGCTGGACCGCCTCCACCGCGGCCAGCGACTTGGGCTGGTGCAGGGGGGCCAGGGCGGTCAGCGCCCGCAGCCGGGCCAGCACGCCGTCGTCGATCCGGACCGGGCCGGTGAACGAGGTGCCGCCATGAACGATCCGGTGGCCGGCGGCGTCGGCGTCGCCCAGCGACGCGAGCGCCGACCCGACCGCCGCGGCGTCCGCCGCGCCGCGCGGCGCCGGCAGATCCGCGGCGCCGGTCACCCGGTCCGAGCCGTCGAGCACGCGCAGCTTGAGGCTGCTGGACCCGGCGTTGACCACCAGCACCCGCACCGGACCGCCTCCTAATGGGGCCAGGCCCAGTCGCGGATCTCCGGCGGGTCCTCGCCGTGGCTGCGGGTGTAGGCGCGGCACCGGATCCGCTCATCGGTCATGAGCTGCCGCAGGTGGCCGGCCGCCGGCGCCAGCCCCGGCACCCGGTCGATCACGTCGATCACCAGGTGGAACCGGTCGAGATCGTTGAGCATCACCATGTCGAACGGCGTGGTGGTGGTGCCTTCCTCCTTGTACCCGCGCACGTGCAGGTTGTCGTGGCCGTGGCGGCGGTACGTCAGGCGGTGGATGAGCCACGGGTAGCCGTGGTAGGCGAAGATCACCGGCTTCTCGGTGGTGAACAGCGAGTCGTACTCGGCGTGGGACATGCCGTGCGGGTGCTCGCTCTCCGGCTGCAGCCGCATCAGGTCCACCACGTTGACCACCCGCACCTTGAGCCGCGGCAGGTGCTGGCGGAGCAGGTCGGCGGCGGCCAGGGTCTCCAGCGTGGGGATGTCGCCGCAGCAGGCCAGGACGACGTCCGGCTCGCCGGGCGAGTCGTTGCTGGCCCATTCCCAGATGCCCACGCCCCGGGTGCAGTGGATCACCGCCTCGTCCATGGCCAGCCAGTCCGGCTGCGGCTGCTTGCCGGCCACGATCACGTTGACGTACTGCCGGCTGCGCAGGCAGTGGTCGGCCACCGACAGCAGGCAGTTCGCGTCCGGCGGCAGGTAGACGCGGATGATCTCGGCCTTCTTGTTCATCACGTGGTCGATGAACCCGGGGTCCTGGTGCGAGAAGCCGTTGTGGTCCTGCCGCCAGACCAGGCTGGACAGCAGGTAGTTGAGCGAGGCGATGGGCCGCCGCCAGGCGATGTCCCGCGACACCTTCAGCCACTTCGCGTGCTGGTTGAACATGGAGTCCACGATGTGGATGAACGCCTCGTAGCAGTTGAACAGCCCGTGCCGGCCGGTGAGCAGGTAGCCCTCGAGCCAGCCCTCGCACAGGTGCTCCGACAGCACCTCCATCACCCGGCCGTCCGGCGCCAGGTGGTCATCGCCGCCGATGATCCGCCCGTCGAAGGCCCGGTTGGTCACCTCGAACACGGCCTGCAGCCGGTTGGACGCCGTCTCGTCCGGGCCGAACAGCCGGAACGTGGCCGGGTTGCGCGCGATCACGTCCCGCAGCCATCCCCCGAGCACGGCCGTGGCCTGGGTCGCGCCGGTGCCGGGCTTGCTGACCTGGACCGCGTAGCCGCGGAAGTCGGGCAGGTCGAGGTCGCGCAGCAGCAGGCCCCCGTTGGCGTGCCGGTTGTCGCTCATCCGGCGGTGGCCGTGCGGGGCGAGGGCGGCCAGGTCCGCGGCCAGCGCGCCGTCGGCGTCGAACAGCTCGCCGGGCCGGTAGCTGCGCAGCCATTCCTCCAGCTGCGCCAGGTGCGCGGGGTTGGTGCGGACGTCGGCGATCGGCACCTGGTGCGCCCGGAAGGTCCCCTCCACCGGCAGGCCGTCCACGGTCTTGGGGCCGGTCCACCCCTTCGGCGTGGCCAGCACGACCGCCGGCCACCGGGGCCGGGTGAGGTCCCCCGCCTGCCTGGCCCGCTGCTGGATGGCCGCTATCTCCGCCACCACCTCGTCGAGGGTCGCGGCCAGCTGCTGGTGCACGGGCTCCGGCTCGTCGCCGGCCACCACGTGCACCCGGTACCCGTACCCCTCGAGCAGGGCGGTGAGCTCGCCGTCGGGTATCCGGGCCAGCACCGCCGGGTTGGCGATCTTGTAGCCGTTGAGGTGCAGGATCGGCAGCACCGCGCCGTCGGTGACCGGGTTGAGGAACTTGTTCGAGTGCCAGCTGCCCGCCAGCGGCCCGGTCTCGGCCTCCCCGTCGCCGATCACGCAGGCGGCGATCAGGCCGGGATTGTCGAACACCGCACCGTAGGCGTGGGCCAGCGAGTAGCCCAGCTCGCCGCCCTCGTGGATGGAGCCGGGGACCTCCGGGGTGGCGTGGCTCCCGATCCCGCCGGGGAACGAGAACTGCCGCATCAGCGCGGCCAGGCCGGCCGTGTTGCGGGTGATGGTGGGGTAGCGCTCGGTGTAGGTGCCCTCCAGGTAGGCGTTGGCCACCAGGCCCGGCCCGCCGTGGCCCGGGCCCGCCACGAAGATCATGTCCAGGTCCCAGTTGCGGATCACCCGGTTGAGGTGGGCGTACAGGAGGTTGAGGCCCGGGGTCGTCCCCCAGTGGCCGAGCAGCCGCGGCTTGATGTCGTCCGGCCGCAGCGGCCGCCTCAGCAGCGGGTTGGCCATCAGGTAGATCTGCCCGGCGGACAGGTAGTTGGCCGCGCGCCAGTAGCCGTCCAGCGTGCGCAGCTCGGCCTCGGTCAGGCCCGGCCTGGTGGTGGTCACTGGGCAGCCTCCCCGCTGGGTGCTGGTCCGGCCGGCGTGGCCGCTGGCGGCATCCGGAGCTGGCGCAGGAACGGGTCGGCCGCCCGGTGGCTGGTGACCCGCACCCGCGCGTCCACCGCGAACACGCCGTCGGGGCGGGCGATGACCGGGTTGAGGTCGAGCTCGGCCACCTGCGGCAGGTCGTCGGCGAGCCGGGAGATGCGCAGCAGCGTGCCGCGCAGCGCCCCGAGGTCGGCGGCGGGCTGGCCCCGGTGGCCGAGCAGCAGGGGCGCGGCGCGGATCTGGCGGATCAGGTCGTCGGCGTCGGTGTCGGTCAGCGGCGCGAGGCGCGCGGCATGGTCGCCCAGCACCTCGGTGGCGATGCCGCCCAGGCCGAACACCACCAGCGGCCCGAACACCGGTTCCTGCACTACCCCGATGATGGTCTCGACACCACCGGGGATCATGGCCTGGACGAGAACCCCGGACAAACGGTCGCCGAACCTTCGCTCCAGCCGCCGCAGGGCGCGGCGCACGTCGGCCGGGCCGCGCAGGTCGAGCTCGACCGCGCCGGCGTCGCTCTTGTGCACCAGCCCGGGCACGTCGGCCTTGAGCGCCACGTGCCCGCCGAGGGCGGCGGCGGCCCCGATCGCCTGCTCGGCGCCGACGGTGTAGCGGCCCTCCGCCACCGGGATCCCGTAACAGCGGAGCAGTTCGCCGGCCTCGGCCACCGGCAGCCAGCCGCCCCCCGGCAGGCGTCCGAGGAAGCCGGTGACCAGCGCCCGGGCCTGGTCCGCCCGGATGTCGGGGAACTCGGGCAGGGTCCCGGCCGGGCGGGACCGCCGCGCGCCGTACCGGGCGGCCCGGCCCAGCGCCCCCGCCGCCGCCTCCGGGTAGGCATAGGCCGGGACGGCGGGACCGCCATCGGCGGCGGGCAGCGTCCGGACGGCCTCGCTCTGGTCGAGGACGACGGCCGCCAGCGGCACCGGCAGGCGCACCTGCTGCAGCACCGGCACCAGGTCGCTGGCCGCGGTCGGGACGGTCAGGGCGATCACCGCGTCGGGCGGCGCCTGCCCGCGGCCGGCCGGCGCCTCCGCCACCATCAGCAGGCAGTCGCGGAACGGCCCGGCGCCGACCGCGGCGGTGGTGTCCACCGGCCCGCCCACCGCGGCGCCGTGCGGCAGCAGCCGCCGCAGCCGCTCCCGCGTCCGCGGGCCGAACCGGGCGACGCTCAGGCCCGCCTCCACGCAGGCGTCGGCGGCCAGCACCCCGGCGCCGCCGGCGTTGGTCACGATCGCCACCGTCGGGCCGGCCGGCACCGGCTGGTTCGCGAGCAGGACGGCCGTGTCGAGCAGCGCGCCCAGGCTGGCGGTGGCGATGATGCCGGCCTGCTCGAACAGGGCCTGCCGGGTGATCAGCGGGGCGGCCACCGCGGCGGTGTGCGAGGCCGCGGCGCGCTGGCCGGGCGCGGACCGGCCGGCGTGCACGGTGAGGACCGGCAGGTGCTGGCTGACCCGGCGGGCGGTCCGGGCGAACTTGCGCGGGCTGCCGAACGATTCCAGGTACAGCACGGCGAGCCTGGTGCGCCCATCCCGCTCCCACCACATCAGCAGGTCGTTGCCCGACACGTCCATCTTGTCGCCCACCGAGGCGAACGAGGAGATCCCGATGCCGAGCCGGGAGAGGTGGTCGAGCAGGGCGATGCCCACGCCGCCGGACTGCACCACCAGGCCCGCGACGCCCGGATCGGGATGGCGGACGGCGAAGGTGGCGTCCAGGCCCAGGCCCGGCACCGCGATGCCGAAGCAGTTCGGGCCGACCAGGCGCATCCCGTACTGGCGGCAGGTCTCCAGCACGTGGGTGTCCCCGGAGACGCCGAGGCCCGAGGTGATCACCACCAGGCACCGCACCCCCCGTTTCCCGCACTCCCTGGCCACCTTCGACACCTGGGCCGGCGGCACGGCGACCACGGCCAGGTCGGGCGCCGTGGGCAGGGCGGAAACCGACGGCAGGCACGGCACGCCCGCGATCTCCTGCGCGTGCGGGTTCACCGCGAACAGCGCGCCAGCGAAGCCGGCGCCGCGGATGTTGAGCAGGATCGTCCGCCCGATGGATCCTTCGCGCCGGCCCGCGCCCACCACCGCGACCGACCGCGGGGCCAGCAGCGGGGCCAGGCTGGCCACGTCCGCCCGCTGCTCCCGCTCCGCCACCGCGTCCAGGTAGGCGCTGTCCGCGCCCAGCGCCCCGGTGCGGGGGATCGGCATGGTGAGCTCGACCACGTCGTCGGCCAGGCGCCGGCGGACGGCCAGGCCGGCGTCGGCGAAGACCCGCAGCATGGGGGCGTTCTGCGGCAGGGTGGTCGCCGTGAAGGCCTGCACCCGCCGGGCCCGCCCGAGCGAGACCAGGTGCTCGAGCAGCAGGGTGGCGATCCCCCGCCCGTGCATGTCGTCGGCGACGGCGAAGGCGATCTCGGCCAGGCCCAGCGTGCCGGTGAGCTCGTAGCTGGCCACGCCGACCACCCGGGGGCCGAGCAGCGCGAGCAGCGCGGCATGGTCGGCGTCGGCCGGCCGGCACACCCTTCGCGCCTCCTGCTCGCCGGCCCGCTTGCTCAGGCTGAAGAAGCGCAGGTAGAGGTTGTCCGGGGACATGTCCTGGTGGAAGCGCGTCACCGCGTCAAGGTCGCCGGGGCCGGCCGGCCGGATCGCAGCGGTCGCCCCGTCGGCGAGCAGCGCATAGGAGCACCCGGTCACCGTCATGTGGTTGTCCTCTGGTCGCTCTCACGGCCCATCGTGATGTGCTTTCCCGTGAGCACGCGGGACAAGCCTCGCATAGGGCCCGGGGAACAACAGGGAGATATGGCCGTTGGCGAGCCAGCGCACCACGTAGGGCGGGGAGCCGTCGGCGCGGCTGAGGCGGATGATCTCGCAGGCGCGACGGCCGTCCGCACCGTCCGCGATCAGCAGGTCACCTACCTGGGCCCTCATGGTGCGCTTCCTCTCGCCGGCGGCACCGCCGCACCCGGACTACCCGGCTTCTGCCATCCTCGCGGCCGGCGCCGCCGCGCTCCTGGGGCCGAAGTCACCGGCCGGCGGGCCGTTGGGCCCGGCGGGGCGGGACCGGCCCGGCTCACCCCGCGGGGGTGGCGCGGCGGGGGCGGCGCGCCGCGCACAATGATCCCGGCGGCTCGGGTGGAGGCCTGGTCATGAGAGCAGTAGATCCGCGCCTGCTGCGGCACGCCGGGGCCGCCCGCGGCTACCTGGCCGTGGTGGTGCTGCTCGGCCTGGCGGTGGCCGTCCTCGTGCTCGCCCAGGCCGGGCTGCTCGCCCGCGCGCTGGCCAGCGCGGCCCCCGGCGCCGGCCCGGTGGCGCTCCGGCCGGTCCTGGTTGCGCTGCTCGTGGTGGTGCTGGCCCGCGCGGCGGCCGCCTACGGCGGCGAGGTGGCCGCGCTGCGCGCGTCGGCGGCGGTCAAGAGCCAGCTGCGCCGCCGCCTGGCGGCGCAGGTGCTGCGCCTGGGCCCGGCCTGGCTCGGCGGCCAGCGGCCCGGCGAGATCACCACCCTGGCCACGCGGGGCCTGGACGGGCTCGACCCCTACTTCGCCCGCTACCTGCCGCAGCTCGCGCTGGCCTGCCTGGTGCCGCTCGCGGTGGTCGTCCGGGTGGCGCTGGCCGACTGGATCTCGGCCCTGATCAGCGTGGTG
>Ga0335077_10009504_pt1 | contig 12075 bp, 13 predicted proteins | sample Lox_Sample_31_FD_207151 | JGI IMG/M metagenome (GOLD analysis project Ga0335077, IMG submission 207151) | Soil microbial communities from Loxahatchee National Wildlife Refuge, Florida, United States - Lox_Sample_3.1 | ecosystem: Environmental > Terrestrial > Soil > Wetlands | place: USA...
CATCGAGAGGTAGGCCTCTCTGACCTCGGCGATCAGCTCCTTGACGGGGTGCCTCCTCCCTGGGTAGAACCTGGGTGCGCTCGCCGAGACGTCGATGGGCCTGAGCCTGACGTCGGAGCCCGTCGCCCTGACGGAGGAGAGGATCTCGGGTGTGAGCCTGTCGAACCCCTGGTCCTCGCTCGAAAGGAGCGCGTCGCGCCCCTGCTCCGTTATCGCGACCTCGACCGACTTGTTCTCCTTCCTCTCGATCAGCTCCCTCTTGATCAGGTCGGCCACCATTGACTTTTCGGCGTCGGGGACGGCCCTCTCGTCCACGCCGTTCTTCATCTCGGCGAGGAGTTCCTGGAGTTCCTTCCCCGCGTCCTTGTCCTTGAGGACCGCTATCTGCCCCATCATCCCCTCCTTGACCTCAACCCAGCCGGCTGAGATGGCCCGCCCCATCGCTGCCGAGAACCCGGCGTCCCCCCCGACCGCGCTCCTGAGGAAGTTGAGGGAAGCCTCGCCGCCGTGGTCGCGGAGGGTCTCGAGGAACTTCAGCTCGGCAGGTGTGCCGGTCACCACGAGTGTGACGCTCGTCACCTCCTTTGTGGCTACGAGCTCCTTGGAGGACAGCCAGGAGATGGACCGCCTCACCTGGTCGGGGAGTAGGGCGGAGGCGGACACCAGGTCGTCGAACGACCTTGGGCCGTCGGCGAGTGAGGCGAGGACCTTGCGCTCAATCGGGTGAAGCGGTGTTTTCTCCATGCAGTACTAGCTCGCTAACGCGGCAAGCCTCTTCTTGCTGGTCTTCAATAGTTCTTCGGCGTCCTTCATCAAGGATTCTCGCTTCCTGCGGTGCTCCGCCAGATACTTCTTGACGAGGTCCGCAAGCTCCTGCTTGCACTCCCCGCACATCCTGACCCCCTTGTAGCACTCGTCGTAGACCCTCCTCGCGTAGTCGTCCTCCACCGCGAAGTGGAAGAGGTAGAGGTCGTATACCGGGCACTTGTCTGCCTCGCCCCCGAGCTTCCTCTGCTCCTCGATGCTCGCCCTCCCCCCGGTGAAGGCGGACATTATCGTCTTGGCCGCGAGGTTGGGCTGGTCCTCTAGGCTGAACGACGAGCCCGGGTTCCTCTTGGACATCTTGGGGCTGCCGTCGAGCCCCCTGTTGAGCCTGTGGTAGACGGACGAGGGAGGGATGAACCCAAAGTCCCCCTTGTAGGCGTTGGCGAGGTCCCTGGCTAGCCGGATGTGGGGGTCCTGGTCCGCCCCGACCGGCACGACCACGGGCTTGGGCCCGCCGAACTCCGGGAGCTGGGGCATGAGTATGTCCCCGACCTGGATGAGGGCGGACAGGTAGAGCCCTATCTGCCTCTCGCCGTATATCGCCCTCAGCATGTTGTTGGTCACGCTGCTGGAGAATATCGTCGAGAGTCGCATGACGCGTATCTCCTCGCTCTGCCTGTAGACGACCGCCCTCTCAGGGTCGAGCCCCAGCGCGAGGATGTCGGCGGTGTTGCGGATGGCGGTCTTCGAGCTCTCCGCGAAAGAGATGCCGTTGTCGTTGTAGGCCTCCACGTCGGCGATGCAGTAGTAGACGGTCGCCCGCTTCGAGAGCGACTGGAAGTAGATCATGTCGTCCGCCGTCATCTTCGTACCCAGGTGGAAGTCGCCGGAGGGCTTGATGCCGCTCATCACGGCGAAGGGCTTGTCCTTCTCTGTGGCTTCGACTATCCGCCCCAGGTCTCTGTGCCCAAAGTCGATCTTCCTCCGCATGTGGAGCGAGGGCTTGCTCAGTCGTGGGAGGACAGAGTCGAGGCGCTCAATCCCGAACTCCTGGTGGAGCCGCTCGTAGTTGCTGATGTGGCCCTCCCCCCAGGGGTCGAGCCTGTCTTCTTCCACGTGGGCCGCTCCGGGCCCTTCGGATTAAAATGCTCCCACGCTAGGGGAGCCCGACGAGGAGGAGGACGGCCAGCCAGACCAGGGTCGCGAGGCAGTACCTCGTGAACCCGACCCTCCCGAAGGTCTGGACGCTCAGGCCGATGCCCAGGAAGACGCCGACGGCGAAGGGGACGAAGAACCCTCCGTGGAGGAATGCCTCGCTGGCGAAGACGGCAGCGAGGAAGCTCCCCCCGACGCCGACCGAGACCTGGATGACGAAGAGGGGGAGGGCCTCACCGCGCGGGATCAGCGGGCGCCCCTCCTGAGGAGCCTGCCCTCGAGGTCTATCTCGCCCCTCCTCACCCTGGTGGAGGAGATGGGCTCGCCGTCGTCTGCGAGGACCCAGTCGACGGTGACGAGCTCGAGAGGCGGGAAGCCGCGCTTTGCTCTGAGCTGGTTGGCGAGGTCGACCCTCTTCCCAGTCTCGGGGCTGGCGACGAGGGCTTGCACGTCCTCGCTCGCGATGCCGGGACCGAAGTAGTCGTCGAGCTTGGCGATCACGTACTTCCTCCCGGGGAAGGCCTCCCTGAGGTATGCGGCCAGCTCCGCCCTCCTCCTCGCGTAGGAGAGGGACGGTGTTTTCCCCTCCTTCCTGGCGAACTCGTCGGAGGTCAGGCCGATGACCACCTCGTCCCCGAGGGCGAAGCTCCCTTCCAGGAGGCGCCTGTGCCCCGCGTGGAGGCGGTCGAACGTCCCCCCGGTCGCGACCTTGGAGAACCTCTTGGCCGGCTTCACCTTGCTCGCGCGAAGGCCTGACGACAATAATAATCGCTCCGGTCGAGGCCGGTGGAGGAAGGGCTTTGGCCAGGGTTCCCGAGCAGTACACGAGGGCGGGGAAGCTCGCGAGGGAGTTGCGCGAGTGGATACTAGGGAACGTCTCGCCGCCGCAGACCTGCCTGGAGATAGCGACCAGGGTCGAGGAGGAGATAGCGAGGAGGGGCGGGAGGCCGGCGTTCCCCACGGGGATCGGGATCAACGGGGTCACCGCCCACTACGCGCCGCAGGACGGGGACGAGAGGAGGATAGGAGAGGAAGACGTGGTCAAGGTCGACTACGGGGTGCACTTCGACGGGTACATCGCCGACACCGCTGTGACCGTCACCGAGAGCCCGAAGTACCAGCTGATGGTGGAGACGACCAAGAGGGCCCTAGAGGCGGCGATAGAGGTCGCGAAGCGGGACCCCAGGACGGGCGAGATAGGGCGGGCGATAGAGGCGGCTGCCAAGCGCGAGGGGTTCAAGACGATAAGCAACCTGAGCGGGCACACGGTCGAGCAGTACACCGTCCACGCGGGGAAGAGCATCCCCAACGTCTACGCCCCGAACCAGCCCACGCTCAGGAGGGACGAGGTCTTCGCGATAGAGCCGTTCCTGACGCCGGGGGACGCGGCCGGCTACGTGATAGACGACCCGGAGGACAAGAGGGTGACCATCTACTCGCTGGTCATGAGGAAGAGGACCGGGGTGAGGGAGCTCGACGACCTTGTCGACAGGATATGGGAGGACAGGAAGAGCCTCCCGTTCACGCCGAGGTGGTACGCCGACGGGTACGCCCCCGGGAGGCTGCCGAAGCTGTTGGAGGAGCTGGAGAAGAGGAGGATAGCGCGCGGCTACCCGACGCTGGTGGAGGCCTCGAACTCCCCCGTGGCCCAGTTCGAGCACACGATGAAGCTGGAAGGAAACGCCCTGGTTATCCTTACTTAGCCTTCTGGGTCGGCTCGGCGTAGATCAGGGTGCAGCGCGTGGTGTTCCCGCACTTTGAGCACTTGGCGCCGTCCTTGGTGACGTAGTCGCCGGTCTGGAAGGGGCGCTTCGTCTTCTGGCCGCAAGCCGGGCACTCCTCGATGGTGAAGACGGAGAGCTTGGTCTTGCCCTGCTGAGTCTGGGGCGGGACCTGCGCCGCGGGGGGCACGCTCATCCTACTGTCCGACCCCCAGAGAGTTGCCGATGCCTGCCAGGAGGACCTTGTCGCCCTCCTTGGTCTTCTCCTCGATGAGGTTGGCGATTATCCCGTGGACCCTGTCGGTCGCGTCGGTGATCTCCTTGCGCATCACCGTGATGGCCTCGAGTATGCTCTGCTTGACCAGGATCGCGTAGACGGGGACCTTGTGCTTGGCCGAGACCTCCTCGATGCGGAACTTGTCCGTCCCGATGCCGCCTATCGCCGCGCCTATTCCCTCCGCGACGTCGCCGGTCTTCTCGCCCTCGAGCTTGAGGGCCGCGTCGACCATGATTATCGCGTTGAGCGGGACGTTCATCTCCTCGATCACCTTCTGTATCGCGACCCCGGGCTCGCCGACGTAGCCCATCGGCCCCTCGGCCTTTAGGATGTAGAGCGTCCTGCCCTTGTACTCGGAGACCGACATCACGGTGTCCCTCGCGACCGTCTGCTTCGGGAGGTTGACCATGTACTTGGACGCGATTATCGGGCCTATCCCGTCGCCCACCGGCTCTCCCATCTTGAATGTGTCGACCGCGTTGATGAGCGCGTCGGCCTCCAGGAGGACCTGGGGCATTATCATCTGGAGCTGGACGAGGAGTATGTACGAGTTGGTCTTCTTGCCGAGGAGGTAGTAGTGCCTGACAATCTTGTGGATCATGTTGAGCGAGCCGGCGATCTCGAGAATGTTCTCGGCCACCGAGACCTTGACCGGGTCGGCGTTGGGCAGGATTCCCTTGACCTCGGCCCTGACCCTCTCGTCCCTTGTCTGGGTGATGTGCTCTATCTTGCCGACGATCCCCTGCGGGTCGATGTCGACCGGCATGATGGTGACGTACTCGAGGAACTGGTCTATCCTCTGGCCTGGGTCGGCGGTGGTCTTGCCCGTGCCCACGAAGTAGTCGACCGCCTCCTTCCTCGACTTGTCCTTCATCAGCTTCAGGCGTGTGAGCGCCCTGGAAATGTCGTTTGCGACGATGTAAACCTGGATCCTCTGACCGTAGAAGACAAACCCGAAGAAGAACACGTAGAACGCAAGGTTGAGTATGGTGCTGAGGTCGCTGCTTCCCAGACCCAGTTGCAGAGCTAGGTTGGCAATGGAGGGCAAATGACAGAAATCGCTCCATGAAGGGTGGACTTAAACATTTTACCGAAATCGAGTTCGACGGGAAGCAAAATGGGATTGGTTGGATGGGCGCCGGCACATGAGTTTCACGAGCCCTTTCGGAGCTCACTAGCGCCCATGCGACATGCGGTTTGACTTCTGGGATCGGACGAGTCCAGGTCGGACCCGCACGCTATGGCCGGCTGAGGACGAGCATGCCCGGAGGGAATTTAACCCTTTTGATGGCGCCTCAATAGGTCCCGCTGGAGCTCTCGTGCAAACGGTTAAGAGCAGGTGGCGTTGCGTTGTTCGGAAGCATGCTCCTAGGGAAGGGCAGGCGTGCAATCAGCAGCACGGCCTTTGTCCTGATGGTACTCGTCGTCATAGTAGTGGGGGGAGCGATCGGCATCTCGTACCCAAAGGCCGGGCACGGCGTCCCAGGGAACATAACGACCTCGACCACAACCCCGTCGTCTTCTAGCACGACGACGTCCACGAGCTCGAGTTCCACCACCAGCACCGCGACGACGAGCTCCACCGCCTCGACCTCGACGGCGAGCACTTCGGCGACGTTCGCGACCCACACCGCGACGCCCCCGCTGGCCAACTTCGGGCTGGCGGCATATCCTCTCACGATGCTCGGGGCTCCGGGAGGGAACTACACGTACCCCGTGCTCTCGATAATCCCGCTGCCGAGCGCCCTACAGGGGGCTGGGAACCTTGACGTAGGGGACGAGCTGGTCGCCCTCAACGCGACGGCGGCTCCAGGCCTGTCCTTCAGGTTCTTCGGGAGCGACGTGGTGAACACCTACTACATGGAGATCTCCATAGTCGGATCCTCGAGCGAGGAGATGAACATCGCAATCGCTCCTGGCACGCCTGCCGGGGACTACCCCGTCACGGTCACCGGCTCATCGGGCTCCTACCACACCAGTGTGACCTTCAACGTCAAGGTGACGCCGAACCTGGTGATTGGCTACGACAACGCCTTCGCCCCGGGGAACCTTACGGTGAAGGCGGGGTCGACGGTCTACTGGCTCAACCTCCAGAACGACGGGCCTGACAGCTACTACGACGTGACATTCACCAACATCAACGTGGCATCTCCGAGCCTGGATGGCCAGCTCTTCGACTCTTGGAGCTACACGTTCAACACGCCGGGGACCTTCACCTACTACAGCACGACCGTGGGCAAGACCATGGCCGGCGAAGTCGTAGTCACGAGCTAGCGCCGAGTTCCTGAAAAAGAGTTATCTAGTTCGCAGAGGCCCGAAAGGGCGGTTTTCGGGTGGTGCGCCGTTCCAGGAAGGGGGTTTCCAACAGCATCGCCGGCGCAGCAATCGTCGTCGTCCTGGTGATTGCCGCCCTCGCAGGATACTTCCTGACCAACAGCGGGACGGCGAGCACGACGAGCACGTCAAGCACGTCAAGCACTTCTACTTCGCTCTTGACGACGAGCTCGAGCTCGAGCGCCCTGTCGTCGAGCACCACCACTACGACGTCGAGCAGCACGTTCACGACGTCGGTGGCCTCTACGGTGATGAACGACCTCGCCTCGGCCGCTCAGGCGGAGTGCGCGGCCTCCACGACCGGGAGCTGCCTGACGATTTACACCACGCAGGACGCGGGTAACTGGCAGGAGTACTACGGCCCCGCGTTCGACGCGCAGTTCCCCTGGGCGGCGGGCAAGGTCAACTACATCAGCTGGTCCCAGTCGGACGAGACGACCCACGTCCTCTCCGACTACGCCACCCACCAGGTCGAGGCGGACATCGTCGACGGGACACTGGCGGGCCTAATCCCCGACTACCAAGGCGGGGCTTTCATGAACTACACATCGCCCGAGGCCTACCTGATGAACTACTCATCGGACGCAATAGGCCCCGCCTGGATCCAGCAGGACCTCGCCATAGTCCACATGGTCTACAACCCGACGGTGCTTGCAAAGGACCACCTGCCCGTTCCGCAGAACTGGTCTGCCCTGGCGAGCCCCATCTACAAGAACAACATCGCCTTCCAGTCGGGGACGGCTCTCTCGATAACCACGGCGGAGTTCTACTACCTGTACACGCAGCTGGGGAACGCAAGCTGGACGGCTTTGATGAAGGGGATCGCGGCTAACAACCCGATGATCACCGGCGCGGCCGGGGACGCCGAGTCCGACGTCCTGAACGGGTACGCCGCGATAGGCATCGACACGATAGACAGCTACGTCACCGCCCTGCAGGGCGACCCCAACGCCCCGCTCAAGATAGTAGACATCGAGCCGATGGTCTACACCCCGGGAGTACTGGCGATAACCAACGGGACACCCCACCCGGCTATGGCAAAGCTGGTCGAGGCGTGGTTCATCTCTAGCGCGGGGCAGAAAGCCATCGCCCAGACCAACCACCTCCCATACCAGACCTCGCTCGGGGCGGACGTCCTTTCGTACCTGCCGTCCGACTATGTCCTGAGGGACGCGTACTCCACGTACCAGCAGACCGCATTGTTCCAGAACACCGGCGGGTGGAGCGACACGTTCAAGACGATATTCGGCGCCTGAGCGAAAGAACCGTTATAACAAACTGAGCATAGCTCTTGGCCGATGCGACGGAAGCTCCTCGATATCCTGGCCTGCCCCATCGACAAGCACTACCCGCTCAAGATGCTCGAGTTCTCGTCCAAAGACCCCGACGTGGTGGTGGACGGGGCGCTCCTCTGCGACGAGTGCGGGAGGTTCTACCCGATAATCGACGAGATACCTGTCATGCTCCCCGACGAGCTCCGCAACAAGAAGGAGGACATGGAGTTCCTGTCCAAGTGGAAGGACCGCCTCCCCAAGGAGACGGTGACGGCGGGCAAGCCAGTAAACCTATCCTAAATTCGGCACCCCAAAAATTCATATATGAATAACTGCACGGGTCTTCTGTATGTCCGTCTCCACCATAGACCCCAAGCAGCTCAAGAAGATCCGGGTGCAGCTCGGGATCACCCAGTCAGAGCTGGCGAAGGCCGCGGGCGTAAGCCAGTCGCTCATCGCGAAGCTCGAGTCCGGCCTGGTCGACCCGTCGTTCAGCACCATGAAGGCGATCTCCGAGGCGCTGAGGTCGCACATCAGGATGGAGGGGAAGAAGGCCTCTGACGTCATGTCCTCGCCGGTGGTCTCGGTCCAGGCGAACATGTCGCTCTCCGACAGCATCAACATGATGAGGAAGAGCAGTATCTCCCAGATACCGGTCTACTCCGGAGGGAAGCTCGCGGGCTCGATAACCGAGAACCAGATTGTGGCGCTCCTCAGCGGGCTCGAGGACCCGCGCTCGCTGCTCACCAAGCCAGTCTCTAGCGTCATGCAGCCGAGCTTCCCAATCGTGAGCACTGACACCCCGATCGAGGCTCTGTTCTCTCTGTTCAAGTTCGTCCCGGCGGTCCTTGTGGCGACCGGCGACAAGGTCGAGGGCATCATCACCAAGATCGACATGCTCTCGGCCGAAGTCCACTAGGCGAGCGAAAGCGTTTTCTCGGGCGGGGTCTTTCCATCCGCTCATGGGGATGGTCAACGTCCCCGCGGGGTGCGCGGGGTGTCATAGGCTCGGTGTCGGGTTCAGCACCTGCGAGGGTTGCAGGCTCCACTACTGCCCCTCGTGCACAGCGCGCTTCGGGCGGGTCTGCCCTAACTGCGGTTCCGGGCTCATATGACCCGCCAGAGCGTTACTTCTCGTGTATCAGGATCCTGGGCTTGGCCGTCATCGTCTTCTTGGGCGCCTTCTTCGCTCGCTTCTTGGCCATCGGTGGGGTAGGTCCCGGCGAGAGGATTTACGCGTTTCTTGACTCGGGCGCCCTAGCGACGGTGCCAGAAACAGGCTTCACAAAGCATATCTCCTCTGCCCGTCGGGCGGGCTCGAATTGGGCCTCTTACGGACCCTCTTCGGGACTCGGAAGAGAGGAGAGTACGGCCGCGAGTCAGTTACGGTGACCGGCGTCACGGTGAGGAGCTACGCCGAGAAGCAGGTCGCCGACTACTTCACGCGGAACCGCATCGAGTACGAGTATGAGAAGGTCGCGAGGTCGAGGAGGTTCCTGTCGTTCAAAAAGATCGCCAGGCCCGACTTCTTCCTCCCAGCATACAACGTCTTCGTGGAGTATTGGGGCCTGGTAGACGCGGACGCCGGGATGACGAGGACGAGATACAGGGACCAGATGCGCTACAAGATGGCGCAGTACCACAGGCACAACATCAAGTTCGTCTCGCTCTACCCGTCCGACTTGGAGCACCTGGACTCGTCGTTCAGGAGGAAGCTCCGCGAAGTCACCGCAACGGACCTCCCGATGCCGCTCTGAGCTAGGGTACCTGCTGGGGCGGGCTCATGTGGATGGGCTCCGCGACGATGAAAGAGGTCGGGCTTATCGAGATGCACCAGGCGTTCTCGGGAGTGTTGTACCCACCAAACTCCGGCAGGATTTCGCAGTTGGCGTTCGGCAGGGGCGGATTGTAGGCAGGATACCAGATGGTTATGTTGTAGCTGAGCATGCTGTTCAATGGGTTGACCACCAAGGTCTCGCAGCCCGAAGGTCTCGCCGCCGAGCTCGCGCAGTCAAAGACGACCGCGTCGTCGATGTTGTTCCCGAAGCAGGTCTCTCCATTATCCCCGGTACAGCCATAGTTCGAGGGACGGACGATGTACTCCGCCTTGGGGAACGGCGGTGGGTTCTCAAGGACATAGGCGGTTGGATTTGGAGCCCCAAGAAGAGCAAAGTAGGCTCCGCCGTCGCCGGGGCCCACACAGTAGAATCGCGGACCGCTCGAGGTGCAGGTGGTGGGAACGAAACCGTCTGGAAGGTTTGTGGTTGTCTCCCAAGCTCCTATCGAATCTCCAGAAACATGGGCGTAGAAGACTGGAGTGCTGAAGTAATAGATGAAAGACTCGGCGGAACCGTATGGGTCAAAGACGGCAGTTGGAAGCTGCTGGGTCGAGGAGTTCCAGATCCCGACGCCGTTCGGAGACAGTGGCGCCGAGTAGGAAGGGCTGAAGCAGTCGCTCGGGGGAGGGTTGGGGGAGCAGGGCGCGCCTCCGTAGCAGTAGGCATAGCCCCCCACTCCGGAGCAGCCAGCGCCCTCCGAGACTGGCCCCGGTCCTTCGTTCCAGTTCCCAATTCCAATAGATAGAAGGGGCGCGAAGAACGTCCGAGCAGGGTTACTGTAGCCCTTCCCGTCGAATGATAGCGCAACGCAATAGATGGAGGACGAGTAAGCCATGCAGTGCGTCGAGGCCAGGACGTAGGGGAACGGCGTCGTCGCCTTCCATTCCCCGATGCCGGAGCTCGAGACGGTCGCGTAGTACGCGCTTGCTACCCTCCCGTACTGGTCGTTGGCCATCGCCGCGGGAGCCGTGGATACGCCTCCAAGGCAGTAGATGTAGTTCGAGCTTCCGACGCATCCCTCGCCAACGACCGGGATCGGATAGTCGGTGCTGCGTGTCCACTGACCGATGCCGCCGAAGGAGATAGGGGCGAAGTACGTGGCGTTGGTGCCGTCTCCGAGACAGTAGAGGTAGTCGGCGGTCGCCATGCAACTGCTCGGGCCGTAGGTCCCGGGGTAGGGGGTCGTGGAGACCCAAGGGCCTAGTTGACCCGAGGTCGAATTGAGCGCGATTGTCTCTGTCGATGTGAGCGTCGAGGTCATGGTGGTCGTCTCGGTCGAATACAAAGTGGACGTGCTGGTGACCGTGCTCGAGGCCTGCGACTGGGAGCTGGGAGTGACCGTGAGCGTGGAAACGGAGACCGTCGTCTGGGTCGCAGTCCTAGCACCGCCGCTGGCCAGCCCTGCGTAGAAAGAGGCGCCCGCCACTACCGCTATGATCGCCGCGACCATCGCGATGGTCCTCGAACTCGCCATGGCACCTTGTCTTTGAGAGCGGGTTAGGCAAAAACCCTTGTGGAAGAATGTTCGCGAACCGAGGCCGCCGATGGGGGCCTACGTCGAATTTTTAATCCCCGATTCTGGTTCGCCGTCCCGGTGGGGAGGTAGCCCAGCCAGGCAAGGCAACAGGCTCCAGTGGTCAAACGAAAAAAGTTTGATGACACGCTCGCGTGGATGATATCCCAATGGAGCGGCGATACCTGTGGACCGTCGGTTCAAATCCGGCCCTCCCCACCACCCCTCGTGCCCCCTTTCTCCCTAGCGGGCTCCTTGCGCCTGCGCTGAGAATCTAGCCTGAGGCGGGGTCGCGTCAGGGAGGCGGGCCGAAGGCCCTGGGGTCGAAGACGGTCTGTACGGAGACGATCCTCCCGCCCTTGACCTGGTACCACGAGGACATGAATACCGTGGGTCCTGTCGTCTTCAGGTCGTAGAGGACGCAGACGTCGTCCCCGTCCACGAAGACCTTCTTGACGTCGTACTTGCCCCGGTACTTGCGGAGCATATCGATGAAGTCGAGGGGCTTCCCGAAGGTCTCGCCGGCCGGGCCGCGAATCCGGACCCGGTCGTCGAGGTGCCCGAGCGCATCGTCGTAGCGCTGGCCGTCGAGAGCGTTGATGTACGACATCACGACGTCTCGAGAACCAGTCCTGGCGGACATGTCGGGTTCTCTAGGCTGGCGCGAGCGCAAAAAGGTTGCGCCGGGACATGCTCACGCCCCTACAGCCGACCGCACCAATGGCTCGATGCCTGCGATGTTCTTCAGCAGGTCATCAGGGACGTCGTGGCGGCTTCTCAGGTACTCAAGGGAGTTGTACGAGGCCCAGACCTGGCCTTTCGTGTCCTGGGAGACGAGGACCTTGAGAGGGAGGTCGATCGCGAGGGTCGGGGACGCCACGATCAAGGGCGTGCCAGCCTTCGGGCTTCCAAAGACGAGGAGCAGGGTCGGATTCATCGTCATGCCCGCCCTCGCCGCGTCTCCGCTGAAATCTACCTTGGCGAAGAGGGTCAGACCCTTGGAAGCTATCGCCGATTCCAGCCTGCTGATCGTTTCGGCGAAGGGATACTTGCTTGTCAGCCGGACGAGTCCTGGCTCACCCACCGAAGGCACTCGCCTCGCCGACTCCGGGCGCCGTCACAGGGATCGCAGCCTTGTGGCAGGTGTCGCCGTGCATAAAGGGTTCACCGCGCCTCCTACGTTGGCATTTCACTCGCA
>Ga0335077_10009505_pt1 | contig 12075 bp, 13 predicted proteins | sample Lox_Sample_31_FD_207151 | JGI IMG/M metagenome (GOLD analysis project Ga0335077, IMG submission 207151) | Soil microbial communities from Loxahatchee National Wildlife Refuge, Florida, United States - Lox_Sample_3.1 | ecosystem: Environmental > Terrestrial > Soil > Wetlands | place: USA...
GATGCTACTGATCGGCGGGTGGACAGCTGCCGCCATGCTGCAGCCGCCGTCCTTCAGCCCGGTGGCAGACACCGTCAGCTCGCTCGCAGCGCCCGGCGCGACCGACCGGTGGGTCATGACACTGGTATTCCTGACGGTCGGGGTCTGCGATGTCGTGACCGGCGCCGCGCTGAGGCCGGCCGCGCCGGCCGGCCGGCTGATCCTGATCGGGGCCGGGGTCGCGGGCACCCTGGTGGCGGCGAACCCCGAGCACACGGGGAGCGTCGCGCACGCGTTCTGGGCGTCGGTCGGGTTCGCCGGACTGGCGGCCTGGCCGGCCGGAGCGTGGCGCGGCGGTCCTTCGGTGCCGTGGGGCCTGCGGCCGGCCGTCTCCTTCGCCGTGGTCGCGGTTCAGCTCGTCCTGCTGGCCTGGTTCGTGGCCGAACTGGTCACCGGCGCTGGGCAGGCCGGCCTCGCCGAGCGGATCGCGGGAGCGGCCCAGGCGATCTGGCCGCTCGTCGTGGTGGTGTCCTGCCGGTCCCGCCCTGCCCGGGGTACGATCCGCTGGGTACGTATGTCCAGGCCGGTCGGGTGGAGTCGAGATGGACCCGCAGGACGAGTGCGCTGTTCGGCTGGAGGACAGCTACCAGCGCCTGCTGCTTAAGCACTTCCAGGCGCGGCGTCTCCCGGTGAATCTCACGGATGATGAGATAAGAGGCCGCTTCAGGGACATGCTGGGCGAGGCAGGCGCGGTCAGGCCCGATGAACGGATGCTCGACGAGCTCGTCAGGACCGCGCGGGAGAATGACCGGCGGTTCCCTGAGGTGCTGCGCACCAGCCTGGCAACTCTGCGGCGCTTCGTCCCCGAGGTGAAGGCCCAGCAGGAGGCGAACGGCGGTGCGCCGATCGTGGCCGCCGACGCATGCGTCGGAGCGTTCGTCTTCCCGGGCGCCGCCTTCAACGCCACGACGCTGCTGTCCGATGAGGGTGACTACCTGATCCTGGTGAACTTCAGCCTGCTCGAGATGATCTGGCAGGCGGCCAAGCTGTTCGCGGTGTCCACTCACCTCGCGGACGGGATGTTCTCCTATCTGGACCGGCTGAAGAACTCTCCGGGGACGCCAGCCCAGGCCCTGGCCAGGATCCTCGGCTTCTATATCGGGCTTCCGCTGCGCGGCAGCGACCTGGTGAACCCGCCGGCGGGCGATGACCGGGCCAGGGCGCAGGAGCTCTTCCGGTCGTGCGTGCTCTTCATCGTGGGCCACGAGTACGCCCATATCCTGGCCGGGCATATCGACCCGGATGTGCCGCTGCATGCCGGCAAGTACGACTCGACGGACGCCAATGAGGTCGCCGCCGACTGGCTGGGCCTTATGCTCGCGCTTGGCGAATGGCGGTGGGGCGAGTTCGGCGACGATGAATGGCAGACCCGGTTCCAGACCCGGCTGGGCGGGCCTTTGTTCTTCTTCGCGCTTGAGCAGGCCGTTGCCGCAGCGGAGGAGAAGCTGGGTGTCGCGGTGAGCTGGAGCATCGCGCCGCCGCGGGTCCGCCGGGCCTTCCTCGAGCCCTTCTACGACCAGCTCGCCGGGCACACGGATTACCGCGCCGCGTACCCGCTGACCCACGACTGCGAGAACTGGATCTACCGGATGGACAGCGAATTGAGGGACGAGATCGACCGCCTCGACGGCAGCGCGGGCCATCTGCGCACCTGGGACGGTCACTGATGCGGCTCTGCGGGGACGATCCGCTGCTGCGGATCGTCTTCGACCGGATGCACGCGCACCCGCTCAGGGTGCCTGAGTCGAGGATCGCCCCGCTCGGCGTGTTCATTCGCCTGGGGAGTGACCAGGTCTCCTGGATCGGCTCGCTGCCTGAGATCGTCGCTCCCGACGTGGCCGAGCGCCTGAAAGCGCTTCAGCCGCTGGCGCCGAGCCAGCTGGCGGACATCATGGCGCAGCGGTCATCCTCGGTTGAGGTGGGCACCAGCCTTGAGATCCTGGGCGGGTTCCTCGCGGCCTTCGGCGCCGCCGCGTGCCTGCCAGCCGTGCGGGTCCAGTTCGAGCGGTTCAGGCGAGCCTCGTTCCTATTCACCGACGCCCAGCGGGACGGCTACAGCCCGGCTTCCATCGGCGGCGTCCTGCCCGCCCGTGCCGCCTCCTTCGATCTCGCCAACCCGGTCGTCAGCACCTGGATGAACAGGTCATCACGGCCGACGGCGTACGTCGTCGACAGCGTCATCTGCTCGAACCACTTCGTGGTTCAGCTGTCCGAAGGCGTATCCGGTGACGCCAGGATCGACCACGCTCCGATCAATGCCCTTCTCGACGGCTCAGCCAAGCTGTCGGCGGTGCGCGTCACCGATACCGAGATCGGCTTCGTCGGGAAAGAGACCCGGCTGCCGTTCGCGATCACCTGCCTGCGGGTGACCGTCACGAAGGACAAGCAGGCCTTCACGATGGAGCCGTACCTGGCCGACCAGGCGTTCCTGCGCGGTCCTGGGGAGCCCGCCGACCTCACCCACGACCTGCTGTCGGCCGAGCCGGCACTGCTCGAATGGCGCTGACGGACCCACCATCCTTCCTGGCTCTGGGCCCGGAGGATCGAGCGGATCGGATCGGCCTCCATCGCCGCGGCCCGCGCCGCCACCACATCCGGATCCTCGGCGCGCCTGCCCAGGAGCCGCTGCAGCGCCGCCGCCCGCACGGCCGGCGTCTCAGCGCTCAGCAGCCACGGCAGCACGTCACCGGCGACATGATCATTCCAGCTCACGACATCATCGTGACGCGACTGCCCAACCGCAACCAGGACCTTCCGTCCCTGCCGCAGACCGAAACCCAGCGGCGAAGCCGATCCTGAGCCGGTGCCGCCAGGCCGCGCACCGCGCGCGCGACGATCGGCACATGACCGTTGCTACCGTGGCGCCGGCCCGTGGCAGGCGGAGCCTGCCGGAGCACACCGTCCACTGCTGGGTATCGGCAGTCTGCCGCAGCGCATTGAGCATCACGAAGCCGGATAATCTGGTCCTTTCCCGGCGGATGGTGGCCAGCCAGGCCTGAGCCACTGGGGAACCGGCTATCGGGTTGATCGCGAAGGTGTCCGCGGTGATGCTTGTCGTGGACCAGCCGTCGGCGAATGCAGCCGCAAGCTCGTCCTCGCGGACACGGCGCGGGCCCCAGACCCCGGGCTCGCGGTCGCTGAAGCACATCAGATAGCAGTTGCCGCCAGGGCCAAGCACGGATGCCAGGCTGGTGACGTACTGGCCGCGCTGCTCGTCGTCGAAGACGTGGAACAGCCCGCTGTCGATGACCGTGTCGAATGCCCAGCCGTGCCGCCCGAGGCTCAGTGCGTCGGCGACCTCGAACCGGGCGCTCACCCCTCGTTCGGCAGCCTTGCGGCGCGCCTGCCAGATAGCCCGCTGCGACAGATCGATGCCGATCACCTCCGCGCCACGAGCGGCGGCCAGCAGCGCATGCTCGCCAGTGCCGCAGCCCGCATCCAGCACCCGCCCGGCAAGCACCCCGCTCTCCGCCAGGCGCACGAACGCCGGCTGCGGCCGTCCGATGTCCCACGGCGGCGGCGCGGCTGACTGATACGAGGCATCCCAATCGTGCGCTCTGGCTGTCATCTCATCCACCTGCCAAGTTCCCGATCCGGCCCGCCGACCATGCAATGATCCGGCTTACGCCCCCGCGGCGCCGGCCCGGGGCCATCACGGTTGACGGCCGCAGTTACGCCGATCCTCGCCTGCGGCGTCGAGTCCTCGCCTGCGGCGGGCCACTCATATGCTCTCCGATCGGTGCACACAAACCAGCGGAACGCCACCGTATCGACCGCCTGGCGGCTGAAAGATCGAACAGCTGGGGTGCTAGCCGGGGCGAGGAGCAGGCGGCCGAGAACAGGGCGCAGTAAACCGAACATTCCGCTCATGTTGACAAAGACAGGGCTGATCCGAATAAATACAGTCACACAGTCTTCAGCCGGACCGTTCCGGCGGAACTCGGCCACTGTGGGGGACGGGGACCAATGGGGACGCATACCCGTCGGGTAGTCCTCTGCTATTTCCTTTGCATCGCCAGCGACCAAGCCGCCAGCGCGGTTGGCCAGACCCTCGTCGAGAAACGGTAGCCAACATGGGCAGGACTCTGCGGACGGCGGCCGCCGGCGCGATGGCGGTTGCCGCCGTGATCGGCTTGAGCGGCGGCATCGCGCTGGCGGCGACGCCGGCCTGGACACTGGTCAGGTCGCCGAACGTGAACGGCGCTCCGGAGGACAATTACCTGTCCGGGGTCAGCTGCGCCGGCCCGGACTTCTGCATCGCCGTCGGCGACATCCACGGAACTAGCTCCGACCGGACCCTGATCCAGAGATGGAGCGGCACGAGCTGGGCGACGATGAGCTCGCCACACCCCGGTGCCGGCAGTGAGCTGAACGCTGTGAGCTGCGCGAGCAGGTCGTTCTGCATGGCCGTCGGAGGCTACGGGACCGGTACCGCCAATCCGACTCTGATCGAGAAGTGGAACGGATCGAAGTGGACGAAGCTGACCTCCCCGAATCCGCTTAGTTCCGGGGGAACGCGCTGGACGGGGTGAGCTGCGCGAGCGCCACGTTCTGCGTGGCCGTCGGCTCATCCGTCGTCGGTACCACCGGCACCCCGCTGGCCGAGAAGTGGAACGGGACGACCTGGACCCTGACGACGCCCCCTGACGACACCCTGCAATCGAGCGCGCTGAGCGGGGTGAGCTGCACGACCGCTAAGTTCTGCCTGGCCGTAGGCTCCGGTCACACCGGTACCAGCCCGGGAACCTTCGCCGACAAGTGGAACGGCGCTACCTGGACGCTGGTGCCCTACCAGGAGCCCGCCGGCACGGCCGACACCCTGGCCGGGGTGACCTGCACGAGCACGACCTTCTGCATGGCTGTCGGATCCTCGTCCGACAACGTGAATCCCGGGCGAACCCTGAGCGCGAAGTGGAACGGCGCGAGCTGGAATACAGTCCCCTCGCCGGACACCAGCACGGCCCAGGCCAATCAGCTGAACGCCGTCAGCTGCACGAGCAGCACTTTCTGCACGGCCGTCGGCCAGTATGACGATGGAAGTAACTACGCACAGACCCTGACCCAGAAGTGGAACGGCACGAGCTGGTCTATCAGCAAGTCCCCGGACACCAGCGCTCGATCTGGCGCTTCCTTCAGGCAGGTGGTGAAGATCTCTGGCCAATACCGAATTGTAATTAGGTTCGGCCGCTACCAGGGCCCCACAGCTTGGTTGCATCTGACAGCCTGCTCATCCAGAAGTTCCTGAACTCGCAGGCAGGGCTCGCGGCGTTTTCCGGGCCCTTCGGCCCTTGCCAGGGTCGAAGCATTCTGCTCAGACTTATCAGAAGGACCGGCCGCCAGGTGTTGCGCAAGGAGCAGGCGATGGGGAAGACCCTGAAGATGATCCGGAAGCGTACCGCGTGGCTCTCCAAGACTGCAGTGCACGCGGCTGGTCTTCCACTTGTTTTAGTGATTCTGGGGGCGGCAATCCCCATCGCCTATTCCCTGATCCACCATAGCCTAACCGCCCCGCCGGGCATCGGCACCGTGACGAGGCTGATGAACGAAGAGTCCCGGGCAGCCAAGGCTCATGACGTTAACGTTGCCAGCCGCATCTACGCCCGTGGTGCCGTGGTGACCGACGCCGGATGCCAGACCCCCGGGGCCTCGCATTCCTGGGTAGGACGTGCCGAGATAAAGGCCAGGTACCGTGCCCTGCCCACCTTCTTGTCGCTTCACCACGTCAATGCGCGGGTGTTCTGGGACCCCGACAACCGGCAGGCAACGACGGCTGATGTGACAGCGGACACGATAGGCGTCCTCGGGCCCTCGGCCGGTTCCCAGGCACGCCAGCCGATCGCTGGCCATGAGCTGTGGACTTTTGCCCTGTTCGACGGTCGCTGGCTGGTCACCTCCTTCACGTACAACCTGTGCCTTCCCGCAAGCAATGGACGGTGAAGTCATGAAATCGCCAGCCAAGCCTCTGCCCTGGAGAGCCCTCGGCCTCGTCATGGCCGTGGCCGGCCTGCTGGCCGGGTGCTCGTACGCCGACGGATCCCGGCCGCCAGCGAACCGGCCTGCCGCGTCGTTTGACTGTAATCAGCCGATGCCCCATGCCGCGCCAGGCCAGCTCACGCTGAGCGGAGTAGCATACGGCCCCTACCATGCCGGGCAGGATCCGAACGAAGGAATCTCCCCGTCCAGCAGCGAAATCGCCGCAGACATGCCGACCCTTTCTGCCATCACGAACTACATCCGCATCTACTCCTCGACCGGACCCGCGGCCGAGATCGTGCGGGCTGCCGCGGCAGCGCACCTGTGCGTAGCCCTGGGCATTTCGCTTGGCCGCAACGCCGCAGCGAACGCCGCCGAGATCGCCGCCGGGATACGCCTGGCCAGGCACAGCAAGGCCGTCCGCTCGGTCATCGTGGGAAGCGAGGTGCTGCTGCGCGGAGACATGTCCGTGAACCAGCTTGTCCTGGACATCCGCAAGGTTCGCGCCGCCCTGGGAGATACGGTCGCTATCTCCACCGCCGATGATTTCCACCAGTGGCTGGCCCATCCCGCGCTCGCGAGGGCGGTGGACTTCGTGACGGTCCACATCTACCCCTTCTGGCAGAACACCCACATCGGCTCAGCGATCAAGGTCCTCGGCGAGGACTACAGGCTGGTAGCGAAGCGGTTTCCCGGCAAGCCGATCGTGATCGGAGAAACCGGCTGGCCGTCCGCGACCGGCATCCCTGCCGTGGGCGCGGGCCCCTATCGGGGCAGCGCGCTCCCCCGGGCATCATCCGCTCCGAGCCCGGCGGACCAGGCGCGCTACTTCCGGGGATTCGTGACCTGGGCCAGGCAGCACCGCGTGCCGTACTTCTACTACGACGCGTTCGACGAGGCATGGAAGACCAATGAGAACGGGGTCGGAACGCACTGGGGCCTGTACGACCAGCACGGGAACCTCAAACCCGCCCTCAGCCGGTGGCTGCCTGCCGCCAGTCCGCGGACGATCAAGGAACGCAGCTACCGCGACATATTCGTCGGCTCCAAGCTCGAGACGCCCTTCCATCTCGGACTCGACACCAACCAGCATCAGCGCCACTGGGCCACCTTCAAGCCGGGCGCACTGACCCTGGCTTACCCAGCCGGGCAGCAATGGGGCGCGATGTTCATCACCGCCGGGCCGCCGGCCCCAAGGGGGAAGCGCCACTCCATCAACCTGAGCCACTACCACTCGCTCTCGGTCCAGCTGCGCGCCAAGACGAAAGGGCAGCGGGTCCGCCTGGGAATCAAGGACCGGTCCCAGCCAGATAACGGAAGCGAGATCACCATCGAGGAGACGCTGACCACGCACTGGTCCACAGTGGCGCTCCCGCTTTCTCTCTTCGCCAACGTCGACCTGCGGCATCTCTACATCGTCTTCGAGGTCGTCTTCCAGGGCTCAGCCCCAGAAACAATCGACCTCCGCGACGTACGATACGACACCGCCCGGGTCCCCGGACCAGTATTCCCGCCCGCCACGATGCCGTTCTCCGTCTACACCAACGGCGGCGATCCCGGAAACCACTACGTGCCATCAGGCTTCATGGGCGACGCCCATGCCGTTACCATCGACCAGTACTGGACCCGCCACGCCCACCATGGGAAGACGTGCATCCGGGTGGCGTACCGTGGCGCGGTGCCCGACGGCAAAGGATGGGCCGGCGTCTACTGGCAGAGCCCGGCGAACAACTGGGGAAAGGTCCCCGGACCAGCCGGCTACGACCTGCGCCGGGCCACACGGCTCACCTTCTGGGTCCGCGGCAAGGAAGGCAGCGAACGCATCCAGTTCCTAGTCGGCGGAATAACCGGCAAATACGGCGACTCGCTCCAGCCCGCGGCGAAAACGCCGGTGCTGACCCTGTCGACCACCTGGCAGCGGGTCACCATAGCACTAGCCGGAGACAATCTCACCCACATCATCGGCGGCTTCGGCTGGGTCGCTAACACCCAGGAGGATCCCCACGGAGCGACCTTCTACCTGGACGACATCACCTACTCATCCTGACCACCCAGCCAGACCGTCCCGCCGGAACCGCGCCAGCCACCGGAGCACGGCATGTTCCGGCAGACGACACGGCCCGGCAGGCGACACTGGCGGGTAGCTGACCAACTCAAGACGCGCCCCGACGGCAGCAGTCAGCAGCAGTGATGAGCACACCGCCATCACCGGGCAGCCGTCCGCACCCGATGGGGCCGTCAAATGCGGGGTCGGCTGCGCCGTCGGCCGGTCCATCCTGGTCATCGTCTGGCACCTGCTCAACGACCGCGCCGCCCGCTACCAGGACCTCGGACCCGACTGGCACGCCAGGCACACCGACCGCAGCCGCAAAGCCCGCAACGCCCGCCGCCAGCTCGAAGCCCTCGGCTACGACGTCACCATCACCCTCCGCCAGGACGCCGCCTGACCCGGAACCAGCAACAACCGCAAAACCGCCACCGCAGGCCCCAGGCAGCGCCCGTCACGGGGCCATCCCGTAATGCCCGGAACCGCTGTCAACCCGAGCCAGCTGAGGTAGTCATTTCTTGGTCAGGCATCTCCGGTACCTGCATTCACCTGCGGCTACGTCCTTGATGCGCATTTCTCTCCGGCCATTCTCCGCAGCCGTGTCCCTGACGGAGCCTCGAGCCCGCCGTCACGCCGGCCAGCGCCCGGCGGGTTCGAGGCTGACCGCCGGGGTGAGGCCGAGCGCGGCGGCGAGGCGTTCCAGCAGCGGCAGCGTGGGGGTGGTGCCCCAGCCTGGAACCGCGCGACGCCGGGCTGGGTCATCCCCGCCCGGTCGGCGAGCTGGAACAGCCGAGCTCCTGCCGCCGGGCCCGGACCGCCCCGGCCAGCTCGTAGCGCAGCCTGGCCCGCTCGTACGCCTCCGGGCGGCTGCAGCGGGCTGCGGCGAGTCGTGGCTCATCGTCATCGATTTATCTAGCGGTTGTACCGGCTGTGCCTGATGGTGGCGGCGCCGACGGCGATCATGAACTGGACGAGCCAGATGGCGCCGCCGACGACCACGTCGGCCTCAGCGCCCTGATGGGCCTGGGTGAACGCCGCGGTGAGGCCGACGTGCGCTGCCAGGCTGCTCCAGATGGCCAGCTGCGCCACGAGAGCGGCGTACAGGACCAGGAGGGCGGTGCGCCAGGAGCGCGCTGGTCGTGTCCCGGCCGGGCGAATGTTATCGGGACCGGCATTAGAGGCGTGGCTGGCGTTCATTGTTCCTCCTTCGGACTTACCAGATCCACTGGGTACGGGGCTGTCGCTTGCTGGTTGACAGGTATCGAGCTGGCCGATGGGCCACCGTCTGGCCGGGCCGCGCGTTCGAACGTCGCGACTAGCTCGGCCCCGTAGGCTTCCAGGTCAAGCTCGGGATTGCCGGCATACTGGATGAGCAGATCATCCAGAGAAGCCTTCATGACCGCGGCCATAATGCGGGGATCGAAGCTGCCGAGACACCCGGCTTCCTGACCCCGCCGCAGGATCTCAGCGACGACGGCGATCTCGTTGGCGCGAACGTCGAAGGCAGGGCTGGGGCGGCCACTTTCGTCGCGGAAGGCGTTGTAGATGCGGACCAGCGCGAGCACGTCCCGGCCATGGGTCCGGATGTAGCCGGTCCAGGTGGTGAGGTAGGGGGCGATGAACCGCTCCGGGTACTGCGCCGGGTTCGCGCCGTGCAGCCGCGGCTCCAGGTACTGCCCCATCTCGGCGATCACATTCGCGATCACCGCCTGGATCAGGTCGTCCCTGGCCGGGAAGTGGTAGGTGACGACGCCCTTGCTCACTCCGGCTCGGCGGGCCACCTCGGCCACCGAGGCGCGCGGGTAGCCGACCTCCACGATCGCGTCGATCGCGCACTCCACCAGCTGGTCGCGGCGCTTGCGCTGGGTGAAGGTGACCGCCCCGCTTGCCGCGCCTTCCTGTCTCGTACGCATGACACGAGATTAGTACGCTCGTACTAATGTCGTCAAGCAGGCGTGCTCCGAGACTCTCCGGAGGACATGCTGCCGCGGCGTGCGCGCAGACGCCGTCTGCGTGAACCGCTAGCTAATGATCCTTGATGAGGTTCAAGGGGCGTGAGGTCCAGGCCGGGGCCGGCCAGGAACCCGTCGAGATAGCCGGGCCGGTACTGCATTCGCGTGAGCCGGGTCTTGACCGGCGCGGTCAGACTGAGCGTGATCGCACTTGGCCAGGTTGGCCAGCGATCTCTTGAGCTGCCGCCAGACCAGCTCGACCGGGTTCAGACAGCGAGGACGGCACCGAGGGAGTCAGCGATCGACCCCGAACATCGCCCAGGCCCAGCGGTCCTCAGCCACACAATGTCAGCGAAACGACCGCCAGCCCCCGGGCTCGCACCGGTCACAGAGCGTCCTGGTTTCAGACGGCGTCCACAACGAGCGCCGCCGCGACGGCAACGCTCACGGCCAGTCCCGGCATGCACGGAACCATGACCCGCCTGCCACAGCTCAGCGCTCCTGCCCGGACCGGCAATGACGCCTCGGCGCGTTCCGCCGCGTTCGCTCCTGCCGAATCAGCATCACTCCTTGCCCGACGCCCGTACGACCTTCGTCACGCCGCCGTCTCCAGCGTGCAGGCGTTAGCAGACGGTCTGGCCGACCGCTCACAATGGCGTCAGGCGCTCGCCGCGACCCCCGCCCTGAGCTGCGCAGCGACCGGAGACTACCGGCAGTCGCAAGCAGGTGATCACCGCGGCGTCGGGACTTCTCCGCGTATTCGCCGGACAGGTCCCCTTCTCCGCGAGCCTGGCTTCGGCCCACCTCGCTGACCAGCAGAAACGGGCAGGCCCTCTATCAGCCGACGGCATGATGAACCGCTGCCGCAGATCGGACCGCAGCACCACTGAAAGGGCCTGTGACCTGCGGTTTTGCGACGTGGCAGGTGTTGGGTTCGAACCAACGTAGGCTGAGCCGACGGTTTTACAGGGGACCGCCCAACCCCCGACCGACCCGTCCGGACCTGCGGAGATGCTGTTTGCGGACTGTTGCTGGAGCGCACCCAACCACGCCTCAACCACAACCGCTCAGGCCACGCCTGCCGGGCCAGCCCAGAGCAGCGGTGACAGGATCTTTACGGCCCACTACAACTGGCCGTACACTGGACGTACGCTGACATGAGTGCTGCGGGCAGGGAGGCGTGTGAGTGGCTGCGGTAGAGGCCCGGCGGCGGAGCCGTCGGCTGGAGTTGCGGACGACGCCGGAAGAGCGGGAGATCATCGACCGGGCGGCGGCCGCGAGCGAGACCGGGCTGACCGAGTTCGTCGTGGGCAGCGCGGTGGAGGCTGCCCGGCGGATGCTGGCCGACCGGGACCAGTTCGAGATGGACAAGGCGGCGGCTGAGGCATGGGAGGCCATGAACGCCCGCCCGGCCCGGGACCTGCCGGGGCTGGCACGCCTGATGGAGCGGCCGTCCCCATTCACCGGATGAACGGCGGTTACCGACCGCCCGAGCTGCTGACCGGGCAGCATGACCTGTCCGGCTTCGAGTGCCGGTCCCGGGAACAGACTGACTGGCTGCGCCGTCACGCCCGCCAGTCCGCAGCAGCCGGGACGACCAGAGTGCTCGTCGTCACTGCCCAGGACAGCCCTGCAGTGGTCGCCTACTACGCGTGGTGCATGGCGCAGCTAACGGTTACTGCTGCGCCGGAGCGGCTGCTCAAGGGCGCGGGCCGCTACCCGCAGCCGGTCGCGCTGCTGGCCCGTCTTGGGGTCGATGTCCGCCACGAAGGCCGCGGGCTCGGAGCCGCGCTGCTCCAAGACGTCCTCGCCCGGCTCGCCGCGCTGTCTGCCGACATCGGCTGCCGCGGCCTGCTGGTGCATGCCGAGTCGGCTGAGGCGAAGAAGTTCTACCTGCACCTAGTCCCAGAGTTCGAGCACAGCCCGACCGACGAACTGCACCTAGTGCTGCTGCTCAAGGACATCCGCAAGACCTTGGCCAAGCGAGGCGAGGACATAAGCTAAAAGGACCGCGACTCCTTGCTTGCAGAGCCATTCGTCGGGTCGCTCGATAATGGCTAGTGA
>Ga0335077_10009507_pt1 | contig 12073 bp, 9 predicted proteins | sample Lox_Sample_31_FD_207151 | JGI IMG/M metagenome (GOLD analysis project Ga0335077, IMG submission 207151) | Soil microbial communities from Loxahatchee National Wildlife Refuge, Florida, United States - Lox_Sample_3.1 | ecosystem: Environmental > Terrestrial > Soil > Wetlands | place: USA: Florida...
GGTTTTCCTGCTTTGGTTACGGCTGAATTATGCGATGTTGGGAACAAACGCCTGGGGTTGGCATCTGTCCAGCGTTCTTTGCCATGTGGTGGCTACCGGGCTCGTATGGCGGCTTGCTTTGAAGCTCACCGCTGACCGCCTGACGGCATTCTTCTGCGCTTTGATCTTCGCCCTTCATCCTGCCCATGTCGAAACCGTTGCCTGGATCTCTGGCGTAACCGACTCTCTCGCTGCCTGTTTCCTGCTCGGGAGTATTTTGCTTTTCCTGGCCGAAGAACGGCGCCCCTTGTGGCGGGTCGGGTCGTTAGTTTTATTTGCGCTGGCCCTCCTCTCGAAAGAGGTCGCTGTCATTCTGCCCGTATTCGTTTTTGCGTTTGGCTTGATCGCGCGCGAGCAAACACCCTCAACCCAACGTTCGAACCTCGGCTATGCGGCCCGTTTAACCCTGCCTTATGTTCTTGTGCTCTTGGCGTATGCTGCCGCTCGATATCTTGCTTTGCGCGGATGGTCCCACGCGAGCATCCCACTGAAATGGAGTCAAGTTCTACTCACCTGGCCCTCTGTTCTCTGGTTCTATACGCGTCATCTGCTGTTCCCATCCAGGATGAGCGAGTTTTACCCGCTCGATTACGTTTCGCACTTCAGTATTTCGGGCGTTCTGTTCCCGCTGGCTCTCGCCGGCGCAACAATAGGCGCGCTGTGGCTGGTGATGCGTTCGGTTGCCGGCCGAGATGAACGCAGCAAGTGCGTTCTGCGGACATCCTGGCTGCTGATCGTGCTCCCCTTGATTCCGGTGCTGGATTTGCGTTCCCTGACGGTAGGCGACATCGTTCACGACCGCTATTTGTATCTACCCACGGTCGGCCTTGCATTCATGGCGGCAATGGCCATTCGGGGATTACTCCGAACCAGGATTGCGTTACAGATTGGGATCGTGGGCGCGATTGCAACATTCTTCGGCGGGGTAACCGTCGCTGAACAGATGCAATGGAGGGACAATATTGCCCTCTACACTCGAGGCATCGAGTCGGCCCCGAACAATCTCACCGTGCGCGACAATCTGGGCAATGCGTTTCTGGATGAGCATCCGGAGAAAGCCGTTCCCCTTTATCTGGAGGTTTTAAACCGCAATCCACGATTTTGGCGATCCAACTACAACCTTGGGGTTGCGTACTACAGGTTAGGCGAGTATCAGAAAGCTGAGGCTTGCCTGCAGCAGGCGATCCGCATCGATCCTGCCGACGGCGATGAGTACATTCACCTGGCGCTGACACAAGTCCGGCTTCAGAAGCTGAAAGAAGCAAGAGAGAACGCTGAGCGAGCGATCGCGCGAAATCCATACGGTCGCGGTTATCATGCCGTTCTGGGCACGATTTCGGAAATGAACGGCGACCGTGAAAGCGCGATCAAGGAATTTCAGGAAGAAATCCGCCTGCATCCGGAGAATGTGCCGGCCGCAGCGGAGTTGAAAAGGCTCGAGCAGGGATCGTCCGCCCAGCGATAGGCACTCCCCGCGTTCGACGGATATTTGTGTATACGATGTACAGATGTACACACCCCCTGTGGTTGGAAGCCCTTAAAGAAAATGATCTCCCTGCTAACTCGCAGTTTGTGCATAGCTTAATTAGCGCAGCAGGGAATCCCCACCCTTTGCAAAAACCGCAAAGGATGGGCCACCCGCCGACAGAAACAGTTGGGAGCGGCAACTTCAACGCCGTTGCGGGGGATTACTTTCATGAGCTAGCAAATCTCGTAGACTACCAGATGAATCAAAGTATTGTTGGAAAGATGGAAACGAACTACGGTGACCCAAACTACGTAGATAGGAATACCGGGAAACCGGACCCAGATACCGGTGCGCAGGTTGAAATCAGAATGTTCGGAGCGACCCAATACTGAGGCCGGTCGATCCTTACAGCGAAACGTGAGTCGTGATCTCAGCGTTCGGAAGGAACGGAAACTTATGAGAAACGTCGGTGTCATGTGCTATGTGACGATGGTTGCCTGCCTGTCGGTCTCTGTTCTTGCCCAAGATCAGTTCGCTGGCAAGTGGCAAGCCAGAATCAGCCCGGCATCGGGGAAGCACTCAATTACCGTAAACATCGTCGTAAAGGACGGGAAGATTGATGGAACGGTCGTTCTCCTCAATGCCAGTGACGGGAGTGAGAATGAGTCGCCGATAATCAACGCCGAGCCAAACGGCAGGACGTTGAAGTTTGAGACAAATCTGAAGGGTGACACATTTAGTTGGGAACTGACCCTCAATGAAGGGAGCCGAGAAGGGCTGCTGCATGGCACCATGCGGCATGTTCTCATCGATGAACGCGTCGTGAAGCAGCCATAAGACTACGATGCACATGCGCAACAGTTGGCGCAGAATAAGCCCCAATACGATCCAAAGAAAAGTGGCCCTGAAGATCCCACAAACCCAGGTCATCCGTTATCCCAGAACCCGGTCTACAAGAAAGCGGCGGGTGGCCCATCCTTTAGCGCAGTTTGCGAAAGGGTGGGGATTGGTGACGTTGAACTCTTCGACATTTCTTGATTGATAAAGTTACACGCGTGCGTCACCGGGCACGGTTCTACAATGAACGTCGGTTTAACTACGAAGATCAAATCATAAGGCGACGGCAGTATCGAATCCCACCCTTTGCACAAACCGCAAAGGGTGGGCCACCCGCCCACAGTTTCAAAACGGGAAACAAGAATCGAGGCTGAAAGGGTGGGCCACCCGCCCTGAAAAAGCTAAAGGACAAATGTAGTTCGAAATGACATTGGTGATTCGCATGAGAAGTCAGTTATTGTTTCTCGCTTTCTTAGTCTGCTGCATTTGCCCCCTACATGCCCAACAGACGGCACAGCACCCGAGTCCGCCGGCATCAAGCACTCACTGCGACGACCAGAGCCACGCTTTGGACTCCGGCGTCTATGTCTACTCGGCTCTAGATCAGATTTGGCCGCCAGACTTCCCCGTAAGCGGGGGAATTACTATCGCTGTACTTGTCAATGTCAAATCCGGCAGTAAGCTGTTCCTACACACCGACGGAAGCAAGTTCGAATTGTGGACGGGAACGGCACAGGTTCCCAAAAACAATGTATGGACGTTTTTGAGAGACGTTGCGGATTCATGCCGTCTTCCTCGCGATCCTGGCGAGGCTGTGAGACTGTTGAACGTTCGCTGGGAAGTCAAAGCTGTGCAGCAAGCTCAATTTCAGCATTTGCACGGTGAATTTCTCACCTCCTTAGCAGAGTATGCGTCCACAGTCCGCGAACGATCCGATTATTTCATGGCAACGGGACTCATGGGCTTTCCCGTAGACGCCTCAAAGTTTGAAGTCATTTACGATAACTCGCGGCAGCATTTTAAAATCGATGAATGGGATCTTCCAATCGATGGCCACACTTCTCCCATTGTCAAGTGGGTACACGAACTCCAAGGCGTTGCTGAAGAAAAGTTTCACGCGTCAGCCGGGATGAATAAATAACAAAAAGAACCGAGCCGCAAGAATCGGGCGAGCTCGTAGACCAGCGGTCGGACGGGCTGGCTACGGGGCAACTACGCGGCCAGCGAGCGCCGGGTGTGCGGGCTGATGGGAATGGCGGTATCGGGTTATCGCTATGAAACGAAGCGCAGCGACGAACCGCTGCAACAGCGAAAGCGTCCATAGCGCTTCCAGGTGAGCGGATCGGCCACAGTCGAACCGGCTTTGGTCGCGGGGAGATGTTCGGCGACGATCATGTCCTGCGAGCGGATGACGATGCGCTTCTCGCGCTGGAGCAGCAGGGGTGCATATTCCCTCCCTTCCTGTTCTTCCCCCGGCCTGTTTGACCCTCTGGCCCTCACCTCGTAAACTTGAGGGTGTTCTCCGCTGATCTTCGCAAAGCCGCCGGGCCTGAGGGGCGCCGGTGCGGCGTCCTGCGGGAGGGATTCCTGAGTCGTTTCTTCGGCTTCTTTACATCTATGCAGGCAATCCCCACCCTTTGCAAAAAACGCAAAGGATGGGCCACCCGTTGGCTTTTGGCTGGGTTTCTTGCGGCTCTGGTCGGATTGCTGGCCCCGCTGTGCGCTGCCGACGCCAACTCTCCCATCACGCTCGACACCAACGAGACGCTTTTCGCCGTGCTGACGGCAATGAATGCCTGCGGCTACGACGTCGACTTGCGGATCTCGGATGCGCAGCGGGTGAATGTGCGCTTCGAGGTGCAGAGAAACATCCGTGACTCTGAGGAAGCCCAGGCCTCGATGACCGCGATCTGCGACTGGTATCAGGCGCACAAAGGTAAAGACCCACAGCATGATCTCTCGCAGTTCGTCTCGCTGGCGCTCTATCTGAATGGAGCTCCGCACTTCATGCCGCGGGTGAAGGAGGACGACATGCCTCCGGATGCCGCGCCCATTGCCGGATTCGGCGCGTTGCTGGAAAAGTTCTACGACAAAGCCGGCCTGCATGGGATCTGGGAGCACCATCGCGCCGACTATGCTGCTCTGGTCAACCGCTATCACGATCCGCTCGCCAAGATGGTCTTCGACACAAATATTTATTTGAAATTGCAGTCGGGCGGATACCTCGGCCGGACGTTTACCGTGCTGCTCGACTTCATGGGCGATCCCAATGAAGCGAACGCGCGCAACTACGGAGCTGACTATTACGTTGTCGTGTTCCCCTCGCCCGATCCCAACGCGGTCGATCCGCTGAAGATGCCGCAGATCCGGCACACCTATCTGCATTACCTGCTCGATCCCATGGCGGAGAAACATTTCACGGCAGTCAAGCGGCTGGAACCGTTGCTGCAATCGGTCAAGCGTGCGCCGCTCGAAGAGAGCTTCAAGACGGATATTTCCCTGCTGGTCACCGAGTGCCTGATCCGAGCGATTGAGATTCGCACCTTGGGCACAAAACAGACCGCAGAGCCGATGCGGGAGCAGGCGGTGGATGACGCCGTGAAGCAGGGGTACATTCTGACGAAATATTTCTATACGGCATTGCTGGCGTTCGAAAAAGATCCAGCGGGCCTGCGTAATTCATACGGCGACATTCTGGAGGGCATCGATCTCAAGCAGCAGGAGAAGGCGGCGAGCGAAGTGCAATTCGCGCGCAACACCAGCCCGGAACTGGTGCAACTCTCGCGCCTAGAAGACCGGCGTATGCTGATAACCGCCGAAAAGCGGCTGGCGGCGGGCGATCCCAAAGGAGCACAGGAGCTGGCGCAGCAGGCGATCGACAAAAATATCGGAGATCAGGGACGGGCGCTGTTCATTCTGGCGCAGGTGGCCGTGGCGAACAAGAATCGTGAAGAAGCACTGACGAATTTTCAAAAGGCGATTCAGGCGAGCAAGGATCCGAAAGTGGTGGCGTGGTCGCACGTCTATCTGGGAAGAATTCTGGATATGAAAGAGGACCGCGAGGGCGCGATGAACGAATATCGCGCCGCCTTGAGCACGGGGGCAGATCTGCCCGAAATCAAGGCGGCGGCCGAGCGCGGATTGCAGCAGGCCTACGAACCTCCAGGCAAGCCGCAATGACGAACCGCGTGAGGAACGCCACGGCGGCGGGCGCAGGGCTGCGATAGAATGCACGGTTGCTGTGAACAGGGGCAAAAGTATTACCGGGCAAGAATGCCTGCCCCACACAAGCCGAAGAGTCGAGGAGAGAGCATGAAGCAAGCAGCATTGGTGATCGCACTGATGAGCATGTGCGCATGGGCTTTCGCGCAAGACAAGCCGGCGACGCAGCCAGCAGCCGGGCAAACCGCAGGGCAAACGGCCGCCGCTCCGCAGGGCAAGCGTCCACCCGCCTTCAAGTCCACCCAGGAATCGGATGCATACAAAGCGGCGATTGCACTGCCTGACGCCGCCGCAACCGAAAAGGCGGCCGATGATTTTGCTTCCAAGTATCCGGATAGCGAAGTGCGAGTGATGCTTTACAAGAATGCGATGCAGAAGTATCAGCAGGCCAATAACGCTGACAAGATGCTCGAGATGGGACAGAAAGCACTGGCCATCGATCCGGATGATCCCGAAGCGCTGGTAGGCGTAGCGCAGGTCCTGGCGGAGCGCACACGCGATACCGATCTCGACAAGGACCAGAAACTGGCGGAGGCCAAGAAAGACGCCGAACGCGCCCTGGTCACGGTGGATACCGACGTACCGACCAGCGGCTATCCGCCGGAAAAACTGGCCCAATACAAGGGATTCATTCGCTCCGAGGCCTACGCCGTGGTCGGAACGTTGGCCACGAATGCGAAGGAGTGGCCGGAGGCGGAAACCAATTTGAAGAAGTCGATTGACGCCTTCCCCGAAGTGGATCCGATTGCGGTGTTGCGGCTCGCGATTGCACTCGACCACGAGAATAAACTTCCTGAGGCGCTGAAGTACGCCAACCAGGCGGTGGACCTGACGAAAGACCGTCCGGATTCTGCGGCGGGCAAAGCGGCGCGTGCCGAGCAGGACCGGCTCACGAAGTTGAATAGCGGCACAGCCCCCGGCCAAACAACAACTCCGGCAAAGCAGTAGAACCACTTTCGTTCCGCTCGAAATGACCGGCGCAAATCGCCCCGAGAGAGTGCGGCGGCGCTTTGATTTTTCTCCAGCATGAAGGAACGCGAAATCACGACGCTCGAGCAAGGGCTGGGCTACCATTTCCGCCGCCGTGCCATGATCGAGCAGGCGGTCACGCACAGTTCGCAGGCGCGGGAACAAGAGGCGCAGCTAGCCGGCGAAACGAAATACAAAGTCAGCGACAACGAGCAACTGGAATTTCTGGGCGATGCCGTGCTGGCCCTGATCACCAGCGAAGAGCTGTTTCAGCGCTTTCCTCACTTTCGCGAGGGTGAACTGTCGAAACTCCGTGCGCATCTGGTCAGCGAACGGCATCTAATCCGCGTAGCCCAGCAATTGGAGCTCGGTCACTACCTCAGGCTGGGACGGGGCGAAGAAAAAAGCGGTGGCCGCGGCAAGACGGCGCTGCTGGTGGACGCACTGGAGGCGATCCTGGCGGCAATTTATCTGGATGGCGGCCTCGAAGTCGCACGCGAGTTCGTGTTGAAGAACGTAATCGCCCCCGAACTGGAGCGCATGGAGCGCGGCGGCGGCGCGCTGCCCATTACCGATTTCAAGTCCGCGCTACAGGAGGCCGTGCAAAGCCTGGGACTGCCGCAGCCCCTCTACGTTTTGGTGGAAGAGGCTGGGCCGGAGCATAGCAAGACGTTTACCGTCGAGGCGCGACTGCTGGCGCGAGATAATAAAGAGCCGGAATTTATTGGACGCGCGCAAGGTTCGACCAAGAAGACCGCCGAACAAGACGCCGCACGGCAATTGTTGACATATCTGGCTTCGCGCTCGAAGAGCGAAGCGAAGCCGAACCTGCGAACGCCGCAAACGATCGAAAAGTGAAAAATCGTACTTGATGGATTCTCCACAACAACCCGTTGTTTCAACTCCACAGCCGGAGACGCTTCCAGGCGGGCCGGTTGTCTTGCCGAACGGAGCAGTGCCTGCCGACGGTGCGACCGAAATCGCGACCTCGCCCGTGACGCAGCCGATTCCCGAGCCGTTAGGTCAGACTGTGCAAGCCGCGACTCGTGCTCCGCGACGGCGCGTGGTGAGTGACTTCAGCGGAGATCTGATCATCTCGCTCCAGTCGCTGTTGGGCACCGTGGTGGTCGCGATCTTCGTCATCACCTTCATCGTGCAGGCCTTTCAGATTCCCTCTGAATCCATGGAGAATACGCTGCTGGTGGGAGATTACCTGCTGGTCAACAAGCTCTGCTATGGGGGGCGCAACTTCGGCCAGGACTTCATGCCCTACCAGAAGATCCAGCGCGGGGACATTATCGTGTTCCATTATCCGGTCGACCCGCAGGAGCATTTCGTGAAGCGGGTGATTGGCGTGCCCGGCGATCGGCTGCGGCTGGTGAACAAGAAAGTGTTCATCAATGGCAAGCCGATCGACGAGCCCTATGTCCATTATCTTGAACCGGCGAACAACCTGTTTCGCGATAATTTTCCGCGGGTCGATGTGCCGGTGTTCAATATGGAAGGAAAGTGGTGGCTGCAGATGCGCAAACTGGTAGAAGATGGCGAGCTTATCGTCCCCGAAGGGCATTATTTCGTGATGGGCGACAATCGCGACGACAGCCAGGACAGCCGCTATTGGGGCTTCGTGCCGAGAGAGAACATCATCGGCCGGCCGCTGGTGATCTACTGGTCGGTGCGCGACTGGGATCGCAATCCGGCCGCCTCGCTCTCTGGCCGGTTGCAGCATCTCGGTTACGCAATCACCCACATCTTTCAGATCACGCGCTGGAACCGGACTCTTCGGCTGGTACACTGACAAGGGATTGAATCATTGAGTGATTGAGTCATTGAGTCATTAATACACAACCCGGCGTGAAAGAACGAAAGTGGCGAAGAAAGAAGCCGTCATAGAAAAACCCGAAGTCGAAGAGAAGCCGAAAGAAACCACGGTGGAGTTTCTGGCGTCTCTGGCCGCGGTCCTCGTCACCGGGCTGTTCATCATCACCTTCGTTGTGCAGGCGTTCGAGATTCCGTCGAGTTCGATGGAGAACACCCTGCTGATCGGCGATCACGTCTTCGTGAACCGCATTCAGTTCGCGCCCAGAAGCAATTGGGTCGGCCCGCTGCTTCCTTACCGGGACGTCCACCGTCAGGACATCGTGGTTTTCTTGTCGCCGGAAACACCCGGCCTGTACGTCGTAAAGCGGATCATCGGAGTACCTGGCGATCGGATTCACCTCCGAGACGGCGTCGTATATCGCAATGGGCAGGCGCTCGATGAACCGTATGTGTTGCACGATAAGGACACCTTCGATCCCTATCGCAACAGTTTTCCGGCCGTGCCTCCTTCTCCTGGCGATCCTAACATCTGGGTGAACTGGGCAGTGGATCTGCCATCGTATATTCATGGGGAAGACATCGTCGTCCCTCCTGATCACTATTTCGCCATGGGCGATCATCGCGGCGTCAGCCTGGATAGCCGCTACTGGGGATTCATTCCCAAAGAAAACGTCATTGGGCGGCCGATGTTCATCTATTGGTCGTTCGAAACTCCCGAGGACCAATACACGAAGACGGACTGGAGCGACCGGCTACTGTTCCTGGGCAAAATAGTTCTGCACTTCTTTGACGAGACACGCTGGAGACGAACTCTCCAGATTGTCCGATGAGCGTTGCCCGATGAGCCCCCTTTCAGCGCAAGCGAGGGCGCGGTGAAATTCTTCTCTTCCAGACGGTGGGTGACGGCGGCGATCGTGGTCGTGGTTGCGCTGTTTCTCATTCGCCCCGGAGCATCGCATCTCAAGTCACGCATCATCTATTCCATCAGCGCCGGTGTCGGACGTCCCGTCGACATCGGGTCGGTTCACATCCGCTTGCTCCCGCGGCCTGGGTTCGACCTTGCAAATCTGGTGGTCTATGATGACCCAGCCTTTGGCGCAGAGCCGATCCTTCGCGCGGGGGAAGTCACAGCCGATCTGCGGTTGATGTCGCTCATACGCGGCCGGCTCGAAATCTCGCGGCTTGACCTCACCGAGCCCAGCCTGAACCTGGCGCTTCGTGAAGGCGGACGATGGAATCTGGAAGCTCTGGTCGAACATGCGGCGCGTATCCCCTCAGCGCCGACGGCCAAAGGAAGATCGGAGGCGCGTCCCGGCTTCCCCTACATCGAAGGCTCTTCGGGCAGAATCAATTTCAAAGTTGGCCAGGAGAAGAAGCCCTATGCGCTGACCAACGCGGATTTCTCCCTGTGGCAGGACTCCGAAAACTCCTGGGGAGTGCGCCTGAAAGCGCAGCCGTTTCGCGGCGATATGAATCTGAATGATACCGGCCAGCTGCAACTGAGCGGCTCGTGGCAGCGCGCGAACGTTCTGCGGGAAGCGCCGCTGCAGTTCACGATGGAATGGACCCGCGCCCAACTGGGACAACTGACGAAACTTGCCAGCGGAAATGACTGGGGCTGGCGCGGAACAGTCCAGTTGGACGCCACGCTTTCGGGAACTCCGGGGAAGCTCCGCATCGGCACCGACGTATCTCTCGACGACTTCCGCCGTTACGACATTATCAGTGCACATCAGCTGAGCATGGCGGCTCACTGCGAAGCCGAGTACGGTTCAGCCACCCGTGAATTTCATCAGGTGGTCTGCAATGCTCCAGTCGGTGAAGGGCAAATCACTGTGGCCGGAGACCTGGGTCTTCCCAGCGTTCACCGGTACGAGGTTGTGCTGAGCGCGAAAAATGTTCCGGCGGGAGCTGCCGTTCCCCTTTTGCAGCGCATTAAGAAGAACCTGCCAGACGATCTGACGGCCGAGGGAACCGTTGATGCGAAGTGGTCACTGCGAAACGATGGACGCCTAACGCCGCAGTTTGTGGGCCAGGGCGAAATTGCCGGGCTCCGCCTCAGCTCGGTTACCAATAAGACGGAAATCGGCCCGGAAACCGTTCCTTTCTCGTTCAGCAATTCTGCCGGCGGCGCTCCCGGGCCGAAATTCGCACGGACTGCAGTCCAGCCGCAAACGGCAGAGGCAGGGCACATCGAAATCGGGCCCATCATGCTGGCTGCTCGCGCGGGAGGTCCGAACGCACTGGGCTGGATGAACCATCTCGGGTATAACTTCAGCATCTTCGGCGACGCCGATGTTGCAAGAATGCTGCGTTTGGCGCGAACCCTTGGAGTGCCTGTGCCTGCCTTGACTGCCGACGGTTCAACCCACCTTGATTTGCAGGTCGCAGGATCGTGGGCCGGCACCTCGGCCTCCTTCAGGGGACCACAGGTAACAGGCCCAGCCAGATTAAAGAATGTTCGTATCCCCGTTCGCGATGTGGGGGGACCGGTCGAAATCGTGTCGGCCGATATGCAGCTCTCGCCAGATAGAGTGACGCTTGAGAAGTTGAACGCCAAGGCGGCGGGAAGCATCTGGACTGGATCGATCGAACTGCCGCGAGGATGTGGAACACTGGAGACCTGTCCGCTGCACTGCATTCTGAATGCTGACGCGGTCGCGTTGAGCCAACTGAACGAGTGGGCGAATCCGAGACGAAACAAGCCGTGGTATCAAGTTCTCGACTCGCACAAAGCACCATCCGTTCTAGCGCGTCTACGCGCAACCGCTGGCGTCAAATTAGGACGGCTGCGGATCGGGAAGGTTGAAGCTACCCACGTGTCTGCCGTCGTGATACTGGACCAAGGAGAGCTGGAAATTCCGCAACTGAATGCCGATTTTCTCGGCGGTAAGCATCGGGGAATGTGGAGCGCTGATTTTACTGGCAGACCGGGGGTTTGCGTAGGCAGCGGAGCAGTCACCGGAATATCGCTCGCGCAACTCGAAACTTCGATAAACGACGCCGGGATCGCGGGCAGTGCGAGCGCTCGTTATGAGCTGAGGGGCACATGTCCGGCGGAGTTCTGGGAGTCCGCAAACGGCACGGTGGCGATCGATTTAAAAGACGGTGTTCTGCCGCACATTTTGCTGGGAGATGATGCCGAACCTTTGCGCTTCACCCGGCTCAAAGGCACCGCGCAGTTGGATGCCGGCAAGATCAACCTCGGCGACGTGATGCTGGATTTCGCGGGCGGCAGGTATCAGCTCAGTGGTACCGCGTCGCTGCGCAATGCGATCGATTTGAAGATGACGCCCGTCAGCAGCGGCGGCGCGCTACCCGGTTATGCCATCACTGGAACTGTCTCGGAGCCCAAGGTTGCAGCCATCCCGCATACGGAACAGGCGCAGTTGAAAACAGCGTTGCACCCTACCTCCGATAAATAGTATTATTTTTTGTATGAGGAAAGCTACTAGCTTTACTATTGATTCGGAACTACTGGCTGAAATCACAGCTTGCAAAGGAAACGAATCCACCAGCGACAGGGTCAATCATCTTTTAAAGCGCGCGCTTGATATCGAACGACAAGAAGAATTAGAGCGGCAGGCCGCCGAGTTTTTCCGCACCGAGACCCGCGAATCAAGGCAAGAGCGCGCTGCCTATCAGAAGGCGTCCAAGCGAGCAATATCAAGGGACTGACGAATATGGCAAAAGCTCCGGCTGGATGGTATCCCAGGC
>Ga0335077_10009510_pt1 | contig 12070 bp, 8 predicted proteins | sample Lox_Sample_31_FD_207151 | JGI IMG/M metagenome (GOLD analysis project Ga0335077, IMG submission 207151) | Soil microbial communities from Loxahatchee National Wildlife Refuge, Florida, United States - Lox_Sample_3.1 | ecosystem: Environmental > Terrestrial > Soil > Wetlands | place: USA: Florida...
GGCTGAAATCGTGCGGCGCCTGGCGCGCCAGTCCGGGCTGAGCGACGCTGAAGCGGCCGATCGCTTGGATTGTATAGTGCACGAAATTGTGAGCGGCGTGCGCAGGGGCCGGACCCAGTCGCTACCCGGGCTGGGCCGTTTTCGAGCCGGAAGCGGCGGCAGACTGAGGTTCGAGCGCGCGGAGGCCAAGCGCCATGGCTGATACCTGCGAAATCACGCGGCAGGTGGCCAGAATTGTCGCGCGCGGGCTTGCGGCGGGCAACGTCGTCGAGATCGACGGACTCGGCACGTTCTACCCCGATGCACGCCGCGGATTGCGATTCGAGCCGCAGTCCTCGCCAAGCGTGTTCCTGGCCTACGTAAAGGAGGACGAAGACGAAGCTGCGCGCCTGTATTCCGAGTTCGCAGCGGCGGGCTTCAGTCCCTGGATGGACGTCTGCAAGCTCCTGCCGGGACAGAACTGGCCGCGAGCCATCGAGGGCGCGATCGAAACTTCCGATTTCTTCGTTGCCTGTTTCTCGTCGCGTTCCGTCCGCAAGCGGGGCGGCTTCCAGGCAGAGATCCGGTATGCGCTCGATTGCGCACGGCAGGTGCCGCTGGACCAGATCTTCCTGGTACCCGTCCGGCTGGACGCCTGCGATGTGCCGCGAGCGGTGCAGGCCGAGTTCCAGTGGATCGATCTCTTCCCGGATTGGCCCCGCGGCGCTGCCTTACTGAAGGCGATGATGCGGCGCGAAATGGCGCGCCGGAAATCGGTACGACCGATCTGGCCTTGACGCCTCCCCTGCCGCGCGACGCACGTGGGTTCGGGCGGGCGCTAAGGCCGAGATCAGGGCTGTGACGCTTCGCGACGCAGGCAATCGACGACCCACATCCTCATAGGTTCCCTTCAGGCCTCGGCTGGCGGGCAGCAGACGCTTGATAGCCGGGTTGGGCGCGGCTGGTCCGCAACCTAATGCGTGACGACTGTGGCCTGCCCGATCTCGAGTCCCTCGCTGCTCGCGGTGATTTTGACCCGACCCGGCTTGCCGTTCTCGGAACGTACGATCAGGAGAGCAAGGCCGTTGAACGCCTTCCGATAATCGGCCTGGAACGGCTCGACGGTCGCCGGGTTGCCATTGTCCACACCCGCGATGCCGGCTGGGCCGTCGAGCTTGAACTTAACGAGGTTATCGGCCAGCGGACAGAAGTTGCCTTCCTTGTCTTCGACGCGGACGGTCACAAACGAGAGATCGTCGCCATCGGCGTTGATGCTGGCACGGTCCGGCACCAGCACCACGCGCGCCGGAGCGCCGGCCGTTTTCACTTCCTGAGTCGCGACGGTCGTGGCGCCCTGGTAGGCGACTACCTTCAGAGCACCGGGCGCATAGGGTACCTGCCACAGCAGCCGGTATTTGCTCATGATCTTCCGGCTGGGGCTGCCGCTGGGGCCGACGGGCAGTTCCACGGGCTCGCTGAAGCGCTTCTTCCGGCCGAGGGATTTTCCGTTGAGGAACAGCTCGGCTTCGTCCGCATTGGTGTAGACCATGACCGGAACCGGCTTGCCTTCCATGCCAGGCCAGTTCCAGTGCGGGAGCACGTGCACCATGGGCTTCGTGGTCCAGTGGCTCTGGTAGAGATAGAAGCGGTCCTTGGGGAAGCCGGCGAGGTCCACGATTCCGAAGTAGGAGCTGCGCGACGGCCAGTCGGCGTCATTCGCACCGCGCCCGCCGTTGAAGTAGGGCGTGGGCTCGCCCAGATAGTCGAACCCAGTCCACACAAACTCTCCCAGCAGCGAGGGGTTCTTTTCCTGGGCGTCGAACTCGACATCGGCGATGTATGCCCACGGCGGCGAAATCACGTCGTAGCTGGTGAGATTGAGCGACGGATGCTTTTCGTATTTCTCGATGGGCAGGTGGTAAACGCCGCGCGAGCTGACGCCCGACGCAGTCTCGCTGCCGTACACGATCCACTTGGGATGCTGCTGAATGATCTCGCCGTACTGCAACGGCTTGTAGTTGAAGCCGGGGATATCGACGGCGTCGGCCAACTCGTTGCGGATGGCGCCGGTGGAGTTGTTGAATGCCGCCGTGGTGGGACGGGTGCGGTCCTCTTCGTGGCAAATGTTGGTCAATTCCCTGGCGATTTTGGCGCCGTCGGGGCGCCCCTGCTCGGGAATCTCATTGCCGATGCTCCACATCACCACGCTGGGATGATTGCGGTCGCGCCGGACGAATTCGCGCAGGTCCGGCTCGTGCCAGTCGGCCCAGAATTTGGAGAGCCCGTTGGGCACCTTGGGAATGGCCCACATGTCGAAGGCCTCGTCCATGACCACGACTCCCATGCGGTCGCAAAGATCGAGCAGCTCCGGCGCCGGCGGATTGTGGCTGGTGCGGATGGCATTCACACCCATGGCTTTCATGATCTCGATCTGGCGCTCGAGAGCGCGGCGGTTGACGGCCGCTCCCAGGGCGCCGAGGTCGTGGTGATTGCAGACGCCGTTGAACTTGCGCGGCCTGCCGTTCAGGAGGAAGCCCTTGTCCCGGGAGAACTCGATGGTGCGAATTCCGAAGGGTGTGACGTAGCGGTCGGTCTGTTTTCCGCCGGCACGCACGGTGCTGACGACGCTGTAGAGATATGGGCTCTCCATGTCCCAGCGGCGGGGATGCGCCACGTCGATGCTGGCTTCAGCGGTCTGCCTGCCACCCGCGGGGATGCTTACGTCGTTGGAAGCGCGCCCGACCTGTTTGCCGGAGGCGTCCAGAACGGCCGTTTCCACGGTGACGCTCGCCGGCTGGGAAGCGCGGTTCTCGACCTCAGTCCGCACGTTGACGGCGGCAACGGCATCGGAAACGGAAGGCGTGGTGACGTAGGCGCCCCACTGTGCAACGCGTTGCTGGCCGGTCACGATCAGCCAGACGTTGCGGTAGATGCCGGCGCCGGGGTACCAGCGCGACGAGCGCTCCTCCGGCGCGAGACGCACGGCGAGGACGTTCTCTTCGCCGAACCGGATCTGCGGGGTGAGATCGAGCGCGAAGCTCTCGTATCCGTAAGGACGGCCGCCGACGCGCTGGCCGTTGAGCCAGACGGTGGAGTTGGACATCGCGCCGTCGAATTGGATTTTGAATTCCAGGCCCTTGGCAGAAGCAGGCACGGTGAAGTGCTTGCGATACCAGGCCGTGCCGTAGAACGGGAGGCCGCCCTGGTGCGGTCCGTATTTCTGATCGAACGGACCTTCGATGGCCCAATCGTGGGGAAGGTCGAGCTGCCGCCACGCTGAGTCGCTGAAGACAGGCTGCTCGGCGCCCTGGGGATCGCCTTTGAAGAAGCGCCAATCCCCGGTTAGGCGGATCTGGCGGCCGGCGCCGATCTTGATCTCCGCTGCCGCTCCCGCAAAAGTGGCGAGCAGGAAAACGGGAAGGAATAATCGCATGCGCATAGAGTAACTCCGCGCATGGCGCGCTATCCGTGTGAAATGGCCGCGAGCGGGATGCGCCACAGCTGCACCCGGGGGGAGAACTTGGAGCTGTCCTGGATGAAGCAGCTATGCGTACACCAACAATTCGCCTGGGGAATGGACTGGACTTCGCGGCGCATCGGCTCGGAATCGAGCGCGCGCCGGAGGTCGAAATCGTAGTCATGCAGATCGCCCACGATGCCGCGGATCTCGCAGGCGCGGAAGCGTCCGTTGTGGTCGATCACGATCGAGGTCTCGCCGGCGGTGCAGGGCATCGGCCAGGCAGCCGGCCGGTCCAGGCACTGCTCGTGGAGATCGTAGTGGAAACGGAGATTGCCGAGATAATAGAGCTTCGCCAGGCGGCGGGCGGCGGAGGGCAGGTGCGCGAAGAGGCGTCCGGCGTAGTGCCGGTGCAGCGGCATCAGGCGGCGGTGAAGCTCGGCGACGGTTTCCCGGGTGAGAACCTTGAGCGACGGATCCGGCGCGGCGCCGCGTATCACCTCGAAGTAGTGGCCGTCGATCTCGGCACAGTCCCGGAGGTGATGGGCGAGGTCGAGGATCTCGCCCTGGTTTTCCCGCGTGATCACGGTGAGAACATTGCGGCGCAGGCGGCGCTGGCCCCGGTACCGTTCGGCCGCGTCGCGTATTGCGGTCATGGTGCGCGTGAAATTGCCGGGCACGCCGCGAATCGAGTCGTGCGTCGGGCCAAGCCCGTCGATGGAGAAATTCAGGTCGATGGCAGTGTCCGGACACGAGGCGAGCATGCGATCGAGAATCGGGAACATCTTTTCGGGCAGCAGTCCGTTGGTCGGCAAATTGACGTTGCGCACTCCGTTCCGGCGGGCGAACATGGCGACGATCTCATCCAGCCCGGCGCGCAGGAACGGCTCACCTCCGGAGATCCAGAGCTTGCGAAACGGCGGCGACGTTTCGGAGATGCGCGCGATCTCTTCCGTGCTCAGGTCGTCCTTGCTATTGAGCTTGTCGAAATAGAAGCAGGTGCGGCAAAGCGAATTGCAGCGCGAGGTGACGAACAAGAAGAGGGAATTGAACTGGCGGCCGCGGACCCGGTCCTTGAGAATCGGGAAGTAATCCCGCGACCCAGACATATTGTCATTGGAGCACATGCGGCCGGGCGCGACCGACCGGGAGGACTGACGGCAGAGGCGCGAGGAGGCCGCGCCTCTGCGTCAGAGGCTGCTGAGGTGGGCAAAGAGGCAGACGCCGGGCCACCAGCGCCGGGAGACGGCCCCTCCGTTTGCCGTCTTCCAGTTGAGAGTTTCGTCGATGTTGAGTTTTGCGGAAAGGACCAGCCGTACTGAACGGGTACCAGCGGGTCCGAAGCCTGAGTTTCCGGGTTTTCGACAACCGAGCGGGATAAGGCTAACGCGCCAGTACTACGAGCCAGGCGTATCGGGCAGCACAGGGGCGTGCGGCGCCGGTCTGATACGATGGCCGCGTGGAGGGCCGGGGATATCAGATCATCGTCGTGGAAGACAGTCGAGCCGACTTCCACATCATTCAAGAATCCCTCCGCCAGTCGGGCTTGAACTGCCAGATCACGGCGTTCTCCGACGGCGCGGCGGCGATCCTTCACGTAACTCGGGGGGATGGGCAGGTGCCGGACCTGGTGATCCTCGACCTGAACGTACCGGAAGCTGACGGAGCATCGGTCCTCAACGCGGTGCGCGGGAACACGCGCTGGGCGCATGTGCCGGTCTTCGTTTTTACGGCTTCGCTTTCGCCGGCCGACGTGGCGCGGGTCAAGATGCTGGGAGGCGACCGCTATCTCATCAAGCCGATGGACCTGGCGGGATTCGAGAAATTCGGCAGAGAGATCCGGGAATGGCTGGAACAGAATGCTCTTCGCACGCACGAAACCTCCGGGAGCTCGCCTCCCGGTACGTAGGTACACAAGCCCCGGCAGGGAACCCCGAAAATTGCGTCCGCGTTGCCGCGGAAACCTCTAGAATCGAAGTGTCCCATGCCGGGTTGCTCCGTGCCGCAGCGGCTGCTGTTGAGCCTGATACTGGTTTCTAGTGCAAATGCAGACGCTCCCCAGCAGCCGGCGCCCGCCGGCACGAGTGCCCAAGCCCTGAAAACACTGACGCTGGAAGAGCTGTCCCAGATCGAGGTAACGTCGCCCTCGAAAGCGCCGGTTCCGGCTTTTCGATCGCCTGTCGCGATCTACGTGATTACGGGCGACGACATCCGGCGTTCGGGAGCGACCACGATTCCGGAGGCGCTGCGGCTTGCCCCGGGAGTCGAGGTCGCCCGCATCGATGGGAGCAAGTGGTCGGTGGGAATCCGCGGTTTCGGCACACGGCTTTCGCGGTCGGCGCTGGTGCTGATCGACGGCCGCAGCGTCTACACGCCTCTGTTCGCGGGCACGTATTGGGAGGTGCAGGACACGCTGCTGGAGGATATCGACCGGATCGAAGTGATCCGCGGACCCGGCGGGACCATCTGGGGGCCGAACGCCGTCAACGGGGTAATCAACATCATCACGAAGAGCACGAAGGAAACGCGAGGCACGTATGCTTCGATGGGCGGCGGAAGCGAGGAGCAGGGCTTCGCCAGTTTTCGATACGGCGGCGGAAACGACAAGGGACTGACATACCGCGCGTACGCGAAGGCATTCACGCGCGGTCCCGAATACCACTTCGACGGCGACAACTTCGACGATTGGCGGGGCGCGCAGGGCGGATTCCGGATGGACTGGGGCGGAAGCGATCGCGACTCCTTCACGGTGCAGGGAGACATCTACCGGCAAGAGGACGGGGAGCGAGTCGCGCTGAGTACCTATACGCCACCCTTGAACACGGTGGTCGACGGCAATGCGGAGCTCTCCGGCGGCAATTTCCTGGCGCGGTGGACGAGGAAACTGAGCGGCACAAATGAATTCCAGGTGCAGACGTACTATGACCGGACAAACCGCAATGAGCCCAATCTCGGAGAGGTCCGGGACACCTTCGATATCGACTTTGTCGCGCGAACCAGGGTGACGTCCCGCCAGCAATGGATTTACGGACTGGGCGCCCGATTGAGCGACGGGCGATTCCAAGAGGTGGGATCCGGGCTCGTGTTCGCTCCGGCCAACCGCCTGGACTACCTGGTTTCCGGTTTTTTCCAGGACGACATCACGCTGATCGAGCGCAAACTCGTGGTGACCGCGGGTAGTAAGGTGCTGCGCACGAACTTTACGGGAGTGACGTTCCAGCCCAGCGTCCGGCTGCTGTGGACGCCCGCGGAGAGGCATACGTTTTGGGCGTCGTACACGCACGCGCTACGCACCCCGTCGCGCGCGGAGCACGATTTTTATCTTTCCAGCTATCTCGGTCCCGGGCCGGGCGGGCTGTCGTTGTTCGCGCGGTTCAACGCCAATCCGGATTTCGCGCCGGAGCAACTGAACGGGTTCGAGGCAGGATACCGGACCTTGATCGGAAAGAATTTTTTCATCGATTTTGCGGGTTTCTGGAACCACTACCACGATCTGTTCAGCCAGGACCTGGCGGGAGGCGTGGCCATAGAAACGACCCTGCCGTTTCCCGAAACGCCTCTCCCGCCGCCTCACTATATTCTTACCGCGCAATTTCGGAATGACCTTTACGGTTTCACCACCGGGGGGGAGATCGCTCCCGAATGGCGGCCGACCAGTCGCTGGCGGCTCCGGACCTCGTATTCGTTTCTGAATATGAATTTATCCAAGGCGCCGGGAACCGCGGTGGGGGGTACGCCGGCGGACGTCGTGGGATCGAGCCCGCGGCACGAAGCCGTGGTGCAATCGTCCTTCGACATCACCAGGAAGGTGCAGCTCGACTTGGTCTACCGGTATGTCAGCGCTCTGGGGGCGCAGAGCGCTGCCGCATACTCGACCGGCGATGTGCGCGGCGCGTGGCGTTTCCATCCGCATATGGAGTTCTCGATCGCCGGCCGCAACCTCTTCCAGCCGTATCACGTCGAGTATGCAGCAGACCCAGGCGGGCCGGTTGGAATCCGGCGCAGCGTCTACGCGAGCCTGGCGTGGAGGCCCTGAGGGTGGCGGCATACGGTTCCCGATACGGCCGCCTTGGCCGGAACGCCTGGTGCGTGGTATGGCACATATCGACGTCGATTGCGTTGCTGGCTTCGCCGCATTGCGCCGCCGCGGATGCAGCGCTCGAATCCGATGTGAAGGCGGCGTTTCTGTTGAACTTCACGAAGTTCATCGAATGGCCGCCGGCGGCGTTCACCGAGGCCAACTCGCCATTCACGATCTGCATCGTGGGGAGCGATCCGTTCGGGCGGGTACTGGATGACTTGCTGGCGGGAGAGTCGGCGGGCGGGCGGAGCCTCACCGTTCGCCGGATTGCCGGAGTTTCCGAGGCTCAAGGCTGCCAGATTGTCTATGCCGGCCCGGACACGAAGGAGCTCCCGAAGACTCTGCGGAGCCTGGGTCCTGGTGTTCTCACCGTCGGCGAAGGAGACGGATTTGTGCGTACGGGGGGCATAATCGGCTTTGTCATCGACAACCGCCGTGTGCGGTTTGACATCAACCAATCCGCGGCCGACAGCGCGGGCTTGAAGCTCAGCTCAAAGTTATTGAACGTAGCGAGAACTGTTAGAAAATGAAACTGGACGGTAGGAATGCGCCGCTTCCGCGATAGGCCGATCGGTCAAAAACTGGCGATCGTCACCATGATGACCACCGCGGCGGCTTTGATTCCGGCGGGTGTGGGCATCATGGCGGCCGATTCCTTGCTGTTTCGCGACTATCTGCGCCGGGATTTGACGGCGCTCGCGCGGATCATCGCTGAAAACAGCACGGCAGCGCTGGCGTTCAACGATCCCGACGCCGCGTCGCAGACGCTGGGAGCCTTGCGTGCAAGAGCCCACGTAGACGCGGCTTGCATCTATCAACCGGACGGGACGCTGCTGGCCCGCTACTTCCGGGACGGAATCACCCAATGTCCGCCCCTGGAGACGCGGGCGGCCATACAATTCGCCGGCCGGTATGTGACCGTGTCGCAGCCCGTCCTGCTGAACGGCCAGCGAATTGGGACCTTGATGCTGTTCTATAACCTCGGCGAGATGGAGGACCGGCTGCGGCTCTTCGGAAGCGCGGTGGCCGCGGTGCTGCTGATCGCGAGCCTGGTTGCCTATCTGCTGTCGTCACGGCTGAACTCAGTGATCGCGACGCCGATTTCGCGGCTGGTGAACGCCACGACCTCGGTTTCGAAAACCGGAGACTACGGCATTCGCGCGGAGAAGCTGTCCGGCGATGAACTAGGTGTCCTGGTGGACCGGTTCAACGAGATGCTCGCCGGTATCCAGTCGCGCGACCAGAACCTGAAAGAAGCGCTGATCGACCGGGAAGCCGCGCTTCATGAAGTCGAGCGGGAGCGCGAGCGCTTTGCCTTCATGGCGGAATCGATGCCGCAGAAGATTTTCGCCGCGGCGCCAAACGGCGAGTCGGTGTATCTCAACCGGCAATGGATGGAATACACGGGTCTGTCCTACGAGCAGATCATCAGCGGGCGCTGGGCACAATTCGTTCATCCCGACGATCTGGAGGAGAGCAGGAAGGCCTGGCGGGCGAGCATCGGCGGCGGAAATGCGCTTCAGTTGACGAACCGGCTGCGGCGCTTCGACGGCAGCTACCGGTGGCATCTCCACCGCGCGCGGGCCATGCGTAACGCCGATGGCAGGATCGCGCTGTGGATCGGCTCGTCGACCGATATCCATGAGCAAAAGGAGAAGGAAGAGGAGCTTCGGCGGGCGAACGAGGATCTCCAGCAGTTTGCCTACTCGGCCAGCCACGATTTGCAGGAGCCGATCCGCAACGTCGCGGTCTACAGCGAGGTCATTTCGAGACGGTATCACCACGTGCTGGACAGCGAAGGCCAGCTCTACCTGGGTTTTCTCAAGGAGGGAGGCCGGCGGCTGGCGACGCTGGTGAACGATCTGCTCGCCTACACAAGGGCGAGCCGCGCGGAACTCAGCGAAACCAGGGCCGATTCGTCGGCCGCTCTGCGGAACGCAATTGCGGCGCTGTCGGAGGCGATCCGGGAAAGCCACGCCAGCGTGACCTGGGAGCCGCTCCCGGAGGTGCATATGGGCGAGTCGCACCTGCAACAGATTTTTCAGAACCTTATCGGGAATGCCTTGAAATACAGGAGCGATGCGCCTCCTCAAGTCCACATCTCAGCGATCAGCCGGGGCGCCTTCTGGCGGTTTGCGGTTCAGGATAACGGGATCGGAATCGATCCCCTTTACAAGGAGAAGATCTTTGGTCTATTTAAGCGATTGCATCACGACCAGAAGTATGGCGGCACCGGCATCGGCCTGGCGATCTGCCAGCGGGTGGTGGAGCGGTACGGCGGCCGAATCTGGGTCGAATCCGAACCCGGCAGCGGATCCACCTTCTACTTCACTGTCCCGCAGCACGTCGAATCCGCGTGGGGCTCGACGCTTCAATCTGCTGCTAGCTGAGGACAACCTCCCGGACGCCCTGATCGTTCGCGAGGCGATTCGGATGGAAGACCTGCCGTTCGACGTCCATGTTGCCCCCGACGGTCAGGAGGCGATCGACTTCATCCAGAGAGCCGAGCGCGAACCCGATGCTCCCTGCCCGCATTTTCTCGTGCTGGATTTGAACCTGCCGAGGAAAGACGGCTTCGAGGTGCTTCGGCAGCTTCGGGCGAGCGAGAAATGCAAGGGCATTCCGGTGCTGATCGTCACCTCGTCGGATTCCCCCGGAGACGTGGCGCAGGCGAGGGCGCTCGGCGCCCGGTATTTTCGCAAGCCTCCCAGCTACGAAGAATTCATGAAGCTCGGCGGCGTGCTCCGCCGGCTGCTGGATGACAGTGGTGTACGCTAGACACCATGTCGAACTCGCGGAGGCTGTTTCTGAAAGGCGCCTCGATCGGGCTTGCGGCCGCGGCCGGGGCCTGCCGGAAGCCGGTCTCCAAATCGTCCGAACCGCCGGCGGGGGCGCCGCCCGCCTTCGGCACGGCTCCGGGAGCGGGGCCACCGGTATCCGCTTCGACCTTCGAAGAGGCTGAGAAGCTGGTGCAGTTCCCGCTCGCGCCAGCCGAGCGCACGACAGCGGCAGGCAACTGGCGCAACAGCATGGCGCCGGTATACGAGCGCCGCACCGGGCCGCGCAAACTGGCTCTCGATCCGTCGCTCGCGCCCGCGTCCCGCTGGGATCCAGTACTGCCGGGGCAACTTTCGCGGCCGGAGCGCGATGGCTTCGTGCGCGGGAAAGAGGATCCCGGATCGCTGCCGGACCGCGATGAGGACATCGCGTTCGCGCCGGTATGGCGGCTCGCGCGCTGGATCGAGGGACGAAAGCTGACATCGGAGCGCCTCACCACGGTGTACCTGGAGAGGCTGGAGCGCTTCGATCCGAAACTCCGCTGCGCGATTACGGTCACCCGCGAACTGGCACTGGCCCAGGCCAGGAAGGCCGACCAGGAGATCGCCGCGGGCAGGTATCGCGGTCCGCTGCACGGGATTCCATGGGGCGGCAAAGACCTGCTCGATACGGCCGGGATTCCGACCACGTATGGCGCGGAGCCATATCGCAAGCGCGTGCCCGATCGCGACGCGGCCGTGGTTGCGCGGCTGCGCGAAGCAGGGGCGGTGCTGATGGCCAAGCTGAGCCTGGGTGCTCTGGCGCTGAACGATATCTGGTTCGGCGGACAAACCATGAACCCGTGGCTGCTGGAGGAAGGCGCGTCGGGATCGAGCGCCGGGCCGGGAGCCGCTACGGCGGCCGCGCTGGTGGGCTTCTCAATCGGCAGCGAGACAGGCGGAAGCATCGTAAGTCCGAGCATGCGCTGCGGGGTCACGGGACTACGGCCGACCTACGGGCGCGTGCCGCGGACCGGAGCGATGACGCTGTGCTGGTCGCTCGACAAGCTCGGACCAATGACAAGAAGCGTGGAAGACGCGATGCTGGTGCTGCATGCGATCTCCGGGCCGGACTCCGGCGACGTGGCGAGCGTGCCCTGCCGGCTGGATTTCGACGCGGGAGCGCCGGTGCAAGGGTTGAAGGTCGGCTATTTTCCCGGTTGGATGAAGGAGCATCCCGCGACAGACGTGGACCGCGCCGCGCTCGAGACCGCGAAGAAGGCCGGGATGCTCCCGGTCGAGGTTTCGATTTCGGACTGGCCGTACGGATCGCTGATGCTGATCCTATTTGCCGAGGCCGCCGCGGCATTCGAGGATCTCACACTCTCCGGCGGGCTGAAGCAGCTCAAGGCGCAGGTGCCGGACGCGTGGCCCAACATCTTCCGGCAGGCGCGCTTTCTTTCCGCGGTGGACTTCGTGCAGGCCGACCGCCTGCGCCGCAGCTACGCGATGGAAATGGCGCGCATCTTCTCGCAGGTGGACCTGCTGCTCGTGCCCTCTCTGCGAGATGAAATGCTGACCATCAGCAACTTTACCGGCCACCCGTCGCTCACCTTGCGCGCGGGATTCGTGGAGGTGTCGGAGGCGCGCAGCGATTGGGCGCCCGACCCCGCGAATCCGCTCCCGAGATTCTCGCCGCCGCGCCGCGTGCCGCACGGGGTCACGTTGATAGGCCGTCTGTTCGACGAGGGCACACTGGGATCCGCCGGCCTGGCGCTGGAGCGCGCCTTCGGCGTG
>Ga0335077_10009511_pt1 | contig 12070 bp, 10 predicted proteins | sample Lox_Sample_31_FD_207151 | JGI IMG/M metagenome (GOLD analysis project Ga0335077, IMG submission 207151) | Soil microbial communities from Loxahatchee National Wildlife Refuge, Florida, United States - Lox_Sample_3.1 | ecosystem: Environmental > Terrestrial > Soil > Wetlands | place: USA...
CACATTGGAAGCGCGACGTTAGGCGATGTACTGCATCCTCGAATCGTCGAGTACCTTTCGCGGAACCAGATCTATCTTCTCGCCAAGGATTATCCCCATTCTGTGTTCTGGCGCCTGCTGCCGAGGATCGCCGTCTATCAAGGACTGTGGTTGACCTACGCTGCTCGCCAGCATGCGCTTGGTGCATGGCTGCGGGGCTGGTGGGCCGGCCTTAGGGGATGGCGTGGAATGAGACGCAAACACCGCGAGCTCATGGCCAAGCGCCGCCTCACCGACGCCGAGTTTCTCGCTCGCCTGCGTGATTCGGAGCGGCAGATTTACGAGTGGCAACAATCGCAATTGCCGGAGGAACGTTCCAGCCTTCTGAAGCTCTACTTTCGGCTTTTCGGGAAGCCGTAGGTACTGACACTAGAAGGTGGTTGTGAGCCGTAAGTTAAAACTACGCGCCGGTCCAATAGCATTACCTGAGAAAAGCCCACCAAAGTCGATGACGTTCAGGACATTGTTAAGATTTTGACCGTCAGCCTGGAAGCGAACGCTCATGCGTTCTGACTTGTAAACTTCGGCCCCCGCCGACGCGCTGACGATCCATGACGGATAGATACGCCCGCGGGCGAAATTGACGCGACTAATGACCTGCGGGCCGTATTCTTCAAGCGCTGTCTGGTAGTCGCCATCGAATTCAAAGGGCAGTCCGCTGCCGTACTGAATGCCACCAGCCACCCAGAAGCGTGGCTTGACCTGGTAGATCCAGCGGGTGAAGAGGGTGTTGCGTTGATCCTGGGAGTCGGGGAAGTGACCTCCCAGTTGCGTCTCCGCGTTCTGAACATCCTGGCCCAGAAACAGCCCGCCGGTCACCGGAAACCAGGCATTTCCCACCATGTACGAATAGCTGGCGAAGCCCGAGAGCCCATGCCAGTTGGGAACCTCGATCTTTGCTTCCGCGCCATAAATGATGGCCTTTTGGAAGGCAATGGGAAAGCTGATGGTGGTGTTCTGGATTTGATCGTCATCAGCGTAGTTGTTTACGTTCCGCAGGTAGTAGTTGACGTCCAGCCGGAGATTGTTGCTGAAGGCTTTGGAGACGCCCGCTTCGAAGTAGTTGCCGCGGGAGGGTTCGACGGGCAAATGCAGGAAATCCGGATTGATTAAGTTCGCCTCGAACGAATTGGACAGCAGTATGTTCTCAAAGGACGGTGTCTGAAAGACCCGGTCGTAGGAGAAGTGTGCGATCAACCCCGCCGACGGGAAATAACGTGAGATAGCAAAGCGAGGCTGTACCGCTTGCTTGTTGACGATGAGTTGATAGTGGTCCCAGCGCAGTCCCACGTTCATTGTCCAATTTCCAAGGCGAATCAGGTCCTGCACGAATGCAGACTGCTCCAGGTCAGGCCGCCGGCCCTGGCTGGGGTAAGCTCCCGGAAAGCTGAAGGTCGGCGCTGTGTCCTCGTCGAACTGCGAAGGGTCAGTGATGATGTAGTTGAAATTCTCGTGCAGGAAGGTGTTGTCCGATTCGACTCCGATTTTCCATTCATTTCGGCCGTGATCGATGGCGACCATTCCTTTGAAGTACAGTTCGTTGAACCAATTGTGCTGGAACAGAATGATGGGCGTGGACAGCGCATTGGAGTAGAAGTCATTGGAGTTGTTCCGCACCATGGCGCTGAAGTTGCCGACCATATTGGGGGAGAAAATGTGCCGGTAGTTGGCAATAACCATGGGTTCAAAGTTATTGGCATTCTGCCGCTGGCACGGTGGCCCCGTAACCACATCGGGCGGATAGCACCATGTTTGTTGCACGATCTCGTTGGGTAGCAGGTAGCGCGACAAGGCGTATCGGGCAATCACGTTCAGCCGGTCATTTGCGGTCAGATCGCGCTGGTAGTTCACGGAGAAGTCGCCGATGGTTCCGCTGTTCGTATAATTCTCGGGTACCACGGGGTTCAGATAGTGGTCGGTGCGCGCTCCCGAGGCGGTGAAGCCGAGCACATTCTTCCCCCACGTAAACTGTCCCATAGCGAACATTCCAGCGCTGTCGTAGCTGCCTCCGGATAGGACCACCTGCCCATGAAAACCCGGTTGTGGATCACGCAGGGTGTTGACCTCAACCACGCCACCCATCTTCCGGCCGTACTCGGCAGGGAATCCCGCGGTGAAGATGGTCATGGAATCAACATCGTTGGCCCCGATCTCGGGCCCGAAGCTGGGAGAGCGGTTGTCGGTCAGCGGAATACCGTCCACGACGAACTGCGTTTGGTATTCGGAGCCGCGGGGATGCAGCACCGCGTTTCCCTCGTAAAGCCAGCCCGGCTGTGTGTTCACCAGGTCCTGAATCGAACGTCCAGGCACGGAGGTGAGCCGTCGCTGAATCGTCTCAGAGCCGATTTCGTTAACGGGTCCCGCCTGGTCGGGATCAAGCAGGGTTCCTTCTGCCTGGACGGTTACGGACTCCTTTACTGCCGCGACCTTCAATCGGATCGTGTAATCAATGGGTATCGAGGAATGGATGTCGACGGATTCGATTACGGGAGCAAAACCCGGTTGCTCGATCGTGAGTTGATATATCCCATAGGACAGGCGCTGTACCCGTAGTGTCCCGGCGTCATTGGTGGCCAGGTTGTTTCGATACTGATTCGCCTCGCTGGTGATCTGAACCGCTGCTTTGACTGCGAGGCCGGCTGGATCGGTGACCGTTAACCGCAGTTCGCCTCTGTTGCTCTGCGCACACAGGGGAGCGGCCACGAGGAAAAAGGCGAGGATCCTGGTCATTGCGTTGGCATCGAGATCGGGCTGGACGTTTCGCAGCCGGGAATCGGGCTATTTGACTGATTCTACGGTAAACTAATGCGCTCCTGCGGACACTCACTTTGCGGCTCTGCTGCTGTTGGTGCCTTCCACCCGGCGTTGCTAAAATCGGCAACACAGATGGCTGTAGTCTTGGGCTCGGTTCGGGGAGATCAAAATCACGTCGGGAGGAATCCAATGCCTGCACAATCCGTAGATCAATTGAAGGGTTCTTTCCGCGGGGAGCTTATCCAGCCCGCGGACGCCGGGTATGAGTCGGCGCGCAAAGTCTACAACGGGATGATCGATAAGCGGCCGCGCCTGATTGCGCGCTGCGTGGACGTTGCTGACGTCATGGCGACGGTGAATTATGGCAGGGAAAATGGCCTATTGACCGCGATTCGCGGTGGCGGCCACAATGGCGCCGGCCTCGGAACCTGTGACGACGGTCTGGTGATTGACCTTTCGCGAATGAAGGGCATCCGCGTGGACCCGGCGGCCAGGAAGGTCCGCGTTGAGGCGGGTTGTGTTTGGGGCGATGTGGACCATGCCACCCATGCCTTCGGCATGGCCACTCCCTGCGGTTTCATCAGCACAACTGGAGTGGCCGGTCTCACGCTGGGAGGAGGTATCGGCTATCTGACCCGCCAGTACGGGTTGACAATCGACAATCTGCTCTCCGTGGACATGGTGTTGGCCGATGGGCGCTTCGTGACGGCGAACGGCGAAGAGAATTCCGACCTCTTCTGGGCGGTGCGCGGCGGTGGCGGGAACTTCGGAGTGGTCACTTCCTTCGAATTTCGCCTTCATCCGGTTGACATGGTTCAATTCGGTCCGACGTTCTGGCCGCTGGAGGAAGCTGCGACAGTCCTGAAAGCATATCGGGACTTCATCAAGAGCGCTCCGAAGGATGTCAGCGGCTTCTTTGCCTTCCTCGTCATTCCGCCCGCACCTATGTTTCCCGAGCATCTCCACCTTAAGAAAGTGTGCGGAGTGGTGTGGTGCGGCACAGGGTCTGCCGACAGCGTGGAGAAATCCACAAAGCCGATGCGAACGGTGGGCAACCCCTTACTTGACCACGTGGGGCCCGCACCATTTCCGGCGGTGCAGAGCGTTTTCGACGGGCTCTTCGTTCCGGGTTTGCAATGGTACTGGCGGGCAGACAACTTCACCGAATTGAGCGATGAAGCCATTGCCCGGCACGCCGAACATGGGCCGAAGATACCGACCATGCTCTCCACCATGCACCTCTATCCGGTCAATGGCGCAGCGCAGCGGGTGGGTAAGAACGATACCGCATACAGTTTCCGCGAGGCGCTCTTCGCCGAGGTGATTGTGGGCGTGGACCCCGATCCGGCCAACTGCGAGAAAATTACGAACTGGTGCAAGAGCTACTGGGAGGCCCTGCATCCCTATTCGGCGGGCGGCGCGTACACGAACTTCATGATGGACGAGGGGCAGGAGCGGGTCCAAGCCTCCTATCGAGACAACTACCAGCGGCTGGCCACTATTAAGAAGAAGTATGACCCCAAGAACTTCTTCCAGGTCAATCAGAACATTCGACCGGCCGAGTGACCCTCGGCCGCCAAACGGCTGTTACTAGCTCGACGTTGCTCCGGGAGAAACGTCGAGCTGCTGCAAGTTATCCAACAGGAACCGTGCTCAGCACTTCTTCGCGAAGCTCGGCGTCTTTCTTCGCTTCGTCGCGGCCGCTCGGGAGGGCAATGTCCAGCAGCTCCTGGATGGTTTTCACGTAATGGATATCCAATCCCACGAGCTGCTCAGGCGTCAGGTCTTCCTGGACGTTCTGGCGATTCTCGGCCGGCAGGATGATGTCCTTCACGCCGGCGCGCTTGGCAGCGAGCGTCTTCTCCTTCACGCCGCCGATGGGCAGCACGTTGCCGCTCAGGGTGATTTCTCCGGTCATCGCCGTTAGCGGGCGCACAGGCCGCTGCGTCAGCAACGACACCAGCGCCGTGACCATCGTGACGCCGGCCGATGGGCCGTCCTTTGGAATTGCTCCCGCCGGCACATGAATGTGGATGTCGTGGTCAGCGAAAAATGCCTCGTCAATACCCAGCTCCTTCGCATTCGACCGCACCCACGTCAGGGCCGCCTGCATGGATTCCTGCATCACCTGGCCGAGTTGGCCGGTCATGGTGAAGCCGCCTTTGCCCTTCATGCTGTTGGCTTCCACGAAGAGCACGTCACCGCCGGTGGGCGTCCACGCAAGACCGACGGCCACCCCCGCGCGCTTGGTGCGCTCGGCAATTTCGCCTTCGGTGCGGATCTTCATGCCGCCCAGCATGTCGGTTTTCTGAACCAGATCGGGCGTCACAACCAGCTTCTCCGTCTTGCCTTCGGCGATGCGGCGCGCCTGTTTGCGGCAGATGGTTCCAATCGTCCGCTCCAGGCTGCGCACGCCGGCTTCGCGCGTATAGTGCCGAATGATGAAGCGGATGGTCTCCTCCGGGAACTCGATTTGGTTCCCGGTGACTCCGTTCTCCTCGATCTGGCGCGGAATCAGGTACTGGAAAGCAATGTGTACCTTTTCCTCCTCGGTGTAGCCCTGCAGTTCGATGATCTCCATGCGGTCGCGCAGCGGCTCGGCCACTGGATCGAGCATGTTGGCGGTGGTAATGAACAGCACCTTCGACAGATCGAAGGGAACGTCGAGATAGTTATCGCGGAAGCTGAAGTTCTGCTCCGGGTCGAGGGCTTCCAGCAAGGCCGAGCCCGGATCGCCGCGAAAGTCACGCCCAACCTTGTCGATTTCGTCCAGCATGAAGACGGGATCGTTGGTCTCCGCGCGACGGATACCCTGCATGATCTGGCCGGGCAGCGCTCCGATGTAGGTGCGGCGATGTCCGCGGATTTCGGCTTCATCATGCACGCCGCCCAGCGACAGCCGTACGAACTTGCGTCCCAGGGCTCGCGCAATCGACTTGCCCAGCGAGGTTTTGCCCACGCCCGGAGGCCCCACGAAGCACAGGATCGGCCCTTTCATGCTTGGCCGGAGGCGTCGCACCGACAGGTAGTCGAGAATGCGGTCCTTCACCTTCTCCAGATCGTAATGGTCGGAGTCGAGGATCTCCTTGGCTTTCGGGATGTCTACCTCCACGCCGGACGACTTCTGCCAGGGCAGGATGGCCAGCCACTCGATGTAGTTGCGGGTGAGCGAGTAGTCCGCAGCCATAGGCGACATGCGCGCCAGGCGGCCAAGTTCCTTCAACGCCTCTTTCTTCACGTCATCCGGCATTCCCGCCGATTCGATCTTCTGGCGCAGTTCCTCGGCGTCGCGAGTAGTTTCATCTTGCTCGCCAAGTTCCTTCTGGATGGCCTTCATCTGCTCGCGCAGGTAATACTCACGCTGCGTCTGCTGCACCCGGTCCTGCACCTCGCTCTGGATCTTGTTGCGCAGTTGCTGCACCTCCAGCTCCTTCGCTAGGTGCTGGTTGATCTTCTCCAGGCGGACGCGAACGTCAGGCGTCTCCAGCACGTCCTGCTTGTCGCGGGTGGATAGGGACGGCAGGGACGAGGCGATGAAATCGACCATGCGGCCGGAGTCATCGATGTTGCCCGCCACCGTGGAAAGCTCATCCGACAATGTAGGAGAGCCGGCTACGATCTGCTGGAACAGGGTAAGCACGTTGCGCTGCAGCGCTTCGATCTCGGCGCCTTTCGGCGCGGGCGCCTCGGGAATGGTTTCCACGGTGGCGCGCATGAACGGCGTCAGCTGCGAGTACTCGGTCACCTTGACGCGCTCCAGGCCCTCGGCGAAGACGAACAGGCTCTGGTTGGGCATCTTCACAACTTTGTGCACCACGGCCAGGCTGCCTACTGCAAAAAGGTCCGTGGGCTGCGGCGAATCCACACGCGCCTCGCGCTGCGCCACGACGACAATGGTCTTGTCCTCGCCTAATGAATTAATCAACTGAACGGAACTCTCGCGTCCAACGGTGAGCGGAAGCACAGCGTGCGGGAACAAAACGGTGTCGCGTACCGGCAGGACCGGCAGCGTTCGGGCTTCGGTAGCGTCGTCGCGGAGCTCCGGATCGACCGGGTGTAAATCTTTATTTTGCTTAGGCATATGACTCCTTGAGTCAATGACACTCAAGCTTTAGATGTGGCGCTTTTACAAAAGGATGCAGCGCCGGAGCCCTGAAAACCCGTATACGAGATTGACCCTAATGTCGTGTCATCGGCAGCATTGCGAGGTCCCTGCACAAGACATTGCGAAACCCAGGGGCATTCCGGAGTGACCGTCACATCGGCAGCCAAATCTTTAGGAGCACAGGATTGTATCAGGGAACGGCATTCGGCATCGCAGATTGAGTTGATTTACGTTCACTGGTTTCCAAATGGGGAACTGGCGCATCTGAACAGAGACTAGATCGAACTTGAGTTCGTAGCGGGATAGACGCCCAACACCTTTACGAACTCTGCGATCTCGGCCAGATGCCGCAGCGCGTTACGGGCAGTCGCGTCGTCACCACGCAAGATATCGACGAAGAACACATACTCCCAGGGGCGGCCGCGCATGGGGCGCGATTCGATCTTGCTGAGGTCGATGTCGCGCAGGGCGAAGACGCTGAGTGCCTTGAACAGTACGCCCGGCTGGTTCTTCAAGCCAAACGCGATCGAGGTTTTGTTTGCGCCTCTGCCAACCCTCCGCGACTTGTTGATTAACAGAAAACGCGTGTAGTTCTGCTGGTCGTCCTCGATGCCTGCCAACAGCACCCGGCCCGCGTACTGCTGCGCCGACTGCGCCGGGGCGATGGCCGCCGCATCGCGCAGCTTCTCAGCTATAACGTGACGAACGCTTCCGGCTGTATCGTAGAAGGGCACAGCCTGGATCTTCGGACGCATGCGGAAGAAACTTCGGCACTGGTCCAAGGCCACGGGATGCGAGAACACCCGACGGACCTCGGCCAGGGTCAGTCCGGGTGGCGCGATCAGGTTGTGGCGGATCCGCAGAGGAAATTCGCGATGGATGAATACCTGGCGCGTGAGCAATAGGTCGAAATGCTCAGCCACCGATCCTGCCAGCGTGTTCTCGATCGGAATCACCGCCGCCCGTACTGAACTGTTCTCGACCCGTTCGAACACCTCAGCCGAACGCGCGCAGGGAACAACCACCGCACGCGGCAGCATGTTCCTGACGGCTTCGTGACTGAACGAGCCAAGCTCTCCCTGAATGGCAACTTTCATTTCCCGGCCAGAAGAATAGCAGAGCACGATCGTACCCGGGTTGCCTGCGCATGCAATTTGTTCCGCAAATTCACAACGAGGTTATTGCAATCGTTCACAACCCACGCGCGCCAATGTGCGTCAAAGAAATTGGTCGTAACGCCAGGGAGAACACACATTAGGGGGAAAAATGCTCTGGACGATTTTTGTCATTCTGCTGATCTTGTGGCTGCTGGGAATTGTCACCAGCTACACATTGGGAGGTTTCATTCACATACTCCTGCTATTGGCGTTGGTTGCTCTGGTTTTCCAGCTCGTTTCCGGCCGGAGGCCCGTTGTCTGAGCCCGGCGGCACAATCGCAAGAAACCTGAGGGGAGGCATCTCAGGCAACCCAAGACAATAGTCTCCCCATCAACTCTCAACACGATTTTTTTCTTATGGAGGTGAAGTGATGGATAAGGACCGAGTGAAAGGCAAGATGGACGACGCTGAGGGACGCATCAAGCGCCAGGTCGGGGAGTGGACTGGTGACACCAAGGCACAGGTCGAAGGTGCAGCCCAGCAGGTTAAGGGCAAAGCCGAAGATGCCTGGGGCAAAATGAAGGACGCCGTTCGCGACGCCGACCCTAAGGACGAATCTGGCGAGTCCGACAGCAAGGATCAGGCCAGGCGCCCGTACCCGGACGACGAGAAAGCCCGGCACGAACAGGAGAAACGGCGCGACGTAGCCTAGGAGGTCCCAAACGAACTAATGCAGAGGCGCCCGAAAGGGCGCCTCAATTTCGCTACAGGTGCTTTGCCATCTGGAACGCGTCGAGCGACTGGCTGGAATAATACTCCGGCAGAGTGCGCACGATCTCATATCCCAGTTTCTGATACAGGCGCACGGCAGGTTCGTTATTGACGGCCGTCTCCAGATAAACCATGCTGCATCCGGCGGCCCGCAGCCGCTGCTCGCATGCCTTCATCAGCCGCGAAGCCAGTCCGAATCGGCGCGCCTTGGGAGCAATGTCCAGTGTCACGATGTGTCCGACCCGGCCTCGGATAGGTACAGCTACGACGAAGCCGGCAATTGTTGAGGGATGGGAAGGCTCTCCAGTTTGCTCAGGCGAGTCTGCCGTCGGTTCTGGAGCATCCGCGACCAGCGTGATCGCCTTGCGCTTGGCGATGAAGCCGTTGAGCTCCATCTGCGTGTACGCTATGCCATGCGGAAAGCAGAGCTGGTCGATCTCCCATAGGCGATCGAAGTCCTGCGCACGATAGTCACGGATGGTGAACTGCACGTCAGCAGTGTGGGCTTTCATGGGCAGCCTGTGCAGGACAAGCCGCGAGCAGCGGCGTTTTCGATCTTCTCAATGGCAATGATGGCTATCCATTCGTTATTGCGGTTCAGGTAGCGAACGACCCTGCCACCGAGAAGAATGGCTGCCGCGGTAGGCGGCATGTCCTCGTGATAGTCGAAAAAGCGTTCCTGCAGCGCCCGGCCGAACGGCAGCACACGAAACAGCGGATGCGGCGGCTCCCACTTGGTAGTGAACAGCAGGACCACGTCGAACTCGCCCGCGGCCTGCGCGGCACGCATCATCTCAAAGGGCGAGAAGTTCTCGATGCGCACTACTTCCAGCGGCCGCTTCACATATCCGAGGAATGGACGCGCGAGTTCATCCGAGGCTGGCCACGCGGTCAGCACCCGTGCACGGGGATAGCGTGCCGAAATTTCGTTGGCGGCCAGCTTATGCAGGATGACGTAGTCGCGATACAGCAGGATATCTTCAGGAGCGATGCGATACGGTGGAGGAACAAAGAGTTGCACGACAAAGGCCGCGCAAGTGAAGGCAATCCACCAGACCCAGTGGCGGACTCGGCGGTACAACGTTGAAACGCAGACCAGAATCACCAACGGGACAACCGGAAGCATATAGCGAGCCAGCACAGCGCCGCCCGCAATCGAAAGCGCGACCACATACGCCGAGACAACCACGGCGAAGACCAGTTGGACAGCGACGGCGATTCGCGGCCGCAATGAGCCGTCAGGTTGCTGCAGCGCAGGACGGCGTATCGCTACCACCGCTGCCAGCGTCAGCACAAAGAGATTGAGGTATCCGGAAACCTGCCACACCCGGAGCAGAGTCGCCAGAACGATGCGCAGCGGATTGGCGGTCGCCTGCAGGTTGTAGCGCAGGTATTCGGGATTACCGAGGAAGTAGCCAGTACCATGATGATGATAGAGCAGCCAGGCCGCTAGAGGAACGAAGCAGAGCAGGAGCGAGAGCGTCTTCGGCATGCTCCGCTTCTGAACACACCACGATCTCTCTCGCGATGAAGCCAGCCCCGGACAAACTAACTCCCACGCGAACAGCGCCAGGGGAGCAATGATGGCGGTTTCTTTGGCCAGCGGTGCCAGCGCTAGAAATACGACAGTGGCAACAGGCCTGCGCTCTATGTACATTGCCAGTCCCCACAGCGTCAGCGCGGTGGCCATCATGTCGAGATGCGCCAGCGAGCTCTGCGCGAAGAACACTGGGTAGAGTGCGGTACACAATACCGTGGCGATCGCAACCGCCTCATTGGACACGTCACAGGCCAGCCGCCACAAACCCAGCAAGGCGAAGCCAGCGACGAACAGCATGGCCGTCCGCGTCACCGCCGGAGTGAAGGCGCTGAACTTCCACCAGAAGGCCAGCCAGAGCATTACCAAGGGTGGATGGGCGTTCGACAGCGTGGTGTGCGGAATGAGCGATCCGGTCAGCAGCAGGTCGTGCGCCGCAGGGACGAAGTAGCCGGCTTCGTCCCAGAAATAGGGCAGGCGCAGCAAAGAGAGGTGCGTAAGAAAGAGGCCGGTGAAGATGAGGGCATAGGCAAACAGGCACTCGCGCAGACCGACCAGAGGACGCAACGCCCGCGATTTGTCCGCAGGGCCCTTCATTTCTCGAGAGTATCAGCCGCCAGTTAGACCGTCACGATATAGAGGGAATCGGTTCAAATTGCCTTTCCCAATCACAGCTTCGCGTTGACCACACGAAACGCCAGAGATAACATTTCCGTATGGCAAGCGCCCAGAGCGTAGTTGGCTGTGATCGCATCACCATTGACCCCACTCAGATGGGAGGCCAGCCGTGCGTCCGAAATATGCGCCTGACGGTCCGACGTGTTCTGGAAGCCATCGCCGCCTATCCTGATCGAGAGGAGCTTTTTCGCAAGTATCCAGAGCTGCAGGAAGAAGACATCAAACAGGTACTGGAGTTTGCAGCCGCCAATCTCCCGGATGAGACTCTCGACTTCCGGGTCGCATGAAGGGCCTCCTCCTCGACCAGGGGTTACCTCGTTCCGCTACAACGCTCCTCATCGAATCCGGCTTTAATGCGCTTCATGCAGATTGTCCCGCGCCACCGACTCCGAGATTCTCGAGTATGCGAGAGTGCGAAATCTAATCGTCGTGACGCTCGATGCCGACTTTCACATGCTACGCGCCTCTGCTGGCGCGGTCCCTCCCTCCGTGATTCGTCTTCGGCGGCAGAGACTCAACGGAAAACAGGCAGCGGTTGTTATCCGGGGTGTGCTGGAACGCGGTTATGAAATGCTCGATTCCGGAGCCGTTGCCACCGCAACGAATGCTTCCATCCGCTTCCGACGGCTTCCTCTCCAGCGGCCGAAGCAGTGAGCCCGGCGGAGACCATTTAATGCACCGGCCCTGCGCTCTGCGTCATGCGCGGATCGAGTTTGATGTCGCCGAACGTGTTCTCGTAGTTGACCAGGTTCTGCTGAAGAATCGTGTACAGCGCCTTCGCCTGCTGCGGGCTCAGGTAGATTCCCTGGAAGTTACGGACCTCCACCCGGGTCTCGTCCTGCTGTTGCAGAGTGCCGAACACCAGGAAAAAGTCCCACACGTTTACCCTTACCTGGACGCTGTTGGCATAGCTCTCGCGATAGTCGGGTGCATTCGTCAATTGAATCGCTGGCTGCGGAGGATTCTGCATGATAACCTCGAAAAGCAGTTGTCAGTAGTCAGTGGCCAGTTGTCAGTCAAAGGATGACAAGAGCCGATATCGGAGTGTAGCAGAAATAATTGCCGATTCCGCTTCGTACAAGAACCTG
>Ga0335077_10009512_pt1 | contig 12069 bp, 10 predicted proteins | sample Lox_Sample_31_FD_207151 | JGI IMG/M metagenome (GOLD analysis project Ga0335077, IMG submission 207151) | Soil microbial communities from Loxahatchee National Wildlife Refuge, Florida, United States - Lox_Sample_3.1 | ecosystem: Environmental > Terrestrial > Soil > Wetlands | place: USA...
GATCCGGACCGTGGCCGCCCGCACCGCCACGATCAAGTTCCAGGGCAACGTGTATGAGACCGCGCCCGAGCTGGCCGGCCAGGCGGTGACGATCCGCTACTCCCCGTTCGACCTCACCCGGATCGAGGTGTTCCACCGCGGCGCCAGCCACGGGCACGCCCAGCCCCGCACGATCAGCCGGCACTGCCATCCCAAGGTGAAACAGGCCCCCCAGGCGGCCCCGGCGGTCACCGGGATCGACTACCTGCAGCTGCTGGAGGACAAGCGCGCCGCCGCCGACGGCGCCGCGCACAGCATCCGCTACGCCGGCCTGGCGCCCGCCGCCGGCTCAGAACCCGAGGAGGCCAGCGATGATCAATGACGCCGTGCGCGGCTACTTCGGGTTCGAGCGGCTGCCCTTCGACCGGTCCATCCCGGTCGGCGCGCTGTTCGCCTCGGCCTCCCACCAGGAAGCCGTCGGCCGCATCGCCTACGGCATCGATACCCGCCAGATCACGGTGATCACCGGCGAGGTCGGCGCGGGCAAGTCCGTGGCCGCGCGCGCCGCCACCGCCCGCCTGGACGCCTCCCGCCACCAGCTCATCACCATCCCCAACCCGCAGGTCGGCGCCCGGGGCATTCACCACGCGGTCGTGACGGCCCCGGGCGGCGTGCCCCGGTTCCACCACGCCACCCTGATCCCGCAGGCCGCCGAGCACCTGGCCGCCGAGCTCGCCGAGCGAGGCCGGCTGCCCGTGCTGCTGATCGACGAGGCGCATCTGCTGTCCCACGACCAGCTCGAGGCGATCCGGATGCTGACCAGCGCCCAGCTCGACTCGGCCAGCCCGCTGGCCGTCCTGCTCATCGGCCAGCCCCGCCTGCGGGCCAGCATGAAGCTCGGCGTGCTCGCCGCCCTGGACCAGCGGATCGGCGTGAGATACGCGATGGCGCCGATGACCCCCAGCGAGACCAGCGAGTACCTGCGGCATCACACCAAGCTCGCCGGCCGGTCCGACCAGCTGTTCTCCGATGACGCCGCCGACCTGATCCACCAGGCCGGCCGCGGCTTCCCCCGGGCAGTCAACCGGCTCGCCGCCGCCGCCCTGCTCGCCACCTACACCACTCACAAGACCATCGCCGACACCACCGCCGTCCGCGCCGCCATCACCGAGGTGAACGACCAATGACCCCCCGCGCCCTGGCGGGCACGCTGATCCGCCACGCCGCCGGCCTCACCAGCGACTCCGCCGCCGCCGAACTGCTCGCCGCCCACCACACCTGGCTGACCAGGGCCGACTTCGTCGCCACCTGCATCCACGCCGGAACCCGCCCCGACCGGCACCCCTACGCCTACATCGACTGGGAGCACGCCATTGCCGCCCTCGACAGCCACAAGCTCAGCTGCTCGCCCTCAGAAGCCTGCATCCTGAGAATCGCCGCCAGCCTCGGCGACCACCACATCCCCGTCCACCTCGCCCGTGTCCTGGGCTCCCTCGACCGCGCCAACATCGCCCTGGTCACCACGGCCATCACCCGCGCCAACGGCTGACCGCGACAACCCGGCCACCACCGCGACAACCCGGGCACCACCAGGCCCCGCCGGCTCGCCGGCGGGGCCTTTCCCGTCACCCGTCATGCCCACCTACCGCGACGCCGACATGCTCACCCAGCGCGACGCGGAACAACCCGGGCGATGAGGGGGGCGAGCAGTTTCTCGGTGGCGGCCAGCAGGTCTTCCCGTTTGCGGGCGCGGTCGGCGGCCAGCACCGGGTTGCGGCAGGCGATCAGCCGCTCGCGGGGGTAGTCATCGGAGGTGATCTCGGCCAGGTCCTGCTCATCGAACAGGGACAGCTGCAGGGGCCCGTCCTGGGCCATGAGCTTGCGGATGGCCGGGGCGCGCAGCGCGGTGATCCACCCGTAGGGATCCGGCCGCGGCGTCCCGTCCCCGGTCTGGTTCAGCGCGGCGATCCGGGCGCTGGTGATCATCCCCCGGTCCCCGACCATGACCATCTTGGCCAGCCCGAATTTGTCCCGCAGCACCGTGACGATGCCGGTGAACGCGGCCGGGTCGGCGGTGTTGCCGGGGAGCACCCGGACCGCGGCCGGGCGGCCATCGGGGTCGGTGAGCAGCCCGTACTCGATCTGCAGCCGGCCCTTCTTGCCGTCCCGGGAGTAGCCGCGGGCGGCCAGCGGGCAGTGCGTGCCCTCCAGCCAGGACGACGACAGGTCGAACAGCGCCATCCGGGACGGGTTCGGCTCCGGGGCCAGGTGGCGGCGGGCGAGGGCGGCCTCGATGGGGTCCTGCCGGCGCACGTGGATCGAGGCTTAGAGCCTCCGGCGCAGCGCCGCCGCTGAGCCTGTTGGGCTATCGAGGGCGCTCTTGGTCGCCGACGCTAAGCGGGGGGAAAGGTGCTCACCGATCGCGCCCACGCTTCTGGTGGGCCGATCAGGGCGTAGCCCTTCCCGGGTCAGGACGGTGATGTTGGAAAGCTCTTGGACGAGCAGCTCCCTGATCGTGGTTCTGGCTCCCGCGCTCGTTACGACGACGAACGGCTCAGGCCCGCTCGTGGCGTCCCAGGTGTCGTTGAGCAAGCGCTCGCGCTCCGCGTCGGGTAGCCATAGCGAGGCAGAGCGCGCGGGAGGCGCGATTGCGGCCTGCTCAGCCTGGGCCTCCAGCGTGCGTTGGACCCCAGCAACCCGCAGCTCGCCGCTTCCGCCGCCAAGGCCTTGGTCGAGCTGCAGCGCCAGCGCGCGCACCACGGCTTCGACGCGGAAGGCGGGGTCGTCGGCGACTTCGCGGACACTACCAGCCGGGAGCACAATCCGTTCATCAAATATGAGCCGGTCTCCGGGATCGGAATCCACCCACTCGTATTCGACCAGCGTCTCAAGGATCGTGCGCAGGTCCCGGATGCAGATCCGCTCCCGTACGAGTGCGCGCAGTACCGCTGTTAGCTGCGGGATTGAGAACTGCGCCAATGTTGCTCGTACGAGGTCCGGGAACCCTGCCTCGAGCTGTGCGATGAGATACTCGACGTCGCTTATCCCCATCAGCCGCTCGGGCGCCTCATCGACCGCCCACTCGAGCGTGGGAATGACCACCTCGCCGACCCAAGCCGGGGAGCCGGCCGTCGCCGCCTCCTTCTCGCGTCGGCGCCCGACGAAAGCTACCGGGTCCCGGCCCGCCGATGGGCGAGGAGATAGCCGATCCGTATCGTCGTGCTCGCGTGCCCTCCCCCCCGACGCGCCTCCGGTCACGAAGTGCGGGGGAACCCCAGGCATGGGCGTCGCCAGCAGCGCGTTCACCTTTACCGCGACGAGTCCAGAGGGCACGTTCTCGTTCGGCACGAAGTAGGTGGGAGGCAGCCGGAACCCCCTCAGACGAAACTGTCGCACCTCGAAAGCCTTGAACCGCGCTGTCAGCTCGGACGGCATCGATTCGTCGTAGGACCACACATCCGCTTCGATACTCGTCTGCGGGCTTGTCATAAGCCTAAGGTCGCCCGGATGGACGTGCAGTTCGATCCGGATGGCGCGGCGGCGTTCGAACAGCGGCTCGGCGCGCCCGCCGGTGGGGAGGTCGGTCAGCAACGCGAGGTCGTCTTCCAGTGGTGCGCCGAGGTCGAGAAGAGCCGCTGCGATGCTCGGTCGACTGAGGGCCGTAGCTGGACGGGCGCTATGAGCGGCCCGGCCGGTCGTGCCATCGGGGCAGGTCGCGGGCAGGAGGCAAGACGGTCGGTGGGCAACCACTTGTCGGACGAGCTCCGCGAAGAAGACAGGCAGCCGCAGTGTCCCAGGCTCTCTGGTAAGAGCTGCCAGGTAGGCGGTGAGCCACCGGTCCGGGTAGCCCTCGCCGCCAGCGGCACGATCTTCGCCTTGGCCGACATCCGCTCGTTGCGATGGTGACGTGCTGCCCAACCAGGCCATCCACAGTAGCTGGGGAGGGAAGGACTGCAGTGTGTCATGTATCCGTATTCGTACCGCACGGCCGGGGACGCCCGCTTCGACGCTGACCAGCGGCTGGCCGGGCACATGGAGGGCCCGCAAGAGTGGCTCGAGCCTCTCGGCGGCGAGCTTCTTCAACGCAGCGTCAAATTCCTCGCTTCGGAATTGCTCGAGTTCGGGGCCGAGTTGTACGACTACGGGCACAGTCAGCTGGACGTGACCGTTTCGCGTAAGAGTGTGCATCATGTCATCCCCGCATCGGATGGCAGGGCGATCTCCTCGGCCGTGGCCCGCCCGCCGGGCCGGCGGGCGAGCTCGTCCATGCTCAGCACCAGTAGGTGGGGCATCTCCGTGGCGAGCAGTCGGCGCACATAGGGGCGCAGCCGGGATTCTCGGACGACGACTGCGACGTCCTCGCCGGAGACTCCGTTACCCGCGCGGGCGTGAACAGCACCGACCATCGCGTTCGCCTCGGCGGGCGTCATGAGCAGCAGCGGCTGCTGGGCCGGACCGGCCAAGTGAGCGCTGATACGCTCTTCGAATGCCTCTGAGAGGCCGAGTAGCCGGAAGGGGCGCTGGCAGCCCGGCGCGGCCGCGACCCTCAGGCGGATCTGGCTGATGATTTCCTGCACTGGAGCGTTCTCGTTCGCGGCGAAAATCTCGCACACCAGCTTCAGCTCTGAGACAGGGACGCGCTCGGCGGCCAGACCGCGCAGCACCTTGACGAATCTGATGGCGGCTCCTCCGGTCGTAACCTGGTGTGGCAGGGGGTCATCAGCGTGGTGACGGGCCCAGTCGTCGATGAGGGCTTGCACTTCCTGCACGCCGATGAAGTTGGGGAGCTGGTCGCGCAGGATCCGTTCCAGTCGGCCGGAAAGCACCTGGCTTGGTTCCTCCAGCACCAGGCCAGCCTGGCTTGCTCGCTTCCAGGCCTTCTCCGGCAGCCAGACTCCTTGCGCATCCCGGGTGCCATGCAGCCCAAGCTCTCGGCAACGCTCTCCCTCAGCGCAGTACCTAGTCCCGAGCACTATCCGCCCGGACCCTTGGCCGAGCGCGACGGGAACGTCGTGAACCAGCACTTTATAGGTTCCCGGGGGCAGCTGCCGATCGCCGCGGATCAACGGCGCAGGGACGAGAAACCCCGTGTCTCTCTTGATCTTGCGCTGGATTTTGTGCACTCGCCTGGAAATCTCGCCCAGGTCCACACGCGACCTTTTGCCCTCCTTGCTCTCCATGAGCCTGCGCTGGATCCTCTGAACCTGCTCAGACATCCCGCCCGTAGGCGACTCCACTTCCTGGGTGGGCAGGAGCCCAGGGTGGATGATCAGGGTGAGCGCGGTCACGCCTGCCCCCCCTGTCTCCTTCTCAGTCGGCGGCGGATTGCCATGCGGCGTCCGGTAGAGCCTCCAGTAGCAATCGCGGACCAGCCAGAGGGTGGCCGCTTGGGAATCCAGTTCCTCGCGGGGCCGCTCACGCGTCGCGGCTAGCTGCCGCTGATCCCCCAGCCACGCCTTCAGCGGGCCGTATGCCCGCTGACTGGTGATATAGGGAATGAGAGAAAAAACCAGATCAGTGCGCCAGTTCCGCTCCGCAAGCTCCTTGCCCTCGCCAGTCACCTGGCGCAATTGGCTCATCGCCTCCTCGTACTTGCCTTGGGCGAACAGCGCCCGACCAATTCCGAGCCGATAAGCGTCCTCATGCTGGTAGCGCACGGCGTCCTCCATTCTCGAAGGCCTCCATTCCCTTCTTGAACGCCAGGGCGCTCTGCTCCCAGTCGCCGACGCCGGCCAGCTCATCGCCGAGTCTCCCGAGGAGGTCCGAATCCTGGCCGCGCTCAACCGCCCGCCGGAACGCTGCCCGCCCGGCCACAAGCTGATCGGTGGCAACAAGGCTTCGGCCAATCTCGTACCACACCTCGGGTTCGAGTTGGAACTTCTGGTCAAGCTGGTTGAGCGTTCTGGTGGCCTGGTCGACGTCGGCGAGCCCGTCCAAGACCTGGATCAGCAACTTGGACCACGCATTCGGAGAAAGCTTCAAAGCTGAAAGGGGCTTGAGTATCCGCAGCTTATCCTCGGGTGAGAATGCCTGGTCCGACATTGCCCAGCCTGCAAGGAAATACTGAGGGTCCTGTTTGGATCTTCGAAGGACAATGGCCCGGATCCTCTGGTTGTAGTCCGGTTCGAAGTCCTCGCGCTTCCGAAGGATCATGGTCCCGATCCGCCGGTAATAGTCCTGTTCGACGCCGCGAGGGTGCTCTGGTGGCCCCATCGACCGTAGGGCCTCGAGCAAGTCGAGGTCGTCCGGCCAGAAATGCCGGTGCAGCCGTTTGAGTAGAAGCCTGCTGATCGCCTGCATATTGGCCGCATTGGGGTCCTTGGTGCTGCTGCTCTCGGCGAGCATGTTCTCGGCGAGCAGCCACCGCATGAGCGCCCAGTTGATGAGCACCCGCACGTGAACGTCGTCGAGCTCGCGCTCCCACCGTCTGCGCTGGCGAGCGCCGTCGCGATCCGCCTGCTTCAGGCGACGGATGCTGGGGGAATCGTCCCAGAGCCAGGCGAGCCAATTGTGGGGTACGTCGCTCTGTGCGCTCTGTCCCGCCTTAGCCTCCGCCTTTCGCAGGTCGCATCTCTGCTGCTCCAGCTTCTCCTGCAGTTCCCTGATCTTCGCCTTCAAGGCGTTGATCCGCTCATCCACCCGGCGGATGGCCATGTCTGATTGACTCGATGGGGGCAGCGGCAGCGTTGGGACGGGGATGTCAAAGGTGGAGGTCTGGTCGCCTGGCGCCGCGCGACTGGCCAACCCGGGGTCGGCCTGGAGCGGGCGGTACCATCCGTCCCGCGACCTCTCGAGGTCCTCTAGTTCCTCGTTCTTGCGCTGCAGGCGGGATTCGTACAAATCCACCTGGATCCACGCACGCTGCGCCCACGCCCCGTACGCGAACCGTTGCGCCAGCCGTCCGTCCGGCCACAGGCGCTCCACCTGTTGCACACGGTTAACCCACTCAATGGCGGCCTCCAGTCGGCCGGCCCGCATCTCCATGAGGAAGAGGTTGTAGGCGGAGAAGACCAGTTCCTTACCACTCAGCTCCCATGCCCGCTCGAAATTGTCCCGTGCCGTGCTCAGCTCGCTGTCGCCGCCGTACCGCAGCCAGGATCTGAAACACGCCTCGCCGTAGTCGTGCAGGGCGTAGCTCTGGACGGCGTCGCGGATCCGCTTGTCGCAGGCCCCGCCCTCACGCGCCTCAGCTGTCGCGGCGAGGTCGGCCACCCGCTTTGCGTACTGGCGATATCGCTCCAGAATGTTGTCGTTGATCTGGTCGAAGAAGTGGAATTGGGTCGTGTACCCGTCCCGGCCGTGGGCGACACCCTGCGCGACATGCGCGGACACGGCGCTGCTGTAAAGGTCGTAGGCCTCCTGGAACCTTCCCGCTTCGGCCGCTAGGCGGGCGAGCCCGTATTCGAGTTCCGCCACGAACGTCTCCTGCCGGGCCGCCTTGTAGTCCCGTCCACGCAAGAATTGAGCCTTGGACTGACCGCGATAGTCAGGCATGCGCCTGGAGGGCCGTGTGCCGGCCGGCGGCGCGAGCAACCAGTAGAGGTCGCCGAGCCGGCCTAGCGTGCTGATGTTGCCCGGGTTGATCGCGAGGACCTCCCGGTACTCGCGCGCGACGAGTTCGGCGCTGCCTCGCTCGAGGCTCGGCCGTCCTCGCCATTGCAGCTCCGAACGCAGGGCGAGCTCGAACTGCGCTATCTCGAACTTCGGGTCGAGTTCCACCGCTCTGCGCAGCAGGCGAAGCTCCCACTGGATGCGGGGCTGCAGCTTGCCCCGGATGAACAGATACTTCGGGTCGCGTTCCGTCCGAGCCGGGCCTAGCCTCAGCGCCTCGGCCAGGCACGAGGCGGCGTCCTTTGACCAGTCCGCGGGCCCAGAATCGCCCCCGCCGTCAGTCCGGTCCTCCTCGTCGCCTGTCGAGCCGAGGTAGAAATATGCGGTCGCGAGCGTGACGTAGGCATCGAACAAAGCGTCGCGTCGGCCGGGCACGTCCCGCTTGACCCGGTGAAGATCGGCGACCGCCTGCTGAGCAACCGGTCGCGCCTCGAAGATCGGCGACGTCGTCAGCCCGGCCATTCCGGCCAGAACGTGGCGGTAGAGGATCATGTCGGCATAGCCGATCATTGCGCGCGCCATCATTACGTCCACACGACCAAGGGCAGGAAAGATGCGCGAGATCGTACGGCGCAGATCTCGCGCGACCTGGAAGATCAGCTTCCGCCCGGCCAGCAGCGCCCGCCGCGCCGCACCCTGCGGAGCAGGGCTCCAGTACGGGTCATACGTCGCGACGGCGTCGTCATAGAGGGCCTTGGCCGCCTCGTAGGCATCGAGCGTGTTCGAGCGCGCGTAGTCCCAGGCCTCGTTGTAGTATGCCGTCGCGCGGAGGTAGCGCGTGGGCAGCAGGTCTATCTTGCCGCGCACGTCGGCACGAATCTGCTTGTACACCTGGGTTGCGATGCTGTAGTAGACGCGCTCAACCAATAGGCCGTACTGGCCAGAAGTGAGCGCGGGCGGGCCGTCGCCAGGGGTGAGCACGGGCGGGGCGGCGCCGTCCGCGACCTCGTCCGGCTCCGCGATCCCGCTTGCCTCGGATTGGCTGGGACCGGTGGATGATCTGTGATTCCCGAACGGCACCTTGGTCTGGTCCAGCGCGAACGTCACAGAAAAGGCGAGCGTCTCTCGGTTGCCCGGCGGACCGACGCGGACCCAGGGCAGCACCTCGAGGACCCAGCGATCGCTATTCTGCGAATCGCGCCGGATAAGGTAGTCACCCTCAACGTGGACGTGCGACTTGCGACGTGCTTTGGCCTCGTCCGAGGCCGTGCGTTCGTCGAATCGGGACAGCCGCATGATGCGAGTGCTGAGCCGCTCGGACAGGTCGAAAGGGAGGTGGGCCATGCAGGGTTCCTTGCTCTGCTCGTCGACTGGCCGGAACTCCCCGACGTAATAGGTATAGCGGAACGGTCTCCGGGACTCACGCAACCAGAACTTGGCCCAGGTGAACAGCAGAACCCCAAGCGCGAAGCCGAGTACGGCGAGTAGCGTCAGCCAGTCGTGCAGGACCACCTGCCACCTGGTCGTGGCCAGCCCATGCAGCCACCGGCTGCTGTAGAGGATCTGGGTCAAGGACGCGAGTGCTCCAACGAACCCGAGCACGCCGAGCCGCCTTCGCTTTCGCAATCCCTCCTCAACGCCATCGATCTTGTTCAGCAGATCAGGAGGAGGGATCAGTTGTGGAAGCTTCATCTTTACCCCCCGCTTTCACACCCCCGTCAAGTAAAACATGCGGGAAATCACAGGTAAAGTGCTGGTATCAAGTCTGTCTCGCCAACGGTGTTTCCGGTGGCTGGCTTAGCAGGTCTCGGTGGCCGGGAACCGATAGCCGACGGTGATGACGAATTCATTGAATGGGGGCTTTGTGCGCCGTGAGGCTCTGCTGATTCAAGTGAAGGTGAGAGACACAACTGGTCGCGCACAAAGAGCACGCCTATGGAGGTGGACCACACCATCGAGCTGCAGCTGACGCTGCGTCGATGCGGGACGCCTTCGACGCAGTTGACAACTACGAGTTGCTCGACGAAACGTCGAATGGTAACAAGGGGAACCGGCTGCGGCACAGTATCGCTGCAGAGGGGGTGATCCAGGTGACATACGACCCTTCGGCGGCGGATAAAGTGCTGATCTTCGATCAGGTCGAGCTCGACGGGGGGTAAGCCTGGAGAGCGCTGGCGCTCCGAGGATATCTGCCGCGGAGAACAGCTCGATGCCTAACTTTCGCGGAACCGCCGCCGCCGCTACCCGTAGGAATGTACCGGGAAGTAGTTCATCACGGCGGTGCTGCGAGGGTGCCGAGATACCGGCCGCACCGTTCGGACCATTCGGGGTAATCGGCGGCTACGCCGCGCCGCCAGGGCGTCTGCGATCTCGGGTTGCGCTCAGATTCGCGATGAGATGGGTGTAGTCGGCCTGCGCGGCGAAGCGCGGGCTGAAGGCGCGTCCTGCCGACGGAACACGTACTCAAGCCTGACGTCGTGATACGGAAGTCGGGGTAATGCCGGTGATGCTCGCCACAGGCCGAGGGCAGGTACTGCTCGAACAGCACTGTGTTGCTCACCTCGCCGCTGACCGATCCCATGCTGCCGGTTGCCCGGGTGCTCGATGAGCCTGACCGCACCGCCCCTAAGAACCTGTCCGGGAACTCGCGCCCGTTCGCGTGATCGAGAACACTTTCGACGACGCGGGCGGGAAGGGCTGGCAGGGCTGGCGCGGCGTGTCGGTCCGTGAGTTACCGGAGCGCGGACCCGATGATCGCGGTTTGTGGAGACCAGCGGCCCATCAGGGTCCGCGCAACCTCAGGGTACTTCGGCGGTGCCGTGCCGGTGCTGTCCCGGCGGGATCAGCCGCAGTACCCGGGTCCCGCGGTACCCGTCAGACATGAGCGACGCCGAGTGGGCGGTCACCGAGCCGGCGCTGCCGGTCCCGGCGTGGAAGCAGGGCAAAGGCGGGCGGCCAGCGGAATGGTGCCGCCGCGACATCGTGGACGCGATCCGCTACCTGGTGAAAGAGGGCATCCAGTGGCGGGCGATGCCGGTCGGTTTCCCGCCCCACCAGACCGTCTATGACCTGCTGGATGCCTGGCAGGAGTCCGGGGCGACCGGGGAGATGCACGGCAATCTGCGCGCCCGGTGCCGCATCGCGGCCAGGCGCAGGCCGGAGCCGACCGCGGCGGTCATCGACTCCCAGTCCGTCAAGGCTGCCGAGACCGTCGGCAGGACCAGTCGCGGCTACGACGCGGGAAAGAAGATCAAGGTAACGGCCGCAAGCGGCACATCGCCGTCGACACCATCGGGCTGCTGCTGACCGTCTTGATCACCGCTGCCGGCGTGCAGGACCGCGACGGCGCCAGGCCGCTGCTGTGGAACCTGCGTAAGGCCTTCCCGTCCATCCGGCTCACCTGGGCTGACAGCGGCTACGCCGGCAAGCTGATCACCTGGGCGAAGACGAAGCTCAAGCCCAGGCTCACCGTGCAGGTCGTCAAGCGCACCGAGCAGCACAAGTTCATCGTGCTGCCCCGCCGCTGGGTCGTGGAGCGCACCTTCTCCTGGATCACCAGGTCACGGCGTACAGTCCGCGACTATGAGCGACTCCCCGGACATCACGAGACGATGGTCTACTGGGCGATGACCATCATCATGACCCGCCGCCTCGCACGATATAACCAGTCACACCAGCTACATCCCACCTGAGTATCCGGACAGGTTCTTAGCGAATGACTACTGTTCGCAGGATCACGCCGGGCCTGACCGCGCTCATGCCGGATGGCTGATCGTCATCTGCGGCATTCTGCCTTGCTAATCCGCTGGCCCGGCTGGCGGCATCGCCGTCCGCCGCTGGGTTGTGCCTGCTTCAGCCCGCGAGAATCCGCCGCGCGGCTAGCGCATGGAACGGCAGGAAAGCCGCATCGCGCGTTCCATGAAACCCGGGCCCAGCCCGGCGCAGGCTAGGGAACTGGCCATCCGTGGCTGGTATGAGGGGGCCTGATACGGCAGCCGCCACCGGGGAAAACTGGCGGCTGCCGAACCAGCCTTCGCCACCTTTCTCGCTCGCCGCCATGATCGCGGGGGTAGTCCCTGGGTCATTAATCGCGCATGCCGATCGCATCGGGACGCCTGCCATCGCGGCAGCTCCGCGAGCTGGACAGCGGCAGCGAGGACGACGGCCGCGCATAGCCCGCGGTTTACGTGCCGTCCGAACCGCCTTGATCCCGGTACCGGGCCCGGTGTGTGGCCGGCGTGCGCGGGGCGGGCCCGAGGCTAAGCCCGGCGTACGCCGGGCAGCGGCGCCGCCATGAGTATGCCCCGTATGGGCGATCGCTTGGGGTGAAAGTCCGTGTGACAAACCCCAGCGCTGTGAAATACGGCCGCAGCACTGCCAGCGTCTCCAGCAGCGAGTTAGGTAGGGTCAGCCCAGGAAGCACCGGCGGGTTCCCTCAGCACGAGGCGGACGTAGCACTGCCGATGCTTCCGCGTCCCGCCCGCCAGATCACGCACCAAAAGCCACGTAAATCCGGCGTGTCGCGCGCTAGCGCTCTGA
>Ga0335077_10009513_pt1 | contig 12068 bp, 9 predicted proteins | sample Lox_Sample_31_FD_207151 | JGI IMG/M metagenome (GOLD analysis project Ga0335077, IMG submission 207151) | Soil microbial communities from Loxahatchee National Wildlife Refuge, Florida, United States - Lox_Sample_3.1 | ecosystem: Environmental > Terrestrial > Soil > Wetlands | place: USA: Florida...
GTTTTTAGCGACGAGACTGATTCGCTCAAGGTCCGTGCGATCGGCGGCCAGACGCGCGAGCAGGTAGTGCGCACCGTCGATTTTGCCGATTTCCAAAAGCTCGCTCGCCCGCGAAAACCCTCGCCGAGGACGCAACTGGATTTCTTCGACGATGGCCGGATCGCCAGGCTCGTGATTCCGGCCTTGGTTTACGGAGCTGATCGAAAGAAATCGGAGGAGGTTTTCGATAAAGCGTTCGATCAAATCAAGGAACGCCAGTCGTCTGATCTGATCATCGACATTCGGGGAAACAGCGGCGGCGACTCCCGTATGGGCGATTACGTCCTGCGGTTTGTCCACGCAGGTCTGGCCGGCAAGCCGGAGTCGTTCTTCGCGGGAAACACCTACATGCTGACGGACCATTACGTGTTTTCGTCCGCGGTGATGTTTGCCGACGCGTTTCGCGACTACCGCGCCGGAACGCTCATCGGGTACGAGACCGGAGGCACGCCCAGCCACTACGGCTACCCGCGTTCCTTCAGGCTGAAGAATAGCGGGATCGAACTGGGTGTATCGCGGACGCATTTCAACGCCCCGAAACCGAGGCCTGGGGACGACCGGCACGGCGTGCTGCCGGATGTCCCGGTGACTCGCGAGCTACTCGTCCCGTACCAAGGCGAAGCAGACCCCGTGTTGTCCTTTACGTTGGCGTACATCCGCAAAAAGTAGGCAGCGGTGTTGACTCAGGCAGTCCTGCCTGTACCCACGGGCCCCGCCGACCCACCGAAATCCGTGAAAACCGGCTCGCCGAACGGTGTGGCGCAGGCACTCGTGCCTGGCGCGTCCCGACTCATCGGGACGCTTGTCGGGCGTGCACAGTGTCGCTGGCTGCCAAAAGGCAGGCATTCGTGCCAGGCATTCGTGCCCGCGCCCACATCTACAGCCCGGCGTTGCGCTCCACCACCCGCAGAATGCTCGACCAGTCAAGATCCCCCTGCCCCTGGGCCAACGCCGCCAGCATGTGGTCGCGAATCAGCGAGGCGAAGGGCATGGGCGAAGCGCATTCCTGCGCGGTCTCCAGCACCAGTCGAACGTCCTTGAGACCCAGCGTCAAGGCGAAGCCGGCCGGATCGAACTGGTGGTCGGCCAGGATGCGGCCGTAGCTGGCATAGACTGGCGACGCGAACAGCGCACTCATCGTATCCAGGAAGAGATGCGGGTCAACCCCTGCCTTGCGCATGGTCGTGAAGGCCTCGGCGAAGGTCTCGAGCATGCTGGCGATCATGAAATTGCCGCACAGCTTCAGCGCATTCGCCTGCCACGGCTCGGAGCCTGCGACAAATGTCTGGCGTCCGATCGCATCGAATACCGGCCGGCAGCGCTCGATGAGTTCCGCCGGTCCGCCGGCAACCACCACCAGCTTCTTCGCGGCTGCAGCTTCCGGCCGGCCAAATACAGGAGCGCTCAGGTAGCCTTGATGGCGGGCGGCGTGCGCGGCGGCGAGACGGCGGGCCATCGCGGTGCTGATCGTACTGCACGAGATGTGGATAGCGTTCGAGGAAGCGATGCCGCCGGTGCCGAACACCATCTCTTCCACCGCCCGATCGTCGGACAGCATGGTCAACGCTGCCTCGCATTCGTTGCACGCCTCCGCGGGTGTGCCGGCGACTCGCGCGCCATCGGCGGCAAGGGCCTCGGCTTTCTGGCGGGTGCGGTTGTACACGGTCACCTGATGGCCTCCACGCAGCAGATTGCGCGCCATCGCCGAACCCATGTGGCCCAGTCCAAGAAAGGCAAGCTTCATGGCATCATTCTCGCCTAAGTGCGAACGGGCCTGCCACGCTTTCCCCAGCCACTATACTGAGGAACGATGAAGCTCGTCACGATATGCCTGCTGACGGTAGCCGCTTTCGGCCAAACGTGGACCGCTCAACCGAGCGGGACCAAGGCCTCGCTGCGCGGCGTCAGCGCGGTCAGCGCGCGCGAGGTGTGGGCCAGTGGCACGGGCGGCACGTATCTGAAGACTGCCGATGGCGGCGCCACCTGGACGGCCCGGCAGGTTCCGGGCGCCGAGACCCTGGACTTCCGCGATATCCAGGCGGTGGATGACCGGACCGCCTACCTGCTGAGCAGCGGTCCTGGAGACAAGTCGCAAATCTACAAGACCACCGACGGCGGCGCGCAGTGGAAGTTGCAGTTCACCAATCCCGACCCCAAGGGCTTCTTCGACGCCATGGCCTTCTGGGACGCCACTCACGGCATCGTGGCGGGAGACCCGGTGGACGGGCAGTTCGCCGTGCTGACGACCGCGGATGGAGGCGCTCATTGGGAGCGCCGCCCGGCTCCCGCGGCGCTGCCTGACGAAGGCGCGTTTGCGGCCAGCGGTACGTGCCTGATTGCCTTGGGCAAAGGCGACGCCTGGTTTGCTACTGGCGGCCCCGGCGCCGCGCGAGTTTTCCATACGGGCGATCGCGGCGGGAAATGGACGGTTGCCGCAACGCCCATCCGCAACGATGGATCGGCGGCAGGAATCTTCTCACTGGCGTTCTCGGATCGGCGTCACGGAGTGGCGGTTGGCGGCGATTACTCCAAGCCCGACGCTGTCGAACGCAACGTGGCCGTTACTTCCGATGGCGGAAAGACGTGGACCGCGCCCCCCGGAACGCCCCCCAAAGGTTTCCGCTCGGCGGTGGCATATCTGCCCAAACAGAAGGTGTGGATTGCCGTGGGTACCTCGGGCTCGGATGTCTCCGCCGACGGTGGAAAGAGTTGGAAGCTGTTTGACAGCGGGGCATTCAACGCCATCAGTTTCGCGTCCGGGGAGGGTTGGGCCGTGGGACCGGGCGGCCGCGTGGCGGCATTCCACTTCTGACGAGCGATCAGACTGCCTTGACTTCGGGGTGAATCCAGGGCTGGCGATAGGGCCGGCGCAACAGGTGGTTGGCTTCCTCGTCGCCGGCAATCACCCCTTTATGCGCATCCCACGCCAGGGTTCTGCCCAATTGCATGGAGAGGTTCGCCAGGATGCAGCACGACGAGGAGATATAACCCTCCTCGATATCGGCCACGGGGCGGCCGCGGGTGGCGATGTTGGCCAGGAGGTCCTTCATGTGGCCGCGGATCGCGGGGGCCACATGGCGTTCCAACCGCGCCTCCGTCTTGTCTTCCGGGTATTGCTCCAGCTCATAGGTGACGTCCTGATGAATGGGTTGGGCGCCCTTGGTGTTGGGAGTGAAGTCGTACCCCATCACGCCCGCTTTTAAGGTGCCCCGTTCCCCGTAAAGCGTCGCTCCCCACGGATAGTTCGGATCCACAGAGGGGCCGAAGCGGCGGTGCTGCCAGACGATGGTGAGATCGTCGTATTCGAACATGGCCGTCTGCGAGTCGGCAATGTCGTTCTTGCCGCCCTTGAGAACCCGCAGCCCGCCGAACGAAGAGACGCGCTTCGGCCAGCCCAGGCCCATGAACCAGCGCACCATGTCCAACATGTGGATGCCCATGTCGCCGATAGTGCCGTTGCCATAGGCCATGTATTGGCGCCAGTTGCGTTGGATCTCCGGGCTATAGGGCATCATGGGGGCGGGCCCTACCCAGAAATTCCAGTCGAGCGTCTCGGGCACCGGCTCGGTCTGCGGCTGGCTGGGCCGGCCGCCGCCGTACGAATAGATCTCCACCAGCCCGATGGTTCCGAGCTTTCCCTCTTTCACCAGGTCGCGCGCCTCGATGAGATGAGGAGTGCTGCGCCGCTGCATACCCACCTGCACCACACGCTGGTATTTGCGCGCGGCGGCCAGCATCGCCTGTCCCTCGACGATATCCACGCTGATGGGCTTCTGGACGTACATGTCCACGCCGGCTTTGGCGGCCTCGATCATGGGCAGCGCGTGCCAGTGGTCGGGCGTGGCGATCTCTACCAGGTCGAGGTCTTTCTGTCGGAGCATTTCCCGGTAGTCGGTGAACATCCGGGGCTTCTTCCGGGAAGTTTGGCGCGTGGCGGCCATCTCGGCGCACTCCGCCATCATCTTCCTGTCCACATCGCACAGAGAGACGATCTCGACAGGCGCCACCTGGACGAGGCGGAAGAGGTCGGACTTGCCATACCAGCCACAGCCAATCAGTCCGACGCGTTTCGGAGGCTGCTCGGCGGCTTCGGCGGCATAGCGGCGGGTGGCCGCCAGGGCCAGTCCCGAAAATCCCGTTTGAACGAACCGGCGACGATTCATAGGTGAATCCTCGGGGTCCAGTTTACCTGATTTCGTGCCGCGTGCACCCCTGCCCCGTACCCACTGGCCCCGCCGGCCTTCGGGCGCGATGTGGCGCGGGCACTACGTGCCTGTACCCAGGGGCCCCCGCCGGCCCACAGAACTCCATGAAAACCCTTGCGCCATCGACGTGCTGGCGAAGGGTTTTTTCGAGGCTGCCTGGCGCCACAGCTATTTCGAGTTTCTTCAGTTCGGGCCACTACTCGCCTGAACGAGAATTTGGGGAAATCGCCGGTGCGCGTCAATTGAAAACGCGCTTGTTCCGTGGGGATTTAGGGAACCGCTACCGCCAACGGCGCGGCACCCAGGCTCTGGAAGGCGGCGATGTACCGCTTCATGCCGAACTCGATGCGGTGCAGCCCAATCGATTTGGCTTCATCCATCGCCTTACGGTTCTCCCAGCCGTCGTGTGAGATTCGATAGCAGGCAACCACCGTGCCCGTCCGGTCTTTGCCCAGCTTGCAATGGACGAATACCGGATCCGGACCATTGAAAATCTCGAGCGCCTTGGAAATGTCGGCGTCTCGCGGGGCCACGATCCCGTTCATGGGGATATTCACATATCGCATGCCTGCGGCTGTGACTGCCCGGCTTTCGGCGGCGATGGAATGCTCGCCATTCTCACCATCCCGCCGCAGATCCAATACGACCTTCACCCCGAGCTTCGACAGGCTCTCCCATCCCTGGGACGTGGGTTGGGCGCCGCGATAGACGTGGTCATTGATCTGATGGAAGTTGGGAACGCCGGGAGCTTGCATCTGAGCCTCGGCCGCGTACGCGGCAGAGACCACAAAACTTGCGGCGAGAACAGCAATTCCTCCGAGGTTGACGGATTTCATGATGGGGCAGGGTCCAAGAGGGTAGACGGGGCAGCTACGGAAGCGGTTACATCAGACCTTATCCGCGGCATTTTCGCCGCTCCAAAGGCGTTATGTAAAGATCTGTTAAGGTTCGCGCGCACCGGTAACAGCGGCATCTGCGCAATCGTATTTCTCTGTGACAGCAGCAGTACAACAACCCAAACAAACCAATCACAAGGAGAGAAAACGAAATGAAAGCTATGATGTTGATGTGTGCCACCGCGATCCTGATTTGCGGGATGGGCCTCGCCCAATCGAACGTGGAGCGGTTGTCGGTTCACTTCGCGACCCCCGTGGTAGTAGGCGACTCCAGGATCCCCGCGGGCGACTGTACGATCCAGGTCATTCGCGGGTCCAGCGACAGCGTGCTTCTGGAACTGCGGGGCGCTTCCGACCGTGGCAGCGGAATTCTCGTGCCCGTCAGCCGGATGAACGATTCCGCTATCGAAGGGAATGGCCACGCCAGAATCGTTCTGAGCCTCCGGAACGACCAGTATCAACTCGACCAGCTGATCCTCGGGGATGGCAGCGGCTTCCAGATTCCCGAGTAAGAGGCGTCATCGAAATGAAAAGCAGCTCTGCCTGTGTGGACGAGGCCGGCACGCTACCACACAGGCGCTTACCGGCGGTGAAACGTCTGAGAATCGATGCGCCGCGGCGTGGGAAAAGTTTTCGAGATGTGATCGGGCCAAGCCAGGCTCTCCTCGTCCGCGAACGACCAGAGCAGGCCTACCACCGTGCACAGGCTGAGACACGATCCCAGGAACCGCAACATGCGCTGGTCTTTCTCGGGACGGAAACCGTCGAAGGTAGTCAATCGCAGGTTGGTCCAACGCATGCCGGGCGTCTCGTAGCCGGCCACCGCCCACATCAGGCCGTACAGGCAAGCCAGCAGCGGCAGCACGCTGCCGATCATCAGCAGGCTTGACCGGTCCAGCAGGAACTCTCCGCCGCACAGCCGGTAGACCGACAGAAACATGCCGTAGGCCAGCAGCACCAGGCTCCAATCACACGCTGCCGCCACCGCCCGATGAACCCGCGAGGCGACCGGGTCTTCGCAGAAAATAACCGCTTCCACCGTGGTTCCCAAGGTGCGCGGCTTGGCGGGAGCGGGCGGGAGAAAGTCCAACTCGCCCTGGCCTTCATGCGAGTACGTCCGCCGGCTCCGGCCACCCGATCTGGATCCCGCGGAAGTCTTCGCCCGGGGCCGAGCATTGCCGGAAGGCGGCGATGGAAACGAATCGAAGGGGATGATTTTGCCAGCCGGCTTGTCCCAGAACAACGATCCCTGAACCGGTTGACGCCTGCCTGAGGGCCGCCCGCCCTCGATCGCGACCGGGCCTGCCGGTACCGCCACGGCAGGCTGTGCCTGCTGAGCCAGGGCACCGTCCGTACGCGTCATCGCGATTTCAGCCGGCAACGGGTCGCCGGTCCTACGGCCGCACCGCCGGCAGCGGCTTTCGTCCGTGTAGTTCCTTCCACCACAATAGCTGCAGGTCATTTCGTAAAACCCTTGGTCCGTTACAGGCGGAAGAGCCAGAAGTATGCTAACTTCTGGGTTTGAGAGTCCCGCCAAAAAGGTCTTTCATCCTTCTTAACACAAGGTTCGGGTTTTGTCACGGAAAATCTTCGAGTAATACGTATATTTCTGCCCTTATAATCTTGGCGGCGCTGGTTTTAGTCGCGGCGGCCCCTGCCCAGACTCCGCTTCCGAAGGAGCCTGCACCCACGGCTCTGCCCGCCAACATTCCGGTCGGGTCGTGGCACTTCTGGTTTGCCGTGCAGGATATCGAGGGCAGCGTCTACAGAATCTCCGGGCTGCCCGGCATTCCGGCGGAAATCGAAAGCTCGAAGATGCTCATTCGCGGCGACCAGATCGAGTACGACTCCGACACCGACGACGTGCGCGCCAAGGGCCACGTCTACTTCCGCGATTTCGAGAAGAACGAGCAGATCTGGTGCAGCCGCATGGAGTACAACACCGAAGACAAGAAGGGAAAGTTCTGGGACGTCCGCGGCGAAACCCATCCCCGCATCGTTACCCGTCCAGGCATCCTGACGGTGGACGCGCCATTTTATTTTCAAGGCGCCTGGGCGGAGCGCCTCGGCCTCAAATACATCCTGCACGATGGATGGATCACCAACTGCAAACTGCCGGGACCGTGGTGGCGGATGAAGGGCCCGAAATTCGTGATCGTGCCGCACGATTACGCCAAGGCTTATCGCAGCACGTTTTACCTGAAAGGCTTTCCGCTCTTTTATACGCCCTTCTTCTACCATTCGCTGGCGAAGGAGCCGCGCCAGAGCGGCTTTCTGATTCCCAACATCGTGCCCCATTCGCTGCGCGGGTTCATGATCGGGCTGGGATACTATTGGGCGATCAGCCGCAGCTACGATGTCACCTACCGGTTCCAGGATTTCACCACCAATGCCTATTCCCATCACGTGGATTTCCGCGGCAACCCGAAAAAGGGAACGGATTTCGATGCCATCTTTTATGGCGTGCAGGACCACGGCAACCCGGCCGATGGGCCGAACCCGCAGACCTACAGCGGCGCCAGTGTCTACGTGGTCGGAAAGACGGAGTTGGGCGACGGCTGGTCGGCGCGTGGGTATCTGAATCTCGTCTCCTCGTTCCGCTTCCGCCAGAACTGGTCGGAATCGCTGGCCGACGTCGTCGGGTCGGAGATCCACTCGGTCGGCTTCCTGAGCAAGGATTGGCGGGATTATGACTTGTCCCTGACATTTGCCCGCCTGGAGAACTTCGAGTCCACGGAAGTGCCCTTCACCGATCCGGTGACCGGGAAGACGAGCCTGCTCTCGAACGCGATCACGATTCGCAAACTGCCGGAAGCAGAGTTCACGGAACGCGACCATCAGCTCTTTCCAAACGTGCCGCTTTGGTTTTCGGTGGACAGCACCGCCGGGCTCTTGAACCGGTCGGAGCCGATCTTCGACAGCAACAACAACCTGATCGATAGCTTCTCGACGGGTCAGTTTATGAGCCGGGTGAATGTGGCGCCGCGCCTGACGAGCGCGCTGCACTGGGGAAGTCTTCACTTGATTCCGACCATCGGCGTGCAGGAAACCTACTACGGCGAGACGCAGACCCAGGATCCTGCGACCGGCTTTTACCACGCCACCGGGACGAACATCGTGCGCAGTGCCCGGGAATTCGACCTCGACATCGTGTTCCCGATGCTCGAGCGGATCTACCCGAAAAAGACGATCTTCGGAGACAAGCTGAAGCACGTGATCGAGCCGCGCGCGACCTACAGATACGTCACGGGGATTGGGAGCGACTTCGACCGCTTCATCCGGTTCGACGAGATGGATCTGCTGTCGAATACCAATGAACTCGAACTCTCGCTCACCAATCGGGTTTTTGCCAAGCGCGGCGATTCGGTGACGGAGATCTTCACCTGGGAGTTGATGCAGAAGCGCTACTTCGATCCGACCTTTGGAGGCGCGCTGCAATCCGGCGATCCCACGCTGTTTGGCACCACGGCGGACCTCTCCGCTTACGCCTTCCGCGTGGGACCGCGTAGCGCCTCGCCCCTGGTTTCGCTGTTGCGCACCAATCCGGTTGGCGGGTTGGGCATCCAGTGGCAGGCAGACTACGATCCGCGCCTGCACGCGATCATGGACAGCGGCTTCTCCGCGGACTATCGTTGGAAACGGTATTTCCTGTTGATCGGCAACAACCAGGTGGCCTCATCGACGGCGCAGGTGACGAGCGCGGCCAATCAGTATCAGTTTCGCGCCGGGTACGGCGATGCCAACCGAAAAGGATGGAACGCCGGGTTCGACGTGCACTACGACTACCGAATGGCAACGATGCAATATGCCACCGCGCAGGTGACCTACAACACGGACTGCTGCGGAATCAGCGTGCAGTACCGCTTGAACAACCTGGTGATCCCGCAGCGGTCGGAATGGCGCATTGCGTTCGCACTCGGAAATATTGGAACGCTGGGCACCTTGCGCAAGCAGGACCGGCTTTTCTGAACGCAACGTGGCGCAGGCACTCCTGCCTGCACCTATGGCCCCCCGCGGACCCACAAAAATCCACGAAAGGCCCGCTCGCCGGACGACGTGGCGCGGGCACTCGTGCCTTCGGGAGAAGGTCCCGGGGAGAAGATCACGGCATTACACCGTGTCCGCGCCTGAACGTGGCTCATCCATTTTCGTGTCCCGGTCGAACTGCCCATTTCACCCCGCCGTGTCAGAGTGTGGGAACGCTCTTGGGGTTCGCCAACGTTACAGTCGCCGCCGGGTAACTGAACGAGTCGCCGGGTTTCACGTGGCCCGTCCGGTCGATTTCGACCGTTGTGGCGCTGATGGTCTCCTGGTCGATGGTCAGCGTCATCACTCCCCAGGCTTTGTCCTGGCCGTATTTGAGAACCGCTCCTGTGTCTGTCGCTACGTCTCCGGCCTGCGAATGGAGGGCGTGCAGATTGTGATAGCCGCCATTCCCGGAGACGATGAACGGGGTCGGACCATCCGGAGCAATCTTCATCTCGATGCGTTGGTAATCGTGAACATGGCCCGCGAGCACCAGGTTCGGTACGCGTCCGGTGTCGCGAATCGCATTTTCCAGAATGTCTGCCATCCGCGAACTGCCGCTATGAAACACATCAAACGAATAGATCGGGTGGTGGAGGGCCAGGATCAGGGGCCGGTCGGCCGGAGCCGTGTGGAATTCATTGGTCACCCACTGTTGCTGCACCGAATCCACGGATCCGCCTTCCGGGACGTTGGTATACATCCCCACAATCGTGGCCAGGGGAGTCACCAAAGTCCAGTAGACGTTGGGCAGGTTGAGCCCGACACGAGGTGCGTCCTTCGAAATCGGGTCCACGTCCGGGGTCGCCTGCATGAAATAATCGACCCACCCATCCAGCGAAGTCTGCACATTGGGATCGTCGACCTCTCCGTCATGATTGCCCGGAATCGCGAGAATCGGCGGCGTGTATTGCGTGTACGGCTCGTAGAATTGCGCGTAGTAGTCCGTGTGCATGCCCGTGAAGTACACCACATCGCCGACGTGATAACAGAATTGAGGAGCCCCGTCGCCGCCCGCCGATGCCTGCCGGATCATCTGCTCGGCGACGTTGTTCTGGAACACGCCATTTTGAACTCCACCGGAATCGCCCAATACGTGGAACACCATTTTGCCGGCCTCGGCGATATGGGTGCCGATCGCCGGAAAGTTGTCCGTCAACGAATAGTGATAGGGCGGCAGGCCCAGCGGCCGGGGCAACGGCTGGAAGCCGGTATGCCGCTGGGCGACCGCAATCAGCGGGCTGACGCTGGGATGCGCCTGCGAAGTCCTGGCTTTGTGACATGGACGCACAGCCCCGGGTTGAAGGACTGGAGAGCTTTTCTGCGTGGCTTGAGGCATTGTTCTTCCTTTCTGATCGTTATCGGCCCGAGTCCGCTCACTTGAGAGGCGCAATCCAAGCCAGAAACGTGCCAAAGGCGCCTGGCTCACACCTGGGCCGCCGGTGTCATGAGCTTCACCATCCGCTCGCGATAATTCTCCAGGGTAAATCGTCGTCTCCATGTGGCGCGAGCGGCCTGAGACATTGCGGTCATACGATCCGGAGCGCCCGACAGGAGGCCGATGGCCAGGCGCGCCATCTCCTCGGTGGAATCGGCCAGCAGGCCATCCACATCGTGCTCCACCACTTCCGGAATGCCGCCCGCGTGGCACGCAATCACCGGAACGCCCGCGGCAAAAGCTTCCAGGATCACCCGCGTAGTGGCTTCGTGTCCTGCCGAAGGCACCAGCACCAGGTCCAGTTTCGCCATGGCGGCATACACATCCGCCACCCATCCTGGAAACTCTACCGGCAGGCCCGCCGCGGCGGCGCGAACCTCTGCCTCGTATCGCGCCGCCCCGGGGTCCGCGAACAGCGCCGCGCCATAGACGAGGAACCGGCAGTCCGGCACGGCCTGATGAATCACCGATGCGGCCCGAAGAAACTCGCGCTGACCTTTCTCCGGGGCGATCCTTCCGATACAGCCGATGGCACGGCCCGCGCCTCCTGGCGAGGCCCCAAGATCCTGCTCGACGGTCGGACCCGCGACTCCGTTGTAAATCACGGACACATGCTCGGAGCCGACGTAGTCCTTCCAGGGGTCCGCAACGAACCGGCACGCGCCCACCACCCGCGCGCGCATTCCCCGCAGGCACATCCCCGTCATCCAGCGGACGGGGCCAGGTGGAAGATAGCTGTGGGAATGGAACAGGACGGGTGCGCGCAACTCCGCCCGCGCCGCGGCGGGAATCAACCGCGGCCCGTTGATGTACACCAGGCCGGCCTCGAGGCCGTTCGCCAGATCCTCGATTTGCCGCGCCAGCCGGGGTATCTCCGCCACGAACCGCGCGACGTCAGCCGCGGACTTCGTGCCGGACGAATAGGGTCCGCACGCAATTCTCTCCGTGGCGATTCCGAACTCGCCCACGCGTTCGAACAGCTCGCCCTTGCCCGGCAGACCTACGGTCACCTTCCACCCGCGCTCGACCATGGCCGGCAATAAGTCCAGCAAGCATTGTTGCGCGCCGCCGGGTTCGCTGTACTGGTCGAGAACCAGCAGCTTCATACCCGAACGGCCGCGGCGAGGACGAAGAAATATACCGGCAGCACGCGCCAGTAGGTGAGCAGGTCGCCTGAAAACATCTGGACGACCTGTCCAGCCCAGAAACAGAGCATCCAGGTGCCGCAAAACGAGGCGGCCGGCCGGGCTGAGCGGGAAGCTCTCCAGGCGGAGCGCAGGATGGCCACGTTGAGCCACACCAGCGCGGCCAGCCCGGCAATTCCGGTTTCCACCAGCAGGCTGAGGTACATGTTGTCGGCCACCACCGCGCTACCCAGATAATCGCTGTACGGCAGGGTCTTGTACCCAATGCCAATCAGCGACTGCCAGGGGTGCGCCGAAATCCAATCCACGAGAGTCCGCC
>Ga0335077_10009514_pt1 | contig 12068 bp, 10 predicted proteins | sample Lox_Sample_31_FD_207151 | JGI IMG/M metagenome (GOLD analysis project Ga0335077, IMG submission 207151) | Soil microbial communities from Loxahatchee National Wildlife Refuge, Florida, United States - Lox_Sample_3.1 | ecosystem: Environmental > Terrestrial > Soil > Wetlands | place: USA...
GCACGATGGGGAAGCCGGGGATCCGCTTCTCGATCTCCTCGAGGATGTCGAAGCGGAGGTCGGGGGGGACGAGCACGCCGTCCGCGGTCCGGGTGCACTGCTCGGGCTTGAACTTGGTGGCGCCGTGGGAGGTCCCGATGGAGATGGCGAGCGAGTCAACGCCGGTCTTCTTCACGAAGTCCTCGACCTGCTGCGGCTGGGTGTAGTGAGAGTGCTCAGCCGAGACGTCGTCCTCGACCCCGGCCAGGACCCCGAGCTCCCCCTCGACCGTGACGTCGCGGGAGTGGGCGTACTCAACCACTTGCCGGGTGAGAGCCACGTTCTTCTCGTAGGGGTGATGAGAGCCGTCGATCATCACCGAGGAGAAACCGCTGTCGATGCAGTCCTTGCAGAGTTCGAAGGTGTCGCCATGGTCGAGGTGCAGCACGATGGGGATGGGGTAACCGAGCTCCTTAGAGTACTCGACCGCGCCCTGGGCCAAGTACCTGAGCAGGGTCTTGTTGGCGTACTTGCGGGCTCCCGAGGAGACCTGGAGGATGACCGGCGATTTGGTCTCGACGCAGGCCTGGATGACCGCCTGCAGCTGCTCCAGGTTGTTGAAGTTGTACGCCGGGATGGCGTAGCCGCCCGCCATGGCCTTCCGGAAGAGCTCGCGGGTGTTGACGAGCCCGAGTTCCTTGTAACCGATCATTTCGCGACTCCTCTTTCGAAGACCCTGCGGTCCGGCCACCCCTCGTTTTTTTGGCCGGACAATCATCGTGACACGTCGAGTGGAGGCGGACAAGGGGACGCGGCGCCGCATCCTCGGCGCGCGGTGGGGATCGCGGGGCGACCCGGATCGGCTCGGGACCTAAGCTCCCCGTCGAATGAGCCTCGTCGCGCCCATCGCGAACAGGCCCAGCACGATCCCCGACGCGAGCCCGATGAGGGGCCCGGTGAGAAGCATCATGACGCGCGGCGGTAGGGGGGAGCCGGCCATCATCCCCGCCTCGCTCGGGTGGCGAGAGAGGTAGATGCCGGCGAGGAGCAGGTGGGCGGCGGTGACCCACACGCTATTCAAGAGGCCGGTGAGCAGACCGTGGAGGAACGGCCGGGAGGGCGCCCGGCGCGCGATGAGGAGCGCGCACACGACGAAGATGGCGAGCCAGAGGAAGGGCTCGACGGGGGAGGGGATGAGGAAGACGGTGAGGATCCCCATCGCCAGGCCGAACATCGAGAGGGCGAGGACGAGCCTCCCGTCCACGGCGGCTTTCGGCACGCGCCCTCCCTCTAGTCGCTCGTGGTCTTCCCGGCCAAGAAGCGCTCGGTGGCGACGAGCCAGAGCACGGCCGCGAGCCCGAAGAAGAGGAGGATGGAGAAGAGGTCGCTTCCCGAGAGCGGGAACTTCTCCGAGACGTTGAGCCACTCCATGAACCGGCGGCCCGGGGCCCCGAGCTGGATGAGGGCGAGGATCATCCCCGTCACCGCCCCGCCGGCGATGAGCCCCGAGCTGAAGAGCACGCCCGGCCCGCTCTCGGCCTCCGCCTCGGAGAGCTTGCGCCGGGCGGTGCGGTCGCCCAGCCAGCGCACCACCCCCCCGATCATGATGGGGATCGAGGTCGACACCGGCAAGTACACGCCCACTGCGAAGGCGAGGGAGGAGATCCCGAGGAGCTCGAGCAGGACGGAGATGAAGACGCCGATGAGCACGAGGCTCCAGGGCAGCTTCCGGGACATGATGCCGTCGATGATGAAGGACATGAGCATGGCCTTCGGGGCGTTGTACTTCTCGACCTTCTCGCCCCCGTCGCGGACCTTGACTCTGCCGTTGATGCCCGGGTCCTCGAGGTAGCGGATCCGCCCCTCCCCGTCGACCAGGTACTTGCCCGCGGGTACGCCCTCCTTGGGCTCGCTGAGCCGCAGCACGTGGTACAGGGCGGAATCGGCGGAAGCGTCCGGGCCGCGCAGGGGCTGGCGCTCCGCGAGCGTCGCCGGGTCGACCCGGAAGGCGGGGTAGTCGCGCTTCGCGAACACCGTCGCCGCGTCGTTCATCTTGAGGAGGATGAGTCCGATGAGGAGAGCGGAGGAGATGGTCCCGATGAGGATGGCGATCTGCTGGCGCGCGGGGGTGGCGCCCACGAGGTAGCCGGTCTTCAGGTCCTGCGAGGTGGTCCCCCCGTTCGAGGAGGCGATGCAGACCACCCCGGCGATGGAGAGGGCGGCGATCTTGTCGGGGGCGCTCACCCAGCCGAGCGCCAGGAAGATGAGGCTCGTGAGGAGCAGGGTCGCCACCGTCATCCCGGAGATGGGGTTCGAGGAGCTGCCGATCTCGCCGGTGAGGCGGGAGCTGACCGTGACGAAGAGGAAGCCAAACACGACCACCAGGATCGCCCCGAGGACGTTGAGCTCGAGCGATGGGGCCAGGGTGAGGAGCACGATGACGAGGAGCGCCCCGCCGCCCCAGAACCAGAGCGGCAGATCGCGGTCGGTGCGGGCCTCGCTGCGCGGTCCGCCGCCCGTAAGGCCGGTGAGCCCGCGGACCGCGCCCCCGGCGATGGTGGGGAGGGCCCGGACGAGCGAGATGATCCCGCCCGCGGCCACCGCTCCGGCGCCGATGTAGAGGACGTAGTCGTGCCAGATCTGGTCGGTGGTCATGTCCTTGATGAGGGCGGTGGCCGGGTAGATCGGGGCGGCTGAGGAGGAGCCGAACAGCTTGATGGCCGGCATGAGCACGAGCGAGGCGAGGATGCCGCCCGCCCCCATGACGAGGGAGGTGCGGGTGCCGATCACGTAGCCGACGCCGAGGAGGGCGGGGTTCACTTCCGCGGCGAGGTTCCCGCCGTCGTACCACTTCCCGAACACCTTCTGGGCCGTGTCCTTGAAGAGGCCCAGCCCCTGGTAGGCGAGGGCGAAGAGGGACCCGAAGCCGAGCCCGGCGAAGACCGTGCGGGCGGTGGTCCCGCCCTTCTCCCCGGAGATGAGCACCTCGGCGCAGGCCGTGCCCTCCGGGTACTTGAGGGCCCTCGCCTCCTTCACGATGTGGGCGCGGCGGATGGGGATCATGAGGAAGGTCCCGAGGATCCCGCCCAGCACCGCCACGAGCGCGGTGTGCAGGTAGCTCAGGTCGTAGCCGAGGATGAGCATGGCCGGCATGGTCACGCCCGCGCCGAAGGCGATCCCTTCGCCCGCGCTGCCCGTCGTCTGGACGATGTTGTTCTCGAGGATGGTGGCCCTTCGGACGCCGAACGCCCGCGAGAATCCGCGGAAGAGGGTGATGGAGAGGACCGCGACCGGGATCGACGCCGAGACCGTCATCCCCACCTTGAGCACGAGGTACATGGAGCTCGCGCCGAAGAGGATTCCGAGGAGCGCTCCGATCAAGACCGGCAGGAACGTCATCTCCGCGGGCGAGAGGCTCGCGGGAACGAAGGGCGCCTGCTCGGGCTCGCTCTCCTTCGGGAGCGACGGCCGGATCTGAGGGGCGGGGAGCGGCTCGGCCATGATGAGTTCTCCGGTCGGTTGGCGCGAGAGTGTGGCACCAAAGGGCAGGGAAGTGTGGAGGCGAAGCCACCGGGGGCGCTCCCCCCATTGGGTATTCGGGCGCGAAGGGCTCGGAACGCACCGCCATCCGATGCCGGACGGCGTTGAGCTCGCGGATCGGTGGCGTTAGGGCGGGCGGCGCACGGGGCACACGCCTCGTCGACCCTTGGGGAGGAAGGCCCTCCTCCATGCGGGCCGCTCCTCCCCTCCAGAGGTCCTTCGATCCCCTAGCATCCCGAGCCGCCGCGCTCGAGGGCGGGAAGCCGAGCGCGCACCGCTTCTGCGATTCGCCGCGCGTCGCGGCCCATCTTCCGCAGGTTCCCCGTGGGAGGGCTGGAGAAGCCGAGCAGGTGAAGGCCGGGAGCCCCCTTTGCGGTGGCGGCGCCCTCTACCGTGGGGAGGCCCTTCTCGTCGAGGAGGCCGAGGCCGTCGAGGATCCCTTGGAGCGCGGGGGAGAAGCCGGTCGCCGCGACCACCGCCTCGGGCAGGACTCTCGTCCCGCCGCGGAGGAGGACCGCGGCCCCGTCGAAGCCTTCCACCGCCGGTACGATCTCGAGCCGCCCGGCCCGGAGCGCCGCGATGAACCCGACGTCGAGGATGGGGATCTTCCCGTCTCGCACGTTCCGGCTGTAGAGGCCGTCCTTCGCCGCCTCGAGGCCGAAGCGGGTGAGGTCGCCCACCGTGAGTCGCGCCGCCGCCCGCGCGAGTGCGTCGGCGATGGGCACGGGGAAGGAAAAGAGTGCGATCGACACGAGCTGGGTAGGGAGGACGCCGGCCACCCTCCGGGGGACGACATGGGGAGCGCGGCGCACCGAGACCCGCACCCGGGCCGCGCCCTGCTCCACGAGGTCCACCGCGATCTCGGCACCGCTATTGCCCGCGCCGACGACGAGGACGTCCTTGCCGGCGAACTCCTTTCCGCTCCGGTAGGCGCTCGAGTGGAGGAGCCGGCCGCGAAAGCCGGCCTGGCCGGGCCAGGGTGGCATCCGCGGCGCCCGGCACTGGCCGGTGGCGACGACGACGGCCGGAGCCCAGACCTCCCCGCTCGAGGTCTCTAGCCGCCACCCCGGTGAGGCCCTCTTTAGGCGACGGACCTCCGTCCCAATCCGGACGTCGAGGCGGTGATGACGGACGTAGGCCTCGAGGTAGGCGACGAACCCGTCGCGGGACACCCACGGTCCCTCCCGGCGGGGGATGGAGAGGCCGGGGAGCGCGGACAGCCAGCGCACGGTGTGGAGGCGAAGCCGGTCGTAGTGGGCCCGCCAGCTCGCGCCCACGGCATCGGCGCGCTCTAGGACCACCGCGGGAACGCCCGCCCGCCCGAGCTCGGCGGCCGCGGCGAGCCCACCCGGGCCCGCGCCGACGACGACCACCTGGCTCCGCACCGGCATGGAAGGACGCCCGCCTTGGCGCGAGGGTACGCGGGGCTCCTACCGTCACATCGGGGGGACGACGGTTCCCATGCCGACGGTCAGCCTTTGGGCGACGAGGATGCCGTCCTCACCGGCGGTGGCAATGGCGAAGACGTGTGCTCCGGGGACGAGCAGCGATCGATCGCCCGGGAGGAGCTTCACGATGGGGATGCCGGAAGGCACGACCACCGTCTGTTCGCCCCCCGAGTACTTGAGGACGATGGTGCGCTCGTCGCCGGCCTTGTTCATGGCGGAGACGGTGGCATTGGTCATGCTGCTCTTGGCCCCCTGCTTGGAGTTCCCCGCGCCGTGACCCATGCCAGCGGAGACGGTGGCGTTGGTCATGCTGCTGCCCGGCCCGCGATCCCAGGGTCGATGCCCTTCGCCGGTGCCGCGCATGGACTCGGGGAAGAGATGGACCTCGATGGCCCGCAGGGTCCCGTCCGGCTGGGCGACGGCGGTGGTGCCGACGAACGCTCCGTCCGCGAGGGCCGCCGGGTCCGCGTCCACGACCTGAGCCACGCCCGCCTTCTCTGCGAGCCGAAGGTGGACGACCCGGTTGTCGCGCGTCCGCACGTCCAGAGTGTCGCCGTTCAGGGCGACGACGTCGCCGCGCACGTGTTCCTGGGGGCGATCCTGCTGGGCCAGGGCCGCCGAGGGCAAGAGAGTGAGGGCGCAGAGCGCCAGGGTCGACGAGGTGTGCATGGGTCCTCCGGTTGCCGGAGTTAGGGACGTTGCCTTCCCACGGCACGGCACATCCGGGGCCCTTTTTTCGCGCCCCTTCCCGCTTCAGGGGACGAGGACGGCCGCTCCCCGTACTCGGCCGCCCCGCAGGTCCCCGAGAGCCCGGTTGGCCTCCGCGAGCGGGTAGCGGGTGACCTCGACGTGGAGCGGCACCGCGGGGGCGAGGGCGAGGAGCTCCGCGCCATCCGACCGCGTCAGGTTGGCGACCGAGCGGAGGGTCCGCTCCCCCCACAGGAGCGCGTAGGGGAACCCGGGCAGATCGCTCATGTGGATGCCGGCACACACCACCGTCCCGCCCGGCTCGACGCGCGAGAGGGCGGCGGGGACGAGGGCGCCCACCGGGGCGAACAGGATGGCGGCGTCGAGCGGCTCGGGCCCGGCCTCGTCCGAGCCGCCGGCCCACTCGGCGCCGAGGGAGCGGGCGAAGGCCTGGCCCTCGCGATCGCCGGGGCGGGTGAAGGCGAACACGCGTTGCCCTCTCGAGCGAGCGAGTTGGGCGACGAGGTGGGCGGCGGCGCCGAAGCCGTAGAGGCCGAGCCGCCCGGCGGCGCGGACGGGCGACCAGGCCCGGTAACCGATGAGCCCGGCGCAGAGGAGGGGCGCGGCCTCGTCGTCCCGGTAGGCCCCGGGGAGGGGGAAGGCGTATCTCGCGTCGGCGACGAGCGCCTCGGCGTAGCCGCCGTCCCGGTGGTAGCCGGTGAACTGCGCGTTCACGCAGAGGTTCTCCCGCCCCGAGGTGCAGAACCGGCAGACGCCGCAGGTGAACCCCAGCCAGGGGACGCCGACCCGGTCGCCGGGCCGGAACCGGTCCACCCCCGGTCCGATCGCGTCCACCCGGCCGACGACCTCGTGGCCGGGGATCACCGGGTGGCCGGGGAACTCTAGCTCGCCGTCGACCACGTGAAGGTCGGTCCGGCACACGCCGCAGGCCGAGACCCGCAGCCGCACCTCGCCGGGCCCGGGCAAAGGCAAGGGGACCTCCCGGACCTCGAGGGGGAGGCCGGGGCGGGACAGCACCAGGGCGCGCATCCGTGTTATCTCCCTTCCGCCCTCCACAAGGACCGCGAAAGATCCATGCCCCAGTACGTGATGTCGATGCTCCGGGTAAGCAAGATCGTCCCCCCCAAGCGGCAGATCATCAAGGACATCTCGCTCTCCTTCTTCGCCGGCGCCAAGATCGGCCTCCTCGGCCTGAACGGCGCCGGGAAGTCCACGGTGCTCCGGCTCATGGCCGGGGTGGACGAGGAATTCGAGGGAGAGATCGAGCGGATGTCGAGCATCCGGATCGGCTACCTCCCTCAGGAGCCGAGGCTCGATCCGGCGAAGACGGTCCGGGAGGAGGTGGAGTCCGCCCGGGGGGAGGTGGCGGCCGCAAAGGCGCGGCTCGACGAGGTCTACCTGGCCTACGGGGAGCCGGGGGCCGACCTCGAGAAGCTGGCCGAGGAGCAGGCGCGGCTCGAGGCGGTGATCGCCGGGGCGGGGGCCGACACCGACACCGCCCTGGAGATCGCCGCGGACGCCTTGCGCCTGCCGCCCTGGGAGGCCCAGGTGGAACAGCTCTCCGGGGGGGAGAAGCGCCGGGTGGCTCTCTGCAAGCTGCTCCTCGAGAAGCCGGACATGCTGCTCCTCGACGAGCCCACCAACCACCTCGACGCGGAGTCGGTGGAGTGGCTCGAGCAGTTCTTGGGCCGCTTCCCGGGCACGGTGGTGGCGGTCACGCACGACCGGTACTTTCTCGACAACGTGGCCCAGTGGATCCTGGAGCTGGACCGGGGGCACGGGATCCCGTGGAAAGGGAACTACTCGAGCTGGCTCGAGCAGAAGGAGGCGCGGCTCGAGCTCGAGGCGAAGCAGGAGAGCGCGCGCATCAGGGCGATGAAGCAGGAGCTCGAGTGGGTCCGGCAAAACGCCCGGGCCCGGCAGGCGAAGAGCAAGGCCCGGCTGGCCCGGTTCGAGGAGCTCTCCCGGTACGAGGTGGAGAAGCGCAACGAGACCCAGGAGATCTTCATCCCGGTGGCGGAGCGGCTGGGCCAGAAGGTGATCGAGTTTCGGAACGTCGCGAAGGGCTTCGGGAACCGGCTGCTCGTCGACGACCTCTCCTTCATCGTCCCGCCCGGCGCCATCGTGGGGATCATCGGCCCGAACGGCGCCGGGAAGTCGACCCTCTTCAAGATGATCACCGGGGTGGAGAGGCCGGACGCGGGGACGGTGGAGCTCGGGCCCTCGGTCACGCTGGCCTTCGTCGATCAGAGCCGCGAGTCCCTCTCCGCGGAGAAGACCGTGTTCGAGGAGATCTCCGGGGGGAACGACCTCATCACCGTGGGCCGGTTCGAGATGCCGAGCCGGGCCTACATCGGTCGGTTCAACTTCAAGGGGCCCGACCAGCAGAAGAAGGTGGGGGCGCTCTCCGGAGGGGAGCGCGGCCGTCTTCACCTCGCGAAGACGCTCATGAAGGGCGCGAACGTCCTCCTCCTCGACGAGCCCTCGAACGACCTCGACGTGGAGACCCTGCGGGCCCTGGAGGAGGCGCTCCTCGAGTTCGCCGGGTGCGTGCTCGTGATCTCGCACGACCGCTGGTTCCTCGACCGGATCGCGACCCACATCCTCGCGGCCGAGGGCGACTCGGCCTGGTCCTTCTTCACCGGCAACTACCAGGAGTACGAGGCGGACAAGCGCCGGCGCCTGGGCGAGGAGGGGGTGAGGCCGCGCCGCATCCGGTACAAGCCCGTCGTTCGCTCGCCCTAAAGACGTCCGGCGAGGATTGCCGGCCCGCCCTCACCTCGCTCGCCGCGGCCCCATCGCCACCCGGACCTCCCGTGGCACACCGAGGACCTCGTAGACGATCTCGTGGCGGTAGAGGCCGAGTGCCTCCCGATGGATGACGAGGTACCAGAGCCTCTCTCTCGCCTGGGTAAGCGCCTCGCGGCGAAGCTCCTTGGCGGCGCGGGTCGGAGCGCCCGCGCAGGAGGCATCCCTCGCGGAGAGCTCCTTTAGCGCCGCCTCGAGCCGCTCGGTGGCGCGGGAAAGGCCCGAGGCCCGCTCGGCCTCTAGGTCCTTTCGCGTGGCCTCGTAGGCTCGTGCTTGCCCGGTCATCGGATTCCACTAATCTCGCCGGCGGCGACCGCCGGGGGGGCCCTCTCGGGGCCGCCTCGATGAACTGGCAGGAACCCTGCCGTGACTCGTCGGGGTGCAAACGGAACAAGTTGCACCCTCGGTCGTCGATGAAGGCCAGGGTGAGCTTCCACCCGCTCCGCGTAGGAGGTCCGCCACATGAAGAAGTTCCTCTGGGGTCTGGTCGTGGGCGTCGTGGCCATCCTTGTAGGGGGAGTCCTCTTCATGACCCAGGGAGGGATGCCCGTGTCGACCCGGGGCAATCCCTTGCCCCTGGAGCGCTTCCTCGCGGAGCGCGCCCTGCACGCGGCCGTGGGGAAGGAGGCCAACCGGACTTCGCCCTTGCCGGCCGACGAGGCGAACCTCCTATCGGGCGCGAAGGTGTACCAGAACAACTGCGCGGTGTGCCATGGCCTGCTGGACGAGTCCCAGCGCTCTCCCATCGGTCTCGGCATGTATCCCCCGCCGCCGGCGCTCCTCGAGCCAAAGAAGGGCGTGACCGACGATCCCGTGGGCGAGACCTTCTGGAAGGTGAAGAACGGGATCCGCCTCACGGGGATGCCGCGATTCGAGGGGGCGCTCAATGAGGAGGAGATGTGGCAGGTGAGCCTCCTCGTGCAGAGGGCGGGCGACCTCCCGCCGGCGGTCCTCCGGGCGTTGAAGTGAGCCGAGGAGGAGGGTGGAAGAGCAGGCGGGGCTCACGGTAAGACGGGTCGGGGGTAAGAGAAGGCCCTTCGGCCCGTTTCGCTTCGCGCCGCGGCCGCACGCCGCCGTGACTTCACCGGGCGACCTTGCGGCGGGACGTCAGAAGAAGCCTCCGATGAGGCGCCCACCGCGTCCTTCGACCGCAAGGTGGTCCGGCTTTGGAGGTCAGGGGGCGCGCTGCGGTGGGTCGACACCCTCTAGCGCGAACTCCGCGGCGGGCACAGCGGGGGCGGACAGGCGCCGGACCGACCCGGAGGCAGGCACGGCCACATCCAAGATGAACCAGGCCCACAACGTCGTCCAGATCACGATCAGCGCAGCGACCGCGACCACATCGCGAATGGCGCTCCGCCTTTTGCCCAGCGCGGCCAGAACGGGGAACTTCGCTTGAACCGTTTCCATGTCCGCTCCTGTAACCATCGAATAGCGAGTTTGATGGTTATCAGCTAGCGGTGGTCTTATAACCGGTCAAGTGGTATATAGACGGTTATGAGCGACGAGACCCCGAAAGGAAGCGAGTGGCAGTTCGAGCTATTGGGGGGACGCCTCTGCCTCGACTTCGCCAACACGGTCAGCGGGAAACGCCTGGTGGACGAGCGCGATCACCTGGGTGGGTACCCGGCGCTGGTCTCATGGGGTCGGCAGGCGGGGGTCGTCTCTTCGGCCACCGAGAAGCGGCTGCTTTCTTCGGCCCGCCGCCGCCCGGCAGAGGCGGAGGCCGTCTTTCGCGATGCCATCGCCCTGCGCGAGGCCATCTACCGCACCTTCCTGGCCTTCGCGCGGGGCTCCTCGCCTCGACAGGCGGACCTGGACGCCGTGAGCGCCTGCCTGGGGCGGGCCCTGTCCCACCGCCGCCTCCGCCGCGCGGGCGCGTGCTGCGAGATCGGCTGGGAGGAGGCCCCCGAGGCGCTCGACGCGATGCTGTGGCCGGTGGTTGCCTCGGCGGCGGAGCTCCTCGTTTCCGGCCAGGACCTGGAGCGAGTGCGGGTGTGCGGTCTCTACGACGCGGACGAGTGCGGATGGCTGTTCGTGGACGAGACGAGGAGCCATACCCGGCGCTGGTGCTCGATGAAGGATTGCGGCAACCGTGCGAAGGCGCGGCGCCACTACCAGCGCGCGAGGGAAGCGGGCTCGTGATGGATCCTTCCTCGGTGACCGCTCGATGCTGTGGGCATGGGCCCCCGGCGCGCTCTCGCCCCGTGGGCTCGAACGCGTCCGGATCACCGCTGGCCCGAGCTTAGGTCGCGCGGCCACGCCCACGTCCAAAGAACCGCCCTCCGAACGATCCGCGCGGCCCGGCGTCCGGAGGATCTGGGAGAGGTACGGACCCTTGGGTCGAGGACATCGCCATCGGCCCGAGCGGGAACGCCGCCCCCTCAGGTTCAAGCGCCTCATGGCCGCGAGGGTGAAGGCCGCGTGCGCGTTTGCGAGCAGCTTTGGGCTGACGCCGATCTCGGTGGGGGACACAGAAGCAGTTGCCTGGGGAGTGCGGCCTCGCCATAGCTCTCCCAAGCGAGCGGCGTGGAGAAGTGAGCCCATGGATCTTCCGGGGAAGATTGACACGGTTGTGGTCGGGGCCGGTCAAGCGGGACTAACCATGAGCTGGTTCTTGCGCTCCGGCCGGCGCGACCATGTCCTCTTGGACCGCCGGGCCCGCCTCGGAGGGGGCTGGCTCGACCGGTGGGATAGCTTCCGTCTCGTCTCGCCCAACTGGACGGCGTCCTTTCCGGGATTCCGTTATGCCGGCCCGGAGCCGGACGGGTTCATGGGCCGCGACGAGATCGCGGGCCGGGTCGCGGCGTATGCCGAGAAGACCTCGGCCCCGGTTGTCCTCGACACCGAGGTCCGCAGGTTGTCGTCCCGACCGGGAGGCGGGTTCCGGTTGGAGACGAGCCAGGGGACGACCGAGGCTCGGCAGGTCATCGTAGCCACCGGGGGATTCCACGTCCCGCGCGTCCCGGCCTGCGCCGCTGCGCTTTCGAAGCGGGTCTTTAGCCTCCACTCGCACTTCTACCGGAACGAGGGGCAGCTGCCACCGGGCGCGGTCCTAGTCGTGGGCTCGGGCCAGTCGGGCGTGCAGCTCGTGGAGGAACTGCGGGGGGCGGGGCGCCGCGTCTTTCTCTCCGTGGGAACTGCCGGCCGGGCCCCCCGCCGGTACCGGGGGCAGGACCTCTTCTTCTGGTTACGGCAGCTCGCGGAGCGAGGTCCGGCGCTCGGAACACCTCTGCCCAGCGCGGACCAGCTCCCCGATCCGCGGCGACGGCTCGCCGGAAACCCCCACGTCTCCGGACACGGGGGAGGCCACGACACGGACCTCCGCCGTTTCGCGGCGGAGGGGACGACGCTCCTCGGCCGCCTCGAGGCGATCGACGGGGAGCGGGTACGGTTCGCGCCCGACCTCCTCGCGAACCTGGCCGCGGCGGACCGCTTCTTCGACGAGCGCTTCGCCCCGCTCATCGAGGCGCTCATCGAGCGCGCCGGAATGGCCGCGCCCCCCGATGACCGCGTTCCGTTCCGCTACGAGCCCACCCTGGTGAGCGAGCTAGCCCGGATAATTCATCGGCGAGCCGGTGAGTT
>Ga0335077_10009515_pt1 | contig 12068 bp, 8 predicted proteins | sample Lox_Sample_31_FD_207151 | JGI IMG/M metagenome (GOLD analysis project Ga0335077, IMG submission 207151) | Soil microbial communities from Loxahatchee National Wildlife Refuge, Florida, United States - Lox_Sample_3.1 | ecosystem: Environmental > Terrestrial > Soil > Wetlands | place: USA: Florida...
GTGCACCACCACCTCGATCGCCTCGAAGCCGATCCCGAACAGCAGGTGGGCCTCGATCACCTCCAGGCCCTTGTTGACCAGCGTCGCGGAGTTCACCGTGATGACCGGCCCCATGTTCCAGGTGGGGTGGGCCAGCGCCTGCTCCGGGGTGACCTGCTCCAGCTCGGCCCGGCTGCGGTGCAGGAACGGGCCACCGCTCGCGGTCAGTACCAGCTTGGCCACCTCGCCGGCGGACCCGCCGCGCAGGCACTGCGCGATCGCGGAGTGCTCGGAGTCGACGGGGACGATCTGGCCCGGCCGGGCCAGGCCAGCCACCAGCGGTCCGCCGACGATCAGCGACTCCTTGTTGGCCAGCGCCAGTACCCGCCCGGCGCGCAGCGCCGCCAGGGTGGCGGCCAGGCCGCTGAACCCGGTCACCGCGTTGAGCACCACGTCACAGGGCCAGGCGGCCGCCTCGGCCACGCCGTCCGGCCCAGCGAGAACCTTCGGGTGCGGGCCGGCCCTCCCCGCGCGCAGGGCCTCGCTGACCGCGGCGGCCGCCTGCTCGCGCTCGACCGCCACCACCTCGGCCCCGAACTCGATCGCCTGGCTGGCCAGCAGGCCGGGATTGCCCCCGCCGGCCGCCAGCCCGGCTACCCGGAACCGGCCGGGGTTGCGCCGGATGACGTCGGCGGCCTGGGTGCCGATCGACCCGGTCGAGCCCAGCAGAACGACGCTGCGTGGGCCGCCACGGGAGGAATCCACTCCGCTATTGTGCCCGGTATTGCGCTACCACGCCCGCGTGGGCCCACCGGCACCCGGCGGGCAAGGCTGGCCCGTTCCGCGCGCCGCTGAACCGCAACACTGGGGCCTTGACCAGATGCGCCGGGTGGCCCGCTGGTGTTTACTGGCGCGGGCGGCCCGGTGCTACCCGGCAATCGGTGCCGGCGACCGCTCCCAGTCCGGGCGCAGCGGCATCCCCGAGCGGCCCGCCGCCTCGAGCCTGACGCCGAGGATCTGGTGCAGCGCGACCACGTTCAGCTCGAAACCGAGCCGTGAGCCAGCCATGTACAACCGCCACACCCGCGCCCTGGCCCCACCGACCTCGGCGACCGCCTGGTCCCAGTGGGCGTCGAGGTTGGCACACCACCCGGCCAGGGTCAGGGCGTAGTGCTCGCGCAGGTTCTCCTCGTGCCGGATCTCGAACCCGGCATCGTTCATCCGTGACACCAGATGCCCAGGGCCTTCCAGCTCGCCGTCGGGGAACACGTACCGGTTGATGAACCCCCCGGCTCGGCGGGCCGGCTCGCTGTCGTCGGGCCTGGTGATGCAGTGGTTGAGCAGCCGCCCGCCCGGCTTCAGCTTGCCGTGCAGGAAGGAGAAGTAGGCCGGCAGCCGCCCCTTGCCGATGTGCTCGGTGAGGCCGATCGAGCTCACCGCGTCGAAGCCGCCCTCCGGCACGTCCCGGTAGTCGAGGTGACGCACCTCGGCCAGCTCAGCCAGCCCGGCGTCCTCGATCGCCCGCTGGGCCCAGGCGGCCTGCTGCGCGGACAGGGTCACGCCCAGCGCCTTCACGCCGTACTCCCGGGCGGCGTGGCGCACCATGCCACCCCAGCCGCATCCGACGTCCAGCAGCCGCATGCCGGGCCGCAGGCCCAGCTTCCTGGCGACCAGGTCGTGCTTGTAGTCCTGGGCCTCTTCCAGCGTCGCGTCCTCACGCGGGAAGCAGGCGCAGGTGTAGGCCATCGACGGCCCGAGCACCCACTCGTAGAAGGTGTTGGACACGTCGTAGTGGTGAGAGATCGCGCTGGCGTCACGGCCCTTGCTGTGGCGCCGGCCGCCCAGCCAGCGGCGCTTTACCCGCACCTCCTGCGGGGGCGGCGGCACCCGGGGGAAGAGCAGCTTCGGGCCGCCCAGTTCGTTCAGCAGGCGCAGCCGGTCGGACACGTCCAGGTGCACCTGCCGTGCCCCCGCCATTCGGGCGAGAGCGGTGTACATGTCCCCGTCGACGTCAAGGTGACCGGAGACGTAGGCGCGGGCCAGTCCGAGCGAGCCCGGCGCCTGGGCCAGATGGGACACCGCCACCGGGGAGCGCACGGTGATCCGCACCGGTGCGCCCGCGGTGCCTGACGTGCTTCCGTCGTAGGCGCGGAACTCCACCGGGGCGTCCGGCCCCACCATGTTTTCGAACACCTCGGCCAGTGTCATGCCATCCATCCCTTCGCTTACTGCCCGCGAACGCACTTCTCGTACAGCCCGGCCAGCCTCCCGCCGCCGTCATACTCACGCTTGAGCGCCGCGTAGGCCGGGCCGTTGTAGCGCTCCCAGAACTGCTCGGGCGAGTAGAACGACGTCGAGTACAGGCTCTTGTGGCCGCCGTGCGCGGTGACCTCCGCCTCCACCCGGCGGTTGTAGTGCCCATCGGAGCATCCCGGGGGCAGGGGTACGGTCCCCCAGAAGCCGAAGTTCACGAACACCTCACCGGCCGGCAGGGGGTAGAGCGGCCAGGGCCGGTCCGCGCGCAGGCGCAGCGGGCACAGCCACACCGGGCTCATGCCCACCTCGTCGGCGAGGAACCGCGCGAAGGCGGCGGCGCGCTCCAGCGGGATCTCCACGTCCTGGATCACCGCCTCGCGCGGCGGCTGGCCCCGGCTGGAGTTGAGCGTTTCCCAGAGCCGGTAACGCCGGTCGAAGGCGACCAGCGCCCGGTAGACGTCCGACCGCCGGTAGCGGCGCGGCCAGGCGCGGCGGATCGCCGGGTGCTGAACGCCGAACGGGCGCGAGCACCAGAACCAGTCGGTGTCCCAGCGCCAGAGGTAGTCGCGGATGGTGAGGAAGTCCTCCCGCGGCCCGCGCAGCGAGCGGTAGTAGATCCGCTGGCCGGTGTAGTCGCTGACCCACGGGGCGGCGTCGCTGTACGCGCCGACCGTCAGGTAGATCTCGTCCAGGCTGAAGGCGGTGCCATCGACGAAGTCGGCCCGGTGCCCGTGCAGGCTGCGCTCCGCCGCGATCTGGCCGACGGCCTCCATGCACGCCTCCGGGCTGGTGAAACGGTAGTGCCGCAGGTACACATAGGGCTGGACCGGCTCCAGCTCGATCGTGAGCGAGAGAGCGTAGCCGAGGGTGCCGTAGGAGTTCGGGAAGCCGTGGTACAGCCCGGCGTGCTCGCCGCCGGGGGCGGCGGTGACGACCCGCCCGTCTCCGGTCAGGATCTCCATCTCGGTGACAGACTCGTGGGGCAGGCCGTTGCGCAGGGACGTGGATTCGATGCCGAGCCCGGTCACCGCCCCGCCGAGCGTGATCGTCTTCAGCTGGGGCACCACGAGTGGCATCAGGCCGTGGCGCAAGGTGGCGTCGGCCAGGTCCTCATAGGTGGTCATGCCGCCGACGACGGCCAGGCGGGCCCGCGGGTCGACGTGCAGCACCCGGCTGAACGCCGACCCGTCCAAGCCGCCGGTGCCGGAGGACGGCGCCCGGCCGCGGCTTCCGGCCGCCCGCAGGCCCCGGGCCATTGCGGCTGTCCTGTTCCTGGACGTCGCCCCGTTCCTGGACGCCGTCCCGTCTCCATGCGCCGCCCCGTTCCTGGGCACTGCCCCGCCCCCGGCCGTCGTCTCGTTCCTTGCTGTACCGCCGGGCGGGGGGTCGCGGAACCGGAACAAGTTGGAGGTGCGCTTGGCCAGCCGGACGGGACTGCCCGGCGGGAGGGCCGCATAGGCCTCGCTGATCGCGGCTACCGCGGCCTGGTGCTCCGCCAGCACCGCGGCCGGCACCCGGGCCGGCGGCGACGCTGTGCCCACGGCGGCCGAGTCTGGCTGCCCTCCATCTGCGGCGTCGGTCACGCCACCCTCCTCCGCTTACGGCTACCCGTCTCCCCAGTGAGGTCTCCCAGTGAGGATGAACGCTCCGGACCCAGGTCGGCAAGTCCCGCGCCGACGCCGACGGGCGGCCCACGATGTCCATCGCGGGGCTCCCGGCCGCTTATTCCCCGCCGGCCGGTTCATCCGGCCGGGGACCCGGCGGGTCGGCGTAGCTCCGCTCGACCTCCTCCGGGCTCATCGGCAGCCGCGCCGCCGACGGCGGCACCCCCGCGTCGAGGATCTCGCGCAGCAGCAGCGCCATCGAGTAACCCGGGTCGCAGGCCAGCGCACGATCGATCGCGATGCTGGCGAGTGCCCCCTCGCCGCACTGCCAGGCGGTGAAGGCGAGCAGCGCCGCCGGGGCGGGCACCCACGCGTCGGCCGCGCCTCGCACCAGGTCGGTCCACAGCCGCAGGTGCGCGTCGCGGTGCCCGGGCTCCATCCGCGCCCATGCGTCGTCACGGACCGGCAGCTGCGCCAGGCTGACCACCAGCCAGGCGGCGAGATCGTCGTCGGTGATCGCGCCACCGTCGCGGTAGCGGGCGATCGCGGCCCTCACCGCCCGCCGTCCTTCGCTGATCACCAGGCGCAGCGGGCTGCTGCCCCGGGCCGCCTCATCGGCCAGGGCGGCCGCCCGGGCGCATGCCCGCTGCGTCGCCTGGTCCCTGGCCGCGGCCCGCTCGCCGGTGAGCGGGGCAAGGGTGCGCTCCAGCGCCGCCCGGTCCGGGTAGGCCGCCAGGCCGGCCGTGGACATCACCGCGGTCACCGGGTGGGAGCCGGTGTCGAACGGGACCCCTTCGGCGGGGCAGCACGTCACGTCGCGGCACTGGTAGGACCAGTAGCGGCCGTCCTCGACCCGTAACAGCTCCCGCGGCGCGAGCCCGCGCCGCCGGGCGGCCGCCGCGAAGGTGTCCATCAACGGGGTGACCAGCCTGCCCGGGCCGTACCCGACGGCGATCACGGTGCTGGCCCGCCGCTCGGCCAGGACCGCCACCGCGTGATCGGCGATCCGGCGCGCCGTCCCGGCGGTGGGAGGGTCGGGCAGGTCGTAACGGAATCCGAGCCTGATCCGGCCCCGCGGGCCACCGGCACCGATCACCACCAGGCTCCGGGCTGGGTGGAACCCGAGCAGGTGGGGAACGGCGGCGAGGACATCGGCGGGAGAGCTCAGCCGGACCCGGGTCATGCCGGGCCGGCCCGTGGTGTGGGGGGCGCTGCGCCCCGCAGGCGGTGTGCTGTCCATGCCGCCAGGCTGGGCCCGCGGCCGGGCCGGTACGGGAGGGAAGCCGCTATCTGTGGACGGGGCACGACGTGATGCCGTCGTGTCCACAGCTGACCGCCGGGTCTTGACCCGATCCTGTGTGGTGAGGGGCGTCCCGGTGACCGGATTCCGGCCGCGCGGCGTGCTGCGCCCGCCGGATCAGGCGGGCTGGCCCCGCCCCGGGGGCTGGGCCTCGAGGAACCGGGCGACCAGCCCGCGGACGACGGTCGCCATCGAGAAGCCGTGCTCGCTGCACCATTGCCGCAGCTGGGCGTGCTGCTCGGAGGAGAACCGGACCGGCACCATCTGCTGCCCGGAGGCCTGCGGCAGCTCCGTCCCGGAGACGATGGTCACGCCGGCCTCAAGCCCCGGGTCCACGGTCACGTTCTGCCGGAGGAGCGTCGCCACCGGTACCCGCCGGGCCACGCGGTGGGGTGCCAGCCCGGTCACCTGGCCCGGTTCGGAGCCGCGCCGCAGCAGCCATGCGTAAATCAGGTCCCGGTCCGCCTCCGGCACCGCGGCAAGCGCCTTGACCAGCAGGTCGACTGGGTCCTTCGGGGCATCCGGGCCGGGAGACGGAGCCGGGTCGGGGGGCGTGGTGGGCATGGCCGACTCCTGGTCGGGCGATCCAGCGATATCGATGCGCGATATCACGATATCGCCGACTGGCTCGTTTGGGTACGGCCCGCACAGCTCTGCTCAGCGAGCCGCAGGCACAGTCGCTGACAGGGACCGGGCCCGCCTTCAGAAGGTGGCCTGCCGACGCTGGCCGTCAGAGGCTGAGCCCGGCAGACAGTGGGCGCTCCTAGGGTGTCCTTCAAAGGCCGAGCCCGGTACACAGCGGGCCCTCCGAGGGTGTCCTTCAGAGGCTGACGCCCAGCAGGGCGTCCACGGTGTCGCGGACGAGGGCGGCCGCGCGGCCGTCCGGCGGCGGGCCCAGCGCGCCGGTGACCTCCTCCGCCCAGCCGTCGACCGCGGCGAGCGCGCCCGGCGCGTCCAGGTCGTCGGCCATCCGCTCGCGCACCGCCGCCAGCACGGCCTCTGCTGCCGCGAGCGCGTCAGGCGGGGGTACCGGGTCCTGCGCACCGGGGTGGGATGCCGGGTCCCGCAGGCCAGGCCGGGACGCCGGCCCTGGCGGGGCAGCCAGCAGCCGGTCCACGGCGGCCCGCCAGTTGGCGAGCCGCTGCTCGGCCATCGCCAGCCCGGCCGCGGTCCAGTCCCAGTCGCCGCGGTAGTGGTGGGCGAGGATGGCCAGCCGGATCGCCATCGGATTGGTGCCGGCGGCCAGCAGCGATGACACGAACACCAGGTTGCCCAGCGACTTGGACATCTTCTCGCCGTCCAGGCGGACCATGCCCGCGTGCACGTAATGGCGGGCGAACGCGCGCACCCCGCCCTCCCCCCGGGCGTGCAGGCCGTCACCGAGGGCCACCCGCGCGTGCGAGGCGCTCATCTCGTGGTGCGGGAAGATCAGATCGGTCCCGCCCGCCTGCACGTCGAACACCCGGCTGAGGTACTCGGTCGCGATCGCCGCGCATTCCACGTGCCAGCCCGGCCGCCCGGGGCCGAACGAGGAGGCCCAGGACGGCTCCCCCGGCCGGGCGGCCAGCCAGACCAGCGCGTCGAGCGGGTCCTTCTTGCCCGCCCGGGCCGGATCGCCGCCCCGCTCGGCGAAGAGCCCGGCCATCGCCGCCGGGCCGAGATGCGACACCGAGCCGAACTCGGGATCGGACGCCCGCGAGAAGTAGAGATCACCCTCCAGGTCGTAGAGCGACCCGCGCTCGGCCAGCCGCCGGGTGAGCTGCTCAATGACCGGCAGCGCCTCCACGGCGCCGACCAGCCGGGTCGGCGGCAGCACCCGCAGCGCCTCCATATCGCCCCGGTAGCGTGCGATCTCCCGGTCGGCGAGGTCCCGCCAGTGTTCGGCGTCACGGGCCGCCCGCTCCAGCAGGGGATCGTCCACGTCCGTGACGTTCTGCACGTAAATGACGTTGTGACCGGCGTCGCGCCAGGCCCGGACGAGCAGATCCCAGGCCAGAAAGGTCGCCGCGTGGCCGATGTGCGTCGCGTCGTAGGGGGTGATGCCGCACGCGTACATGGTCGCGGTCGGGCCGGCCGCCGCCTGTACCAGCTCACCGGTCGCGGTGTCGTGGACGTACGGTTCCGGGCCCCGTCCCGGCAAGGGGGGGATGCTGACCGCGCGCCAGGAATCCATCAATTTTGCGCGGCGGCGACCGCCATCCTCCGGCGGCGGAATCCGCGCTCCCTCCCTTCAAGATGTCCTGCCCGGAATGTCAGAGGCAGGCCGTAAGTTCGGTCGGCGAGACGGGAATGCCCGGAGCCGTGACCCGCACTGACTACTCGGGCCAGGTGCAGATGAAACGAGCGTACAAGTTCCGTGCCTACCCGACGCGCTCCCCGGAAGGGCGTGCCGCGCGCCTGCTGGCCGGCCACTGCGATCTCTGCAACGCCGCCCTGGAGGAACGGCGCGAGGCGTGGCGCAGGCACAGTGTCAGCATCAGCTACGGCAGCCAGTCGGGCCAGTTGCGGGCGATTCGCGCGGCCGACCCGGACGGGCAAGGACGGCACTCTTTCACCGCCCAGCAACAGACACTGCGCCGACTCGATGTGGTGTTCCGGGCGTTTTACGCTCGCACGCAATCTGGCGGCGCGGGGTATCCCCGTTTCAAGCCCTACTGCCGGTTCCACCAGGTCCTGTTCGTGGCCGGGGACGGAGCTAGGTGGGAGCCGACTGCCGGGCGGTGGGCGTACGTCCGGTTCCGGGCCGTGGGATCGGTCAAGGTGCGGCGGCACCGCCCGGTCATGGGAACGGTCAAAGTACTGCAGCTCAAGCGTGAGTACCGCCGCTGGTACGTGATTGTTACAGCCGACCGCCAGCCCGCGCCGCTGTCGGCCACTGGACGCAAGGTCGGCGTGGACGTTGGCGTAGCGCGGTTCCTGACCACATCTGCCGGGGACGTTGTAGCCAATCCCCGGTTCCTGGCCAACGCGCAAGGTGTGATTGCGGACCTGCAGCGCCGCCAGGAACGCGCACAGCGCGGGTCGGGCAACCGCAAGCGGATACGCCGCCAACTCGCCCGGGAATGGCGCAAAGTCCGCCGCCGACGCAGCGACTTCCATCACAAGACAGCCCGCACGCTTGTGAGCAGCTTCGACGTCATCGCGCTGAAGCAGCTCAACACTCAGACGATGACACACCGGCCAGCACCCAGGCTGGATGGTGCGGGCATATGGCTGCCTAACGGCGCAGCCGCCAAGGCCGGGCTGAACAAGGTGATCCTCGACGCGGGCTGGGCACAGTTCATGACCATCCTCGTCGGCAAAGCGGAAGAAGCTGGCCGTCGGGTTGTGTTCGTGAATCCTGCACGCACAAGTACCGACTGCTACCAGTGCGGCGCGCGCTGTCAGCGGCCCCGGCAGAACCTGGTTGTCTGCCCCCAACACGGGGGTATGGACTCCGACATTAACGCCGCGCGCAACATCGCCACCAGGGCCGGGCTGGGCTCTGGTCACGCCTCCGTGGCGTGAGAAGCTGGCGGCTTCAGCCGTCAGAGCAGTCACATTGGCAGGTTATCCCCGGTGTCCGGCCGGGCCGAGAGCCGTAGGCGGCGGGCAGGTGGCGGGCAGCGCCGGGACGAGCCGCGCGTCGGCCGCCTGCTCGAACGCGTAGGCGAGCGCGATCAGCCTCGGCTCGCTCCACCGCGGGCCGAGGAAGGACAGGCCGACCGGGAGCCCGAAGACCCCGCCGACCGGAACCGAGATGGCCGGGTAGCCGGCCACCGCGGCCGGTCCCGAGGTGTGAAAGACGTCGTGGTCGCCGAGGTGGTAATCGGTCAGCCAGGCCGGGCTGGCGGTCAGCGTGACGATGGCGTCCAGCCGGTGGGCGGCGAGCGGGCCGTCCAGGGCCTCCCGGGCGCGGCTGGCCGCCTCCTCCCGCGCGGCCAGGTACCCGGCGTCGCCCAGGTCGCCGCCGGTGGCTTCCGCCCGCTCGAACAGCTCCTGGCCGAACCGGGCCAGCACGCGCCCGCCATGGTCGCAGTTGTACGCGATGAGCTCGGCCAGGGTGGCCGGGTGCTCACCCGGGAGCGCCGCGAGGTACGCGTTGAGGTCGTGCCTGAACTCGGTCAGCATGGCGGCGAGCTCGGGCTCCTCGATCTGGTCGGCCCCGGGCAGCTCCACCGGGTCGACAAGGTCAGCGCCGAGCCCGGCCAGCTGGGCCAGGGCCGCGTCCAGCACGGCGGTGGTGGCGGCGCCCGCCGCCTTGCTCCCCTCGCGCCACACGCCGAGGCGGGCCCCGGCCAGTGCGCCCGGGTCGAGGTAGGCGGTGTAGTCGCCGGGCCGGCCGGCCGCGGCCGCGGTGACCGGGTCACCCGGGTCGGTCCCGGCCATCGCGGACAGCAGCGCCGCGGCGTCCGCCACGCTGCGGGTGATCGGGCCGGCGGTGTCCTGGGCCAGCGATATCGGGACGATCCCGCCCCGGCTGACCAGGCCGAGAGTGGGCTTGAGGCCGACGATCCCGCAGGCGCTGGCCGGGCAGACGATGCTGCCGTCGGTCTCGGTGCCGACGGTGACCGCGGCCAGCCCGGCCGCGGCCGCGGCCGCCGAGCCGGAGCTGGAGCCCGACGGGTTCCGGTCGAGCGCGTGCGGGTTGGCCGCCTGCCCGCCGAGCGTGCTCCAGCCGCTGGTGGGATGGGAGGACCGGAAGTTGGCCCACTCCGACAGGTTCGCCTTGCCGAGGATCACCGCCCCGGCCTGCCGCAGCCTGGTGACCAGCCAGGCGTCACCCTGCTCGGCCCCGGCGAGGGCGGGTGACCCGGCGGTGGCCGGCATCCCCCGGACCGCGATGTTGTCCTTGATCAGGACCGGGATGCCCGCCAGCGGGCCCGCGGGCACCCGACCGGCCAGGGCTTCGTCGCAGGCCTGCGCCTCGGCGAGCGCGTCGCCGCTGACGGTGATGACCGAGTGCAGCAGCGGGTCCAGGCGCTCGATCCGGCTCAGGTAGAACGCGGTCAGCCCGCGCGCGGTGAGGGCCCCGGCCGCCAGCGCTCCCCGCAGCTCGGCGACGGTGGCCCCGGCGGCGTCGATGGCGGTGCCAGGGATCGGCTCGCTCACTGCTGGCGGCTCCGGCATGGAGGAAGGATAACCGCCCCATCGCGGCTGGTGATCATGGCTCGGGTGCCGCCCGGGACGCCGCCGACCGGCGAAGCCAGGAGACGGTCAGGGGAGCCAGGAGACGTGGCCGTGCAGGGCCGCGTAGCCCACGAAGGCGACCGCGTCGATCAGCCCGTGAGCGACGATGAAGGGGGTCACCCGCCGCCACCGGTAGAACAGGATGCCGAACACCACGCCCATCGCGGCGTTGCCGAGGAACCCGCCGAGGCCCTGGTAGAGGTGGTACGACCCGCGGAGCACCGCGCTGAGGATGATAGCGTGGGCCGGCGTCCAGCCGAGCTGATCCAGCCGGCGCAGCAGGTACCCGAGGACGATGATCTCTTCCAGGATCCCGTCCTGCAGCGCCTTGAGGATCAGCACCGGGATCCGCCACCACACCGCGGGCAGGGTCTCCGGGACCACGTTGAGGCTGACCCCCAGGTGGAAGGCCGCAAGGTAGAGGCCGAGGCCCAGCCCGCCGATGACCGCCGCCAGGGCCGCGCCCCGGGCCAGGTCGCTGGCCGGCCGGGTCGTGTCCAGGCCCATGTCCGCCGGGGATTCGCCCGACCTGGCCAGCAGGTAGAACACCAGCGCCACCGGGGCCAGCGTGACCGCGATGTTGGCCAGCTGCAGCGAGAGGTCCAGCAAGGGGCGGCCCGGTGCCAGCGACCCGATCAGCAGCGCCTGCTGGCGGCCCAGCGCCTTGTGGGCCGTGAGCGACCCGATCAGGCTGATGATCGCCAGTAGCGCGCTGGCGCCGAGCGACACCGCGAAGACGACAACGATCTCCCAGCCCAGCAGCCGCCTCGTCAGCGGCGGGAGGCCGGTTTCCTGCCCCGGTAGCACGTCTGGACTCTATAAGGCGGGTACCAGCGCACCATCCGCCTGAAGCCGTCCGGAGCCAACCCTCAGCTAATCTGCAGCCAGCCCCGAGCCGGCTTGCAGCATCAGGCCCCGGCGGCGGAGACGATCGCGTCGGTCACGAAGCCGAGCGCCAGCCCCAGCATGATCCCCCAGGCGACCAGCTCCTTCAGCCTGGTGGCCCGCGCCACGGCCAGCAGCTCGATCACGACGTACAGGATCGAGCCCGCGGCCAGCGCCAGGAAGGCGATCGCGAGCAGGGGGGCGGTCACCTGCATGCCGACGATCGTGCCCACGAAGGTGGGGCCGCCGCCGATGAGCCCCAGCAGCGCAAGCCGTCCCCAGGAGGGCCGCTCACCGGCCGCCGCCAGTGGCGCCACGATGCCGAAGCCCTCCGTCGCGTTGTGCGCGCCGAACCCGATGACCAGCAGCAGCGCGAGGCTCAGCTTGCCCGCCGCCGCGGAGGCGCCGATGGCCAGGCCCTCGCCGAAGTTGTGCATCCCGATGCCGACCGCGATGAGCATCGACAGCCCGGCGGCCCGGGCCCGGGCGGCATCCGGGCCGGCCGGGATCAGGGCCGGCTGCGCCGTCGCCGCGCCCGGCCCCTCCGGCCGCAGCCGCGCCGCCCGGTGCTTCATCCACCGGTCGAAGTAGACCAGGCCGATCAGCCCGGCGCCGACGCACACGAGCATGACGCCGCCGTAGGTGACCGCCGCGGCGTAGTGATGGCTGCCGAGGGCCTCGTCGGTTGGTTCCCACGCGTTGGTGAGGACGTCCCACAGCAGGAAGATCAGGATGCCGATGGCCAGGGCGTTGAGGAACGCCTTGACCCGGGGCATCTCGGTCCGCACCCGACCCAGCGGCAATCCAAGGAAGATCGTGAGACCTGCGAAAGCTCCGAGGATGGCGATCTGGCTAGCGGGCACGAGGAGATCCCT